>Ga0299914_10000583_pt1 | contig 22268 bp, 17 predicted proteins | sample RVTome_10_FD_201361 | JGI IMG/M metagenome (GOLD analysis project Ga0299914, IMG submission 201361) | Soil microbial communities from uranium-contaminated site in the Upper Colorado River Basin, Wyoming, United States - RVT153D57 (version 2) ...
CAGCGGGCGCCCAGTCACCACGGCGCAATGGAGCGGTGCTCAAGGTGATCCGCACGCGGCTGCTGGAATCGGTTGCCGACCAGCTACGGATCAGACCGAATGGAGCGGTGATCTCAGTGGGTTCTCCAGGAGACAGGCCGAGCACCGAGCGGTAGAACAGCGCTGCCTGGTCGAAGTCGTCGATCGACTCGGTGAGCGAAACGTGATCGACGTCCTTCAACAGTGGAGACGTGCGCGGCGAGTTTCCGGTCGGAGCGAAATCGTCCAGCCAACCGTCCTCCTGTCGAGTGTCGCAGAAGAACAAGGCGGTTCCATCGGGGGCGGCCACGCAGTTCAGGTCGGTCTCGCCTGGGCGGAAAGCCCGCGGAAGCTTCGGCGCCAGTAGCCGTTCGGCCCGCCGGCCGGACTCGGCTGGGTCCGCACTCTCGACGGCAAGCGCACAGATCGCAGCTGAGGCGGGGTTGATCGACCGTTGCGGTGCGAGGTTCAGCAAGACCCGGGCGCTGCCCTGCTGCCACAGCTGCACCGGCTTGGAAAGATGTTGCCCGGTATGGGTGAATCCAACAGCGGCGAGAGTACGGGCCACAAGTGGACCGGAGACCTCGTCCACGGCAATCTCGGCAAATGCAAACCCGCCGAGATCGGGCGCCGGCGGTAAGACGGCCGTAGGGAGTTGTCGGCGGACTGCCAGATCTCCGCGCGCGCCGACGGCCTCGGTGAGCGCGAGCATCGAACGCATCGCATCGGTGGCCGCGTGCCGGGGATCTTCCTGCTGGTAGACGTCGTTGAACACCTCGAGAGCCATCGGGCCGGCGTACCCCGTGGCCAGGATCTGGCCGACGAATCCAGCCAGGTCGAGAGATCCTTGGCCCGGAAACATCCGGTAGTGCAGGCTCCACTCGCGGACGTCCATGTTCAGTCGTGGTGCATCGGCGAGTTGGACGTGGAACACCTTGGCGCCCGGTACTTGCCCTATTCCGGCGGGATCGTTGCTCGTGGACAGCACGTGGAAGCTGTCGAGGCACAGCCCGAGCGCCGGGTGGTCGGCACGCTCGATGATGCGCCACGCGTGGTCGTGCGTGCGCACGCGTCCCCACGGAACGGCTTCGTACGCGAGCCGCAGCCCGCGGCGATCGGCACGGTCTGCCAGCGCGCCTAACTGCTCCGCGGCGAGGTCGTCATCGTCAATGCCGTGCGGTGATTTCGATGAACAGATCAGCATCACGTCCGCGCCGAGTTCCTCGAGCACGTCGAACTTCCGGTCAGCGCGACGCAAGCCGGCCGCAAACAGGTCCGGCGGCACCGCCTCGACGTGTAGCGGCTGATACACCTCGACCGACAGGCCGAGACGTGCTGCCTCATGCCGCACCTGACTCGGCGACCACGGCGACATGACGAGGTCGTTCTCGAGGACCTCGACGCCAAGGAACCCGGCCGCCGCAGCGGCACTCAGCTTGTCTTCAAGGGTGCCGGACAGGCACACGGTCGAGATCGCAAGACGGGGCGCCATCCCGCCAGCGTCGCCAGGCGCGCGTTCGGTGTCACGTTCAGCGGCAAGCATGTGCACACTCCTTTCGCGCGGGTCGACGACGGTTACATGCCGGACGCCGACTCGTCGCCCCAGATCGACATGCCACGCAGGATGAGCGTTTTTGTCACCGTGTAGTCATCGATCATCCAGCGGGGGGACTCGCGGCCGATCCCCGAATCCTTTACTCCACCGAACGGCACATGATCGAGCCTGAAGTTGGACGTACCGTTGACGATCAGCCCGCCGACCTCTAGACGGCGCCACGCATCGAAGACCCGTGCGATGTTCTGGGTGAAAAGCCCGGTCTGCAGGCCGTAGCGGCTCTTGTTGCAGATGTCGATGACCTCGTCGAAGCTCTCGTAGCGCAGCACGGCAACCACCGCCCCGAACGCCTCCTCGACGACGAGGTCTGACCCGGGGTCTGGTTCAGCGACGACGGTGGGTGCCAATGTGGCGCCATCGCGCGACCCACCACACGTCACAATGGCCCCGCCGGCCTCCGCCTCCTTGATCCACTTTTCCACTCGGGACGCGGCGTCGTCGTCGACCATGCTTCCGACGTCCGTCGCCGGGTCGAGCGGATCACCCACCGTCAGGCCGCGGACGGCGGCAGTCAACGCGTCGGTGAATCGATCGAAGGCCGACGTGTGCACGTAGATCCGCTGCACTGAAATGCAGCTCTGTCCGGAGTTGCTAAATCCTGTAGCGGCGGACATGGCCGCCGCTGCCTCGATGTCCGCGTCATCGCACACGATGGTCGCCGCGTTGCCCCCGAGTTCGAGCACCAGCCGCTTCGGTCCGGCAGCCCTCGCCACCGCCGCACCGGCCGCGGCGCTGCCGGTGAAGCTCACCGCCGACACGACGGACGACTCGCACAGCCTGCTGCCGACGTCTGCGCCGCCGTGAACGATCTGCACCGCCTCCACCGGCATTCCGGCCTCCAGCAGCACTTGGACCAGCCGAGCGGACACCGCCGGCGCCTGTGGTGGCGGCTTGACAATCGTTGTATTGCCGGCGGCAAACGATGCCGCGAGCTTGTGAGCGAGCAGGTTCGCTGGAGCGTTGAACGGTGTGATGGCGACCACGACACCGACCGGGGCCCGGTAGGTCATGGCGGTCGTCCCGACACCGCGCTGCCATCCCGCCGTCGGCAGCACCTCTCCCCCGATTCGGCGGGCCTCGGCAGCCGAGACGCGCAAGGTGTCCCCTACCCGGACCATCTCACCGCGGCCGTCCTTGACCGGCTTGCCGAGCTCCAGAGCGAGCAGCCGAGCGAAGTCGTCTCGCTGCCGATCGACCAGATCCGCGGCACGGTCCAGCACGTCGGCCCGTGCAGCGGGCGACAACCGCTCGACAACGGCCTGCGCCTGCCGTGCGTAGGCCAGCGCTTGGTCGACCAGGGCCGGTTCGGCTACGTGCGCGACGCTTACCAGGCGCCGAGCGTGGGGTCCGATGCGTTCGGCGCGGCCCGTGCTCGTGCGCCACCGGCCTGCCACCAGGCACTGGGCGTCCACTACCACTTCTTCATCGTCTACAGGAAGCCGGTTTTCTGGCGTTACGCCGGACATGTCGTCATCTCCAAGACCGCCTAGTGGATCCTCTAGACCGTACTACGGACCCAATGCTACCGTAAGAACACGCTACGACCGAGTGCGTAGCGTCATGGGGTTGTCAGTGGATGCTCCATGACAACACGGCCCGGCGGTGAGCCCGCTCAACGTTGCTGGAGGAGACTGCTCGATGAGGAATGGCCCATTGACCGGGACACGGGTCCTCGATCTGACCAATGTCCTGGCCGGACCGTACTGCAGTTACCAGCTCGCACTGCTGGGTGCAGAGGTGATCAAGGTCGAGGCACCCGGAATTGGCGATCTGGCTCGCCAGCTAGGTGCTGACTCCGAGCTGAATGCTATCGGCCTCGGGACGTCCTTCCTGGCCCAGAACGCAGGCAAGAAGTCCGTCGTCATAGACCTCAAGAGCGACGACGGCAAAGCCGCCTTCAAGAAGCTGGTGGAGGGCGCGGACGTACTCGTCGAGAACTTCCGGCCCGGTGTGCTCGCCAGACTCGGCTTCCCGTGGTCCGAGCTCCGGGATGTCAATTCAAGGCTCGTCTACTGCGCAATCTCGGGATTCGGCCAGACCGGCCCGATGAGCCAGCGGCCAGCGTATGACCAGATCATCCAGGGCCTGTCGGGAATGATGAGCATCACCGGGACGCGCGACACCGCGCCGTTGCGCGTCGGCTTCCCGATTTGCGACACCATCGGCGGGCTGACAGCCGCGATGGCGATCAACGCGGCGCTGGCCGGCCGCGGCCGGACGGGCGAAGGCTGCTTCATCGACGTCTCCATGCTGGAGGCGTCCCTGTCCGCCATGGGGTGGGCGGTGTCGAACTACCTCATCAGCGGGCTGCTGGCCGAACCGATGGGCGATCAGAACGCCACGGCTGCCCCGTCGGGTACCTTCGAGGCCGCTGACGGGCCGCTCAACATTGCCGCCAACCGGCAGGAGCAGTTCGCCACGCTCTGCCGGATCATCGACCGTCCCGACCTCCTCGATGACGAGCGCTTCCGCGAACGGGAGGCCCGCAAGGTCAACCGTGAAGCGCTCAACCGTGAGATCAACGCCGCCCTGCGAACCCGGCCTGCCCTCGAGTGGGAGGAGACCTTTTCCGCGGCCGGCGTCCCAGCCGCTCGCGTCCTCACGGTGGACCAAGCGCTCGGCCTGGAGCAACTCGCCGACCGGGGTTTCATCGCGGAGTTGCCGATGCCCAACGGAATGCACCGCACACTTCGCGTGGTCGGCAATGGTGCCATGTATGACGGCCATCCGAGCGTTCCGGTGCTGCCGCCTCCATTGCTTGGGGAGCACGACGAAGAGCTGCTCAATGGCGGCGGGGCAGCCGGTGACCAGGTCGACTCGGCGGCTGCGTCATGACCGGCGACACAGAGCATCTGCACGACGAGGTTGCCGAGTGGTGGGCGTCGGCGATCATCAGGATCGAGCCCGGCGTCATCGAGTACCGCGGAGAACCCATCGCGGAGGTCATCGCCGGCCGCGGGCTGGTGGAAGTGATCTGGTTGTTGCTGCGCTCGGGCCGGCCGACAGCCGCACAGGCCCGGCTTCTCGAAGCCGCCATGGTGGCCTCGGCCGACCACGGCCCTCAGGCACCGTCCATCGCCGCTGCCCGGATGGCCGCTACGTGTGGCGTCGGGCTGAACAACGCTGTCGCCACCGGTGTCAACATGCTCGGCGATGTGCACGGCGGGGCAGGCGAACAGTGCCTGACGATGCTCAGCGAGGTCGTGGAGCGCGAGAGTGCTGGCCAGGAGCCCGCTGAGGCGGCGCGTGCCACTGTTCAGGCCTGGCGAGCCGAAGTGCGCTTCCTGCCCGGTTTCGGGCACCGCTTCCATCCGGTCGATCCGCGGCGGGAGCCCTTGATCACGCTGGTCGCCGAGGCGCGCGACAAGGGAGAGGTGTCGGGAGCTTACCTGCGCGCCGGGCTGGCGATCGAAGCCGAACTCATGAACGAGACCGGCAAGAACGTGCCGATGAACGTCGATGGCCTCACCGCCATCATCTACGGCGAACTCGGGTTCGCGGCCCCTCTTGCCCGCGGGCTGTTCGTGCTCAGCCGGGCCGTCGGAATACTGGCGCACGCCTGGGAGGAGTCGCAGTCGGGCCGGAGAATCAAGGGACCGATGCCGCCTTCGATCCTTCCCTCCTACCGGCCGTCGGCATAGTCGTGACCTTGCGATAGTCCACAACGGCCCCCTGTGGACTGTCGCAAGATCAGGAGTTCGAGCGCCAGCCGGCCTGCCGCAGGGTGTCCAGGTCGGCGGCGAACCCCGCCGCGACGTCGCCGTCATGCAACGTCTCGAGTACGAACTCCCCTCCGTACCCGATCCCGGACACCGTTTTCGCCAACCGCTCGAAGTCCAGCTCTCCCGCGCCGATCGGATCATGTGCCCAGGAGGCCTTGGTGGTGTCGGAGAGGTGAACCAAGCCGAGGTGCCGGCCCGCAGCAGTCAACCCAGCGTGAACATCCTCGACCAGGTGCCCGTTGGCCACGTCGTAGCAGATTCGGAGTACGTTCGAATCCACCCGCTCGATGAGCTGCGCGATCTCGTCGCCGGTGTCGAGGATCCCCGTGGGGGTGTTCTCGAAGAGCACGCCGATCCCCAAATCGGAAATCTCGTCAAGAATCCGCCGGACGCCGTCGGTCACCCACCGCTGGTAGGCGCTGTCAGGCGCCGGGCGAAGTGGATGACGCCGGCCAGGATGGATGATCAACCAGCGGGCCCCCACGTCGGCGGCCAGCCGGCCGATCGTGGCGAAATACCTGACACTCCACTCCCTCATGGTCGAGTCGGGGCTCGCCAAGTTGACGTCTACGCCGGACGGAGCGACGCTGTGCACGCTCATGCCCGTCCGCCGGCACGCGCCGCCGATCCGGTCGGCGGCCGCCTGCCACTCGCCGGCATCGACGTGCGGCGGAGCGGCGAGCACCTCTACGCGGCGGAACCCAGCCTTGGCGATTTCACCGATTGCCGTCTCGATATCCGTGCGCCACAAGAATGTGTACGTCGACGTGACAAACTCCACCCGTCCTCCTAGCGGCTCGCTCGCCCGGCACCGGCAGGACGCGAATCAAAGGCGGCGGCGATCGCCAGCACAGCCGCCCGTCCAGAAGCCGTCGCGTGATCGATGGTTGCCGGCCCGCCACGTGCATCGCCCGCGAGAATCACTCGGTCGGCCGACAGTCCGTACGCGTCCGCATCGATGACGAGGGGTGCCGGCAGCACGCCGTGCGATGCGATCACCAGGCCAGGGTTCCGCAGCGTGAAGACCGAGCCCTCCCGCCCGCAGATCAGGTGGTCATCGCCGATGGTCTCGACACTGGTACCGAGGTGGACGGCAACTCGGGACGACGCCCGCAGGCGCTCGACGGCGGGAAGCTTCTCGCGCGCCCCCGCGTCGGGAGCCAGGTCCTGCTGCGATCCGACCAGCAGGATGTCGTGTCCACGCTCGGCGAGGTCGTCGGCAACCGCGACGCCGACCCGGTCGGCACCCCAGACGGTGACATGCCGGCTGGGCAGGTCCACACCGCCTCGCAGCCAATCGCGGACCTCGACGACTCGGACGTGATTGCTGCCCGGGACCGGCGGGACGTATCCTGTGCTCCCGGTGGCGACGACTACGGCGTCAGCGTCCGGCAGATGCTCTCCGACTGGCGCCGTCACGCCAGTGCGGACGTCGACGTTAAACCGGGTGAGCTGCGCTTCGTACCACGCGAGCAGGCGGCCGAACTGTGGCTTGCTGCGCAACCTGGCCGCGAGTGCGAACTGGCCGCCGACCGTCACTGCCCGCTCGACGAGCCGGACTTTCAGCCCGGACCTGGCCGCCGTGATCGCGGCTTCCAAGCCGGCCGGGCCACCGCCGACGACGACGAGCAGTCGTCCCGCTGCCGCCCCTGACGCAGGATTCCGGCGGCCTTCGGCGCCGGTTTGGGGATTGACCGCGCACCACAACGGCAACCCCTGATGGATGACGTCGGCGCAGCCTTGGTTGCACGAGATGCAGGGCCGTGGATCTGTGCCACGTATCGCGTGCCTGGCCCAATCCGGATCGGCATGCAACGCGCGGCCGACGACCACCAGGTCGGCCTGCTCGGCGGCGAGCACGCGGGCAGCACCGGCCGGTGTGGTGATCCGGCCCGCGACACTCAAGAATCGACCGAACCTGCGGTATCGCTGAGCGATTCGGCCGAGGTAGCCCTCCTCGACCTCGCCGGACGGAGTGATCCATTGACCGGCTCCGTACGTACCCGCGGAGATGTCGATGACATCGACGCTGCCGAAATCGATTCGATCGGCCAGCCGAAGGGACTGCTCCTCGTCCAAGCCGTCGGGCAGGCCCTCGAAGGCCGACAGTCGTAGGAAGATCGGTACGGACGCGCCAACCTGGGCCCGGACCGCCCCGAGCACCTGGTTGAGGAACGCTGTGGGTTCGGCGTACTCGTCGGCGCGGCGGTTCGACCGGGGAGACAGGAACTGAGCGATCAAATAGCCGTGTGCCCCGTGCACGGCGATGACGTCGACGCCGGCTTGCACAGCTCGCGCCGCCGCTGCGGCGAAGTCAGCGACCACCTGGTCGATTTCCGCGGTGCTCAGCGCTCGTGGCATCTCGCCGCCGACTTCTGCGCAGGGTACGGCCGACGGCGCCACGGGTTGCAGATTAGACACTGACGACGGGACGACGCGGCCCGCGTGGTTCAGCTCGACGCCCAGGAGCGCTCCGTCGGCGTGCACCGCGGCGGCCAGCTGCCCGAGACCGTCGAGGACGTGGTCACCGTGCAAGCCCATCTGGTACGGCCGGGCCTTGGACGCCTGCGTGACGTAGCTCGATTCGGTGAACAACAGCCCGGTTCCCCCAGCCGCCCGGCGAGCCAGGTACTCGACGTACCGAGGAGTGACCCGGCCGAGCAGGTCGCAGTAGTTCCGCTCCATCGGAGCGCCCACGATCCGGTTCGGCAGGGTGACATCGCGCACCTGAAGCGGCGAGCCGAGCGCAACCGGGCTGCGCTCGCGCATGCTCTTGTCAGGTGAGTTCATAGTCCGAGACGGTCAGGGAGCCACAGCACAAGCCCCGGCGCAAAGGTCACAATGCCCAGGACCAACAACAGCGGGATCAGGAACGGCGCAACTCCGCGGAACACGTCGGCGACCGAGATGCCGGTGACCGAACTGAGCACGTAGAGGACCCCTCCCATGGGCGGCGTGAGGAGGCCGATCATGAGATTCAACACCGCGATGACGCCGAAGTGCACTGGGTCCACGCCGAATTCGACGGCGACGGGTAACAGGATGGGGACACTGAGAACCAGGGCCGACGTGGGCTCGATGATCGCTCCGAGCAGGAGCAGGACCAGGTTGACGAGGATCAGGAACACGATCTTACTATCGGTCACCGTGAAGATCGCCTCAGCCACGGCCTGCGGCACCCGTTCGCGGGCGAGGATCCAGCCGAGCAGGGCCGACGCGCCCAGGATGATGGTGATCGACGCCGTCGTCAGAGCGGTGTCGCGGAAGATTCCTGGCAGATCACGCAGCCGAACCGAGCGGTAGGCGAGACCGAGGACGATCATGTAGCAGGCTCCCACCCCGGCTGCTTCGGTTGGGGTGAACGTGCCGGTCAAGATGCCACCGATGATGATCACCGGAGTGAGCATCGCGGCGCCCGCGCGCAGGAAATTGTGTCCCAGGTCCGCCCATGCGAACCGGGTCGTCCGCAGCTCCTCGCGCTTTCGGGCCCAGATGAACACGGCTACCGCCAGGGAGACGGCAAGCAAGAAGGCGGGCACGACAGATGCGGCGAACAACGCACCCGTGGACACGACGGCCACCGCGGCGTAGATGATGGCCGGGATGCTCGGCGGCATGATCGGCCCGATGACGGTCGAGGCCGCGGTGATGCCGACCGAGAACCTGGCTGGATAGCCCTGCTTGCGCATGGCCGGCACCTCGACCGAGCCGAGCCCGGCGGCGTCGGCCAACGCCGATCCGCTCATCCAGGAGAAGCCCAGGCTCACGCCGATGTTCACGTAGCCGAGCGACCCCCGCACTCGCCCGAGAAGCGAGAGCGCCAGATCGAAGAGGCGGTCGGCGATGCCGGCCCGGTTGGCGACCACCCCCACCAGAATGAACAAGGGGACGGCGAGCAGCGGCCAGCTGTTGATGCCCTGCGTCGCCAGCCGCAGGCCAAGCCCCAGCGACTGGTCGGTGTACCACAGGTAACCGAGGCAAGGGCCGAGAATCGCAAAGGCGATGGGCACCCGGAGGACCAGCAGGGCGACAATGGCCATGCCCATGATGGCAAGAGTCACGCGGACTCCTTCCTCGCGAAGATGCCGATGAGCGCGCGCACGCCGGTGAGGGCGAAACCCACGGTCGGGATCAGATAGACGAAGGACATCGGAATCTCGGCCGCCGACGAACGAATGAATGACTGGGCATCCATCAGGCCGACACCCTCGTAGACGAAGGCGGCACAGATGACGGCCACGATCACGTAGGAAGCGATCTTGACCACGCGTAGCGCCCGCTCAGGAAGTACGTAATCGATGATGTCGAACGAGATGTGCTGGTCGCGTCCCAGCAGATAACCCGACAAGATGAAGGTCAACCACACTAGGCTGAATCTGGCCAGCTCCCCCGTCCATGCCCAGCCGCCGAGTGCCGAGAACCGCACCGTGATCTGGACCATGACCAGTGTGAGGATCGCCAGCAGCAGGAGGGCACCGACGGCCCCCTCGACGAGCTCGACGCCTCGCAGGATCCTGCCGAGCGGCCCCCTGTGAACAGGTGCGCCTTCGTCCAAGATCTGTCGCTCGACCATGGTCCTCACCTCCCGTTCCTTGCGCCGATGGGGCCGCGTGTTCATGCTCCGAATGCAGGCCCCCTAGTCCGGAACCCAACCGCCGTCGACGTCGATGATCTCGCCGGTGAGATAGGACGCGTCCGGGCTGACCAGGAAGCCTACGACGGCCGCAACTTCGTCGGCCGTACCCGGGCGGCCAAGGGGGAGTTGTCCGACAAGGCGCCGCTCGACTGTCTCGTCGGTCGTGCCGCCCATGCCCGAGCCGATATAGCCGGGTGCCACTCCATTGCACCGAATGCCGCCCACGGCAAGCTCGCGTGCACCGGACACAGTGAGGTTCGCCAGGGCGGCCTTCGACGCGCAGTAGTGGGCAGCGGCCGGGTGTGCCGGGCCATAGGTGGCCCCTTCCGGTCCGGCCGTGCCGAGCTTTGCGACCGAGGAGACCACATTGACGATGGAGGCGTTCGCGTGCCGCTTGAGCAGCGGCATCGACTCACGCATGGTCAGGAAACAGGCGGTGAGGTTGACCGAGAACACCTGTTGCCATTCTTCCAGCGTGATCTCCTCGAAGGGACGCTTGCGGCCGTCCTTCTTGGGCGAAACGCCCAGACAGTTGACCAACACGTCGAGTCCGTCGGCGCCTGCGGCGATCCGCACCGCATCTCGGGCACCCTGCTCACTCGCCACGTCGACGGGGACGTGGCGGTCGATCACACCGGCCAGCGCAGGCGCAGGCTCGGCCAAGTCCGCGACAGTGACCGCGTAGCCGCCGGCCGCCAGGCGTGCACCGATCGCCGTGCCGATGTGGCCGGCGCCGCCGGTGACGAGTGCACGCATCGACCCGCCCTTCCCTTACCGGTTTCCGTCGTGTGGGCTATTGACGGGCGTGCCGCCCGGAGACGACTCACCCCAGGCGGCACGCCCGCCAGTTTCTACTGAGCGAGTTCGCGGACCTGCTCATAGAGGGCGAGCTTGTCCCCTTCCAGGTTCTCGGCGAAGTACTCCTCAGCCTGGGCGCTGAACGCGTCCCGGTCGACGTCCTCGACGACGGTGACCTCGCCGGTTTCCTTCCACCCGTCGAGGATCTCCTGCTCGGCCTCCTCCAGGCACTCCCGAGTGGTGTCCCGGGCTGAGTCGAGGGAGGCTTGCAGCGCCTCCTGCTGCTCCGGCGCAAGCGACTGCCAGGTCTCTTCGCCTATGATTGCAACCACAAAGCCGGTCTGGTGACCAGACAGGCTGACGTGCGACTGGACCTCGTCGAAGTTCATGTCGACGATCGTCGGAATCGGGTTTTCCTGACCGTCGATCACGCCTTGCTGCAGGGAGAGGTACACCTCTTCGAACGCGACCGGCGTGGCGTTGGCACCAATCGCTTCCGCATTCTGCAGGAACTGCGGGCTGTCGGGGTAGCGCATCCGCAGGCCCTGCAGGTCATCCGGCATTTGAATCGGCTGGTTGGCGGTGAAGTGACGCATGCCGAAGAACCAGACGCCCAGGGCCCGAATGCCGGTCTGCTCGAGCATGTCGGCGGCCATGTCGTCGAACGCCGGGCTGTCGGCGAACTCGAACAGGTGATCCGGCCCGTCGAAGACGTACGCCGCGTCCAGCGCGCCGATCGGCTCGTACAGGGCGGAGATGGCTGAACTGCCCTGGATGTCGATGTCGATGTCGCCAGCCGCCACCGCAGAAACGCGGTCCGGGCCGTCGGGTCCGAGCTGGCTACTGTGGAAGATCTGCAGGTCGATGCCACTGCCGTTCGACGCGAGCTCTTCCCTCATCAAGTCGGCACCGCATACGTTGTGCGCATGCTCGGGGGAATAGCTGTCCGAGAACGACAGCTCCACCGCCTCGGCCGGTTCGTCCCCTTCGGCCGCCTCCGTGGCCGTCGCGTCGTCGGCGGTGCTTTCAGTGTCTGTGTCAGTGTCATCGTCGTCGCCGCCGCACGCCGCTAGGAAGAGAGCGGCTGCTGCCGAAGCGGCGAGCAACTTCGTGGTAAATCTAAGCCGTGTTGCCGACATGAGTACCTCCGTTAGTACGGCGCTTCCATGTGTTCTGATCACGTACTTGCCCACGGCTGGCCATTACGCCTCCGTCGGCACAGTTCGGCCACCTACGTGGCATATGAGGCCCTAGTCGAACCCCCCTGCATAGATGTCCGTGATGTTCCAATAGCCCGGAGTCGGGACAGGTTCGTTCACCATCGGAACGTCGATAACTGCCGGTCGGCGGTTGCCTACTGCGGCGTCGAGGTGCGCTCGCAGATCCTCCGGCGCGCTGACGGTGTAGCCGTCCGCGCCACAAGCCCGGCCGAGCGCCGCGAAATCCGGGCTGGAGAGTTCCCCGTCCCGATCGCGGAACTCACACCCATAGCTGCGGCCATAATGTGCGGCCTGCAGGTCAGCGATCGTTCCGTGAGCTCGGTTGTTCATGACAACGAAGATCACGGGGAGATCGCGCTCGACGGCGGTGGGTATCGCCGTGAGCTGGGCGCTCATCCCGCCATCGCCCACGAGTGCGATGACCGTCCGGTCGGGCCAACCGATTTGCACACCCAGGGCTGCCGCCGGCCCGAAGCCCATGGTCGACGAGCCTCCTGGCGTAACGAACCGCCCGGCCGCGGGCAGGTTGTAGCACTGGGCGACGCCGTTCTTGTTCCACCCCACGTCCGTGACCAGTACGGCGTCGTCGGGCAGCACAACCCGCAGGTCTGCCAGTATCCGCTCCGGTCGCAGCGGCATCTGCGGGTCATCAGCGAAGGCGGCGACCCGGTCGAATGCACCCCAGCGGCTTTCGGCAATTCGGCTGCGTAGTTCGGGCCGTTGGCGCCCGTCCGGCGCCAGCTTCCTGATCGCCTCGGCGATACCTGACAGGGCAGCACCGGCGTCGGCCACGATGCCGATCTCGACGGGGTAGTTGCGTCCGATTTCGGCCGTGTCGATGTCGATCTGGATCAAGCGAGTCGGAGGGATCCGCCACGTGTATCGCGGATCCCAACTGCTGGCGTCGGTCTCGGCGAATCGGGTCCCGATGGCGAGCACCACGTCGGCCCTGCGGGCATAATCGTTGGTGAACTCGAGGCCCCAGAACCCCGGCATACCGAGCACCAGTGGATGTTCGTCGGGAAGCGTTCCCTTGGCCATCAGCGAGTGCGCGACCGGGATGTCGTAGTGCTCAACAAGATCTGCCAGCGTTGCGCGGTGCAGCCCACGAACGCCTCCACCGATGTAGATCAACGGACGTTCGGCTTCCGCCAGCACCCGGGCGACCTGCTCGGCGACGCCGGGCTCGAGGCTTGCGCCGATTCCGGCCTCCGGAAGTGGCGGGATGGCCATTTGCCCAGGCAGGGGTCGGGAGAACACATCCATCGGAACGCTGAGCAGCACCGCGCCCGGCCGGCCCGAGGTGGCCGTCCAGAACGCTCGCTCGGCGAACCTGGTGAGATCCTCGACGCGGTTCACCGTCCACGCCCGCTTTACGAACGGCCGGTAGATCGACGCCTGATCGGCATCGGCATGCAGGTTGACCTCTTGGTGCGGGTGCCGGCCGTGGTAGTAGGAGGGCACGTCGCCGCTGATCACGACAAGCGGGACGGAGTCCATGGCGGCGCTCGCCACCCCCGTGACGGCGTTCATCATGCCCGGCCCGACGTGGACGCACACCACACCTGGCCTTCCCGTGGCCCGCGCGTACCCGTCGGCGGCATGTGCGGCGGCAGCTTCGTGGCGGAACACGACGAATTCAATGTGGCTGCGGCCGAGAGCGTCGAGGAACGCGATATTCGTGTGGCCACATAGGCCGAACACGTACTCGACGCCGTACGCCTCGAGTTGCTCCACGAGCGCCTCGGCGCCAGTCTTGGTGCCGCCTCTCTCGCCGGGCCGCTCCACGGATGTGGCCACCCTGCTCCCTCGCCTTCTGACCCACTAGACGGTCTAAGAGGTCCGTTGTACGGACCCAAGCTACGGTGGCGCGCGGCATCTTGGCAAGAGGTTGTCCGGGGAATGTCCAAACCGTTACGGACGCTTGCCGCTGGGGGGCGGCATCTGCGTACCCTGGGGCGGGTGGTGCGTGCCCGTCCGCGGACGATCGCTCTAGAGTTGTCACTACTGCCGCCTGCGTCCGTCTAGTGGTCTATGTATACCGCTTGGCGGACCGCAGACGTAAGGTATCCGAAGATGCCAGGACGAGGAGACCGAAGGGGTGCCCTCCGTGCCCACTAATGAGCAGGGCGACAACGACTCCGGTGGCGTCCGCAGCGTGCAGCGCGCCGTCGAGATCATGTCGTTGCTGACCGAGCAGCGTCCGACCGTGACGATCCGCGAGATCGTCGACGCGACAGGCCTCCCGAAGACGACCGTACTCAGGATCGTGCAGACCCTGGAGCACAGTGGCCTGCTGTCGGCGACGCCGAACGGGTACGTCGCCGGACCTGGCTTGTGGCGATGGGCACATCTGGCCAAGAACAGCTGGGAGCCGCCGGAGGAGACCCGAGCGCTCATGCGCGAGCTCGTGGCTCGGCAGCGCGAGACGGTCAATATCTACGTCATCCACAACACTGCACGTGTCTGCGTCGCTCAAGAAGAGAGCCCGATGCCGCTACGGCACGTCGTCCACGTTGGTGACGAACTGCCCCTGTGGGCGGGGGCATCGTCCAAGGTGCTTCTCCGCGACGCACCGACCAACCTGCTCGAGAGGATCGCCGAGTCCGGCCCTGGCGGCGTCAAACATCTACCTGTATTGCAGGCCGAGATCGCCGATGCTGCACAGGCAGGCTACGGGGTCAGTCACGGTGAGCGCGAAGTCGGCCTGTCAGCGGTGGCCGTACCGATCTTCGGGCAGAACGGCGAGGTCGTGGCGTCGTTGTCCTACAGCGGCCCGACAAGTCGGTTTCCCGAGGAACGTATTGCCGAACTCATCGCTGACCTGCAGTGGGCGGCTCGACAACTCACCGAGCGCGGCTTCGATCACCCGCTGCGATCTCCGCTGGCCCGGCGTCGAGTGCGCAGTTCGTAAGCCGGCCCAATTCGCTGGAGCGCCGGGCCCGGGGAGGCAGCGCCTGCTGCCTCGCACCGAACCCGGCCGCTTCGCTCCTACTTGACGATCTCCGGCATCGCCGTCGACGTCAGCTGCTTCTGCACACCGTCGTGCAAGAAGTTCGCCACCAGTGTCAACGGCACTGCGTCACCCTCGGGCACGTTGTTGTCGATGTCAGCCTTGTTGAACTGCACGATCAACTTGTTGCCGTTGGATGTCGTGCTCGCAGCCGGGACGGGCGTCTCCGACAGCGGCGTCTCCAGCACGGCATCGCCGTCGAACACATAGCCTGCCGGGACATCGAGGATCGCCGTGACCACACCATGCACCCCGGTGAAGATTCCGGTCCCCGAGCCGAGATCCATCCGCGAAGGCACGAACTGCAACGCGCCGGGCAGATCCTGCGGTGTCAGGTAGACCTCGATCTTGCCCGCCGGCCGCGGGTCGGTGCAGTCGTTGAAGAAGTACTCTCCGGCACGGTCGAAGGTGAACTCGAAGCTCTCCCCCGGGTCAAGCTCGGCGTTGAACAACCCCTCGAAGTACTGGGTCGCACAATGCGGCAGCTCATTCGGGAAGTTCGGGAACGTCTCCGCACCCGGGTTCAGGAACGTCACCGTCGTACCCACCGGCACCCTCAGGTGCGTCGGCTGCATGGCACGCTGCAACGTGCTGTCCCGCTGGCTGGCTTGGTCGGCAGTGCGACTGCCGCGGGCCAGGTAGACCGTGTTGTCCACCTCGTCACCGTCGACCGGACCACCTTGGACCGGACGACGGATCGACAGCGGAGCGGTGTCCGGCCCCTCTTGGCTGCCGGACTCCGTCGTGTAGGTGCCGCCCAGTTTGAACGCCCACAGCGAATCGCCCTGCGTCACCGAGCCGCCGTACGGGTTGGTGGCTCCGGCGGCGAAGATGGCTACGTACTGCTCGCCGTCGATCAGGTAGGTGATCGGCGCCGCGGCGATGCCCGACCCGGTCTGGAACTCCCACAGCTCGTCGCCCGTGGCCGCGTCCATTGCCAGCACGCGGCCGTCGATCTGGCCGACGAACAACAGGTCGCTCGCCGTCGTCAGCGGACCCTGACCATGGGACATGTCGGTGCCCAGGTGATTCGTCCAGACGACCTCCCCGGTCGAGGCGTCGTAGGCCAGGATGCCGCCGGTCTGGTACTGGCCAATCGCGCGCTGGCCATTGGCGCCAGCGCCGTTCCAGTGCGCCACCGGGTTGGTGCCGTACGGGAAGTACACCATGTTCGTGCGGTGGCTGTACGAATGGTTCGACCAGTCCCCGCCACCGTTCTGGCTGGTGGTCGACAGGATGGGCAGATCCCACTGCGGGTCGTACATGCAGCCCATCCGGTGGTCCGAGGGATACCCGTCCGGATACGTCAGGAACGGCTCGTCCGCCGAGACGTAGCTGTCCGGATTGAAGACCAGGTTGCCGTCCTCGTCGGGTTGGTAGCCGTTGTAGTTCGGCACACCGCGCCAGGGGTCACCCGGGATGTTGTCGGTGCCGAGCTTCTCCCACACGAGGCACTCGGGCAGCAGGCGGTCCACCGGGAACGGCTGGGTCTCCGCGTGGTGCTGTCGGGAGTCCTGAATCATCGGCTTGTCGATGACCGGGAGCGCCGGCTGGCCGTTGGTCCGGTCGAGCACGAACTGGTGCCCGGACTTGCTGCCGTAGAACACCACCTTGCGTTCCTCGCTGTCGATGACCACATCAGCGAGCGTCGGGGGATGGACGTTGTCCATGTCCCACACGTCGTGGTGGATCGACTGGTAGTGCCACTTGTACTCACCGGTCTTGTGGTCGACCGCGACCATCGTGCTCGAGAAGAGGTTGTCGCCCGGACGCAACGAACCATTCTGTGAACTCGTGCAGCTGCGGGCGTTGCCGAAGGTCATGTAGTACATGCCGAGCTCGGGGTCGATCGACCCGTGCATCCACGGGGCCGCACCGCCCTCCAGCGCGCAGTCGGTGCCGTCCGGGAGCACCGGACCCCAGGTGGCGGCGGCGTCGACGGAGTTGCCGTTGACGTCGGTGAAGACGATGCCGCGATCCGGGCCACCGAAGAAGTGCCAGATGAGGCTGCCGTCGCTCGAGTCCAACGCGAACACCGCGCCGCGGCCACCGTCGGCCGCATGGCCGTAGACCACGCCGTCGTGGTACACGGTCGCGACCTTTCCGATCCGGCCCAGCGACGCACCGTCCGGGGCCTCCGGCTGCACAACCCAGACCTCTTCGCCGGTGTCCTTGTCGAGGGCGACTACCCGGTTGCCGGCAGCGAGTGTGTAGACCTTGCCGTCGCCGATTGAGACGCCGCGCCGCGTCCCGTTCGTGCCAAAGTCGTCCGGCGCCCACTTCCAGTTGGGCTCGCCGGTCTTGCCGTCGACTGCGATCACCTCACCGTTAGGAGTGTCAAGGTAGATGACGCCGTCGGCCACGATGGGCGTCGTCTGCTGGCCGGTGTCGTCAGTCGCTGGCGGGACTGCCGAAACGTGCGTGCGCCAGACCGGCCCGAGCTTGTGCAAGTTCTGCTTGTTGATCTGCGTCAGCGCCGAGTAATGCTGGTTACCCAGGTCGCCGCCGACGGTCGGCATGTCTGCCTCGGTCGGCGTCAGGAACCCGGGCTCCGCCGGCCCGGATTCCGCGGGGTCGGGGTCAGCCGCACTGTGACTGACCGCCAGTACGGACGTCGTCCCCAGCGAGACCGCAGCCCCGAGTAGGATCGACAAGAACGTTCTTGGTTTCATATTCGCCTCCCAGCGAAGAACAGCCATCGACGTTTGCCTGGGTCGCCTGGCGGTTCGCCATGGACTCGGGATCGTTGCACCCGGCACGTCCCTGCCGGGTGCAACGTCAACTCCCTTTTCGGATTACTCGAACGTCATCCGTTCGGGTTGGCGGTTGCCGGCGTGCAGAACGGCACGAGGCCCATGGCCGACTTGATCCCCTGCACAAGGTGCTCCTGGAACTCCGCTGCCCCGGGGAAGTCGGTGCCCTCCCGGTAGGCATTCGAATCGTGTCCGAGGGTCGTCACCCACGAACGGCCACCGTCGTAGTACTGGCACCACGAAACCGGATGGAAGTCGCCGTGACCGGGGTGAGTGCTCCCAGTGCCCCTTGCAAGCGTGTTCTCGTCCACGACGGCAAGGAAATTCACGTTGGTCGGGAACGGGACGAGGTTGTACCACTCGTCGCGGAATCCCCAACGTTGCGGCAGATTCTTTGTCGATACGTCTCGGTTGTTGACGATGACGACGTCGCCATCCTGGTTCGCGCCGTGGTTGTAGTAGTTGGCGTTGCCGAGCAGACCCTCATACCAGCGCCAGCCGTTGTACTCGGTGCCGAACGCGTTGTGGATGCCGACAAAACCGCCGCCGCCTTGGATGTACTTCCTGAGCGACTCGCGCGCTCGGTCCAGGCGGGTGCCGCCCGCCGCGCCGGCGGCATGGTTCCACAGCGTGTCACGAGTCGGGCTGTTGAAGATCACGGCCTTGTAGTTGTTCGACAGCGACTCGATCGCGCGCACGTCCTCGGTGATGTGAACCTCGATGCCCTCGGCCTCGAGCATCCTGATCAACCCGTTCTGCGACACGTTCGAACTGTCCAGCGGAAGCGGCCACACCGCCGGGTTGCTGTGGTCGTGAGTGATCACGTAGGGGCGGTTGAGACCGAGACCCGCGTTGCTCGAGTGGTCTGGATCGAGGCGCCGTCCCAGGTGCGCATGCCGCGGACCCGCCGTGCGGGAATAGACCAGGACCCGGTCGGCACGCTGGATGCCCCAGTCACTGTAGATAGCCGGATCCACACCGCGGAAGACGCCATACGACGGATCGTAGTTCTTCTGAAGTCCGGGAACACCGAACGGCGGATCCTGGGCCTGGCCCGGGGCGGCCGATGCCGCCTCCGCCCCAAGAACACCTGCAGTCGTCAAGGACGCACCCGCCAAGAACGTGCGCCGCCCAATCTTCGATCGACGTCCCATCGCCATCGCTCCTTCGTGCCGACCTGCGGGTCGGCTGTCGGAAAGACCATCAACTGGTCCGTCTAACGGACCTATTGAACCGCTAGATAGACCATAGCGATGGAGCGGCAAGGCCACAAGACCCGCTGCGATTTGAATTCGTAATCAGCTGTTTACGGCTACGCGCTGGCGTGCGATGCAACACCGAGGGTCTGTCAGTTCGCAGCCGACCTGTTCGATGTCGAACGCTGGACTACGACGTCGTGCCGGAAATCCGGTCGGCAAAAGCTGCGACCTTCTGCTGCCAGCCGTCCTCCAACGGGCCCTTCATTCCGGTCACCAGAACCTTGTCCTCAGCCACCTTGACCAGGCCCTCATCCTCCAAGATCTCATTCATGATGGGGATGACGCGTTGCCATTTGGCCCTTTCCTCTTCGGTGGGCATTTGTCCAGTCTTCTTGTCCGGACGCGGCGCGGCTTCAGTCGTGAGCACGGCGTACTTCGTGCCGGCGGGTAGCCGCACCTTCTTCAGGAAGCGGCGCATCCCGCCAATCGGCTTACCCATGCGGCCCGGGGAGCTGAACAGGTAGAGGTCCGCGGGCGGCAACTCCTTCGGGCTCATGTCGTGAATGTGATGAACATTTACCACGACACCCTTGGCGTCCATGTCCTTCTTGAACTCGTCTGCGACCATCGACCCGTTGCCGAACTTGGAAGCGTGCAGGTACTCGATCTTCATGTTTAATCGACCTCCCACGACCAGCATTGAACCGCTCCGAGATCGCGGATAGAGGCCAACGTCACCGACGCGATCGATGCGTTTCGCCCACGAGCGTGGTGCCGGCCTCAGTCAGGAAGTGGTCAGTGAATGCCGCGGCTCGATCACGGGCGCCGACCATTTACCGGCTGACATCGGACCAGGCCGGACGCTAAAGTCCCCGCTTGAAGGGTCTCCCGCAACCGGCAACCCTGTACTCAAGATCCATCCGACACCGTGATCGAGGCTGCACGTGACTTCGCCGATCGAACATCAATACGCCCGCGGACGGCGCCCAATCGTTGCGCTCATCTCAGGCATCCTGGCCGCCGCGACGCTTGCCGGATGTGACGCCGACGGTGGCGCCTCGGCCGAGCGGCAGGCCGAAGTGGCAGCGCGTGGCGCGGAAGTGATGCCATTCGATCTGGACGCCACCACCCACCGCTTCGAGCCGACGGAAACCGGGCTCATTCAGATGGTGACCGCCGATGATCCGCAAGATGGTGAGCAGATCGCGCTGATCCGTGAGCATCTCGAGGAGGAGGCGTCCCGGTTCGCGGCGGGTGACTTCGACGATCCGGCGGCCATCCACGGGGATGACATGCCGGGATTGACCACACTCCGTGATGGCGCAGCTGAGATCGACATCCAACTCGAACAGCTCGACGACGGCGCCCGCCTGGTTTACACGACCGACGATCCACGTCTTGTCGAGGCGTTGCACCAGTGGGCCCAGGCACAAGTGAGCGACCATGGCGACCACGCCGAACACGGCAACTGAGGAACCCCAGCAATGGCCCGTCCGCAGCCACGATTGGCCACGCAAGGGACGTTGATCCACCATCGCCTGGCCCCAGCGGCACTGGTGCGCGCCGCCGAGACCCGGAGACGTTGTTCCAGCGACTTGGAGGGAGACCGGACGGCACGTCGGCGCGGTTGGGCCGAGCCCAACAACCGCCTACGCCGGGTGTGGATGTGCACGCACTTCTCGTGGTGGATGACCGCCATGCTGCACGCGAGCGGTGATGACTAGTACGACCACGAGCTCAGAGAACTACACCGGTATGCCACTCGGCTGGTAATACATGTTGCTCGGGCCTCAATCAGGAGTGATCAATGACAGCCGAGCCACGCCCGCGGAGCCGCCGAGCCATCCGCTGGCCCCCGGTTTCACTCCTCCCTCCTGCGGCGTCCCCACGTCTAGTCGTCCGCAGCAGCCAGACGCCGAACACTGCGGACGCGAGAGCCAACGCAGACAGGTAGGCCCATCGCGCACCGGGAGGCGAGAGGTCTGGCAGGCTCCGCAGACCGGCCACCAGGGCCCCGAGCGGGTAGGCCACAAGGGCGATGAGTGGAAGCTTCGCCTCCGCGGGCCGCAGCGCCGCCCACGTGGCCATCACAGCCAAGAATGCCGCCCAGCATCCGATGAAGCGGCCGCCCAGAGGCGATGGTTCGAAGGGCAGCACTCCGGCGCCGCTCACCGGATCAGCCCACAACACGATGGCCAGCACGACAAGGAGGACGGCCAGCGCCAGCAGGGCGGCCGCACGTGGCCACCGGACCCGGGTCTCGTCTCTGGGTACGGCCGCGCGATTGATCACCAGCAAGGCGGTCCAGAACGGTGGGGCCGCCATGAACAGCCCAAGCCACGCCAACGCCTGCCACCGGCCGAAGTCGAAGACGTCCAGGTGAACGAGGGTGGCGATAAGTGTCGGCGCAGTGAGCGCAACCGAAGCCGCCACCAGGCTGCGCGAGTAGCGCCACGGGAGGCGAATGGCCACCGCGAAGGTGACGGCCGAGGCGAGGTAGAGGCCTCCGACCAGGCTGGCCAGCGGCGGTGGACCGAGCCCCCAGGAGAAGAACTGCCCAGTCTCGTCCGGCCAGACCAGCAGCGCGAGACCGCTCACGCCGGCCGCGACCACGACAGCGGCGAAGCCGGCCCGGGCGGCCGGCAGGCCACGGGCGCGGGTGCGGTCGGGAACTGCCACGTCGGTTTCTCGATCTGTCGTTAGGCCGTAGACGGGATCAAGCTACTGCATGGGCCTGGCCACCTTGTTCGTCCGGCAGCACGACGCGAGCACGTACCCGTCAGCCGACGAGCTCCGCGAGCCGGTCCGCGTCCGTGCTCGGCTCCACGACTGGCGGTGTCGGTAGGCCAGGCGGTGACGGGTACTTATGCCCGATACCGGTGTCGAATACGACGACACGTTCGGTCCGCTCGATGTCGCCTCGCTCTCGCAGTAGGCGGACCGCGGCCAACGCGGCCGCCGTCTCCGGGCTGACGAACCCGGCACCCAGCTTTCCCGCCTGGCGCTGCCACTCGTCGATCGCGTCCTCGGGCACCGCCACAGCAGTGCCGTCCGAATCACGGATCGCGTCGAGGATCAGGAAATCGCCCACGGCCCGAGGCACCCGGATGCCGCCGGCGCGCGTACTGGCCTGTTCCCACCGATCGGCGAACCGAAGCCCTGCGTCGAAGGCACGCACGATGGGGGCGCAGCCCTCGGCCTGCACACTTACCATCCGGGGCCGCCGGCCGGAAATCAGACCGATGGCTTCCAGCTCGGCGAATGCCTTCCACATACCCACCAACCCGGTGCCGC
>Ga0299914_10000584_pt1 | contig 22265 bp, 20 predicted proteins | sample RVTome_10_FD_201361 | JGI IMG/M metagenome (GOLD analysis project Ga0299914, IMG submission 201361) | Soil microbial communities from uranium-contaminated site in the Upper Colorado River Basin, Wyoming, United States - RVT153D57 (version 2) ...
CGTTCGTGGTCATGGGGCGACGGTAGGTGGTGCGGCGGGAAGCTCGCCAGACGACTTGGTCGTCGCGTGAGACAAGCGCACTTCGTCGTTCCCGTGTCGAGACCCCTGCTCGGCACCGTGGTGGGTGCGTATCCAATTCCGCGCGGAAGGAGACGGAATGCATTCACCTGCAACACCGACCTATCTGCCGCCACTCGAGGTGAACCACGAACGGGAAGGAGTGGGCGAGGAGCTACAGACGACGCTGCATGAGCTCACTGAGCTGTCGCTGATCGGCAAGCAGCTGCACTGGGCGGTGGTCGGGCCCCTCTTTCGGCCTCTTCACGTGCTCCTGGACGAGCTGGTCGACGCCTGGCGCGAGCTTTCCGACACCGTCGCGGAGAGGGCGGTCGCTCTTGGGTTCGTCCCCGACGGTCAGGCGAAGGCGGTTGCGGCCGGGTGGCAGCTGGTCGCGGTCGCGCCTACGGCGCTCGAGGATCACGTCGTCGTGCGCGAGCTGACGCACCGGATCGCTGACGTCAGCGAGCAGGTTCGTGATCGGATGAACCGCCTCGGCGACGCCGATCTCGTTTCTCAGGACGTCCTGATCGAGGTCGTTCGCAAGCTCGAGGAGCAGCAGTGGATGCTGCGGGCGCAGCTTGGGGAGAACGTCTGATGGCGATCTCGCGCGGCTTTCAGGGCAGACGCCGCGGCGACGCCGACCCCACACGGGTCCCACCGGGCCAGTACGTGACCGACGACTTCCCGGTCCTCTCCGCCGGGCCGACGCCGCACACGCCGCTCGCCGACTGGGATTTCTCGATCCGCGGCGCGGTCGACCGGCCGGTCGCGTGGACCTGGAACGAGTTCCTGACGCTGCCGAGCGAGACGGTCACCGTCGACGTCCACTGCGTCACCAAGTGGTCGAAGCTGGACACGGTCTGGAAGGGCGTCTCACTCGATACCTTGCTCGACGGAGTCGAGACGAGCGCCGAGCACGTCCTCGCGTTCTGCGACGGCGGCTACACGACCAACCTCCCGCTTGAGGACGTCACCGGCGGCAAGGCGTGGGTCGCCTACGAGTACGGCGGCGAGCCCCTCGAGCCGGAGCACGGCGGCCCAGCCAGACTGCTCGTCCCGCACCTCTACTTCTGGAAGAGCGCCAAGTGGGTCCGCGGCCTCGAGCTACGCGACCACGACAAGCCCGGCTTCTGGGAGACCTACGGCTACCACAACTACGGCGACCCGTGGAAAGAGCAGCGCTACCAGGGGGACTGACCTGGCAGCTGGGCACCGTCGTCGAGATCGTCGACGAAACTCCCCGAACGAAGAGCATCGCTCTCGCGCTGCCGGCGTGGCCCGGGCACCGCGCGGGGCAACACGTCGACGTGCGCCTGACCGCCGAGGACGGCTACCAGGCGCAGCGCAGCTACGCAATCGCCTCCGCGCCCGAAGACGACCACGTCGTGCTCACCGTCGAGCGTCTGGACGACGGTGAGGTTTCGCCGTACCTGGTCGACGAGCTTCGGCCGGGCGACCAGCTGGAGCTGCGCGGTCCCCTCGGCGGCTACTTCGTCTGGGAGGCCTCGCTCGGCGGACCGCTTCTGCTCCTCGCCGGCGGCTCCGGAGTCGTGCCGCTGCGCGCGATCTTGCGTCACCACCGGGTCGTCGAGAGCACGGTGCCGGCGCGACTCTTGTACTGGGCCCGCGCGCTCGACGACGTGATCTATCGCGACGAGTTGATGGCAAACGTATTCGGCGACTCGGTCGACATCCGGTTCACGCTCACGCGGGAGCAGCCGGAGGGATGGCGGGGGTGGGAGCGATGGACCGACATGGAGCTTCTCCAAGAGGTCACCTGGCCGCCGCGCGAGCACCCGCTCGTCTACGTGTGCGGACCGACGCCATTCGTCGACAGGGCCACGTTCAGTCTGATCGCCCTTGGTCACGAGCCTGGCAGGGTCCGCCACGTGGCCTTCGGCCCTACAGGAGTGTAGGTCCGATGGAGTTGGACGGAAATGGGATCGCGGGGACCATGATGGGCGTCTTCGGCCACGAGATGACGACCGAGTTCGGGACCTGCGCGAGCTGTGGAGCGCGCAGCATGGTCGGCGAGTTCCGCGTTTATCTCCGGGCGCCCGGCGTGGTCGCCCGGTGTCGACACTGCGGCAGCGTCGTCATGGTCTTCGTCGAGGCTCGCGGTGTCACGTGCGTCGACCTGCGCGGACTCGCGGCGCTCGATCCGGCGTGACCGGTCGCGGGTCGGCGGGTGCCGTCAGCCCTTGTGGCGGCCGGCCCGCGCGCGCTCTTCCTCCGCCGTCCGCTCGGCGGTCGGCAAGACCTCGAGGCGCTCGTCCGTGATCGGCTTGCCACTCTCGATCGAGAGGCCGTAGGTCCCGGCCGCCAGACGCTGCTCGGCGCGTTCGAGGGCGGCAAGCTGCACACGCAGGTCCTCCTCCAGGCTCTCGTCCAGCTCGTCCTGGTACAGCTTCGCGGCCAAGTTCCCCTGGTCGAAGAACGGATCCGACTGCTCGCCGTCGTCCTCGTGCATGCGTCGAGAGATGGCGCGCTCGAGGCGCTTGCGCTCGGCCGCGAGCAGCTCACGAGCGCGTCCGTCATCCATCAGCGGACACCTAGCAGGTATTCGGCGTACCAGACCGCCCAGTCCTCGACCGGATCGACGTCGGCCTGGCGCAGCTCGGCCAGGGATACCGCGTGAGCCCGCTTAGCTTCACGCAGCGCCTGGGCGAGGCTGAAAACGTCTTCGCTCGTGACGACGTGGCTTGCGTCCGCCAGTCGCCGTTCCTGCGCGACCATCCTGTCGGCATCGCTCGCAAAGGCGCGCACCGGAACCCTCACGTGATCGCTCCTTCCTTGTCGATGGCATAGATCCCTCGTCCTGTATCGGGGTCGAAGAAGTGGAGACGCCCGGTGTCGACCACGGCGTCAACTGGTTCTCCCTCCCGAACGGCCGAGTCCGGCCCGAATCGGCCGACGAGGACCGCACGGGAATCGCTGCTCGCGCGGAGGGCGCTGGTGTCTCTCGGTAGCTCGGCGATCGTGGCCGTCTCGGCGAGCTGGACATCCGGGGCGCTGAAGTAAACGAAGAGCTCCGGTCCCAGGTCCTCTCGCAGTTCGACCGTTCCCTGAAGCAGCCGGTTCTCGTGCGGCTCGCGAGCGAGCGCAGCATCCGCGATGCTTTCGGGTCTGATCCCGACCACGACTTGCCGACCTTGGTAGTCGCCGAGGAGAGGCCGCTGCGCGAGGACGGAGGTGTCGAGCGCGAGACGCTGACCCCCGAGGAGTACCGTGATGTCACCGTTCGAGCGTTGAATCGTCCCGTCGACGAGATTCATGGCCGGCGATCCGATGAAGCCGCCGACGAAGACGTTGACGGGCCGGTGGTAGAGCTCCTGCGGTGTTGCGAACTGTTGCAGCCTGCCGTTGCGCATGACCGCGACGCGGTCGCCCATCGTCATCGCCTCGATCTGGTCGTGTGTGACGTAGATCGTCGTCGTGCCGAGCTGCCGTTGAAGCCGGCCGACCTCGGCACGCGTGTGAACGCGAAGCTGCGCATCGAGATTCGACAGCGGCTCGTCCATCAGAAAGAGCGCAGGCTCGCGCACGATCGCGCGACCCATCGCGACGCGTTGCCGCTGACCTCCCGATAGTGCGCGGGGCTTGCGCTCGAGGAATTCCTGGAGGTCCAGGAGGTCCGCCGCGCGCTGAACCCGCCGAACGATTTCGCGCCGCGGCACCTTCTGCAGCTTCAGTCCAAAGGCGATGTTCTCGAAGACCGACAGGTGCGGGTAGAGCGCATAGCTCTGGAAGACCATCGCGATGTCCCGATCTCGCGCCGGGACGTGGTTGACGACTCGGTCGCCGATCGAGATCGTGCCCTCGCTGATCTCCTCCAGGCCGGCGACCATCCGAAGAGCCGTCGTCTTGCCGCTTCCGGACGGCCCGACGATGACGACGAATTCGCCGTCACGTACGGCAAGGGACAGGTCATCTACGGCGCGGGTTCCATCCGGAAAGACCTTTGCGACATGTTGAAAGACGACTTCGGCCATCGTTGAAACGGACGGTGCCTCGCGCCTGACTCCGATCCGGCCACGCGCACGTAACCAGCGGCCGTCGAACTGCCCCTACAGATGCGGCTGAACTCGCAGAGCCGCCTTCCACACTTGACAGCGGAAACGGCGGCGATCCCTTTGCACCCCGCGTATGCCTCGGATTGCGAGTTCGCCGGCACGCTCGGGTAGATGACCTTCCGCGAGATCGTGGAGCTGCACCCGCTGCCGGGCAGCGATTACCGCGATGCGCTCCTTCGGTGTGCCGAGGAGTGTCTCGATTGCGGTGCCAGCTGCACCGCCTGCGCAGACGCCAGCCTGAGCGAGCGCGACCTGGCGGAGCTGATCGGCGTCATCCGCGTCTGTCTCGACTGCGCAGACGTCTGCGAGGCGACCGCGCGCATCGCAACCCGGCAGACCCGTCCCGACATCCGCCTCGTCCGCGCGACGATCGAGGCCTGCGCGGCAGCGTGCGTCGCCTGTGCCGAGGAGTGCGACCGGCACGCCGCCCACCACGAGCACTGCCGCATCTGCGCTGAAGTCTGCCGACGCTGCAAGGCCGCATGCGACGAAGTGCTCGCCTTCTGACGGGCGATTCCGCGAGCTCGACCGACGGTCGCCGGAACGGGCCTACTCGGGAGTCGCCCTTCTCCGGCCGGACGGCGTGGGCGCGCAGCCTGCGGACGCCGCTGCAGCAGTTCCTGCACACGGAGACGGGCGGCGCCGCCGTCTTGTTGGGGGCGGCGCTTGCGGCGCTCGTCTGGGTGAACATCCACGCCTCCTCGTACGAGGAGTTGTGGGAGACGACGCTGTCGATCGATCTCGGCGGCTCGGGGGTGTCGCTCTCGCTCCGCGAGTGGGTGAACAGCGGCCTGATGACGATCGTCTTCTTCGTCTTGGGGCTAGAGGCGCGGCGAGAGTTCGACCTCGGGGAGTTGCGAGAGCGGCGGCGGTTCGCGCTGCCGCTGCTGGCGGCGCTCGGCGGCATGGCCGTGCCGGTGACCATCTACCTGCTCTTCAACCTTGGCAGCTCGTCCGCGTGGGGCTGGGGGATTGCGATGTCGACCGACACTGCCTTCGCGCTCGGCCTGCTCGCGCTCGTGGGGCCGCGCTTTCCCGATCGCCTGCGCGCGTTCTTGCTCACGGTCGTCGTCGTCGACGACCTGGTCGCGCTCGTCGTCATCGCCACCGTCTACACCGAGACGCTCCGCCTCCTGCCGCTGGCCGTGACGGTCGGGCTCTTTGCCGCCGTCCTCGTCGTGCGCGGCACCAGCTTCCGGCCGGGCCTTGCCTGCTCGGTGCTCGGGGTGGGCGCGTGGGTGGCGCTGCTCGAGTCCGGGGTAGAGCCGGTTGTGCTCGGTCTCGCGATGGGCCTGCTGGCCTACGCCTACCCGGCGCCGCGGTCGAGCCTCGAACGAGCCACCGAGCGCTTCCGCGAGTTCCGCGAGCAGCCGACCGCCGAGCTCGCTCGCGTGGCCCGCGTGCAGCTCAAGTCGGCGACGTCGGCGAACGAGCGGCTGCAGGAGCTCCTTCATCCCTGGAGGAGCTATGTGATCGTGCCGCTGTTCGCGCTCGCGAACGCGGGGATCGCGATCGATGCGGAGTTCCTGGCGCAGGCGTTCAGCTCTCCGATCACGCTCGGGATTCTGGTCGGTTACGTCGTCGGCAAGCCGGTGGGGATCGTGGGTGCCTCGCGGCTGGTCACGCGGGCGAGCCGCGGGCGCCTGCAGCCGCCCGTGGGCTGGGCGGCGCTCGCCGGCGGCGGCACGATCGCGGGCATCGGTTTCACGGTCGCGCTGCTGGTCGCGACGCTCGCCTTCGAGGGGTCCGAGCTCGAGGAGGCGAAGCTCGGCATCCTCAGCGCCGCCATCGGGGCGGCGGTCCTCACCTGGGCGCTGTTCCGGGCGACGGCGCTGCTGCCTCGGCGTGTGCGCACCCAGGCCCTGCTCGGAACCAGCGAGCCGCTCGCTGACCTCTACGTCGATTTCGATCCGGAGCGCGACCACGTGCGCGGACCGGTCGATACGCCGGTCACCGTCGTCGAGTACGGCGATTTCGAGTGCTCCTACTGCGGCCGGGCGGAGCGGGTCGTTCGTGCGCTCCTCCGTGAGTTCGGCGACGTCGCCTACGTCTGGCGGCACCTGCCGCTCACAGACGTCCACCCGCATGCCCAGCTCGCCGCCGAGGCCGCGGAGGCGGCCGCCGACCAGGGCGCGTTCTGGGAGATGCACGACCTCCTGCTCGACCATCAAGACGCTCTTCGCCTCGACGACCTCGTCGGCTACGCCGAGCAGCTCAGCCTCGACCTCGACCGCTTCACGACCGCCCTGCGTGAGCACGCCGGCGCCGGACGTGTCGCAGAGGACGTCGATGGCGCAGAGCTGAGCGGCGTCTCCGGCACCCCCACCTTCTTCATCAACGGCCGGCGCCACTACGGCGCCTACGACATCGCCACCTTGTCGGCGGCCGTCCGTGCGGCCGGTGCACGGGCGACACTGGCGACGGCGACGGCGGATTGAGGGCCCGTGTTGGAGCTCGCCTTTGCTCCCACTGCGGCCGTCGCGGTGGTCGCAGGCCTTGCCGTCGAGTGGCGCCTGTTCGCGCCCGGCCGTGCGCCGGGCCGGCGCGAGGCGATCGTCTGGAGCGCCGGCTGGCTGCTGCTTGCTCTCGCAGTTGCGGTCGGAATCGCGCTGGCGGGTGGCCCGGCCGGCGAGTGGACGACCGTCTATCTGATCGAGCGCTCGCTCTCGCTCGACAACGTGTTTCTGTTCTCGCTTCTGCTCGCCTACTTTCTCGTTCCGCCCGAACTGCGGGGGCGCGTCATTCTCATCGGCATCGCCGGCGCGCTTCTCCTGCGCGGCCTCGCGATCGCCGGCGGGCTGGCGCTCGTCGAGAGCGTCGAAGCGATCGTCTACCTATTCGGTGCCCTGCTTCTCTTCGTCGCCTATCGGGCGTTGCGTGGCGCCGACGAGGCGTCCGACCCGGCAGCAAACCCCATGCTCCGAGTCGTCCGGCGTCTCGTTCCGACCACCGACGACTTCCGCGGGCGCCGCCTGTTCGTGCGCGAAGCCGGCCGTCTCTACGGCACGCCCCTGCTGCTGGTGGTGGTCGCGGTCATCGCCGCCGACATCGCCTTCGCCGTCGACTCGATCCCGGCGGCCTTCGCGGTGACGCGCGACCCGCTCGTGATCTGGACCGCAAACGCGCTCGCGCTGCTGGGGCTCGGCTCCCTGCTCGCCCTGGTCGAGATCCTCGTGCGCCGCTTCCGCTACGTCGACGAGACGATCGCACTCGTCCTCGCGTTCGTCGGGATCAAGATCCTCGCCACCGACGTCGTCCAGATCAGCGACCTCGCTTCACTCGCCGTCGTCGCGGCGCTCCTCGCAGGCGGCATCGTCGCCTCGCTCGTCGCGGACCGTCTCGCCCCGCCTCGAGCGACCGAGGAAGCGACGCGACGCCCGCCTCGGTGCCCGAGGGACCTCAGTACTCCGGCATCTTCCGCGCAGCGGCCGATCTCGAACGACGCCGCGCCTCGGACGAAGACGTAATCAATTCCCAGCCGCGGCCTCGCCGAGGAGTCGGAGTGGCTCACTCCCGTACTCCGAGCTCATCGAGCGATTGCCGGAGCTCGGCAGGGTCACGGTAGACGCGGAATGCGCCTGCGCGCGACAACTCGTCCTCGCCGTAGCCACCGCTCAACAGACCGACGCTGAGCATCCCGGCTCGCCGAGCGGCCAGCAGATCCCAGACGGCGTCGCCGATGACGTAGGAATCCGAGGCGGTCACACCAAGTCGCTCGGCGCACGTCAGGAAGAGATCCGGCTCCGGCTTGGCGCGCTCGACGTCGCCGCGGTCGACGACGACCGTTTCCTCCCCGACGCCGAGCGCTTCCAGCGACGCATCGATCTCCGGACGTCGGCCCGAGGTGGCGATGCCGTGCACGATCCCCTCAGCCCGCAGGTCGGCGAGCAGCTCGACTGCTCCAGGGAGCGGACGTCGTTCCGGCAGGATCTCGCGGTAGATCTCGCCGTGGCGGCGCTGGATCGTCTCGACTTCGGTCGGCGAAAGGGGTCGACCGATCTCGCGCGCCGCGGCGCGGGCGAAGAGCCCGCCGCTCATCCCGATCCGACGGTGGATCCGCCAGCCGTCGATCGGCAGTCCGAGCTCGGTGAACGCACGCTGCCACGCGAAGACGTGCGCGTACACGGTGTCGACGAGAGTCCCGTCCAGATCGAAGATGAGCGCGCGGGCGGAACGACTCATGGGTCGGCGAAACCAGACATCGTTCCTTCAGCTCACCCTTGCCGTGGCGAGGCCCGGAAGCGGCTCCCGAAACGACGCGAGCACGTAGTCGGCGCGTGCCTCGCGTCGATCAGCCAGCGCATATCCCCAGTCTGTCATCGACCTCGTCGTCCGAGGGGATTTCGGTGTGCAAAAGGGATAGTTGCAGTACCCGAGCACCCGGCGATGGGGAACGGCCGGAGTGTGCGGCTTGTGCCTAGCCGGCGGCCGTTTTTGTCCGTTCTGGCAGAACCCAGCCCGGGCGAACGAAATGGCAGGTGTAGCCGTACGGGTATCGCTCGAGGTAGTTCTGATGCTCGGGCTCGGCTTCCCAGAACGGCCCGGCGGGGGCCACCTCAGTCACGACCTTCCCGGGCCAGCGGCCCGAGGTGTCGACGTCGGCGATCGTCTCCTCGGCGACGCGGCGCTGCTGCTCATCGAGATAGAAGATCGCCGAGCGGTAGCTCGTCCCGATGTCGTTGCCTTGACGGTTCCGCGTCGTTGGGTCGTGGATCTGGAAGAAGAACTCGAGCAGCTCACGGTACGAGGTTTGCTCCGGATTGAAGACGATCTCGATCGCCTCCGCATGCGCGCCGTGGTTACGGTAGGTCGCGTTCAGAACATCGCCGCCGGTGTAGCCGACCCGGGTCGAAGTGACGCCGGGTCGCTCCCGGAAGAGATCCTCCATCCCCCAGAAACATCCTCCGGCAAGGATCGCTTTCTCAACGCCGTCGCTCACGTACCGACCTCCTTGCTATCGATTCGTCACCAGCCTGCCAGCAAGCTCGTAGCCCGAGGTCATACCGTCGTGTCAAGGGAACGACGCCGTGCCCGAGAGAGGTCTCGCGATTCCCGGCTGAGACGAGCGCGGGAACGTACGCCCGCCCTGTGCACCTCGCGGTGGACATGCGCGTCCTGGCGCCCGGCAGATTGAATCTCGACTGCCCGCGTTGTTCGAACGCGGACGATGACAAAGGAGTGGCAGATGTCCTTGAGTAATCCTGTTCTGACGGGTCCCGGCGGAGGTCGCACCGTCGAGTCCGGCCACGGCTCGAGCGCCGAGCTGAAGATCGCCGGTGAGCAGTCCGGTGGGGAGTGGGCCGTCGTCGAGTGGCGCATCCGCGCGGGCGACGAGCCACCGATCCACACGCACACGCGCGAGGACGAGACAATCTACGTTCTCGACGGCGCGATCACCGCATTCGTGGCCGACCAGCGAATCGAGGTCGAAGCCGGCTCGTACGCCGCGCTTCCGAAGAACGTGCCACACGGCCTGAGCGTTCGTGGCGAGGAGGCGCGCCTGCTCGTCACGCTCGAGCCCGCAGGGGCGGAGTATCTGTTTGTGCCGCGCGACGAGAACGACGCCGATCCGAGCCGCTTCGGCGTCGTCCTCAACGGCGCAGCCCCGACGGGCTGACGTCGAAAGTCCTCTGACGAATGCACCTCGTGTGCGCGTCGCGTCCGTATGGATCGCTCAAGGAGTACCCCGACTATCCCGGGATCATCCGCGTTCGTCCATAGGGAGGCGGAGTAGGACGCCGACGTGTGGCGTCGGTGATGCTGTTGTGAACCGAAGATGTCGCGTAGGCGGGGACTGATACAGAGGGGGATTCAAATGAAAGCGATTGTGGTGACGGATCAGGCCGCGGGAACGGCCGGGATGAAGCTCGTAGAGCGACCCGATCCGGATGCGGCGAGGCTCGCCAGCCTTGAAGGCGCGAACTACCGCGATGTCGTCGTTCAAGTTCATGCGTCGGGATTCACCGGGAATGAGCTGGAGTGGCCCTCGACCTGGATCGATCGCCTCGGCCGTGACCGGACGCCTTCGATTCCCGGGCACGAGGTGGCCGGAGTGGTCACCTCCCTCAGCTATGGAGCGACGGGGCTGTCGGTGGGACGGCGGGTGTTCGGCCTCACGGACTGGACTCGCGACGGCACCCTCGCGGAATACACAGTCGTCGAGGCACGCAACCTCGCGCCGCTGCCGGGCGACGTCGACTTCACGGTGGGCGCAGGCGTCGCGATGACGGGCCTGACCGCGTGGCAAGGTCTGTTCGAGCACGGCCGCCTTCAGGCCGGCCAGAGCGTCCTCGTGCACGGCGCGGCCGGCGCAGTCGGCTCGATGGCAACCCAGCTCGCACGAGGGCCGGCGCACACGTCATCGGCACCGGGCGCGCCGCCGGCCGGCCGCACTCGACTTCGGCGCGCACGAGTTCGTCGACCTCGACAACGACACCCTGGAAGACGTCGGCGGAGTCGACCTGGCTTTCGACGTGATCGGCGGAGACATCCAGAAGCGGTCCGCGGGTGTGGTTCGAGCTGGAGGAACGCTGGTGACCGTCACCGGCCCGTCGGAGGCGTGGCCCGCGGACGGCCTGGCGATCGACTTCGTTGTCGTGTCCGATCGCGCCCAACTGAGTGAGATCGCCCAGCGGGTCCGGGACGGTCGGCTGCGGACGAACATCGGCACCGTCGCGGCCCTCGACGACGCCGTTGCCGCTTTCAACCCGACCGACCGGGTCACAGGAAAGACGATCATCCGCATTCGTCCGTAAGGACGCGGAGACAGGAGACCGCCGTTATGTCGTAACTGGGGTCTCGTCGTCTTGCTTGGCGAGGGCGCAATCAGGCGCCCCTATGCTCGACGGTCCGATGGATAAGCGGGACGCCGTGGCCCGCGAAGCAACCTGTCCCCAAAGCCGCTCCCCAAGATCTTCGAGTCGCCATGCGCTCCGAGGCGATTCAGGTGAATCCGCTTGTCTAAGCCGTCTTCGGCCCGACCAGGAGAGCTTCCGACCACCGCGACCCTCCAGAGTAGGGAGGTGGTCGGTCGTAACAACTTAGACAACAAAAATCTCCCGTTTTGCGGGGATTTTCTTGGATGTCGAAGCCCTCTGACGGACTCGAACCGTCGACCCCCTCCTTACCATTGAGGTTGGCCCAATGGCGGCGATTCGGAGGAGGCATGCTCTCCGTCTCACGTTTCCTGCAGCTGAGTCGTTTTGGCATTTATCACGCGCGTGCCTCGAGACGGCCCGAGCGGCCCTGAGAGTCCTTCAACCTGTCCCCAAGACCTGTCCCCACCGCGTCGTGTCCACCGACTGCGGTGTGCTCGAGGATTGGCCCGTCGTCGTCGCGGCGTCGACTGTCCACAGCGCGACAGCCGACTGCCGTCCGCGCACTTCGACCTCCCCGACTGGACGCAGGTCGCCGGGTGGATGAAGGAGTGCCGCACGAGTCGATTCGGAGAGGAGGATCGGTCCGCCGAGCGTCTTCGTCAGGCCCTCGATCCGCGAGGCGGTGTTGACGGTGTCTCCGTGCACGGTGTATTCGAGCCGCTGGAGCGAGCCGACGTTTCCAGACATGAACGGTCCGCTGTTCAAGCCGACGCCCATTGATACCGCCTCGCCGAGCCCGTTCGAGCGCAGCCACTCGTTGAAGCGCGGAAGACGTACGTCGACCATGTCGCGGGCGGTCGCGAGAGCGCGATCGGCGTGGTCTTCGACCTCGATCGGCGCGCCGAACGCCGCGAGAAACCCGTCGCCCCGGTACGCGACGAGCGTCCCTCCGTGCTCGAGGATCGCGTCGCTCGTCTCGTCGAAGTAGTGGTTGAGCGCCTCGATCACGAGCTCGGGCGCACGATTCTCCGAGAACGCCGTGAAGCCTCGGAGGTCGGTGAACATCACGGTCCCCACCGTGCGGACGCCGCCGAGGCGCAGGTCCTCGTCCGTCCGCTCCAGCACATCGTCGACGACGTGCTCGGGGAGGAATCGGCAGAAGACGTCGTGAACTCGTGTCCGCTCGAGATCACGGAGGCGCTTCTTGACGAGACCGGCGTTCATCCTCGCGCGGAGGATGACGGGGTTGAACGGCTTGGGAAGGTAGTCGTCGGCGCCGATCTCGATGCAGCGAACTACGCTCTCCGTTTCGTCGACGGCGGAGATCATGATCACCGGCACGTGATTCGCATCTGGTGTCGCCTTGAGGCGCTCGAGGACAGAGATCCCGTCGAGCCCGGGCATCACGATGTCGAGGAGCACGATGTCGATGGCCTCCTCGGCGAACAGCTCGAGCGCCTCAATTCCGTTTGCCGCGGCGCGTACTGCGTACCCGTCCTGCTCAAGGAGGCGTCGAAGCAGCTTCCGGCTGATGCCGTCGTCGTCGGCGATGAGGACAGTGGGCGTCACCTTCCGTCGATCGTGACGGGGCGCGGCGACCGGGTCAACCTCCTGCGCGCCGCTTGGAAAGGCATACGCGAGGCGCTATGGTCGGCTCTGGGGTGCGGACATGACGGAACTCGGAAGCGCAGTGGACAACGCCGTACTCGGTCAGTTGTGCGAGAGCGTGGGCGACGACCCGGCGTTCCTCGCCGAGCTCGTCGACGAGTTCCTCCAGGACGCCCCGACCCAGCTGGAATCACTGCGCGGGGCCGCAACCTCAGGTGATGCGCCCGTTGCCAGCCGTGCGGCGCACACGCTAAAGGGCAACAGTCGGACGTTTGGAGCCACAGCGCTCGCGTCGCTCTGCCACGAGGCCGAGACCGCAGCCGGTGCGGGCGATCTGTATGCCGTGCTTTCTCACCTCGACGAGATCGACGGCGAGTGGCGGCGCGTGTGCGCCGAGCTCCTCGTCTGGCGCGACGATCGAGTCTGAAATGCGCTCCGGGCGCCTGAGTCGCCGATGACGGCAGACGCGACCCCCCCACCCGAGCTCGCCGAAGCGCTTCGCCGGCTGGCCGAGCTCGAGTCCCTGGTTGAGAACACCCCGGTGGCGGTGGTCGTCATGGACTCCGACGAGCGGGTCACCGACTGGAATCCGGCGGCGGCCGAGCTGTTCGGCTACTCCGCCGAGGAGGCGCTCGGCCGCCCAATCGACGACCTCGTGCTCGGCGATGCGGGTCGTGACGAGGGGCGCGAGGTCACGCGCCAGGCCATGACCACCGGTCGTGCACAGCGGATCACCCGACGCACGCGAAAGGACGGCACCCCGGTGGTCGTCGAGGTAATGCTCGCCCCCCTCATGGTCGATGGCGAGCATGCCGGCTTCCTCGGCATCTACCACGACATCAGCGAGGTCCAGCGCGCGCGTGAGCAGGCCGAGACGCTCCTCGCCGTGACGCAGGTGCTGGGGAAGACGTTGAGCCTGGAGCAGACGATCGAGGCGATCCTCGACGAGTTGCAACGCGTCGTTCCCTACGACACCTGTTCCGTGCAGGTGATTCAGGGAAACCGGCGGGTGATCGTCGGCGGACGCGGCTTCGAAGATCTGAAAGCTGTGCTCGGGCAGGGCTACGCCCTGGACGATGAGAGCGACCCCGGTAGCCAGGTCGTTCGGTCGAAGCGGACACAGGTCTTCGCCGACGTGTCGCAACACCCAGCTTTTGCGAGTCAACTGGCCGGCGGCGGACGCATTCGCGGCTGGATCTGCGCGCCGATGATCGTCGGCGACCGCGTCGTCGGGGTCCTCAGCGTCGACAAGTTCGAGGCCGGCTTTTACGACGAGGAGCTCGCAGACGTCGCGACCGGATTCGCCGCCCAGGCGGCGATCGCGATCGAGAACGCCCGCTTGCTCGATACCGAACGCGCCGCTCGCGAAGTGGCCGAGACACTCCGCGCCGCAGCCCATTCGCTCGGCAGCACGCTCGGTGTGCCCGAAGTGTTCGATCTGATCCTTTCGGAGCTGCGCAAGGTGGTGCCATACGAGAGTGCGAGCGTTCAGCAGCTCGACGGCAACGAGCTGACGGTCGTCGGCGGCTACGGCTACCCGGATCTCGACGAGCTGATCGGGGCCTGCTACGCCGTAGGGGGACGGGAGGATCCTGCGCGCGAGCTTGTTGAGCGGCGCGAGACGCTGATCGTCGCAGACGTCTCTGAGCGCTGGGCGAACTTCACTGATCCCTACGGCCCGGGGACGATCAAGAGCTGGATGGCCGTTCCGCTGCTGGTCGGCGACCGCCTGATCGGGATGCTGACGCTCGACAGCTTCGAGACGGACTTCTACACCGCCGAGCACGCGAGGACGGCAGGGGCCTTCGCCGCTTTCGCCGCGACTGCGATCGACAAGGCTCGCTACCTCGACGAGCTCGAGCGGGCGCGCGAGCGGGCCGAGACCCTCTTGACCGTTACGCAGGTCCTTGGCAAGACGTTCAGCCTCGAGGACACGATCGAAACGATCATCGGGGAGCTGCAGCGGGTGGTGCCCTACGACAGCTGCTCGGTGCAAGTGATCCAGGGCAACCGTCTGGTGATCGTGGGCGGCCGCGGCTTCGGCGATCTCGAGGCGCTTCTGGGGCAGGGGTTCGAGCTGGACGACGAGACGAACCTGAACAGCCATGTCGTGCGGTCCAAGCGGACGCAGGTGTTCGCCGACGTCTCCGACAACCCGCATTTTGCGAGTGATTTTCAGGGCAGTGCGCGGATTCGGGGCTGGATCTGCGCGCCGATGATCATTGGAGAACGAGTGATCGGCGTGATCAGCGTCGACAAGTTCGAGCCCGGTTTCTACAACGAGGATCTCGCGGAGCTCGCGACGGCATTCGCGGCCCAGGCGGCGATCGCGATCGAGAACTCGCGCCTGCTCGAGACCGAGCGCGCTGCGCGCGAGCAGGCCGAGACGCTTCGTGCTGCGGCGCATTCGCTAGGCAGCACGCTTGGCGTGCGCGAGGTGTTCGAGCTGATCCTGTCGGAGCTGCGCAAGGTGGTGCCCTACCAGAGCGCCAGCGTCCAGCGGCTCGACGGCAACGAGCTGGAGATCGTTGGCGGCCACGGCTATCCGGGCCTCGAGCAGATGATCGGCCTTCGCTACGAGTGGGGAGGGCCGGGCGATCCCGCCCGCGCGCTGGTCGAGCGGCACGAGACCGTCATCGTCGCGGACATCGCTGCGCGGTTCTCGCAATTCAAGGACCCCTTCGGCGAAGGGATGATCAAGAGCTGGATGGCCGTTCCCTTGCTGGTCGGCGACCGGCTGATCGGGATGCTCACCCTCGATAGCTTCGAGCCGGACTTCTACACGGAGGAGCACGCGAGGACAGCAAGGGCCTTCGCCGCCTTCGCCGCGACTGCGATCGACAAGGCACGCTACCTCGAAGAGCTCGAGCGCGCACGCGAGGAGGCGGAGGCGGCGACGCGGACGAAGAGCGCGTTCCTGGCGACGATGAGCCACGAGATCCGCACGCCGATGAACGCCGTCATCGGGATGACCGGCCTTCTGCTCGGAACGGAGTTGACGCCGGAGCAGCGGGAGTTCGCGGAGATCGTCCGGTCGAGCGGAGACGCGCTCCTCCGTGTGATCGACGACATCCTCGACTTCTCGAAGATCGAGGCCGGCAGGCTCGAGCTCGAGCGAGAGCCGTTCGATCTTCGCGAGTGCGTCGAGGGAGCGCTCGACATCGTCGCTCCGCGCGCCACGGAGAAGGTCGTCGAGCTCGGTTGTCTCGTCGACGAGAGCGTGCCTGCGGGAGTTCTGGGTGACGGCGTTCGGCTCCGACAGGTGCTCCTCAACCTGCTCTCGAACGCGGTGAAGTTCACGGAGAGCGGCGAGGTGATCGCCCATGTCGACGCCGCGCCCGCCGAACCCGGAATGCACCGTCTGCACTTCGCCGTCCGCGACACGGGCATCGGCATCCCGAAGGATCGGATGAACCGGCTGTTCGAATCATTCAGCCAGGTCGACGCATCGACCTCGCGCCGCTACGGCGGCACCGGGCTCGGCCTCGCCATCTCCAAGCGCATCGTCGAGCTCATGGACGGCACGATGTGGGTGGAGAGTGAAGAGGGCAAAGGGTCGACTTTCCACATCGCTCTGACTGCCCCGGAGGCCAAGGTGCCCGCGAAGATCGACCTCGACGGCGGCCTTCCGAAGCTCGCTGCCAAGCGAATCCTCGTGGTCGACGACAACGCCACCAACCGGGAGATCGTGAGCCGGCAGACGCGGTCGTGGGGGATGGAGCCTGTCGCCGTCGCGCTCCCCTCGGAGGCGCTCGCGCTCATCGAGAACCGCGAGCGGTTCGACGTGGCGGCTCTCGACATGCTGATGCCCGAGATGGACGGGTGCGAGCTCGCCCGCCGGATCCGCCGCCAACCAAACGGGCAGGAGCTGCCGCTTGTGCTCCTCACGTCGCTCGCCGGCCTTTCCCAGGCACGCTCGGCCGACGAGTTCAGCGTTCAGCTCACCAAGCCGGTCAGAGCGTCGCAGCTCTACAACGCGTTGGTGAGCGTCTTCACCGGCCCGGAGCTCGAGTCCGCGGCCCCCGACACTGCGGTCGGCGACGAGGTGCCCGAGACCTCGTCGCTGCGGATTCTGCTGGCGGAGGACAATCAGGTGAACCAGAAGGTCGCACTCAGGATCCTCGACAAGCTGGGCTACCGCGCCGACGTCGCGTCGAACGGCCTCGAAGCGCTCGAGGCGCTCGAACGGGAGTCCTACGACGTCGTCCTGATGGACGTGCAGATGCCGGAGATGGACGGTCTCGACGCGTCGCGCCGGATCTGCGCGCAGTGGCCGGCAGAGTCCCGCCCCCGCATCATCGCGATGACGGCGAACGCCATGATCGAGGACCGCGAGGCGTGCTTCGCCGCTGGGATGGACGACTACCTCGCGAAGCCGGTCCGCCCGGAGGAGCTCGCCGAGGCGCTGAGTCGCGCCCGGACCTACGCCCGCGATTAGCGCCCTACCGCGTGGCGCGCGCAGAGGGCGAGCCAGGGGGAGCGCCAGACACCTTCCGGATCTTCCGCCATATCTGCGATCCAGTCTTCGGGACTCCGCGCGGACGGCTCGACATCGCGCAGCGCGGCCGCCTGCTCGTCCGGTCTGAGGTCGCGGCGAACGAGCGGAAGGGCGATCGCGGCCTCCTCCCGCGAGATGAGCGCTTCGAGCGCCTCGACGCCGAGTGCGCGACGCTGTCCCTCTGCGCCGTCCACGACGCGAACCGCGTCGCGGACCCCATCGCCGTGGCGAAGCGCGAGCACGGCGATGACGAGTCGTCGTGCGAGGTCGCTCTCGTCCTCCAGCGCCCTTCGCAGAGGGCTATCGGAAGCAGTGGGCGCCGCGCGCGCAGCGAGGGTGCGAGATGCGTGCGCGGCTGCGTCGTCGAACACGTCGTCGAGGAGGTCGGACGGTACGACGCCGGCGCCGTCTGCCACATCCAGCGCGTCGAGCGCCGCGAGCACGACCACGCGATCGCGGTCGCGGAGCGCGGGCTCGATGACGGCTAACCCGTGCTCCGTCGCCGCATTGGCGGCCGCACGCACCAGAGTAGGGTGCCTCGACGCCCCATCGCGGGCGAGCGCGGCCGTGAGGAGAGGGACGGCTGAGTCTCCGAGCCGCCGGACCGCGGCGGTCGCGCTGCCCGCGGTGCGGGGCTCCTCGAGCGCTGCAACGACCCGACGGACGACTTCCTGCTCTCCAGCGTCCGCGGGGATCACGGAGTCGAGCGCCGCCGCGCGGACCATCGGATCTGCGTCGTCGAGGAGGCCGATGAGCATGCTTTGGGCGGCGGTGACGATCCGGCGCGGGCCGAGCGCGGACGCCGCCGCGCGCCGCTCGGCAGGGTCGGCGGAGCGGGCAAGGTCGGTCGCGAGCGCTGCCGCCTCCGGGGCGGCCTGAGCGTCCCCGTCGGCGGCGAGCTGGACGAGTGCCCGCAAGCGAACCTCGGGATCCGCGTGCTCCGACGCCTGCCGGAGCGCTTCGGTGGAAGCCAGCGACCCGATTCCGGGCAGCAGGTCGAGGCCAAGGCGCACGTCACGCGCATCGTCGGACCTGAGCAGCGCTTGCAGCGCGACATCGTCCTCGGCGACGTCGTATGAGCTCGCGACGAGCGACCGGCGTCTCATCTCGTCGGCGAGCGCGCGTCTGTACGACCGGTACATCGCCGCGCCGCTCGCCGTCCAGATCACGCTCAGGACGGCACCGAAGACGATCACGGCCCCGATCCCGAGACCGAGCAGGTTCATGAGCAGCAACACCGCGCCCGTGGCGCCGATGGCGACGGGAACGCCGATGCCTTCGACGACCGCCTGCACGGCGAGACGGTCCTGGATCGGGACCACCTGGAACGAGGCGTTGACGGACGTGCGGGTGGTGCCGTCGGTCAGGACGATGTCGGCGAGTCGCGTCACGGCCGCGAGCACGAAGAGGCCGTAGACGGCGGCGCCCGGCCCGGCGACCACCACGGCCATCGCCGCGAGCAGCGCACCAACGACGGCGGGGTTCAGCATGAGTCCGAGTCGCAGGCCGAAGCGACGCAGCAGCGGACTGGCGAGGAGAGCAAGGAAGAGGATGTCCGCGAGGTTGAGCACCGCCGTGTACCAGGACAGGAACCGGGTCAGGTCGTCCCCGCTGTAGTGCGCATTCGCACGGTTGAAGAGGAGGTAGTCGACCAGCCACGACCCCATCGCCGACAGCACCTGGTAGACGAGGACGAAGAGAACGAGGCCCGATGCGAACAGCGTTCGAGCCGACGGCCGAGCCTTTTCGTGCGCGGTCTCGGCCGGAGCCGAGCGGACTTCCGGAAACCTCCGCTCTGTCTCGAGCAGGAGGCCGAGAAACGCGAGCTGGGCAACCGTCGTACCGAGCAGCAAGTCCTCGGTCGATCCCAGCAGGGCGAGCAGCGGGATAGCGAGCAGGCCGCCGAAGAGGAACCCGACCGAGAACCCGCCCACGACCCGCGGAAATCGCTCCTTCATCTGCCGCACGTCGAGGAGCCGGCCCGCCTGTCCGCCGATGAACACGAATCCCAGCTGAAGCGCAATCGGGAATAGCACCAGGAGGCCCGCCGACACCCAGAATCCGCCGGCCACGAGGATCAGCCAGGACGCGGCGTAGAGGACGGCGATGCTGAACAGGCTGACCGTCGCGACGCGAACGAGTCTCGTTCGGCGCGCCGCCCGGGCGATGAGCGCGGACGCGCCGGTGCCGAAGACGGCGATGGCGATGTAGGTCGCGGGCAGCCACTTCGCTCCGTACGCGTCGAGGAAGAGCGCGTTCGCGGGGATGACGACGAGCGCGAGCATCACGCCGAACGCCAGCGCCTGCGCCGTCAGCAGCGCGACGACGCCGCGTTCTGGCGTATCGCTCACGACGCTTGGTCGGCGAAATCGGTCGTCGCGCGCAGACGCGACACGAGCTCCGCGATCACACCGTGGGCGAGCTCGGGCCAGTCGACGAGGAGCTCGTCGAGCACCGCCTTGTCGACCCGGAGGACGAGAGTCGGCTCGAGCGCGGTGACCGACGCGGTGCGCGGAGCGGGCAGCAGCACGGCAAGCTCGCCGACTGTGGCACCCGGACCGAGCTCGACGACGGTGCGATCTCGACGGTGCACCCTTACGCGGCCCTCGACGACCGCATAGAGGTGCGCCTCGACGGCTCCCTCCTCCATGAGCACGTCTCCAGCCGAGAGACGCTTCTCGACGGCGCCTTCCGCGACTGCGGCGAGCACGCGACCGGGAATGCCGGCAAACAGCTGGATGCGGTGCAGCGCCGCAACCCGGTCGACGAGTCCGAGTGAGTCCACCGACGCCTGCGCGCCGTCAACCATGGCGAGAAACGTAACCCACCGGCGTCCGAGCGGCCAGCCGTTTCGATGCGCCCACTGCCCTCGCGGCGTTTTCGACCGCAGGCGTTCCGTCATAGACTCGGGCGATGTCCGCGACGACGGAGCGTCTCTCCTCCCGGTCGATCGATCGCTACCTCCCCGACGATGTCAGGGCCACCCTCGAGGAGCGGTTCTGGCGCACTGTCGAGGAGAAATCGACCCTGGAGGCGTTCTCGGGCGACGACACGATCGTGTCGGCGCCAGAGCTGCATGTGGCGCTCTTCAGCGATCACGGGGTCGTCCACGCCCGTGACGTCGCGGCCGGCGCTCTTGAGCTGGCGGACGTCCTGGAGGGCGGTCTCCTACCGACGCGGCCTTCGGACCGCCGGGAATTCGTCGCGGCTCTAGCGGTCCTGATCGCCTACACCCACGACGTGGGGATGAACGACCCGACCCGCGAAGGCCGGCGAGTCCACCCGATCTACGCGGCGCAGATCCCGTTCTCCGGCGAGATGGACGACGTCCTGGCCCGGCTCTGGGAGACCGGCGGCCCGGTCGTCTCCCGGATCGGTTCCGTCGGTGCCGTCGCCCCGTTCTGCGTCCCGGGCAACGTCGTTCTTCGCGAGCTCGCGGCGCTCGCGCTCGCTCACAGCAAATCGATGGTGCCCGCGACGCTGCACGGCGATTTCGCGCGCCTGCGAAGAGCGTTGCAGCGAGCGGTCTTCGTCGAGCTCGAAGAGCATCGGCGCGCCGGGGCGCGCCTGAACCCGGACGGCGATCTGCCGGACCCGCTCGGCGCGAATGCGCGCTGGTACGCGGATCCAATTCGTGACGCATTCGCCTGGCTGGACTCGCTCGATCCGGCGCACACCGCCCTCGCGGTCGACGCCGTCGACGCCGTGCGGCTGGTTCGCGTGGCCGACGCGCTGCGCCAGCGGGGCACGACGCTGCGAACGTCCGCCGGATACGAGATCTTCGTCGATCTCGGGACGGGCCAGGCGGTGTTCTCACTGCGTACCGCCGCTGGAGACCGGCTGTTCCTGCTCCGTGTCGGCAGTCCTCTCAGCGCCGGGGAGGCGAACCTCCGAAAGGCCCTGTTGACGCGCACCGGCAACCTACGCATCTCGTTCCACCGCGGCAGGTTCAGCACGCCGGAAGCCGCCACGGCTGCGTCTGACGCCACGGCTCGGGTCGTCGCCGACATCGGCGCCGACGTGCTCGGGGCGTTCGCGGTTCGGCACCGCTCGCGTGATCTCCCCGAGCCGGCATGCGATCCGGACTCGATTCGGGTCGAGCTCGAACGTCCGGCGGACGAGCCGGCATTCGCCGAGACCGTAGCCGAGGCTGCCGCTCGCATCGACCTGCTGCTCCGCGGGCGGATCTTCGTGGTGGCCGATTTGGAGAACACATCCCCGGCCGAACGAGCGCGGTATCTCGAGGGCATCACGATAGAGGCCCAAAGCGACGAGGCCGGCGGGATCCTGGGCGCACTCGAAGCCCACGGCCTGCGGGTCGCCGGCATCGACCGCCGCAAGGCGTTCGAGGATGTGCGGCGGGTGCGCGTGGACGAGGGCGAGGTGCTGGTCGAGGCCGGATCGGCTCCGGCGTTCGTCTACGTCGCGGTCGGGTGCAGCTTGCGGATCGAGCAGCTCGGCGGCTACCAGGACATCGACGTCCCACCGTGGATCCCAATCGGCGTCACGGGCGTCGTGCGCCGGGCCGAGCGCAACAGCACGGTGGTCGTGGTCGAGCCGGGAGACGTGCTCATGATCCCCGGCGAGCTCTTCGCCCGCGAATGGTTCCGGCCCTACGAGCCGGGCGAGTTCGCGAGCGTCCTCGACGAAATCGCCGGCTGAAGCGAACCCGAGCCGAGTCGGACCACGATCGCTCGATCTTGGACGCCCTCCCTGATACGGAGTCGTTCTGTGCTCCTCCAGCCGTCTGGTCAAGCCAAAACCTCGCGCCGCTCATGGGCTTGGGGACAGATCTTGGGGACAGGTTCTCGGGCGCGGCCTCGTCGCGTCGCTCCGCCCGAGGCGACTAAAGAGCCCATTTGCTGGCCTTTTGTGAAGCCCTCTGACGGACTCGAACCGTCGACCCCCTCCTTACCATTCGGGCACGTCCGGGCACTCTCGATCACGTTTCTCCTGCAAATCGCGCCGAAGGGCTTCCGAAGACTTGCGCCGCACGACGAATGCGTTGCAGGCGGCGCCGGCGCGGCTCTATCCTCGGCAGATGGCGGAATCGCCCTCAGATGACGCCGAGCCGGTCCGCACGAGCGCAGATCCGACGCAGTTCGAGCTGCTCGAGCGGGATGCCGAGCTTGCCGCGCTTGACGCCGCCGTCGAGGCAGTCGCCGGCGGGGCCGGCTGCGTCGTCGCGATCGAAGGCGCAGCCGGAAT
>Ga0299914_10000586_pt1 | contig 22233 bp, 20 predicted proteins | sample RVTome_10_FD_201361 | JGI IMG/M metagenome (GOLD analysis project Ga0299914, IMG submission 201361) | Soil microbial communities from uranium-contaminated site in the Upper Colorado River Basin, Wyoming, United States - RVT153D57 (version 2) ...
AACGTGTTTGATTGGTATGGTGAGGGTGCGGACAGGAAAGCCATGCCAGCAAGAGAGCGGGACTGCATTTACTGCTTTGGATGCGAAGCAGTCTGCCCAAAATTTGCAATAAGGGTGACAAAGCGGTAATCATGACGATCAGAATAGACGAGAAAAGAATTTTTGAAGCAATAGAGCATAGAAAACCCAGATCAGTTGCACTAAATGGACCTGAGGCGCTAATCCCAAAATTGCAAGATGTAGCAGACCATATAGCTGAAATGTTTGACGTTCAGGTCTATATCATAGGTGACACATGTTGGGGTTCATGCGACCTTAACACGCACGCTGCAGACATGTTGGCGGCAGACATTCTGTTCAATATTGGCCATACCGTTGCAATGGATACCTTTGGCCAGAAGGTCATGATGATAGGTGCGTTTGATGACATCAGCTTTGATGCCGTAGCCAAGAAGTGCGCGAAGGATCTTGTAGGAAAGTACAAGACAGTCTCGCTTGTTACCGACAGTCAGCACCTTCACCAAATAGACATCGTGAAAAAGATATTTGAAGATCATGGCTACAACATCATAATTGGAAGAGGTAGAGGCCAGCTTCGTGACGCGCAGGTATTTGGTTGCGAATTTTATCCGGCCTATAATGTGCAAAAGCAGGTTGACGCCTACTTTTTCCTAGGACAAAGCATGTTTCATTCTGCAAGCGTGGCTTTGTCTACTGAAAAACCAACGTTCATGCTTGACCCATATTTTGGGGAATATACTGAAGTAAATGAATTTGCACAGGGCATGCAAAAGAAAGCAGTGCTGTCGATCTATAAGGCTCTTGATGCCAAAAAGATAGGAATCGTGATTGGTCTGAAGGAGGGCCAGTTTGCGCACGTGCGAGCAATCGAACTGAAAAAGGAATTTGAGAAATTGGACAAGGAGGTCCAAATGATAGCCTTGACTGAGATAACCGAGGAACGGATACAGATTTTCAAAGGCATAGATGCTTTTGTGCAAGTTGCCTGTCCAAGGATAGGTAGCGATAACCACTTCAAAAAGCCAATGCTATCAGTGCCCCAGGCCCTTTCGCTTATCAAGCTTCTCAAAAAAGAGCCCATAGGCGACTTTCTCAAGATTCAACACTGGCTCTAACTTCAACAGTGCTTCCCATGGATATCAGAGTTTATACAACAAAATGACATCTTATTATAAAAATGCCAGTGAGTGGTGTCAGCAGTTGAAAGATATATATCAAATAAATACATATTTCACGTATCGAACTTCGAACTTTTACAACAGCAGTCAGTAAAGACTATACAAATTTTGGCAAATCTATTTTTTTCAGAGTAAAGAAATTGTATAAATCTTAAATAGATATAATGCATAAATATTGCTGGTAAGGACAACTGAGGCTTATAAAGCCCTAAGCACGTGTGTGTTAGTCGTTATTACCAGGTGATAAGAGAAAATGACTTGTAAAGGTATATGTATTCGTCACAAGGCACAAAAGCCTGTTGGTTCAGGCAGATATGCCAGCGGACAAAAAAGATGCCAGATATGTGAGATATTCATAAAGTGGGATGGCCTTTGGTGCCCATGCTGTGGATATAGGCTGAGAACTAAGCCTAGGAATTTAAAGTACAAGGCAAAACTGAGGGCGAGGACGAGGAAGCAAAATGAGCTCAAAGTTGCCAAGCCGATTACTGTTCGCATAAGGTAAACCAATGGAAAACGAGCCGCAGGTTCATGTAACCAACATCCTCAGCCGAAGCACTGGACGAAATTTTTTTCTCAGCACAACTTTTTTCCAAAATGGCTGCTTTATCGTGTTAACAGAAGGCCAGCCACGCATAGGTGCCGTTTCTATAGCAATCAGTGCGTCAAACAAGATTAGCACTGCTAAGGTCATACCAAGCAAATACGATTCAATTTTTATCAATACTGTGGCACAGAAAGTATCATCTATGATAAATGGCATATCATTGGTATCGCTACACAGCATGAGTCAGCTTCAGCTTGACGACATGAAAGCAATTATGGAAGAGGTAATGAATACGGTCAGTAGCAAAAGCCATGAACAAAAGTAGCACAGATTTACGCAGTTTCTTGTTGATGCTCCAGAATGAGAATGAACTTGTCCACGTAAAGCGCGACGTTAATCCTGAATATGAAATTGCAGCGGTTACTGCAAGATTGGACGGCAAGCAGGCAGTAATCTTTGAGAAGGTGTGCGGGAGTAAGAGCAGAGTTGTGTCCAATGTCGTATCAACCCCCAGAAGGTTTTACCTCGCTCTTGGTGGTACGTCTCACAAAGCAAATGAAGCAGATGTCAAGAAAAATATCCATGCCCGCGTTACTGAAGCTCTTCATACCCTATCAGAGCCACCAAGGACTCAAGATCCCGCGCTATTTGAAGAGAACTCGTCTAGAAATTTATATGATCTTCCAATAGTTACGCATTTTGAAAAGGATGCCGGACCGTTCATTACGTCCTCGATAGTATTTTCAGAGAATCAGGAAAACGGCAAGCAGAACCAGTCGACTCACAGGCTCCTGCGCCTTGATGACCATCATATGGCAATACGCATGGTAGAGGGCAGACATCTTCACAAGTGCTTCACTTACGCTCGCGACCATGGCGAAGACTTGAAAATTGCAGTAGGGATCGGAGTCCATCCCGCAGTTAATATTGCCGCCGCATATCAGGCAGCATATGGTGTCGATGAAATGCTGATAGCCAACTCGCTCCTTGAGGGCAAGCTTATACTCTCAAAGACAAGCTATTCGCAGGTCTATGTGCCAAGTCATGCCGAGATCGTTCTCGAAGGAAGGATCCTAACTGACAAGACACATGAGGAATGGATGGTCGAAATGCTCCGTACATATGATTTCAAACGCAAGCAGCCAGTCTTTGAGCTTGAGAGGATAATGTTCCGCGACAATGCCATCTACCACGATATCCTGCCTGGCTATGCCGAGCATCGCCTGCTGATGGGTTTGCCGGTTGAGGCAAAAATGTATGAGTACATTAAAAATGTGGTTCCTACCACTCAGTCGGTACATCTTACAGATGGTGGCAGCAACTGGCTATCAGCAGTGATACAGATAAGCAAGCGCTTGGAGGGCGAACCTAAGAATGCTCTCTTGGCGGCATTTACGGCTCATCCCTCGCTAAAGATGGCGATAGTTGTAGATGACGATATCAGCCCTATCGACCCAATTGCAGTCGAGTATGCAATCGCCACAAGGTGTCAAGCCGATAGAGACTTCATCATAATTCCAAATGTAAAAGGATCTAGTCTAGACCCATCAAGCGACCAGGATAACCTACTCACAACGAAGGTGGGCATCGATGCGACTGCGACCATACACAAATCAAAGGAGAGGTTTGAGATCGCCAAAATCCCTGGAGAAGAAAACGTAAAACTTTCTAATTACCTTTAGATCATCACAAGAGATTAAATTACCTCTACATCCTAGAGAATAGAGTAGTAGTTATGAAGCCCAATAATTATGCTATGAAGGACTGGCATCTTGAACATGTTGAAAAGGTGATCCTCCGTTTCATAAGGGGCATTTCTCCTGACGCTTCTTCTTTTGAAAAACGAAATTACAAAAGATATAGTACAGTTTCAAGCTGTGCCAAGCAAATTGAATATGACATCAAGCATGGAGTCTCAACAGATGAAGTGCTAGATGTTGTCAGAAAGATAAGGCACGACAAGAAGTTTCATGACTTGCAAAAGAATCCAGAATCTCTACAGCGGCTCGATGAGCTTGAAAGGCATATTTCTGTTCCAAAAAAAGTGACTTCGACGTGGTATTAGAAAATGTCCGAATACCGCTTTACTGACGGCAATCTCCTCGTTCTATATGCTATACACAAAAGTAAACCGGAAGCAGCGGATGGCGAGCTCCCCGATTACATCAAAGAGCGCATAAAGGTCGGCCTCGAAACCTATGGCATGATCATGAGGTCAAGGCCAGACAAGCATAAGACTATGGTAATGATAGTAGGGGCTCCTGAGCCGGCTGAAAAAGTTAAACAGGAACTAGTGAAAGGGGGAATCAGAGACGAAATTATTGCAATAGATACTGACTCGCAGAACATGGCTCAGACAATCAGCAGAATGGCAGATATGATAAAGGCCAAACCAAATCCGCCTTTTATCTACTTTATCGGGTCAGTTTGGCTGCACGACATTTTCAAGTCGACAGTCGTGGCCAGGCTTAAAGGCTACAAGGTACAGTTCTACGGCGCCCTTGATCACCGACCAGTAGATGAGGTGGAGAGAGAAAAGGCACTTGATGTTCCCAAAAAAAGTATAGAAAACTACAAGCAGCAGGCCAAAAACAAGGCAGTTGATATGCTGCTTAATATTATATTTCCTGAATAAGATTTTATAATATACTTAGCAAGGACAGGTACAATAAGCAATCATCGTTTAGTTTGAAACTGCGGCACTAGTTCAATTACAGCTATTAACGAAATCTCAGTTATCACACTTCAACCAGAGTCTAGGATATACCATCACAGTGACAATATTAGGTCTACTGTCTTGCTAATATACACTATATATAGGGTCTGATTAGGACTAGGCAGTACCGCGGTCATCGTCTAGTTTGGTCAGGACACTGGCCTTCCATGCAAAATGCGAAGTTAGCCCGTAACCCGGGTTCAAATCCCGGTGACCGCATAATTCGTCTTCTTATTCTCTTATCATAGTTCACTTGAGAAACTCTTTTCCTGCAGCGTCGTGCCGGATTCAATTGTGGCATTGCCACTGATACTCCAATTGATATCAGTGCTGTTATTCAGTATCCTGCTAAAGAGAGTCGCCATCTCATCAGTATATTGCAATGTCAACGTGTCAGATATAGTCACTGGTTGGTTTGAAAAGAACGCGGGCCTGCCGTTAACAGGAACGTCCTCATATGATATCGTATCTGATCCTACTCGAGCACCATCTGCAAATAGATCGTATACGATCCTTGAAGTCGTTAGAGTGAATTCATTAGTGTTTGTTATCTGCAGCGCCACCCTAAGATCAAGGCTTTGTTCGCCTTCGCTGCCTGATAGGAGTTCGACCCCTGTCAGTTGGACTGCGACTTTCTCTAGGTCAAATGGCGTTTGTACAATAAGAGGATAGAAAATGATTGCAAGGGCGACTGCAGCAATGGCACCAATAAGCACAAGTCTTCGCGGGCCTATTATCAAGTACGGTGCTAGCTGTCTAATAGAGCTGATTAAAACCTTTCTGGAAAAAGACGCTATTTTGCTCATTTCATATTGTTAGCGCTATTGCTGTGGAGGTGCAGTCTCCAGTTAGTCTCGACTAATTCGATTTGATGACTGCCTAGATGCAGCATCAATAATATATTACGAAAATGTGAAAATCATATGGCGGTAGCAGACGGCCTTGTGACCTGGGTGCATCTCTTAGCTGCCTCAATATGGGTTGGAGGCTCGATTTTTATCGGAATCGTGCTTGTTCCTGTTCTCAAATCGCATACGAAGACGCTTGAGGAGATGGTTGCATTGATGGTCAAGATCGGCAGGCGATTTAACAAGATAACTATACCTGCGTTTGCGGCCTTGATAGCAAGCGGTATATACAACTCCCGCGCCTTCTTCGGAGAGCCTGGTGCAGTACTTGATACGACTTATGGCATTATCTTACTCATTAAAGTCATCCTAGTCATAGGAACCATTGTAGCATATATTGTACATATCAGGCTACTGGATGCCGACATGGAGCGTAAGATACTATCAGGACAAGGCGGAAACATCTACGTTCAATCAGTTCGAATTAAGATAATCATCCTAGGTGAGGTCATTGTCGTCTTGTCAGTTGCAATACTGCTTTTGGCAGCACTGCTTGATAGTGGCATCTAGCCTTCTATCATCACAACATAGCTTCCCCCTTGTTGCTCTATACTGTATTTGCATCCAACAATCTCGCTCACAACATGCAAGTTTGTGAGCAAATGCGGGGTTACTCGCGCAATTCGATATCTTGACCTGCCCTTACTTAAGGCCAGTGGAAGAACGAGCATGTCTGCAAGGAATGGGTCTATCGTAGCCTGAGCTAGCATGCTATCCAAGAATCGCTTTGCAGCCTCGCTCCCAACGACCTCTGCCCGTTTGCCAAGCTCTCCTATTGAATCGCCACCGACGTATAGACCAAAGTCAGACGAACAGTACACTAGAATTGAAGATCCCGGAGAAATAGAGGTTTCCATTGACGCAGTGTAATTGCTACATCGGAGATCCTTTTTCTCTAGTGCTATTAAGGCAGAAGATATCTGTCGCTTGGCAACATGTATTGGCAGCTGGCTGCAGACACTGATAATCTTTGGCTCAAGATATCCTGTAGCCAGGAATTCTATTGTGCCAGGGTTTTTGCAAGGCTTAATGGTGGACTGCACTACACCACCTCCCTTTGGATAGTATCCCCTCTTCAGCACATCGACTGAGAATTTTGGTCCAATGCTTAGGTAGCTTTTCGCGACAATATGCTTGATATAATCGATTGTAGGGCTTGCTTTGACGTCTGTTCCACCCGTGACCTCAATTTGCAGGCTGTTGTTAGACAGCGAGACTGCAGGCACTACAGTCATCAGAGTCAGTGGAATGCTGCCTGCCGTGCCTATGTCGAGCTTTACCGAGCCTCCCTCAAATCTGTCAGAGGGTGAGAACCTAATCCATTCTGCCCCAACCTTCAGATTTTCAAATTTTGCGTGAAAAAGGTCAGCAATAATCCTGATTCCTGCCACGTGCTGCGGGCGCAGACCAGGGTTAGCCCTGTTTGTGCGAATGTTGGTCACTTCTACCGGCTTGCCAGTTATTGCAGAGAGCGAAATTGCAGTGCGCAATATCTGCCCACCGCCTTCACCGTGAGACCCATCTATTTTCACCAAGTCGGGAGCTAGTGTCACTTTGTAGGTACCAGTTCAAACTTTGCTTAAAAATATAATGCTGCTGCTTTATCTCATATGCATACTGGACGATCATCTCTTTGTATTGTTATGATTTTACCCTATAATGCCACGAGAATTTTTTCCAATCGGAGAAAATACTGGGCTCGAGCAAAAGCCATGCAATTTGTATACACCACCTGTGCTAAATTAAGCTGTGACTCAACGACTGAGAGTACCCCCAGTTAGCAGGGAGATAGTGGGCAAAAGAATGTACTTGCGCGTGTGTTATGATTGCTAGTACAAAAATTAGACAGGTTATAACCTGCGGAAATATTCAAATTAGTGCAAGGCAACCGTGCTAATATAGGAGCGGGAGTCGCCCAGCATGGCCAAAGGCGTAAGACTGAGGCTCTTATCCCTTAGGGGTTCGTGGGTTCGAATCCCACCTCCCGCATCTCTTTACGCATTGACTTATGATTTTGTCATTTAGTGCAATACTAACAAAAGAAAATCAAAGTAAATAAAAGAAAGAAAAATTTCTTGGCGGTTTAATTTCCCCCGCCAAATAAGTCCTGTAATGGGTCGGTGATCACATCAAGTGGGCCACCTTCTTCTCCGCCACCTTCTTCTTCTTCTGCCTGCTGTTGTGGTGGTGTTGTTTGTGCAATCAAAGTGCCATTCTCACCTGCCAGCGACGATACGATGCCATATATCGGCTGTCCCTGGAAGTGGTTTTCTGTATCCTCAGCTGCTGGCATTATGGTCATGACCGCTCCGTTTTGAGTCAAGGTCAGTGTTGTATCGGTGCCTGGCCAGCTATTGGTTCCATTTGTATAGATGTCTGAAGTTCCACTTATCGAAGTCTCTAGGCCTTGGACTAGCTGTACAGTAGCATTGCCCGCACTAAAGTCGGTGATGTTGTGAACGTGGTATCCAGTACCATCAGTGTGCACCATCATAAAGTTGGCTGTAAAATCAGTCACATTTCCGCTTTCGACATCAAGGTTCCAGTTTCCTCCTAAGATGTATGGTGTCTCTTGGCCCCCACTGGTTTCACTAGTACCAGTTGATGCTGCTGCTGTTTCGTTGCCGCCGCCTGCTGCTGCTGTTTCGTTGCCGCCGCCTGCTGCTGCTGTTTCGTTGCCGCCGCCTGCTGCTGCTGTTTCGTTGCCGCCGCCTGCTGCTGCTGTTTCGTTGCCGCCGCCTTCCTCCTGGATGGTTGCCGTAATTACGCCATTGCCTGTAAACGTGTCAAAAGGCGTAGCTACAATTGTTGTTGTAGTAGCATTGCCTCCTTCCTGTGCATTTACTAATTGCTGGCCAGAATTGGCAAATGAGAAGGTAAATGCTGCCGCAATTAAGAGAAATCCCATACCAGCCATTGCAATAGTTTTAGAAAGGTTCTTTCCGTCGTTATTATTCGTTTTTGGAGTCATAATTAAAGTTTAAATGGTATTGAGCTTAATAACCGTTGTAGCAATTCAAAATATAACAACATTATGAATATTACATACGCATTTAGCTTTCATTTCCTTTTTCCTCACTTGTCTTCTACGGGTATTGAGCGAGTAACAAAACACACAGTGTATATGCGGACTTATCCCCGTCTTTCGCAGAAGAGACTCAAAAAATCTGAGGCCATACACTTTATTTGTACAACTCGATGAGAAAAATGCACGTTTGTTAATAGTTCCATTCGATATCTACGCAAGCGATGCCTCATGTGAGGATTAATTGTGCTATTGTGTATAGGATGCGTACCAATTAGAGCATACCTGCAATCAGACTAAATCTTATCCCTATCGTCTTCCACCATTTCAGCCATTGTCCTGGATTCATCTCTGTCGGGTAACGGCTGGTTGACCAATTCGGCATCGATAGCATTTGTTCTTTTTCTTTCCTCAATCCTCTCATCCAAAGTTTCAGAATATTGCGAAGGCTCTAGACGCTTGAGACGCTTGGCCATACTCAACCTAGCTTCAATGAGATTGACTTCTTCCTCTAAAATTTTCTTGAATCCAACAAGCATGCCACGCTGCTCGTCATAGGAAGGATGCGCCATTATTTTATCCATTGTATCTTCAAAGATCGTGATTATGCTTTCGATATGGCTTCCAAGCATCTGAATGTCTGCTGCGTCTTTTGCGTTGATTTCATCATCTTTGGCGGCCTCTTTTAGCTGAGCCGATGTTTGTTGAGCAACGGCTTTGCTTTTCTTTCCCAGGGAATTAACCAGCTCCTTCAATGTTAGTCCAGTCTCTCTAGCTTTTTTAGACAACGATTCTTCTCCAGGTTCTGTTGAGGGTTCCGGGGTTCCTTCAGACATTGTTTGTTCCCATTTATCCTATTCATTATGATTAAAAGCAGTTTAGTATGATTGCTAGCCTCTGGTGCCTTTTGCGTACAGTATCTCATGATTTCCAGGGGTCATGTCTTCCCAGACGACATAGATATTATCTCCTTCGATAGCTATAGAGGGACACTCAGAGATCTTGGGATTATTGCTCAGATTGAGTACTTTTGTTGGATTATTACCAGTCATTTCTAGTAGAAGGATCTCTTCATTGCCTGAAACAGAGACCTGCGCTGCTACATATGAAAACTGTTCATCATAAGCACTGACTTCTACATTTAGTGAATTTACGAATCTACCATCCTCATCAATCGTTACAGGGTCAGAAAAGCTCCTTCCTCCATCATTGCTCTTTGTGAAGAGTACACCATTTACATCTACTGAAGGAAGTCCTCCAGATGCCACATAAACAGTATCATCAAAGGCAGCTATCTGCAGCTCGCCAAAATCATTTTCGTGGTTCAGCTTTATGATGTTATCAAAAGTATTTCCACCATCTAGACTCCTTACAAAAAATAGGCCTTCGTTATCACTTTCATCTAGCAGGTTATCTGCCGTATTCCAAGCTATGTATACACTACCCTCGAATGCTGCTATCTTTGGAAAGGTCTCTTGATTAGCATTGCTGCTAATATTTACCGTCCTACCAAATGTTTCCCCGCCGTCACCGCTTGCCTTCAATAAAATATTTGTCTCATCATCTTCATCACTTTGGTCCAACCAGACCACATAGACAGTGTCTCCAAAAACTGCGATTTCTTGGTTAAATGAGTCTGATGTATTGTTGCTGAGGTTCTTAATTTTGTCAAAACTCGTTCCATTGTCTACGCTCCTTGTGAAAAGCACTTCTCTGTTGCCGGACGTGTCATCGGCCCAAACTGCATAAACGTTATTGTCGTAAGCTGCAATCTGTGGATGTTCTGAAAATCCAGAGTTGTTGCTCAAATTGACAGAGGGTCTAAAAGTAGTGCCATTATCATTACTACTCTTTATAAAAATATCGTAGTTTGTGTAGTCGGATGGGATAGAATCTTGCCAGAGCAAATATACATTACTATTCCACGCAGCAACCTGTCCATAAACAGAATCCATTGGATTATTTGTAAGGTTTGTTGCATTTTCAAAAACAACGGGCAACGAATTGTTATCTCTAGATTCACTTACAATGCTGTATTGCAATGGGTTGGGCTGAAATGGATAGTAAAACGAGAAAGCCAAAACAGTTGCGGCTCCTCCTGCAATTAATGCACCTATCAAGACAGCGAATATTTTCACACTTCAGGTGTGCATGAGTCTTATTTGAATGATATGCAGGCTAGCTGCAATTGACAATCTGCTGCTGCTGCTGCTGCTGCTAAAATCCGGCAATAACACAGTGTGAATCACACTAAACGAATAATCAAGATAATGTTGTCAGATTCATTGCCATATTCACAACGTGATAGGGATTATTATTCGTGTTTACCTTCATGTTCTTTGGTAGAGTGAAAGGAAAATAATATTGCGGCACTCATTTAGCACTAGTCAAACTTTTTCATAATGTTATAGTATGGCGATGTTTTGTGCCTGTCAACGCATTTCCCGCATATTGACCTGTCGCCGTATTTCTTGTGACACTGGCAGTCGCACATGCTCTTTACAGATACCAAAAGCAGAGAAAAAATGCAATAGAAATTATTTAAAGGTACTTAGATCGGTCAATTTCTTATTGCAGTCCACCCCGTATGACATGATACCGGGGGATCGGTTTCGATGGTTTGGATGGACACGGACGAGGGATAACTCTATGTGAGAGTTTAAACATTTGCCAGGCACCCTTAGCCTCTTAATGCCTGAAATACTTCTTGACTGTGGCCCGCAGGCTTGACTTTTTTGAAGATATTGACTATCTTGCCTGTCTTGTCAACAAGAAAGGTTGACCTGTTGACGCCCATGCTTTCTCTGCCCATGAATTTCTTAAGTCCATAAATGCCATACTTTTTTGAGACCTCATTCTTAGTATCTGCAACAAGAGGATAGGGAATGCCCATGTTTTGACGAAACTTTTCATGCGAAGCCTCATCATTAGGTGATATACCAACGATCTCAATGCCGGCATCTTTGAACTTTTCATAGTCTCGGGTAAACTCGGTTGCTTCTGTAGTGCAACCAGGAGTGAAATCTTCCGGATAGAAATAGACGACAACATCGCTTTTACCATGAAGATCGGACAGCTTGTTTATCTTTCCATGCTTATCCCTCATTGCAAAGTCTGGTGCAACGCTTCCTTCGGCAAGCTCAAGTGGATTTTCTTGCATAGTGCATAAACTGGAAAAGCAGGAATAAAAAAGTTAGTATTGAAGCATTGTGCATGCAGCGGTAGTATTATTCCTTTTCTGATAGTGGCATCATACGCCCAACACATTGCACTATGCGCTTTAAAATAGCGAGTCGGCGATATTATTATCACGAGGTCTAGCCAAATACAAAGGTGTAAAATACAAAATTATCAGAGCGCGGGATAATCTCTATTTCACGCGCTTCTGGCTTGTCTGTTCTAACCAAATTATGCATGAATGGCCATTCGATGCTGGCAACGCTTATGTCCCCCTCAAGCTTGGCGTCTCTACCCAGCTGGTCTCTTGTTAGGTGGTTACCGTCAAGCTTGATCTCTATCTTGCCGGGCTTGCCGTCAGATGTACCGATTATACTATGGACTCGCTTGGCAGCATTGTATCTGATTATCACTGCTGCATTCTGGTCCTTCCCGCCAGGTCTATACTGTACTCCCTCACGCTGCCATATCCAGCTCCCACGGAGATATACGACATTAACGTCATGCAAGCCGGAATCAATGACGACATTTGCAGCATCTGGCTTGAGCGTCTGATTGTTGCCAAAGCGCCGAAGGCGTGAATAGCCTACGCATATCTCAGGGGCCATCCCGTAAAAATGCATGCCATAGATGTCATAAATCTCGTCCTTTGGATCCTCCTGCTCTTTTCCTTCGACCGGTTTGTTTCCTGCCTCTTGTAGTAACTCAACAACAACATCTTCAAAATCTTCCATGCCACCGTAACCGGCGTGCTCATAACGGATAAATCCATTGTGATCTACAAAGATATGTTTTGGCCAGTACATATTGCCATAAGCTTCCCATGTCTTGTTTTTGGTGTCAAATGCAACTGGAACATCAGTAATGTTATATCGGGAAAGAGCGCGCCTGATGTTGGCATGGTCGGTAGCAAAGTGATATTCAGCAGAATGGGCCTGGACCACCTGCAATCCATACTTTCCATATTTTTGCTGTAGGCGCCTCATGGTAGGTATAGTCCGGAGACAAAAGATGCATGTATATGTCCAACAATCGATGAGCACGACCTTCCCTTTCAAGGCATTGATCGACAGTGGCTGAGAGTTAGCCCAATCTGTTATTTCTTTGAATTCCGGAGCAGGAATTGCCGGTATAAGTTCCATTTCTACATCCGACAGAGGATTAGACAGGATATAACTGTTAGATGCCCATCATTTTAAATTGAAATGTAACAATAAAAATTTTGCTAGCTTTAGTTGCAAGCTCCAGAAAGGCACTAAGACAGTAAAACTACCAAGAGAATCCTTCTTTACAACTCATGACACAATCGAGCATATCCTAGAAAAGTAATAAAGAAATCACAAAGAGCGATGACAGAAGAGTTAAGCATGACAAACCGCCGAGAAAAACTTCTTCCGATCAAACATCTAAAAAGATGTTAAAAAGTGGTTACCTATTACTACTACTACTACTTCTATTAATTTGCTTTCACTTAGGCTTTGTCTTATCATTATCTATGAACAATGACTGAACCACGGTATCGATAACCTTCTTTTTTTGTGACTCTACTTCGCTTATGTCAATACATGGCAAATCGTTATCTTTGGCAAAATTAAGAACCTTTGGGGAATATGATATTGCCAAGCACTTTCTTCCAGTCATATATGCAAAAATCAAAGAATGGAGTCGCATACACATGCAGAAATCCGCCTCATTGAACTTTTGCAACATCTCAATAGGATTGTCCATTTTCTCAATTTGAAAGTAATCAAAATACTTCATTAGACTCTTGATCTTTTCTCCAAACAGGTCATCTCTTTCTAAGAGAGATGTCTTGTGGACACAGAAAGGAACAAAATTGATAAAAATAGTCATTCCAGTTTTTTGATAAATGACTTCAACAAGTTCATCAAATATATTAGCAAAGCATCTTGCATGATGATCTGAGGAACCTAAATCTAGGTCCCTAGCACTAACAAATATTTTTGCGGTATGGTTAAACAGAGTGCCGGTATGGTTAAACAGAGTGCCGGTATGGTTAAACAGATTGCTATGACTTCCATCCTTCTTTTTATTAGCTCCATTACCATCCTCCCATTCATTAAGGAAGAGTGCAGGATCACCAATTGTTGTAACCTTTGTGCCAGTACTATTTGCAAAACGTTTCAATACAACTTCTGTGAATTTGTCTCTCACGAGTGCTTTTTTTATCGAATGCCGAAGAACTAACGATAACATGAACTTCAATAATGGTCGCTTTATCATTTCTTCAGCCGCCACTCCAAAGAAATAGACATCAGTTGATCTGGAGAAGAATAGCTTAAACAGAAAAGCCGGAGTTAGATAGTACAAAGTGAAAAAAGTGCGATTAGTTATAAGAGTGCCGCCACCTATCATTATTCTTTTCCTTCTACTTGTAGATGACAAGGCCTTTAGCAAACTCGTAAAACGCCCACAGCGTATTGTAGCTACTGAGGTCAATCCTGCTTTTTCTAATAACTGCTGTGTTTCCTTGGGGGAATACGAAAAAATGAACAAATCAGTTGCATCCTGCCTTGTAATCAGATATCTTGCTGTTCCCAGCATTATCGCATCATCGCCGATATTGCCATACCCACACGCCGAGAATATTACATACCGGGTATTGCAAGCATTACTATTTGAGACCTCCCCATCGTCCATCAAAGCCAATCTTTTTTGATCTGATATACTATTTACGAGGTTGGTTTGTTCCTATACGGCCGAGAATTTGAATGGATAATAACGTTCTTCTATTATATGCTTCATAAATTTCTTGTTGGTTGATGCTTAGTCTGTTGTTCTTTACAGAAGAATCAAAAACACAACATTTATGCCTACGGCTCAAAAATTGCATGTTGCTGTCTACCTTTTGGTAGAATAAGTATACAAAAAAGATACAGATATACCTATATCACTCTCCAAGTCAAATGATGCGTAATGGTGCACAAGTAGCTGACAGCCTCAGGTTGTTGATTTCATCTTCGAAGAGCGCCACCTATGTCGAAGCACGCTATCAATCAAGAGTGGGAAGTGAGGTCAATTTTGTCAACGGCGAACTTGAAAGGATAAGAGTGGTGGAAAACGCTGGCTGCGGAATTAGGGTTCTGGTGGAGGGCTGCTGGGGCTTTACCAGCACAAGCAACATCTCGAATGAGACTCTAAAAGAATCGCTTAGCCAGGCCATATCGGCAGCACGCATACTTGCTCGTACTAAGAAAAACAAGGTCAAAGGACTCATTGAATCGAAAATGATTACAGGAACTTTTAGGACGGCGGCCAACAGCGGTAACCTGTCAGATATTAGCATTGAGCAGAAAGTGCAAGTTACAAAGGAAGCAGAAAAGGAGGCTCGAAGCAACAGGCTGATCAAGACCGCTTCTTGCACATATCGGGAAATGCTTGATCACAAAGTCATCATAAACAGCGATGGCGCCGACATTGAAATTCATGATTCAAAGCCAGAGTTCAGCGTAACAGCAATAGCAAGGAAGGCAAGTCAGAGTGCGACAGCCCATGAGGGGGTTGGTATCACCGGCGGGTGGAACGACCTTTTCAAAAAGAAGAGCCATCTAGAATACGCATATACGGCATCGGCTAGAGCAGCGAAGCTGCTGGATGCTAGACATGTGAGCGGCGAAAAGTCCACAGTGATTCTGGATCCTGCTATGGTGGGACTCCTCTCGCATGAGGCAATCGGGCATACTGTCGAGGCGGACTTTGTGCTATCTGGCTCGGTAGTAAAAGACAAGATAGGGAGCAAAGTAGCAAGTGATCTTGTCACACTGGTTGATAGTGGGAGATCGGAAATAGCAGGCAATGCGGGTGGGACTATAATCGTCGATGACGAAGGCGTGGCTGCGGAGCGGACTGCAATAATTGAAAAAGGGACGCTGAAATCGTTTCTTCATAACCGCGAGTCAGCCATGATATTTGGCACGGCATCAACTGGCAACGCCAGGGCCTTCCTGTACAGTGACGATCCGCTGATCAGAATGCGGAACACGTACATTGAGCCTGGCGAAGATAAGCTAAATGATATAATAAAGGAAACCAAGCACGGATATATTATCAAGGGCGCGAGGAACGGGCAGGCAGATGCAAATGGCGAATTCATGTTTGGCGCTGAAGAGGTATACTTGATAGAAAACGGCGAAGTGAAGGAGCTGCTCAGGGGCGCAAGCATATCTGGCAATGCATTTGAGGTGTTGCACTCAGTCGACATGGTAGGTAACGAATTTCAATATGATATCGGTACTGGCTATTGCGGCAAGTATCAACCGGCCAAGGTTGACGGTGGAGGCCCGCATATCAGGTGCACAGCAATGATCGGAGGGTTGCAAGAATGATTCTGGATCTTTTGCAATACGCGATAAAGCAGGCTGAGGCTCTTGGAGCAAGTGACGCAGAAGCTTATGCAGCTATCAACAATGAATCGGAGGTCTTCATAGAGAACAATGATGTCAAGCAAGCCAAGTCGCAGAGCACAAGTTCAATTGGAGTCAGGGTCGTGCTTGATGGCTCGATTGGTTTTTACTCTACCAATGATCTAGCCAAAAGCAGAATAAGAGATGCGGCGGCCATGGCGATCAAGGTTGCACACGCAAGTCCAAAGGACAAGCACAATATCCTTCCACGCAAGTCAAAGTCAAAGTTAGTACGCGGCATATACGACAGAAATGCTGAGTCATTTCAGACATTAGATGCTGCAAGGATGGCCGCTGAGATGCTCAAAGCTGCCAAATCGTATGACAGCAGAGTAAGCGTCGACAGCGGCAACTTTAGCGCCCAAGTGGCCACCGATGCACTTGCAAACTCTAATGGGATAGAACTAAAAGAAAGGGCAAGTGTCTTTTCGTGGTCGATAATGGGTATGGCAATAGAAAATACCGAAATCTCAAGCTTTGACTACCAGGTTGGGGGCTCGCATTATGTCAAAGACATCAATGTATCCAATACTGCAGGCGAGTTTGCTGAGACAGTAGTCAAGTCGCTCGGTACACGCAAGATAGAGGAAAGCTTCAAAGGAGAAATGCTGCTCACTCCGATGGCTGCAAAAGAAATGATAGAGGAAGTAGTTGCTCATGCCATCAATTCAGACGCCGTGCAGAAAAAATCCAGCCACTTTGCAGGCAAGATAGGCAGACAGGTGGCTTCTGATCTGCTGACAATAGAAGATGATGCAACTAACGTGGAGGGACTTAATGCGTCAAGCTTTGATAGAGAAGGTGTTTTCCACCGTCGAAATGTTGTAATAGAAAAGGGTATTCTCAAAAAGTTTCTATACAACACACACACAGCAAGCAAGGATGGCGCGAAGAGCACTGGCAACGCAGGCGGATCGACAAGCTCGCCGCCAACGGTCTCGACAACCAATTTTCTGGTAAAGCCTATGAGATCGAGCGTTGATAAGCTAGTATCTGAAATAGATAAGGGAATAATAATAAGCAGATTTTCTGGTAATGTAGATCCTGTTAATGGGGATTTCTCAGGTGTTGTAAAAGGCGGCCAGCTGATCATGAATGGTACGATAAAGCACTCAGTCAAGGAAGTCATGGTAGCTGGCAATGTCTTTGACGCGCTGAGTCGTCTTAATGGTATATCAAGAGAGCGAAAAGTGATTTATGATTCCATTCTTCCCTATATGCGGTTTGATGGCATCTCCTTTACTACAGGATGAGCTAGAAATATAATGAAAGAAAAAGAAGAAAAATTTGATATTGCAGTAGTCGGCGGAGGACCTGCAGGACTCTCAGCTGCATACGCTGCGGCGAAGGGCGGAGCAAAAGTAGTTCTGTTTGAAAAGGACCAATCCATTGCACACAGCATAAGGACAAGCGGCGTAACTTGGATTTCTGAAATGGAGAGGCTTGGCATACCAAGCAAGTTTTACAACCCCATTCAGAATTATCGCTTTGTATCACCTTCCAATGATATCCTTATCACAGGCAACGTCTCGAAATCATGCGTGCTTGACATTAGAGGTATGTACCAGCATCTTGCTTTTCTTGCTGCGAAGGAGGGCGTCCAATTGATGGTAAAGAGCAATGTCATAGATGTTATCAAAGATGGCGACAGAGTGGTGGGGGTCAAGGCAAACACACCAAAGGGAAGATTAACTGTGCGCTCAACTTTAGTTATAGATGCGAGCGGCTTTAGCACATCTGTTGGCCGCAAGGCTGGAGTGGCCGGCCAGTGGAAGCGCTATGGAGTAGGTGCAGAATATGAATGCTATTGTGACGATATAGACAGTACGACGTGGGTCCTCATGGTAGGGCAAAAGTATTCAGATGCGGGATATGCATGGTCATTTCCTCTCTCAACAAATAGGGTAAGAATCGGAGTCGGCATTGGCAGACCGGAATCAAATGCGGAGCCCCTTGATAAGTTACATGAAATTATTGAAAAAAGGTTCAAGCCCCTTGATGCACTCAGGGATGGTAAGATACAACCCATAGAACTGCACTATGGATTTATACCAAACGAAGGCGTGAGGCGCAATAGCATTGCTGATGGGCTGGTATTGGTCGGCGACTCGGCGGGCCAATCAAATCCGCTGGTGCTGGAAGGCATACGCTACGCCATCGATTTTGGGAGGCTTGCTGGGAAGGTTGGAGCTGACTCGCTTTCGGAGAACTCCGATAAGGAGTCTTTGCTGGAATATGAACGATCATGGAAGAGCAAGGTAGAGTCCAAGATACATTCTGCTCTTAAGGTACAGATGCGGTGGCTTGGATTGACTGACGAGGAATGGGACAGGGAGATTGAAATTCTCCGAGACATGACAGTCCATGAATTTTTGGATTTTATCAAGGCAGATTTCACTAGAGTCAATATGATGAAGCTTGCACTGCACCACCCAAAGGTGGCGGCGCGTCAATTGTTCAACATGATTCTGAAGAACTAATCTGAAAGTATTGCAAAAATTGTATGCGTTGGTTTTTGTGCATGTAAGTTTGGCTCAATATGATGGGGTTATTTTAGATGCGCATACCTCTTCATAGAATTTTTCGATCATTCTATAGATTCATAGAACCGAGGCGTTCTATGACAGCTGATGCAATTATTCTCTTCTAAGGGCAACAATAGGAGATAGCCTTGACGCCTTCCATGCGGGATATATACCCGCAATAAGACTGAGACCAACAGATATACCCCAGACAGTTGCTAGGTCTGTAGGAAGGAAGACAGGTGATATATTGGTTGGACCATTACTTGTACCACCTTCGTCAGATCCTCCAGCTGAACCTAATCCTGCAATCAACACATAGCCGCCGGCTATACCTGCAAGCAATCCAAAAGTGGCTCCAAGAATACCTATCATCAAAGCTTCTGCCATGAAAAGGCTGAGGATATTACTACTCTGCGCTCCAATAGCCTTCATCGTGCCTATCTCCTTTGTCCTTTCCATTACTGACGTATAGAGAGTCGTAATGATTCCTACTGCTCCTACAAGAAGGGCTACAAGCGCAATTCCTAGTATGAAAACCGTGAACCCACCTGTAAGTTCCCTTATCGTCTTTAGTATGGCCTCTGGAGATGTGACGCCTATGTCATTTCCATATAGTTTCCTTATTTCCTCTTCAACATTATTCACAAACTCACCAGATTGCGCAGCTACCAAGAAACCGTCATACTTGCCGGATTTATGCATTAGTGCGCTTCCTGCATCTTCATTGAATACAACGGCATTGTCGATCGTTGGATTACCAGTTGGCTTCATTACTCCTCTTACCACAAAGCTCCTAGCTTCTTCCTGCTGATTGCCATTTTCATCAACAAAAGAATATGTAGCTCTCATCGTTTGACCTATGGTTGCAAAAGGCGCGTTCTCCCCTGGAGGGTAGGCTATCTGGTCAGCTATGTAAATGGCAGATGGATCATTTGATCTCATAGCGGAACCCTCTTCAAATTCTAGAGTGGGTGCTATGACATAGAGCTTGGCGGGATCGATAGAAAAGACGGAGGTCGAAAGAGTCTTACCCGATGATTCTAGCTGTACTTGACCTTGATAAGATGAGATCACATCGTCTACAAAAGGAAGAGAGCGTATCCTCGTCTCAACAGCAGTGTTTAGTGTAATTTTGGGAACAGGAGGTGGACCGCCACCTCCGAACGGACTAGAGGCTGACTCATCCTGCTGAGCGCTTGACACAAACAGAATATTTGGAGCAAGCATACTAAAGGATTCGTCAATAAACTTTCCAAAACCAGCGCCAAGCCCATTTAGAGCAACCATGAGACTGCTTCCCACAACAACCATTAGTATGGTAAGAATTGATCTCACTTTTCTTTCCCTTAAAGCGTCAAATGAAAGTAAGAGGATCTCCTTGAAATTCATTTAGATCACAAATTCTTCTTTTTTATTTCTTACGTATTGTCCTTTTGCATTGGTAGGTCTGAATGTGGCATCGACATAAAAACAACTATTTGCACAAGCGGCATCGCACATAGAAAGGAATCCAATCCAAGCAGATACTACTAATTTTCTCTGATAAATCATTTGTTGAAAACCTCTTTTTCGACTGTTCCATCCTTGATATAGATAGCTCTATCAGTGGATTCTGCAAGCGCGGGATTATGAGTTACCATAACAATAGTTCTTTTGTACTTTTGCGAAAGATTGCGGAGGAAGTTAAATACTTCCTTTCCAGTCTTTGTGTCCAAATTTCCAGTCGGCTCATCTGCAAGGATTATTGTAGGGTTATTCATTAATGCTCGAGCTATTGCAACCCGCTGCTGCTGACCTCCACTTAAGTTAGATGGCTTGAAATTGGCTTTATCTCCTATTCCCAACATTTCAAGAAGCCTTTTAGCACGACGAACGCGGTTGCTGCTATTCATACCCTTAATTATCCCGGGTAACTCAACATTTCTTCGAACCGTAGTTCTGTTAATTAGGTTGTATGACTGGAATACAAAGCCGATCATTCTGTTTCGTATAGTGGCAATTTCAGAATTGCTCAATGAGAAAATATCGACACCCCCGATGAAAACCCTTCCAGAAGTTGGTCTGTCCAGGGCGCCAATCATATTCAAGAGGGTTGATTTACCGCTTCCAGAAGGTCCAACAATGGCCAGAAACTCACCTTTGTTTACCTTGAATGTGACGTCTCTTAGTGCTACCACTCTTCCAGCTGCAGAATCGTATATCTTGAATAGTTTTCTTACGTGCATTGCCACGTTATCCTCCGTCGTAGTCTCATGCTGATAGAAAGAGTGAATTCTTTTACTGTCAGCTTCCCGGCTCATCAGAACATATTCAAATGGTCTTAACTGATATATAGACATGGTGCAAAATCTAACACATGTTGAGAACGATATAGGCTTTTATTCCCGTATGAATTAAATCAGTCGGTGGTTCTTGGAAGAGAAAAGGCCTGTAGGATACTGATGGTTTTTAGACTAAGGGCCAATAACTGTAATTATTTTTCTGCTGGATCCGTGGCTTGCATTGTGCTTTTGCTTTCTGGATTCATCCAGTCCTATTCCTATATGGTCAATTTATCATTTGATAGCAGAGCATTCGGTCAAGAGCCAACTGTTGAGGTTGGCGATGGTCAAGTTAAGATAGGACGCGGTCAAGAGCCAACTGTTGAGGTTGGCGATGGTCAAGTTAAGATAGGACGCGGTCAAGAGCCAACTGTTGAGGATGAACGTCCGGAAGAGAGCAATGATGGTGATGGAGCCTCTACTCCTACAACATCAACAGAAGACGCCATAAGCGAGGACACTCCTCCTCCTCAGCAAGCGCAGCCCGCATCTGGTACTTCGAGTGCGCCGACAGAAGACGCCATAAGCGAGGACAATTCCTCTGACCAATCAACTGGTCCTGTCAGGTTCACATTTGTAGACTCGTTTTGGACTGACTACACCTCGCTTGGTGGAGTCGTCGCAAGCACATCTGCTGAAACCATCACAGCGCAGGCACTACCACCAGCAATAAAACAGGAAGTTGAGCCTGGAGAAGGAGAAGCTGTACTGGCAGTTGTTCTGAGAAACCAAGGCTTTGCAGACGCAACGAGCATAAGCGGTTCGCTTGATTTACCCTCGGGCTTCAGAGCCATTGTTACCCCAGAAGACGTAGACTCAGATACCGCTTTAGCAAGCTACAATGGAATAGTGAAGGCAGGTCAGACGTTTACCCTTTACTTTCGCGTTGAAATAACTGAGGAATCTCAAGTAGGCAGAGAATACGAAGGAGAGCTAAGAATACGGTATTTCAAGGTGGCTGAGCAAGAAGACGAAGATATGAGATCAACAACACTTGATATTCCATTCCGGTTAAGTGGAAAGGTTATTCTGAGTAGCGCTGCTGTTATGACATCCTCCTCCTCCTCCTCTGGTACCAGTAGCCAAGGAGTAGAATTAGAATCCAGCTTATCTAATATCATAAGTGCGAACCCCGGCGTAGTCAATCCATTGAAAATAGAAATCAGTAATAATGGATCTGCTATTGCTACAGGGGTAATAGTAAATGTGCTGCCATCCAGCACTATATCCTCTACTAGTACTCAAATCGGAGGAGATGGAAGCGGCAGCGATGCCAATGATAACAATAGCGCAGAAAGTACAACCACCTCTTCACCTGGAACGCAGCAACCACCGATATCATCGTCATCTTCTCCACCCACGATGGTGATTGTTGGCGCGCCTACATTTAA
>Ga0299914_10000587_pt1 | contig 22197 bp, 16 predicted proteins | sample RVTome_10_FD_201361 | JGI IMG/M metagenome (GOLD analysis project Ga0299914, IMG submission 201361) | Soil microbial communities from uranium-contaminated site in the Upper Colorado River Basin, Wyoming, United States - RVT153D57 (version 2) ...
TCGGCTCGGGCTCCTCACCGCGGACGAGGCCCGCGATCACCGGCACCAGGACGCCGAGCGCCCCGATCATCGCGACGACGCTGATCGAGCCGAGCGCCATCGCCCGGTAGAACGCGGCGAGGGCGAGGACGACGGCCGCGCCGGCTCCGGCGCCGAACGCCGCCTCGCGCGTCCCGAGGGCGTCGCCGCCGAACGCGAACGCGAACGCGAGCGCCGCGAGCAGGCCGACCGGCTGGCTGACGAGCAGCACCGAGAGCGCGGAGATGCGGCGGCTCTGGAGGCCGCCGAGGAAGTCGGAGATGCCCCAGGCGACGCTCGACCCGAGGCCCAGCGCTATCCCGAGCAGACGCTCCCCCCTCCGAGCAGCCCGCCGAGGCTGAGGCGAGCCGCGAGCTCGACCGACCCCGCCTGGCGCAGCTCGATCCGGGTCCAGCCCTCGTCGTCGCTCGCGCAGGCGTCGGCGCCGTCGAGCTCCCAATACCGGGTCCAGCGGAGCCGGACGAGGTACTCGCCCCGGTCGGCGGCGAGCTCGAACTCCGCCGGTCCGAGCCGCCGGAGCCGCGGCGCCCGCGCCCCCGTCCCGTCCGGCGGCGGGTCGAGCCGGCTGACGAGCGCGGGCTCGGGGACCACCCTGTACAGGCGCCAATCGTCGCTCTCCCACACGACCCGCAGGAATGGAACGCCGGCGTCGATCAGGTCGACCTCGTCGCGGCTCATGTAGTCGAGCTCGGCATCGGGAACCGCGACGTAGGCGACGCCGTGGTCGGCGAGCCAGTCGGCGTACGCCTCGGCGGTCAGGTTGCCGCCGTCGAAGAGCTCGAAGTCGTCGGACTCGAGCTGGCGCAGCCATCCGCGGGCGAGCCCGAAGCGCTGGGCGACGTGAACCGCCTCCCAGCGGTTCTGGGTCGGCGGGACGTGAACCCGGCGGACCTCGCCGCCGGCCGAGACGCCGCGGTGGTCGAGCTCCTCGAGCAGCGGACGGTGGAACGCCGCCTCGGTCGAGGGATCGTCGATCCCGGCGACCGCGTCGCGGATCGGCGCGTCGAGCTGCCAGTACAGCAACGGCGCCGCGACGGCGACCAGGACCAGCGGGCGCGACCACAGGCAGAGAACCGCGAGCGGGCCGGCGAACAGCGCCCCGAGCCGGACGACGTTGCCGCCGAGCGGGTTCGGGACCACGAACACCGCGAGCGCGAGCAGGCCGTAGAGGACGACGCCGATCCGCACGGCTCGTCGCTCGGCCGGCACCAACAGCAGCGCGCCGGCGACGAACAGGGGGATGGCGACGAACGACGAGAACGCGAACGGCGCCTCGCCGGTGGTCGGGAAGGCGAGCCCCGCGAACAGCGTCGCGGCCGCCGCCGGCAGGGTCAGCGCCGCACCGGCACCGCGCGCTCCGCCGAGCCCGACGGCGAGGCCGGCAATCGCGACGAAGACCCCGGCCACGGGGCTGGCGAACGCCGTCAGCGCGGCGAGCGCGCCGGCGACCGCCGGCCGGCGGAAGTCGGCGGCGAGGAGCGCGGCGAGGGCGACCGCGACGCCGAGCAGGAACGTGAGCCTGCCGGTGTAGAGCCAGGCGCCGGCGCCGGCGGCGAACCACAGCGATCCGATCAGCGCCGCCCGCGAGTCGAAGCGCCGCCCGGCGAGGATCGCGAACAGGGCCGCGGCGGCGATCGCGGCGAGCGCGCCGGCGAGACCGACGCCGAGGAGCGCCGCGAGCGGCGGGTAGAGCAGGCTGTACCCGGGGACGTGGAAGCCTCCGTACCAGGCGTCGGTCCAGACGAGAAGCCCGTGCTCGGCGAACAGGTCGGCGCGGAAGGTTTGCGCCGCGAGGTCGGTGCTCGCCGGCGCCCAGGCGAGGTAGGCGGCCGCGATCGCGGCGCAGAGCGCAACGGATGCGCCCACCGGCGTAGCTAGCTTTCTCTGCGACATGCTCTTGGCGGCCATCGATCTCGGCGGCCAGATCGATCGCTTCCTCCGCGCCGCGGGGGACTTCCTCGAAACCCTTGGGAGAGTCGACTGGCCGTTCCTGGTGGCGGCGCTGATCTTGTCACTGGCGATGCAGCTCTGCCGTGGGCACGCGTGGGCGAACGCGCTGCGGGCAGCGTATCCGGGCGACACCATGAGCGCGGAGCCTGGCCAAAGGAGGGGTACTTCGAGGGCGAAGCGCGATCAAGATCCTGTGAGCGAGGTCGGCGTCGTCGGCTCGTTCCTCGTCGGCGTCGGGATGAACGGGATCCTCCCGGCGCGCGGCGGCGACGCGCTCAAGATCGTGCTCGCGAAGCGGGTGGTCCCCGGCTCGCGTTACCCGACGATCATCGCCTCGTTCGCGTGCCTGGCCCCGTTCGACACCGGGATCGGCCTCCTGGTGTTGCTCTACGCGATCACCCAGGGGCTGCTGCCCGCGGCCCCTCGCCTGCCCGAGCTCCCGGCGTTCGAGATCTCCTTCTGGGCCGCGAACCCGCACCTGTTCGCGTTTACGCTCGTCGTCATCGGCCTCGCGCTGACGGCGCTGGTGCTGTACGCGTCGCGGCACGTCGAGGCGTTCTGGCAGCGAATCAAGCAGGGAGTCGCCGTGCTCCGCGATCCCGCCCGCTACATGCGCGACGTCTTCGCCTGGCAGGCAGTCGCCTGGCTGCTGCGATTCGCCTCGTTCTGGCTCTTCCTCGACGCCTTCGGGATCGGCGGTTCGTTCGACAACGTGCTCCTGGTGATGAGCGTGCAGGCGATTTCGAGCGCGCTCCCGTTCACCCCCGGCGGAGCCGGGGCCCAGCAGGCGCTGCTGGTCGTCGCCCTCGACGGGCCGACCTACCTCGCCGTGCTCGCGTACTCGGTCGGTCAGCAGCTCGCCGTCGCCGCCTGGTCGCTGCTGATCGCGGTGATCGCGCTCGCGGTCATCTTCCGCTCGCGCGACTGGCGCCGGATGCTGCGGGAGGGCCGTGAAGCGCGGGCCGAGACCTGAGCGATGGCCGGCGCCGGGCTCGGTCAGCCCTTCGCGTACTCGACCCGGATCTGCTTGCCCTTGAGCTTCGTGCCGTCGAGTCGGTCGACAGCCCGCTCGGCGTCGTCGGGGTCGAGCTCGACGAACGAGAACCGCTCCAGCACCCGGACGTCGCCGATCGCATCGTCGCGGATCACGGCGCCCTCGGTCAGCGCCCAGCGCAGGTCCTCGTCGCTGATCCCGCTCCGCAGGCCGCGGTTGACGAACAGCTTCGCCCGCCCGTTGCCGTCGGTCGCGTCCGCCTCCGCCTCCGCGGCGGGCTCGCGCTCCGCCGGCTCGGGCGCATGGTCGCGTCGCCGCGGGCGCGGCGCGTGCTCGAGCCGCTCCTCGGGCGGCTCCCACTCGCCGATCGCGGTCTTCGCCTCGCGCTCGATCCGTCCGATCTCGCCGCGCTCCCGGGGAGTCACGAAGGTGATCGCCCGCCCCGTGCGCCCGACCCGCCCCGTGCGCCCGATCCGATGGACGTAGATCTCGGTGTTGTTCGGCAGGTCGAAGTTGATCACGTGGGTGACGTGCTCGATGTCGAGGCCGCGCGCGGCGACGTCGGTGGCGACGAGGAGCGGCAGCTTGTGCTCCTTGAACGAGATCATCACCCCGTCGCGGGCGCCCTGGGTCATGTCGCCGTGGAGCGCCTTCACCTTCAGCCCGCCGCGGCGGAGCTCCTCGTCGAGCCGGGCGGCGCCGATCTTCGTCCGGCAGAAGATGATCGCCTGCTCGGGCTCCTCCGCCCGCAGCACCTCGACCAGCCGCCCGCGCTTCTCGCGCGGCGGAACCTCGACGAAAGCCTGCTCGATCGCGTCGACCGTGAGCTTCTTCGGCGTCACCTTGATCGTCACCGGGTCGTACATGTGGCGCTCGGCGAGGCGGGCGATCGGCGCCGGCATCGTCGCCGAGAACAGCGCCGTCTGCCGGCCGCTCGGACACATCCGCAGGATCTTCTCGACGTCCTCGATGAACCCCAGGTCGAGCATCTCGTCGGCCTCGTCGAGGACGATGTAGCGAGCCGACGTCAGGACGAGCGAGCGGCGCGAGATCAGGTCCATCATCCGACCGACGGTGGCGACGACGACGTGGGCGCCGGCGCGCAGCCGCGACTGCTGAGGGGCGATCGGCGCCCCGCCGAATACGGCGACGATCTCGACCGGGGTGTGCTCGGCGTACGCGCGCAGGGCCTGGGTCACCTGGATGCAGAGCTCTCGGGTGGGAGTGAGCACGATCGCCTGCGTCTCCTGGGACCCGGGGTCGAGGTACTGGAGCAGCGGCAGCCCGAAGGCGGCGGTCTTGCCGGTGCCGGTCTGCGCCTGGCCGATCACGTCGTGGCCGGAGAGCAGCTCGGGGATCGCCTGGTCCTGGATCGGCGTCGGCTCGTCGTAGCCGAGCTCGTCGAGCGTGCGAAGGATCTCCTCGGACAGGCCGAGGTCGCGGAAGGAGCTCATCGAGTGGGCGAGTTTACGGCCTCGCCGATCCGATCCGGGCAGGGAGCCGATGGCTCGCCCGCCCGGAGTCTGTTAACGATGCGCCCCCGATGGCCCTCACCGTCGTCGGATCGATCGCCTTCGACAGCGTCCGAACGCCCTTCGGCGAGCGCGAGCGCATGCTCGGCGGCTCGGCCGTCCACTTCGCGCTCGCGGCGAGCTTCTTCACCAGCGTCCACGTCGTCGGGCCGGTCGGCGAGGACTTCGCCGACGAGCAGTTCGACGTGCTGCGCTCGCGCGGAGTCGAGACCGGCGACATCGAGCGCCGCGAGGGCGGGCGGACGTTCTTCTGGCGCGGCCACTACGACCACGACATGAACGTGGCCCACACCGACGACACGCAGCTCAACGTCTTCGCCGAATTCGAGCCGAAGCCGTCCGAGGCCTCGCGATCGGCCGACGTCCTCTTCCTCGGCAACATCCAGCCCGAGCTCCAGCGCGGCGTCCGCGTCCAGTCGACGCCGCTGTTCGCGGCCCTGGACTCGATGAACCTCTGGATCGACACCGCCCGCGAGTCGCTCTGCGCCGCGATCGCCGAGGTCGACTGCGTGCTGCTGAACGACTCCGAGGTGCGGATGCTGACCTCCGAGCCGAACCTCGCCCGCGCCGCGCAGCGGCTGATCGCGATGGGTCCGCGGATCGTCGTCGCCAAGCGCGGCGAGTACGGCGCGGCCCTGTTCACGGCCGAGGGCGCGTTCGCGATCCCCGGGTTCCTGCTCGAGGACGTCCGCGATCCGACCGGCGCCGGCGACAGCTTCGCCGGCGGCTTTCTCGGCTACCTCGACGCGGCCGGCGCCGAAGACCCCGACGAGCCGGCGCTTCGCCGGGCGATGGCCTACGGCACCGTGCTCGCGTCGTTCAACGTCGAGCAGTTCGGCACCGAGCGAGTCGCCGGGCTCGAGCGCGACGAGATCGACGCGCGCTACGAGGAGCTGCGCCGCATGACCCACTTCGAGGAGACGACCACGCCGTCTCCTCCGCTCCCGCACTGAACCTATTGCCCGCGGCTACGCCGCGGGCATTTGATTCTGCTTCGCGTCCGGGGACGGCTTGCCTGCTTCCGAGCCGCTCAACAATCCGGAGACAGACCACCGTCGGCAAGCTGCGAGAATCCGCGTAGAGAAAACGAGGCTGAGATTCAGGAGGGCCGATGGCGAGCGAGCGCGAGGTCAACGAGCAAGGGGGTGGCGTGGCGACCGCCGAGGGCGCGGACACGCTGACGATCACCGACAACCGGACCGGTGAGAGCTACGAGGTCGAGGTCGCCGACGGCACCGTCCGGGCGATGGACCTGCGCCAGATCAAGGTCTCCGAGGACGACTTCGGCCTGATGTCGTACGACCCGGCGTTCTCGAACACCGCCTCGTGCCGCTCGGGGATCACCTACATCGACGGCGAGGCGGGGGTCCTCCAGCACCGCGGCTACTCGATCGAGCAGCTCTGCGAGCACTCCTCATATCTCGAGGTCGCCTACCTGCTGATCTTCGGCGAGCTGCCGACCAGGCCGCAGCTCGAGCGCTGGGTCTACGACGTCACCCACCACACCTTCGTCCACGAGAACATCAAGAAGTTCGTCGAGGGCTTCCGCTACGACGCCCATCCGATGGGGATGCTGCTCGCCGCGGTCGGGGCGCTGTCGACCTTCTACCCGGACGCGAAGCAGATCGACGATCCCGAGGAGCGCTACATGGCCGCGATCCGGCTGATCGCGAAGCTGCCGACCCTCGCCGCCTTCGCCTACCGCCACAACATGGGGCTGCCCTACGTCTACCCCGACAACGACCTCGACTACTCCGAGAACTTCCTCTCGATGATGTTCAAGATGACCGAGGCGAAGTACGAGCCCGACCCGAGGCTCGCGCGGGCGCTCGACGTCCTGTTCATCCTCCACGCCGACCACGAGCAGAACTGCTCCACCAACGCCGTCCGCGGCGTCGGCTCGTCGAAGGTCGACCCCTACTCCGCCGTCACCGCGGGCGTGGCGGCACTCTACGGCCCGCTTCACGGCGGCGCGAACGAGGCGGTGCTGCGGATGCTGCGCCGGATCGAGACGACGGAGAACGTCCCCGACTTCCTCGCCCGGGTCAAGGACCGCGAGGAGCGGCTGATGGGCTTCGGCCACCGCGTCTACAAGAACTACGACCCCCGGGCGCGGATCATCAAGAAGCACGTCGACGAGGTCCTCGAGGCGACCGGCGCGAACCCGCTGCTCGAGGTCGCCGTCGAGCTCGAGAAGCACGCCCTCGACGACGAGTTCTTCACCTCGCGCAAGCTCTATCCGAACGTCGACTTCTACTCCGGGCTGATCTACGAGGCGCTGCGGATCCCGACCGAGATGTTCACGGTGATCTTTGCGATCCCGCGGACCTCCGGCTGGATCTCGCAATGGATGGAGATGAACGACGACTCCGAGCAGCGGATCGCCCGGCCGCGCCAGGTCTACACCGGCGCCCGCGACCTCGAGTACGCGTCGATCGGCGACCGCGAGGGCGCCGAGAAGATCACCGGCCCGCCGGCCCGGCGGCCGAAGTTCCCCCGCCGCGGAGCCTGAGCCCGGGCCCCTACAAGCTGACGGTCCGCGCCGGATCGAGCGTCAAGCGCGAGTCGTTCGAGGACCTAGCCGGAGCGCTCGCCGCCGCCGAGGCTCGCGCCGCGGCGATCCGCTCCCGAGGCGGCCTCGGGGGGATCACGATGCTGCGCCGCTTCGAGCCCGGCGACCGCGTCGCGGCGCGAGTCGAGATCTCAACCGGACGCTGGCTGCGCGGCCGTGACGCGGGCGTCGACGTGATGGGTGACGGCCGCCTCGTGCCCTATTCGGGCGGTGTCCGACGGCGCGAGCTCGAGTCGCTGCCGGGGGAGTCGCCGTTCGAGGCGGTGCGCCGCGAGCTCGGCGGGTAGCCTCGCCGTGACGATGGGGCGCGACGCCGAATTCGAGGTCCCGAAGGGAAGCTACGCCGCTGGGCGGCGCGTCCCGCTGCCGGCCGGAGCCGAGCCTCCGATCGAGGTCTACGTCAACGGCGTCGAGCAGCGCGAGGGAGACGACTACGAGCTCCACGGCGACGAGGTTCGCTTCGCGCGACCGATCCTCAAGGAGAAGCTGGGCACGGGTCGCTGGATGGCGATGTACCTGGGGCTGTTCGGCACCTACCGCCGGCACGAGACCGTCGACATCGGCTACCGCCGCGCCGGTGACGTCGAGCTGGCGTCGGACGTCGAGGTGCTGGCGGACTGAGTCCGCGCGGGCGCCGCCCGCGGTCAGCCGGCGGCCGAGGGGGAGCCGGCGACGGCCTCGTCGTCGGGCGTGGGAGCGTCGGACCCGCGGCCCGGCCGGACACCGAACACCGCGATCAGGAGCCCGGCGAGGGCGATCGCCCCGGCCACCCTGAGGCTCGTCTGGACGCCGGCGGCGAACGAGTCGCGGACGACCTCGAGCACGCGCTCGGCGACCGGTCCGCGGAAGTCGTCGAGCGCGGTCTGCCCGGAGTCGGTCCCGGCGAGGACACCGTGGATGACGCTCGCCTGCTCGCCGCTCATCGAGATCCCCTCCGCGGCGGCGTCGGAGACCACCCGATCCTCCGAGCTCGCGGTGAAGATCGCCGTCATCAGCGCCAGGCCGACCGCGCCGCCGGCGATCTGGAACATGTAGACGATCCCGCCGGCGAGGCTCGATCGAGCCGCGTCGAGGGCGGTGACGGCGGCGGTCGTGATCGAGGGGTAGAAGAGCCCGATCCCGAGCCCGGTGACGATCAGGCCCGGCAGCAGCACCCCGTAGCTCGACCCGGAGTCGAACAGCGAGAGCAGGAACGGTCCGACCGTGATGCAGGCGGCGCCGGCGATGATCACCGGACGGCCGCCGATCCGCTCGTAGAGCTTCCCGGCGGCGAACGACACGCCGGCGAAGACGGCCATCATCGGCAGCAGGCCGGCGCCGGACCCGAGCGGCGACCAGCCGAGGACCTTCTGCATCAGCTGCGGGGCGTAGAGCACGGTGGTGAAGAAGACGGCCGACATCAGCAGGACGGCGACGCAGGCCGAGGCGAAGCGCCGGTTCGTGATCACGTCGCGGGGAATCAGCGCCATCTCGCCGATCCGCGGCTCGACGAAGCCGAAGGTCAGGATCGCGCCGATCGACACGGCCAGCATCGCGATCAGCCGCGGATCGCCCCAGCCCCAGTCCGCCGACTGGTCGAGCGCCAGCATCAGCAGCAGCAGGCCGAGCGAGAGGCTGACGATCCCGGTGTAGTCGATCCGCCGCTCCCCGGCCTCGACCCGTGGCTGGTGGACCTTCGCCCAGGTGACTGCAACCGCGAGCGCGGCGATCGGCACGTTGAGGAAGAAGACCCAGCGCCAGCTCGCGAGGTCGGTGAGGGCGCCGCCGACGAGCGGCCCAACCGCGTTGCCGAGCCCCGCGGCGCCGAGGATGATCCCGCCGGCGAGCCCGGCCCGGGCGGGCGGGAGCGCGGCGAAGGTCATCCCGAGGATCGCCGGCCACATCAGCGCCCCGCCGATCCCCATCCCGACGCGCATCGCGATCAGCTCGGGGGCGCTCTGGGCGAGCCCGCCGAGGAGCGAGAAGCCGGCGAAGATCCCGGCGCCGACGAAGAAGATCCTCCGGCGGCCGAGGAGGTCGGCGAGCCGGCCGCCGGTGACGATCGCCATCCCGAAGGTCAGCGCGTAGGCGTTGATCACCCAGGTGACGGTCCCGACGTCGACGTCGAAGTCCTCCTCGATCGCCGGCAGGGCGACGTTGAGCGCCGTGAAGTCGTTCGCGATCACGATGACCCCGAGGACCATCGCGGCGAGCGCCATCACGACCCCCCTATTCAAGGCCGGCCAGTCCCGCGACCCGGTCGCGATGCTGCCACGCCGAGCCCAGCATCCGGGCGCTGATCTCGGCGCGCTTGAGCAGGAAGTGCAGGTCGTGCTCCCAGGTGAAGCCGATTCCGCCGAGGACCTGGAGGGCGGCGTTGGTGACCGTTACCGCGGCGTCCGAGGCTCGCGCCTTGGCCATCGACGCCGCCAGCGGCAGGGCGGCGGGGTCGGCGTCTGCGCACCAGGCGGCGTAGTAGGTGAGCGAGCGGGCCTCCTCGGTCTCGTAGAGCATCCCGACGCAGCGGTGCGAGACCGCCTGGTAGGCGCCGATCGGGCGGCCGAACTGCTCGCGCTCGGAGGCGTGGGCGACCGCCATCTCGAGCGCGCGCTGGGCGATCCCGACGAGCTCGGCGGCGAAGGCGACGATCGCGCAGCCGAGCGCCGGGGCGACGTCGCCGGGCAGCGCGTCGCCGCCCTCGGCGGCGACGCGGAAGTAGGCGCGAGTGGCGTCGATCAGGTCGATCCGCTCGAGCCGGGCGCCGGATGGCTCGACGATCCGTGCGCCGTCGCCGTCGCCCAGGACCAGCACCGACGCTCCGCCGGCGGCGCCGACGATCGGCTCGTCGTCGGGGGTCAGCGCCGCCGCCCCGCGCGCCTCGCCGGAGGCGATTCCGGGCAGCCAGCGCCGCCGCTGCTCCTCGCTTCCGGCGCGCTCGATCAGCAGCCCGGCGCAGGCGTTGGCGATCAGCGGCGCCGGGGCGATCGCATGGCCGAGCTGCTCGAGCAGGATCGCCAGCTCGACGACGCCGAGGCCCTGGCCGCCGTGCTCCTCCGCGATCGCGATCCCGGGCCAGCCCAGCCCGCAGATCTCGTTCCAGATCGCGTCGTCGTAGGGGCTCTCCGAGGCCGCCAGCTCCCGCACCTTCTCGGACGTGAACCGCGCCGCGAGGAACTCGCGCGCGGTCTCCCTGATCGCCTCCTGGGTGTCGGTGAAACCGAAGTCCATCCGAGCCCCTCAGCGCAGCCGCGGCAGTCCGAGCACGCGCTCGGCGACGATGTTGCGGAGCACGTCGCTCGTGCCTCCCTCGATCGAGTTCGCGCGCGAGCGCAGGTATCGGTATGCCCAGAGCTCCCCGCCGCGAAGGACGTCGACGCCGCCGACGTCGAGGGCGAGGGCGGTCAGCGCCTGGTTGGCGTCGGCCCACTGGAGCTTCGAGATCGAGCCCTCGGGCCCCGGGACGCCGACCTTCATCGTCGCCGACAGCGCCCGCATCGCGCCCAACCGCAGCGCATCGACCGCGATCTTGACCCTGGCGACGCGGTCGCGGATCAGGGCGTCGCCGGCGAGGTCGCGCTCGCGGGCGAGCTCGACCAGCTCGTCGAGCGCGGTCGCGACCGATAGCGCGGCCGTCGCGCCGATCCCGGCGCGCTCGTGCATCAGCGTCGTGATCGCGACGCTCCACCCGTTGCCCTCGCCGCCGATCACGTTCTCGTCGGGGACGAAAGCGTCGTCGAAGAAGATCTCGTTGAACTCGGCCTCGCCCGTCATCTGGCGCAGAGGCCGCACCTCGACACCCTCCTGGCGCATGTCGCAGATGAAGTAGGTCAGGCCCTGGTGCTTCGGCGCCTCCGGGTCACTGCGGGCGAGGAGCATGCACCACTTCGCCTCGTGGGCGAACGTCGTCCAGACCTTCTGCCCGCTGATCTGCCAACCGCCGTCGACGCGCTTGGCGCGGGTCTTCAGCGACGCCAGGTCGGAGCCGGCCTCGGGCTCCGAGAAGCCCTGGCACCAGATCTCCTCGGCGGAGAGGATCGGCTCGAGGAACCGCTCCTTCTGCTCGCCGGTCCCGTGGACGATTACGACCGGTCCGCCCATCACCAGGCCGAGGATGTTGACCGGCCGCGGCGCCTTCGCCCGCGCCAGCTCCTCGCCGAAGATCGCCTGCTCGATCAGCGTCGCCCCGCGGCCCCCGTACTCCCTTGGCCACGACACACCCGCCCAGCCCGCGGCGTGGAGGTCGCGCTGCCAGCGGCGCTCGAACTCGAACCGCTCCCGGTCGTCGCCCTCCGGCGCCGGGCCCGGATGGTTGCGCTCAAGCCAGGTGCGCACCTCGTCGCGAAATGCGCGCTCCCGGTCGTTGAGCGACAGGTCCACGGCAGGGGGACCCTAACCGCTCTCAATCCCAGAGGTACAGGACGGCGAGGGCGGCGCCGATCCAGGTGACGGCGGCGAAGATCATCCCCGGGTCCTCGGTCAGGATCGCCGCTGTCGAGCGGGTGTCGCGGCGGTCGTAGATCAGGTAGAGGTAGCGGAAGATCCCGTAGAGGACCGACGGGGCGGTGGCGAGCATCTTCGAGCCGGCGAGCGGCGAGTCGACGGCGTAGATCACGTAGCTGAGGATCGCCGCCGCGGTGACCATCGCCACCATCTGGTCGAGGAACGGCAGCGAGTAATGCTCGAGCACGGGCCGCGTCGCCCGCTCCTGGGCCTCCGAGCCGGGGGCCTGCCCGGGCCCCGGCGCGCCCGGACGCGGAGCGGGGGCCTGCTCGGGCATCTCCAGCAGCGCCTCCTGGCGGCGTTTGGTGAAGCCGAGGAAGAGCGCCAGCATCGCGGTGCAGATGAGGAGGAACTCGGACGCGGTCGCCTCGACCGCAACCGCTCCTGCGACCACCCTGAGGATGAACAGCGACGCGATCGTCATCACGTCGAGGATCACCAGGCGCTTGAGCACCACCGAGTAGGCGGCGGCGATCACGCCGTAGAGCGCCACCAGGCCGCCGACCTCGGGCTCGACCACGAGCCCGATCGCGACCGCCGCCAGCGCGAGCGCGGCGGCGACCGCCGCCGCCGCGGCGACCGTCAGCGCCCCGCTGGCAATCGGGCGTGTCCGCTTCTCGGGGTGGAGGCGGTCGTGCTCGCGGTCGTGGAGGTCGTTGAACAGGTAGCCGGCGCTCGAGATCGCGCAGAAGGCGACGAACGTCAACGTCGCGGCGAGGACCTGGGCCCCCTCGTCGACCTGGCCCGAGAACAGGAGCCCGGCGTAGACGAGCAGGTTCTTGACCCACTCCTGGGGACGCATGGAGACGAGCACGGCGCGCGCGGTCATGGCCGGCGAAGGTTATGCGCGCACCGCCCCGAACGCCCCCCGCCGGGCGTCGCTTGCACGATGATTGCGCGATGGACCGCCCGCGCCCGACGACGTTCCTGGTCGCCCCCGACTCGTTCAAGGGGACGTTCAGCGCGGTCGAGGTCACGGCGGCGATCGCGGGCGGGATCGAGGCCGGCGGAGCGCGCGCGGACCTGTGCCCGGTTGCCGACGGCGGCGAGGGAACGGTCGACGCGCTGCTGGCGGCGCTCGGCGGTGAGCGGGTCGTCGCCCGCGCGCACGACCCGCTCGGGCGCCCGATCGAGGCCGCCTACGCCGTCACCGCAGAAGGGACGGCGATCGTCGAGACGGCGGCCGCGTCCGGCCTCGGGCTCGTCGATCCGGCCGACCGCGATCCCGAGGCGGCGTCGACGGTGGGCACCGGCGAGCTGATCGCCGACGCGATCGACCGGGGGGCGGAGCGGGTCCTGGTCGCGGTCGGCGGCAGCGCGACGACCGACGGTGGCGCCGGGGCGATCGGCGCGATCGAGGCGGCAGGCGGCCTGCGCGACGCCGAGCTCGAGGTCCTCTGCGACGTCCGCACCCCCTTCGAGCGCGCGGCTGAGGTGTTCGGGCCGCAGAAGGGCGCCGACCCGGAGGCGGTGAGGAGGCTCACCCGCCGGCTCGAGGACCTCGGCGCAAGGCTCCCGCGCGACCCGCGCGGGGGCCCGATGACCGGCTGCGCAGGGGGGCTCTCGGGCGGGCTCTGGGCGCAGTACGGAGCCACCCTCGTCCCCGGCGCCGCGGTCGTCCTCGACGCGGTCGGCTTCGACCGGCGGGCCACGGCGGCGGATGCCGTGATCACCGGCGAGGGCCGGATCGACTCCCAGACCCTCGAGGGAAAGCTGGTCGGCGAGCTCGCCGAGCGCTGCCGGGCCGCCGGCCGCCCCCTGCACGCGATCGTCGGCACCGACGACCTCGGTCCGAAGGGCGCCTCGGCCGCCGGGCTCGCATCGGTCACGGCGGCGACGACGCTCGAGGCGATCGAGACCGTTGCGGGCGAGCTCGCGGAACGCCTCCGCGAACGAGTGCGCGATTGACCCGCTCGGTCGAACCGCCGACTCGCGCGCCGCCGGCTACGGATCGATCAGCACGCCCGGGTTGAGCGTCGCCGCGGGGTCGACCGCTCGCTTCGCCGCCCGCAGCGCGTCGGCGAACGGCTGCGGGCGCTGGCGGTCGTACCAGCGGCGATGGTCACGGCCGACCGCGTGGTGGTGGGTGATCGTCCCGCCGGCCGCGATCAGCGCCTCCGACACCGCGGCCTTGATCTCGTCCCACTGCTCGACCTCGGAGCCCCGCCGCGCCGGTGCGAGCACGGTGTAGTAGGGCGCCGGGCCGTCGGGGTAGACGTGGGTGAGCCGGCACGAGACCTTGGGGGCGCCCTCGCCGTCAGTCGGCGCGCCAGACGCCTCGGCCGCCGCCCGGCGCGCCGTCTCGGCCACGATGGCGTTGAAGCCGGCGAAGCGCTCCCAGGTGATCGCGGTCTCGAAGGTCTCGGTGAGCACGCCGCAGGCGACGAGCGAGTCGCGGAGGTAGGGCGCCTGGAGGAACGCGTCCTTCCAGGCGCCGGCTGAACCGCTGCCGGACGGGCCGCTCACCTCGCCCGGATCGCCGCCGTGGTCGCGGGCCGCCTCGAGGGCCAGGTCCATCGCCGCGTCGACCGAGTGGTGGGCGGACTCGAAGCCGAGCACCAGCAGCGCCCGGCCCGCGGGGCCCGCCCCGGTGACCTCGACCTCGGTCGGGTCGAGCAGGCGGCAGTTGACGGGATTGAGCCCCGACTGGGCGAGCTCGCGGACCGCCCCGACCCCGGCGGCGAACGACTCGAACGCGATCGCGGTCGAGAGCTTGTGGCGCGGGCCCTCGTGGACCCGGACCCAGGCCTCGGTGATCACCCCGAGGATCCCCTCGGAGCCGATCAGCATCCGGTCCGGGCTCGGGCCGGCGCCCGAGCCCGGCAGCCGGCGGCTCTCCCAGACGCCGGACGGCGTCAGCGCCCGAACCGACTCGACGAGGTCGTCGATGTGCGTCCAGACGGTCGCGAAGTGGCCCCCGGCGCGGGTCGCGATCCAGCCGCCGAGGGTCGACAGCTCGAACGACTGCGGGAAGTGGCGCAACGTCAGCCCGTGCTCGGCGAGCTGCTGGTTCAGCGCCGGCCCGAGCACTCCCGCCTCGACCCGCGCCGCCCGCGAGACCGGATCGACCTCGAGCACCCGGTCGAGCGCGCCGAGGTCGATCGTCACCGCGCCGGCGTAGCCGGCGCCGACCCGCGGCTCGACGCCTCCGACCACGCTCGTGCCGCCGCCGTAGGGAATCGCCGCCGCTCCGGCGTCGGCGGACCACGCGAGCACCGCCTCGACCTCGGCCTCGTCGCGGGGGCGGGCGACGAGGTCGGGCGGGTGGTCGACCTGGCCTCGCATTCCGCGAACCACGTCGCGGTAGGCCTTGCCGAGCGCGTGCGAGACCCGCTCGTGAGCGCCGTCGCCCACGAACTCCTCGAGCGCGCGCGGTGGACGAAGCCGCGGCGGCGGGAGATCGATCGCGTCGAGCGGCACCGGCTCCTCGGGCTCACCGCCGAACCCGAGCCGCTCGCGGACGGCGGGCGCGATCGCCCGCAGCTCCTCGAGCGACGGCTGCTGGTCCTCGTAGCCCCAGCCCCAGTGCTTGCGCCTGCGCATCGAGGCCGGGTCGGCGGCTACCAGTGGATCCCGCGCATCAGGTACGCGAACGCGACCTGCTCGCGCGACGCCTGGTCCTCCGTCGACGCCTCGCGCTCACCTTCGTCGACCTTGGGCTCGCCGCGGGCGGCGCTCGAGTCGGGGAACAGGTGGTAGGCGCTGTTGAGGATGTAGTCGATCGAGCGCGGGTTGAGCGCGTAGAGCAGCTGCCCGAGCGTCCCGAGCGGGGTCGCGATCCGCTTCGGGCGGTGGATGATCGCCTCGCAGATCATCTCCGCCGCCTCCTCGGGCGTGATCGTCGGGAACCGCTTGTACATGCCGGTGGGGGCGATCATCGGGGTGCGCACGAGCGGCATGTTGATCGTCGTGATGTAGACGCCGTCGTCGATCACCTCGGAGGCGATGCAGCGGCTGAAGGCGTCGAGTGCCGCCTTCGAGGCGACGTAGGCCGAGAACCGCGGCGTGTTCGTCTGGACGCCGATCGAGCTGATGTTGATGAGCTGCCCCGAGCGGCGCTCGCGCATCCCCGGCAGCACGCGCAGGATCAGCTTCACGGCGCCGAAGTAGTTGAGCTGCATCGTCCGCTCGAAGTCGTGGAAGCGGTCGTAGGAGAGCGCGATCGAGCGCCGGATCGAGCGGCCGGCGTTGTTGACCAGCACGTCGACCTGCCCGTGGCGCTCGAGCACCTCGTCGGCCATCCGGTCGACGTCGTCGAAGTCGGAGAGGTCGCAACGATGGATGTGCGCGATCCCGCCGCCGGCCTCGATCTGCTCCTTCGTATGCTCGAGCTTCTCCGGCGTCCGCGCGACGAGCAGGACGATGCCACCGGCGTCGGCGATCTTCATCGCCGCCGACTTCCCGATCCCCGAGGAGGCGCCGGTGACCATCACCACCCGCCCCCGCACCGACTGCTCGAGCGAGGCCCTTCCGGCGAGACGGCGGCCGAGGCGGAGCACCTCGTCGGGCACCTGATGCCCGAGGACCTCGGCGACGCCGCTGACCAGGCCGCGGCGGCCGCGGACCGCGCCGACGAGGGTGCGATCGCCGAACAGGTCGGGGTCGAGATGGCGCTCCCAGAAGTCCCACAACTTCCCTGCGTACGCCGGCAGCGGCGGGACGCGGATCCCGGTTCCCTCGAGCGCGGCCTGGGTCCGGCGGGAGTCGAAGTGGGTCGGGTAGGTGACGTAGACGAGGACCTCGGGCGGGATCCCGAGCTCGGCGAGGAAGCGGTCGGCGACCACCCTCGCGAGTGGCACGCCCTGGAGCGCCGCCCGGCCGACCGGGGCGAGCGCGTCGACGACGGCCTCCGGGACGCGCGCCGACGACTCGGGCGCGTGGGCGGCGCGCGCGAAGACGTCGACCACCTCGCCCGCCCGCAGGGGGCTCGGATCGGTGAGGTGGAAGGCGCGGCCGTCGTATCCCTCGGCGTGGGCGATGTGGTCGAGGGCGCGAGCGACGAAGTCGACCGGGACGAGGTTGATCTCGCCGCCCTCGACGCTCAGCATCGGCATCCACTGGGGCACGGTCGCGCGCAGGCGCCGGATCAGCTTGAAGAAGTAGTAGGGGCCGTCGATCTTGTCCATCTCGCCGGTCTCCGAGTCGCCGACGACGATTCCGGGCCGGTAGATGCGCCACGGCCGCGAGCACTCCTCGCGCACGACGCGCTCAGAGTCGTGCTTGGTGCGGAAGTACGGGTGGTTGTCGAGGTCCTCGGCCTCCTCGAACATGTCCTCGCGCCAGGTGCCGCGGTAGAGCCCGGCGGCCGCTATCGAGCTGACCATGTGCACCCTTTTGGCCTCGATCGCCTCGGCGAGCTCGACCATGTGGCGGGTGCCCTCGACGTTGGCGACGCGTTGCGAGTCGGCGTCGGCGGTCATGTCGTAGACCGCCGCGAGGTGGAACAGGTGGTCGACGTTCCCGGCCAGCATCGCGAGGTCGGCGTCGGACACGCCGAGCCGTGGCTGGGAGAGGTCGCCGACGATGCCGACGACGCGATCGTCGGCGGCGCCCCAGCGGCTGCGAAGCTCTTCTAGCCGTCCCTTCGACCCCTCGCGGACGAGCACGTGGATCGCCCCCTCACGCTTTAGCAGCAGCTCGACCAGGTTGCGGCCGATGAAGCCGGTCGCCCCGGTGACGAAGTAGCTCATCTCTCTCCTCGCTGATCCCGGTTGACGATCTCTGACCCTACTATGTGGGTTGCCCCCCGTCCGGGGGCGAGGTTCGACGATGGCATTCGAGCTGGTTCCCCATCCCGGCGACCGCGGCGAGCCCGACGTCAAGCTCGGGCGCGTCGGCGGGTCCGCGGTCGGCGAGGGCCGCCGGCTCGTCAGCCACGGCGTCCAGGTGCTCGCCTGGGGATCGCTCGCCTGTCCCGCGTGCAGCCTGCCGCTATCGCCCGCTCCCCGCGTCCGTCCGCGCGCCGAGCTGCGTTGCGGGTTCTGCGATCACGCCGCTCCGGCGATCGAGTTCCTGCGCGAGGAGATCGTCGACACGCCGGCGAACGATGCCAAGCTGGTCGCCCGGATCGCGTAGCCGGACGCGGCCTCGAAGGTTCACGACCACCGCGTTCCACGACCCGGTCGAGGGCCTAGACTCAAACCCTGATGGTGGATTCAGGGGTAGTCGAAATCCAGATGCCCCAGATGGGTGAGTCGGTCACCGAGGGCACGGTGCTCGAGTGGCACAAGGCCGAGGGGGAGTTCGTTGCCGAAGGCGAGACCGTAGTCGAGGTCTCGACCGACAAGGTCGACGCCGAGGTCCCCGCGCCGGCGAGCGGCGTCCTGGTCAAGATCCTCGCCTCCGAGGACGACACGATCGAGGTCGGCGCGGCGCTCGGCAGGCTCGACCCCGACGGGACCGCGTCCGGCAACGGCGCCTCCGCGAACGGCGGCTCGGTAGCCGGCCTCGAGGAGCAGCGGGGCCTGGTCGCGGGAGCCGGCGAGGGTGACGCGGACCTCGGCGACGACGACGCCCCGGCGGCGTCGGCCGAGCCCGGCGTGGTCGCGACCGCGGCGGGCGAGGGCGAGACCGTGCGGATCTCGATGCCGGAGATGGGCGAGTCGGTCACCGAGGGGACCGTGCTCGAGTGGCACGTCGCCGAGGGCGACCGGGTCGCGGAGGGCCAGACGGTGGTCGAGGTCTCGACCGACAAGGTCGACGCCGAAGTCCCGGCTCCCAGCTCGGGGACGATCGCCAAGCTGCTCGTCGCCCCGGACGACGTCGTCTCGGTCGGTCAGCCGCTTGCCGAGATGACCGCCGGCGCCGCGCCGGAGGCGGTCGAGGGCCGCGCGCCGGCGGCGCCCGCCGCTCCGCCGCCCGCAGGCGACGGCGCGAGCGCCTCGCCGGTGGCGCGGCGGATCGCGGCGGCGAAGGGGGTCGACCTCGGCGCGGTGGCCGGAAGCGGCGTCGGGGGAAAGATCGTCAAGGCCGACGTCCTCGCCGCCGCCGACGGCAAGGCGCCGCAGCCGACGGTGGTCGAGGGCGAGGCGAAGCCGCTTCGCGGTCCGGCGGCGATGCTCGCCCAGGCGATGAACGAGAGCCGGTCGGTGCCGACGGCGACGTCGTTCCGGACGCTCCCCGTCGACGCCCTCGACGCGAAGCGCAAGGCGATCAACGCCGCCCTGGCCGAGCGGGGGATGAAGGTCTCGTTCACGCACCTGATCGCCTGGGCGATCGTCAAGGCCGCGGTCGAGTGGCCGGCGATGGCCCGCACCTACTCCGAGCCCGAGGACAAACCGCACGTGACCGCCGGCGAGCAGGTCAACCTCGGGATCGCGGTCGACGTCGAGCGGCGCGGCCAGCGCTCGCTGATGGTCCCATGCATCAAGGGCGCCGAGTCGGTCGACTTCGCCGGCTTCCACTCCTACTACGAGGACCTGATCACGAAGACGCGGGAGAACGCGCTGACCGCCGACGACTTCCGCGGCACGAACATCACCCTCACAAACCCCGGCGGCCTCGGAACCGTGGCCTCGATGCCGCGGCTGCTGAGCGGGCAGGGGACGATCGTCGCCACCGGGTCGATCGCCTACCCGCCGGAGTGGGCGCACGCACCGGCCGACAAGGTCGCGGCGCTCGGGGTCTCGAAGGTGATGACGATGACCTCGACCTACGACCACCGCGTGATCCAGGGCGCCGAGTCGGGCTCGTTCCTGCGTCGCGTCGACCAGCTCCTCCAGGGCGAGGACGGCTTCTACGAATCGGTCGCCGAGGAGCTCGGGTTGCCGGTGAGCATCGTCACCCAGGCCACCGCCGCCTCGGCGTCGGCGCCCCCGCTCCCCGCCGCGGGCGCACCCGCGCCGGCGCGGGCCGCCGAGCCCGACACGGAGCTGCTCCAGGCGGTTCAGGCGGCAACCTCGCTGCTCAAGGCCTACCGCACCCACGGCCACCTCGCGGCGCGGGTGAACCCGCTCGGCGGCGAGCCGAAGGGCGACCCGGCGCTGGCGCCGGAGACCCTCAACCTGACGCCGGAGCTGATGAAGCGGATCCCGGCGTCGATCCTGCGGATCGGCGTCGAGGGCGAGACGCTGCTCGACGCGCTGCCACGGATGCGCGAGGCCTACTGCGGGACGATCGCCTTCCAGATCGAGCACCTCTCCTCGCACCAGCAGCGCGTCTGGCTGCGCGAGATGATCGAGACCGGATCGCACCAGGCGCCGCTCGAGCCGGACGAGCGCCGCGGCCTGCTGGCGCGCCTGGTCGAGGTCTTCCAGTTCGAGCGCTTCCTCCAGAAGGCCTACCTCGGGCAGAAGATGTTCTCGATCGAGGGCCTCGACTCGATCGTGCCGATGCTCGACGAGATCGCGGCGTTCGCCGGCCGCAGCGGGGCGGGCGAGCTGGCCCTGGGCATGGCGCACCGCGGCCGGCTGAGCGTGCTCGCCCACAACGTCGGCCGCCCGGTGGAATCGATCCTGGCGGAGTTCGAGGGAGCGAAGGCGCTCGAGCAGGTGAAGGCGATCACGGCGATCCCCCATGCCGGCACCGGCGACGTCAAGTACCACCACGGGGCCGAGGGGACGATCACCACCGCGGACGGAGCCGAGACCCGGGTCCGTCTGTATCCGAACCCGAGCCACCTCGAGTACGTCAACCCGGTCGTCACCGGCGGCGCCCGCGCCACCCAGACCGAGGTCGACGGAAGGCGGCTCGAGCACGACACGAACGCCGCGATCCCGGTGTTGCTCCACGGTGACGCCGCCTTCCCCGCCCAGGGAGTGGTCGCCGAGACCCTCAACCTCCAGTCGCTGGACGGCTACTCCACCGGCGGCACCGTCCACATCATCACCGACAACCAGGTCGGGTTCACGACCGACCCGACCGAGGGCCGCTCGACGCCATACGCGGGCGACCTGGCGAAGGGCTTCAACTGCCCGATCTTCCACGTCAACGCCGACGACGTCGAAGCCTGCATCGCGGCGACGCGGCTGGCGATGGCCTATCGCGAGGAATGGGGTCGCGACGTCGTCATCGACCTGATCGGCTACCGGCGCTACGGCCACAACGAGACCGACGAGCCGGCGTACACCCAGCCGGGGATGGCGGCGACGATCAAGGAGCATCCGCCGGTTTCCGAGCTCTACGCGAAGCAGCTCGTCGCCGACGGAGTGGTCGACCGGGACGAGGTCGAGCGGATCGGGCGCGAGCGCCTCGAGGAGCTCCAGGCGACGCTCAAGGAGCTGCGCGGCAAGATGGAGGCGGGCGAGTACGAGGACCCGAGCTCGACCGCGCTCGCGACCGGCGAGCTCGACCGCACGAAGAGCCCCGACATCGCCACCTTCGTCGCCGCCGACCGGCTGCGCTCCCTGAACGAGGAGCTGCTCCGGGTTCCCGACAGCTTCACCATCCACCGCAAGCTGCGCAAGCCGCTCGAGCGCCGGATCGCGGCGCTCGAGGAGGGCGAGGTCGACTTCGGGCACGCCGAGGCGCTGGCGTTCGCCTCGCTGCTGACCGAGGGGGCCCACGTCAGGCTGACCGGCCAGGACACCGAGCGCGGGACCTTCTCGCACCGCCACCTCGTCCTCCACGACGAGAAGACCGGCCTCGAGTACGTGCCGATGCAGAACCTCTCCGAGGCGAAGGCGCCGTTCGAGCTCCACAACAGCCCGCTGTCGGAGGCGGGCTGCCTGGGGTTCGAGTACGGCTACTCGACCTCGTCCCCCGGGAGCCTCGTGCTCTGGGAGGCGCAGTTCGGCGACTTCGCCAACTCGGCCCAGGTGATCATCGACAGCTTCATCGTCGCGGGCGAATCGAAGTGGGGCCAGACGACCCGGCTGACGCTGCTGTTGCCGCACGGCTACGAGGGCGCGGGCCCCGAGCACTCGAGCGCCCGGATCGAGCGCTTCATCCAGCTCGCCTCCGAGGGCAACATGCGGCTCGCGAACCCGACCACCGCGGCCCAGTACTTCCACCTCCTGCGCCGCCAGGCGCTGGTGCCGAAGCCGCGACCGCTGGTGGTCTTCACCCCGAAGGGCCTGCTCCGCCTGCGGTCCGCGGCGTCGAGCCTCGACGACCTGACGCAGGGGATGTTCCAGTACGTCCTCGACGACCCGGGCGCCGCCGAGCGCCGCGATCGGATCGAGCGCCTGGTGCTCTGCAGCGGCAAGGTCTACTACGACATCGAGGGGCACGAGCGTCGTGCCGAGGCCGACTCGGTCGCGATCGCGCGGGTCGAGCTGCTCTACCCGTTCGCCCAGGCGCAGATCGCCGCGCTGGTGCGCTCGTACCCGAACCTGAAGCGGGTCGTCTGGGCCCAGGAGGAGCCGAAGAACATGGGCGCGTGGAGCGTGATGTTCCGCCGCCTGCCCGAGATCCTCGGCGAGGGGATCGAGCTCGGCTACGTCGGCCGCCCGCCCCGCGCCAGCCCGAGCGAGGGCTACCCCGCCGCCCACCGGCTCGAGCAGGAGCGAATCGTCCTAACCGCCCTCGAGGGCTAGGAACACGCGAGTCCGCTGAGGGCGGGAGCGGAGGAGGCGGCGGAGGTATTCCGCGCAGCGCAACCGGCCGGATGGCCGGCCGGTTGCGAGGGCCGCACTCCACGCTGGGAGGAGAGGCTTTACGCGAAGGCGGCGCGGCGGATCACCGCAACCCCG
>Ga0299914_10000588_pt1 | contig 22190 bp, 18 predicted proteins | sample RVTome_10_FD_201361 | JGI IMG/M metagenome (GOLD analysis project Ga0299914, IMG submission 201361) | Soil microbial communities from uranium-contaminated site in the Upper Colorado River Basin, Wyoming, United States - RVT153D57 (version 2) ...
AAAGGACAAAAGTTGGCGGAGAGAGTGGGATTCGAACCCACGGTAGAGTTTCCCCTACACACGCTTTCCAAGCGTGCTCCTTCAACCACTCGGACATCTCTCCGTGTCTTTAGAATCATCGATTTACAGGCTAGTGGCTGAGCCGTCAAACCCGAATTGTGTAGCGAATTGTGTAAGACCTCCAAAGGTGCTGCGATCACTTACGGGGATCTGGCAGCATACAGACGGCGTCATCGCACCCTCCGCCGACGCCTCCCAGTATAAGCCGCCGAGGCGGTCGATGCCGTCGACCGAATGCGGGGAGACGATGATCCGGCGGGCTGCGGCCGTGGTGTGCCCTCGCTGAAGGTAGTCCCCCGCCGCCCGAAATGATTGGACAGCCCTTTGGAGCGAGGAGAATGGGGTATGTCCAAGCAGAAACCAGACGAGGCCTCAGCCTCGTCGACGCGCGGCACGGGGCGGTGGTCGGCGCGGCGCAAGATGTCGGTGGTCCTGGAGCTCCTCCGAGGCGCCGATCTCGAGTCGCTCAGTCGTCGCCATGGCGTGACAGCCGCAAAGATCTCGGAATGGCGGGACGCGTTCCTCGCCGGCGGTGAGGCGCACTTAAAAGCGCGCGAGGTCGCGGTGGAGGACGAGGAGACGCGCCGATTGAAGAACGTCGTCGCCGACTTGGCCACCGAGAAGGACCTGCTCAAAGAGAAGATTCGCCACCTGGAGGCCAGCGGCCCTTTGGGCTGGTGGAGGTCGAAGCGATGAGTCGACCGACTTCGCCCTCCACGCACCGGCCGTATGGCATCGCGCGCGTCCTGCGCGTGTGGGAGTTGCCGCGCTCCACCTTCTATGCGCAACGCGAGCGGCGCGCCCAGCCCGCGACGGGGCGGCGCGGCCGGTCGCCGACCCTGGATGACGCCGCGCTTTTCGGCCAGATCCAGGCTTTCATCGAGGAGAGTCCGTTCTACGGCGAGGGCCATCGGAAGATCTGGGCGCGCCTCCGCATCCTGAAGGGCGTGCGCACCTCGATGCGGCGCGTGCTGCGCGTGATGCGGGAAGCGGAGCTCCTGGCGCCGACCCGCCACCCGGAGCCGGTGGCCGAACACCCGCATGAGGGGACCATCGTGACCGACCGGCCCAACGTCATGTGGGGCACCGACGCGACGGCCGCCGTGACGATCCTCGAGGGGCCCGCCACGATCTTTGCGGCGATCGATCACTGCACCGCGGAGTGCGTCGGCATTCATGCCGCCGTCGCCGTGATCAGCGCTCCCAATTCCCTGGTGAAGCTGATCGCCAGCAGGTCGACGACGAACTGCAGCGCGCTGAAGCGGCGCAATTCCGCTGCGCTCTGCAGCGCCAGCACGTACCCGATGCAGAAGGACATGACGGCCGCCATGGGCAGCGCCTCGGCGCCGATGGCGAGCATCTGCTGCACCGTCGCGCGCCATCGCCGCCGCATGCCAATGACGGGCGCGACGCGTGGCAGCCTTAGCGTGACGTCCCATGACTGCAGCGCCAGCGTGCCGACCTCTTCGGCGCCGCGTATCGCGGAACGACCAATACGTTCGACTGGCGTCACGCAAACTGCACCTCGTATCCCATGGCGAGAAAATTGCGGTCCAACTCCGTGGCTTCCGCCACGACTCTCGTCTCACCGCCGAGACCGATCACGCTGAGCGGCACACTCCGTTTCGACGCCAGCGTCGCTGCCTCGAGCAGCGTCGCGATCGCGGAGGTGTCGAGATATCGGGCCGCGGCGAAATCGATGACGACCCCGGCCGGCGGGGCTGCACCGATCGCTTCGTGCAGTACGGGTCGCAGATGAGGAGATGAATCAACGGTCACACGCCCGGTGACGACGACGATCGTGCGGGCGCCAGCCGTCTGGGTTTCGACGGACAGCTCGTTCGCCTTGGCAGACGCGCCCATTGCTGCGGCCCTCCCGATCGATCTGCGCAGGCGAACCAAAGGCCCCTCCTTTCAGAAGAGCGCTTTCTTGATGAGCGCCGGAATTGTCGGAGTCGCTTGCAGTTGAATGTTCCACGTCGGACCGGAGACGTTCGGACGAACGGGGTAGTACTCGACCTGCAACTGGAACAACGTCGGCATGCCCCCGCATCTGCACAGCTTTCCTACCTGCGGTCCGATTGCAAATGCCACCCGGTTGTCTTCGGGTGCCTCCCAATTGACCGAGAGGCTCGGCTGGGTTCCTAGCGTGTACCCGTTCGCGAAGGTGTACGTGAAGTTGAACACGCCGTTCATCTGGTTCGTGTCCCGGCCGTCTCCGCCCACCTTGAACCATTGCTGCACGAAGGCGTAGGCGATGAAGTTCTTGCCGAGCAGCGTGGCTCCGATATCGGGGCCGATCTGCCAGGTGTCCTGGCCGAGCTCTCGCGCCGACGCCGTGGGAAACGCGAACGTCGGGCCTGCGCCGAGGACGAGCCGACCGCCGACGAGGGGACGCGCCGCGGCAACTCCAAGAACGGTGTCGCCGAACCCGTTCGTTCGTTCACCCTGGCCGTTCTGATCGAGGTGGGGCAAGGAATTGACGATGGTGACAACTGGACGCATGTACAGCCCCCACTTCTCGTTGAGGGCCACACTCAGCAACGGCTGAAACGTCAGGTTGCTCTGCATCCGATCTCCGGATTCGAGCGGCATGTCCATCCGGTTGTTGTTCTGCTGAATCTGCAGCAGCCAACGACTGGAGAACGGATTGGCTGCCTCCTGGGCCATTGCGGCGGCGGACTGACCCTCATTCCCTGATGTCTGCGTTCCGTTGATTGTCGCCTGCGTTTGCGCAAAGCCTGCGTTCGCCGCGCACGTGAATGCGAGAGCGACAACCAGACTCGTTATGACCTCTTGCCGTGCCATCTATTGACGCCTCCTGTCGATGTTCACGGCAAAGGTGATGCCTCCCACTGGGCACCGAGAGTCCCTCGCACTCGCTCGTGACGCAATGTGCGAAAAACCCCGCGAGATCGACGTTATTGCCCCCTTTTGGTCCGGCGCATCAACGCCGGCCGTGCCTGGACGGCGGTCGCGTGTGATCGCACACACCGCAACGAAAGCACACACCCGTTTTCGTGCTGACGGCAGACAAAAGCGCTAATTCTGGCGTGTTCGCGCGGTATCGCGCGCCGGCATCGCCGTTGCCATCTCCCAGCGCGTGACGGTGCGGACCTCACAAGGAGGTTCGCAGAACAACGGTCGCCGCGATGGCGATGTTCGTGGAGATGTCATGCAGGGATTCATAAGAGTCGCGCGGAACCTTGTGCCAGGTGTTTTGGCGATCTGTCTGGTATCGGTTGGCGCGCCGTGTGCTGCTCAGGAAGTCGACCCGCCGGGTGCGAATGTTGGATCCGGTGTTGGATCCGGTTCGGTATTCGCCCCCTCGCCGTGGATAAACGTGATCGCCCCGGTACAAGACCGGATCGATCTCAAACTCTACGGGTTTTACATTGGTGACCTGGACGTGCCAGCCGCACAAGTTGACGTTCCTGTGCGGACGACGAAGTTTCTGACGATTACTCCCAGCTATCTCTATTACTCCGTCCCTGCACGCGGGCTCGACGACCTCGCGAATCTGTCGGGAGCGTTTACGGACAGCTACGACGAGCACCAGTTTCGAATCGACGGGACCGTTACCTTCTCCATTCGCAAGCTCGAGATATCCGGTCGCAACATGTACGTGAGAAGGTTTCGTCCTGCGCCAGCAGATGACAGCAATCGCTATCGCGGTCGAATCGGGATCGCGCACCCGCTCGCAGTCAAGGGCCGCATCTGGAAGCCGTTCGCGTCATACGAAACCTACTATGACCACCACAATGGCGGGTGGAACAAAGACCGCGTGTGGACTGGCGTCACGCTGCCGCTCCAGAAGCACATCTTCTTGCAGCCATCCTACTTGTGGGAACGCAGCGACGGACTCAAGACCATCAACTACGTGTTGTTCGGCCTGATCGTCAACACACGCTAACCCTCGTTCATCGTCAACTCACCGTGAAGGGAGATTCCATGTCGAAAGTATTTCACCGAGGAACCACGATGGTCGCCATGCTGGTGGCCAGTCTGGTGTTCGCCACGACCGCGCTGGCGCAGATGCCTACGTCCCCCTGGAAGAAGGGGGCACCATTCCCGGAGGCCGATGAGGAGCTCTACGGCGTTCCCTTGAACGGCAAACTGTACGTGTTCGGCGGCTGGGACGGCGGCAAGGCTCGAGGCGTCGCCTACGAGTACGACCCGGTCACCGACAGATGGACGAAGAAGACGTCGATGCCGCGGCCGGCCCACCATGCCGCGCTGGCGGCTGCGAACGGGAAGATTTACGTGATGGGCGGCTTCGTCGCGCCGAAGGACACCGCGATTCCCGTCGGCGGCGCATGGGAACCCATTGACAACGCGTGGGAGTACGACCCCGCGGCGGATTCCTGGAAGTCGCTGCCGCCGCTGCCCGGCAAGCGCGGGTCCGCGGTTGCCGCCGAAGTCGGCGGCAAGATCTACGTGATCGGCGGCGCCACGACGACGGAAGGAGCCAAGGACCCGTTCTTCACGTTCTTCGGACCTTCCCGGGTTCTCGGTACTAACGAGGTCTACGACCCTGCGACGAACAAGTGGGAGAGCCGCCGGCCCATGTCCGTGCCGCGCAATCACGCGTTCAGCGGCGTCGTCAACGGCAAGATCTACGTCATCGGCGGCCGGACGGGCCACGGCTTCATCCTGTCGGCCACGAACACCGATGTGGTGGAAGAGTACAACCCTGTCAACGACTCGTGGAGCGTTCCGAAGGAACGGATGCCCACAGCTCGGAGCGGCGGGGCGTCGGGCTCCGACGGCCGCAGGATATACGTCGCCGGCGGCGAGGTGACGACCAAGGATCTCGTCGGCGCGTTTCGCAGCGTCGAAGCCTACGACCCGGTGACGAATTCGTGGATGACGCTGCCCTCCATGCCGATGCCGCGTCACGGCATCGCCGGCGCGGTCATCAACAATCGCTTTCACCTGGTGAGCGGGATGATGCAGTCGGCCGGGGCGCTGGTGTTTCTCGACCCGACACTCTCCACGCACACGGCGATGCACGACATTCTGGAGCTGCAGTTCGGGGCACCGCCGCCAACAGCAGCTGCCAAGAGCGCAGCCGCGGGCCCGTCGCAGGCTCCGACAACGGCGGCGAGCGCACCGGCGGCCGTTTCGCAGCAGTCGACTCCGGCTGCAACGACCGCCGCGGCGGCGCCTTCCCAGGGTCCAAAGAAGCTCTACACGCGCTACAACGTCAACAGCCCGCAAGGCCAGGTGATGCTCGTCAAGTACGCGCGGGCGATCGAGATCATGCGGGAGCTGCCGGAGCACGACCAGCGTTCGTGGAAGTGGTGGTGGAATACCCATTGGGTCAAGGGGTTCCCCGCCGCCCTGTGGGATTTGTCCAAGAAGAGGAAAGCGGAGGTCATTGCGTCTCTTCCGCCGGAATATCGAGCCGACGCCGACGCGGTGTGGAACGGCTGCCAGGCCCACCCCTACAACCCCTCTGACCCCGAGCAGTACCAGCAGTGGTACTTCCTGCCGTGGCATCGGCTGATGCTCAGTCAGTTCGAGGGGGTCATTCGCGAGGTGTTGCAGGACGAGGAGTTTGCGCTTCCGTACTGGAACCCGGTCACCGGAAACCCCGACGATCTCATCGTCCCAGCCGTGTTCCGGGACCCGGGCAGCACGCTCTACAACGGCACACGATGGTTCTGGGTGAACGGGGGCGAGCGGATCGACACCCTCTACAAGGAGTGGATCAACCTGGACGCCCTCAACGAGAAGTTCTACATCGACTCGCCGACGGGCAACCTGGGCTTCAATCCCAGGCTCGATCAGAACCCGCACTTCTTCACTCACTTCGCCCTCGGCGGGGACATGGCCGAGTTCTCGACGGTCGGAGGCGACCCGATGTTCTACATCCATCACGCCAACATCGATCGACTGTGGGAGAGCTGGAATCGGCTCGGCAACAAGAACCCCACCGATCCCCGATACCTCGACCGCAAGTTCGCCTACGGCGACAGGAGCGGCAAGCGCGCGGATCTGCCGGTCAGCGCCAGTGACCGGACCGCGCAGCTCGGCTACGAATACGACCGCTACGAAATCCCGCCCCGGCAACAGACCCTCTCTGCCGAGGAAGCCGCGGAAAGAGAACGCGCTTACATGTCTCTCCACGAGAAGGCGCTCGGCGGTCCGCGGGGTGGTCAGCATGGGTCGAGCGGTTCTGGAGGAAAACAGCGGTGATCCTGAAGCTGTTGATCAGCGTGGTCTTCGTCGGCGCCGCCCTGCAGAAATTCACCGGCAAGGTGGCGGCGAATTGGGACCGCTGGGGCTATTCGCGGCTGTTCATGTATGGGACCGGCATCGTGGAACTTGTCGCGCTGGCCCTCTTCTGGTGGCCGGGATTCGAAATGGTTGGTGCCGCAAGCCTTGCCATGGTGCTGCTGGGCGCGCTTGCAACGCTGATCAGGCATCGCGAGGGGCTGTCCCATATCGCCCTGAGCGCGATCACGCTGCTCCTGGTGTTGGTGCAGTCGTACCTGTCAACGGGTGGCATGACATAGGACGAGAACGAAGGCCAGTCGGAAGTCGCGTGGGCGGCGAGCTGGCGCGGAGACGACGCCAATGAAACGCGTTATCGCTGTATCGGCCGTGATGGTCTCCCTCGCCGCGGGCTCGTTCGCTGCAGGGACGTGGTGGCCGGACCGGTCCGGCGGGGCGCATGCGAGCGCGCGCACCGCAACCGTCTACACCTGCCCGATGCACCCGGACTACCGCAGCGACCATCCCGGCGACTGCCCGATATGCGGCATGCGCCTCGAGCCGGATCGCACGGTCGCCCGACCGGCCCGGGATGCCCCGCCGGCGGCGCTCCCGGCGGGCGCGGTGCAGGTGAGTCCCGAGCGCCAGCAGGCGATCGGCATCCGGCTCGGCGTCGTCGGCCGCTCGGCCGGCACGCGGCTGCTGCGCACGACCGGCCGCGTGGCGCCCGACGAGAACCGAACGTATCCAATCGTTGCCGCAGTGAGCGGCTGGATCCGAAACGTGGAGAGCGTTGCGACCGGCGACGCCGTGAAAGAGGACCAGGTGCTCGCGTCGTTCCTCGCGGCCGAGGTCGAGTTCAGGAGCGCGCAGCAGTCGTACTACACCGGCCTCGAGGCGCTCTACCGCATGGCGGCTACGCAGCCGCAGCCGCAGTCGCAATCACACGCCTCCGAGCGAGGGGCCGAGGCGATCGAGCGTATGGCCGACGAGCTGCGGACCATGGGTGTTTCCAACTCGCAGTTGCGGGAGATGGGCCAACGCCGCGAGCTCGTGCAGGACATCCGCGTCAAGTCGCCTGTGGACGGCGTCGTGCTGAAGCGCAGCGTCTCGCCCGGCCTCCGGGTCGATCGCGGCTTCGAGTTCTACCGCATCGCGGATCTGAACCGCGTGTGGATTCTGGCCGATGTGTCCCGCGATCAGCTGCCCTTCATCCGGCGCGGCGCCTCCGCGCGGATCACCGCAACGGACGCGCCCCCCTCCCTGTCGGCAACGGTCAGCTCCGCTGAGCCGATCTTCGATGAGGCGGCGCTGACGCTGAAGGTGCGGCTCGAGGCCTCGAACCCGCAGCGGGCGCTCAAGCCCGGCATGTTCGTCGACGTCGAGTTCCCCGTCGACTTCCCGGCAACGCTGGTGGTGCCGGCGGATGCGATCGTCGACTCCGGGCTGCGCAAGACGGTGTTCGTCGACAGTGGCCACGGCTACTTCGAACCGCGGCCCATCGAGACGGGGTCGCATATCGGCGACGACGTCGAGGTGAAGCAGGGGCTCTCGGCTGGTGAGCGGATCGTGATCTCCGGCACCTTCTTCATTGATTCAGAGAGCCGCATGAAGGCACCCACGCAGGCGGCATCGGCCGCGCCGGCGGTCGATCCGGTGTGCGGGATGCAAGTGGATTCCAGGGAGGCCGGTCATGCCGGCCGCACGGCCGCGCACGGCGGGCACGTGTTCTTCTTCTGCTCGGACAGCTGCAAGCAGCAGTTCGACCCGTTGCGTCACGCGAAGCGAACGGTGGCGAAGCCATGATCGAACGCATCATCGACCTGTCGGTCAGGAACAAGTTCCTCGTCCTGCTGCTTGTCGGCGCCGCCGCTCTCGCCGGCGCCCGGGCGCTCCGGAACGTGCCGCTCGATGCGCTTCCGGATCTCGGCGACACGCAGGTCATCGTCTACTCGCGGTGGGACCGCAGCCCCAACCTCATCGAGGCGCAGGTCACATATCCGATCGTGACGGCGATGGTTGGGGCGCCGCGCGTGCAAGCGGTTCGCGGCGTCTCTGATTTTGGCTATTCGTTCGTCTACGTGATCTTCGAGGAGGGCACCGACACGTACTGGGCGCGCTCGCGGACGTTGGAGTACCTGTCCGGTGTGCTGTCGCGGATGCCCCCCGATGCACGAACCGAGCTCGGGCCGGACGCAAGCGGTCTCGGCTGGGTGTTCCAGTACGCGCTTGTCGACCACTCGGGCAAACACAGCTTGGCGGATCTGCGGTCGTACCAGGATTGGTACCTGCGCTACTACCTGAAGGCGGTGCCGGGCGTGTCGGAGGTGGCCTCGGTCGGCGGCTTCGGCAAGCAGTATCAGGTGAACGTGGACCCCAACCGCCTGCGCAACTACGGCCTCTCGATGCAGCGCGTCGTGGATGCGGTACGTGGCGGCAACGTCGAGACTGCGGGCCGGCTCATCGAGTTCGGCGGCAGCGAGTACATGGTGCGTGGCCGCGGCTACGCGACGTCGGTCGCCGACTTCGAAAGCATCGTCGTGTCCGCGAGCGAGAGCGGCACGCCGATCACGATCCGGGACATCGGCCAGGTGACGATCGGCCCCGATCTGCGGCGGGGGGTGGCGGACCTGGATGGCACCGGCGACGTGGTGTCGGGAATCGTCGTGATGCGCGAGGGCGAGAACGCGGTCGATGTCATCGATCGCGTCAAGGAACGCATCCGCCAGATCGAGCACGGCCTGCCCTTTGGAATGGAGATCGTCCCGATCTACGACCGCTCCACGCTGATCCGCGGCGCCATCGACAACGTGAGCGAGACGCTCATCGAGGTGGTGCTCGCCGTGGTGTTCATCGTGCTGCTGTTCCTGTGGCACGTGCCGAGTGCGCTCATCCCGCTCATCACCCTTCCCGTTGCCGTCCTCATCGCCTTCATCCCCTTCCATGGGCTGGGGATCACGGCGAACATCATGTCCCTCGGCGGGATCGCGATCGCCATGGGCGAGCTGGTGGACGCCGCGATCGTCGTCGTGGAACAGACCCACAAGAAGCTCGAGCTGGCGCAGCGCGAGGGATCGACGCGCGACTACCACCAAGTCGTGCTCGAAGCAGTCAGAGAGGTCGCACCGGCGAGTTTCTTCGCGCTGCTCGTCATCGCGGTGTCGTTTCTCCCGGTGCTGGTGCTCGAGTCGCAGGAAGGGCGGTTGTTCAAGCCGCTGGCCTACACCAAGACGCTCACCATGCTCGTGGCGGCGGGCCTCGTGATCACGCTCGACCCCGCGCTGCGGGTGCTCTTCACGCGCGTGCGGCGCTTCGAGTTCCGGCCCGCGTGGTTGTGTCGGGTCGTCAACGCGGTGCTCGTCGGCCGCATCCGCTCCGAGGAGTCGCATCCGATCAGCCGCTTCCTCACGAAGATATACGAGCCAGTCGTCCGCTGGTCGTTGCGGTGGAAGTGGTCGGTCATCGGCGGCGCCGCGGCCCTCGTCGTTGTTACGGTGCCGGCGTTCACGCGGCTCGGATCGGAGTTCATGCCGCCGCTCTACGAGGGAACGCTCTTGTACATGCCGACGACGATGCCCGGCATCGCGATCGGCGAGGCGCAGAAACTGCTGCAGGTGAGCGACCGGGCAATCAAGCAGTTCCCCGAGGTCGATCGCGTGCTCGGCAAGGCTGGGCGCGCGGACACGAGCACCGATCCGGCGCCCCTCTCCATGCTCGAGACGGTGATCACGCTGAAGCCGATGTCCGAGTGGCGCCGGGTTGAAACGTGGTACTCGGGGTGGGCGCCGGAATGGATGAAGCCGGTGCTCCGGCGCGTCACGTCCGATCACATCTCCGAAGAGCAGCTGGTCGAGGAGATGAACGCGGCGCTGACGTATCCCGGAGTGTCGAACGCCTGGACGATGCCGATCAAGGGGCGGATCGACATGCTGACGACCGGCATCCGCACCCCGGTCGGGCTGAAGATTTCCGGCGCGGACTTCGCAGAGATCGAGAAGATCGGCAGGGCGATCGAGGCGGCGCTCCCCTCCGTGAGCGGCACGCGCAACGTGTTCGCGGAGCGCACCGGCAGCGGGTTCTTCCTCGACATCGAGTGGAACCGCGACGCGCTCGCGCGCTATGGCCTGAGCGTCGAGGCGGCGCAGAGCGTCGTGCAGCACGCGATCGGCGGCGAGAACGTGACCACCACGGTGGAGGGGCGCGAGCGGTACCCGGTGAACGTCCGCTACATGCGCGATTTCCGATCCGACACCGACGCGATCGCGCGCGTGCTCGTCCCAGCGTCGGACGGGCAGCGGCAGATCCCGCTCGGCGAGCTGGCGCGCGTGAAGGTGGCGACAGGACCCGCGATGATCCGCAACGAGGATGGATTGCTCACCGGATACGTCTTCGTGGACGTGTCGGGCCGCGACCTCAGCAGCTACGTGGACGAGGCAAGCCGCGTGGTGCGCGAGCAGGTGAACCTGCCGCCCGGTTACGCGGTGCTCTGGAGCGGCCAGTTCGAAGCGATGGCGCGCGTGCGCGCGCGTCTCGCGTACATCATTCCGCTCACGCTGCTCCTCGTGTGCGTGCTTCTGTACCTGAACACGCGGTCGCTCGTGAAGACGGCGATCGTGTTGCTGGCCGTGCCGTTCTCGGCCGTGGGCGCCGTCTGGTTTCTGTACCTGCTCGACTACAACATGAGCATCGCCGTATGGGTCGGGCTGATCGCGTTGCTCGGCGTCGACGCCCAGACCGGCGTCTTCATGCTGCTGTATCTCGACCTCGCGTACGAAAAGGCGTCGCGCGAAGGACGCCTGCGAACGCTCGCCGATCTCCAGGCGACGATCGTGGAAGGCGCCGCGAAGCGGCTGCGCCCGAAGTTCATGACGATGGCGACGACGTTCATCGGGCTCATGCCGATCATGTGGGCCACCGGCACCGGGTCCGACGTATGGAAGCGGATCGCCGCGCCGATGGTTGGCGGCATCTTCACATCGTTCGTCCTGGAGCTCGTCGTCTACCCGGCGATCTACGAACTGTGGAAGTGGCACTTCGAGATGAAGCGCGCCCGCGCCGAAGCGCCGCCCGCCCTGCTCGCCGCCCTGCCGTCGCCCGAGGCGGCGCCATGACAGCGATCGACATCCATGGATCGAGCTGGCGCCGGATATCCGCCGCCTGCGCGCCCTTGCCGCAGCGCACGCGACGGGGGGACGCCCGGTGAGAGCGGAGAGCGCCACCGAGAGGGAGAAACAGCTACCAGGAGCAACAGTGTCGGATCGACGGGACCGTTTCATTCGCATCCGCAAGTTATGGCGCGGCCACACCGTGCATAAGGAGGAAGACATGAGTGACTATAACGAACAGACCCTGATGGAAGCGGTTATCGAACGCGTTGCCGCAACGCCCGACCCGCGTCTGCGGCAGATCATGACCAGTCTGGTCAAGCATCTGCACGGGTGTGTGCGCGAGATACGGCCAACCTGGGAGGAATTGCTGGCCGGTATCCAGTTCCTCACGGCGGTTGGCCAGAAGTGTGATGACAAACGGCAGGAGTTCATTCTGCTCTCCGACACACTTGGGGTGTCGACGCTGGTCGACCTTATAAGTTATGGCAAGGTTGGCAATGCCACCGAGTCGGCCCTGCTCGGGCCAGCCTGGGTTGAGGGCGCACCGGAACTCCCGCTGGGGAGTAATCTTGCCAAGCACCCAAGCGATGGCGAGCCTTGCGTGATCGCCGGCAGTGTCGCAAGCCTCGACGGCACCCCGCTGGCGGGCTCAGTGGTGGATTTCTGGGAAACCGACGGTGACGGGTTCTACGATTTGCAAAAGCCCAACGGTCCCAACCTGCGGGCGCGGCTGCGTACGGATGCCTCAGGCCAGTTTTGGTTCCGGGCGGTGCGGCCGGTGTGCTACGGGATACCAACCGACGGGCCAGTGGGCGCCATGCTGCGGGCCACCAGGCGGCATAACATGCGCGCCGCGCATTTGCATTTCATGATCAGCGCCCCAGGGCACGAGCGTCTGGTGACGCAGTTGTTCGTCACAGGCGACCAATACCTCGATTCGGATGCGGTGTTTGGGGTGAAAGAATCGTTGGTGGTCGACTTTGAGCGCGTGAAGACGCGTGAAGAAGCGGCGAAATACCAGGTCGAAGCGCCGTTTGATCGTATGCGCTACGACTTTGTGCTCAAGGCTGCCCAGGCATGACGCGGCGGCATGACGATGCTCGACCCGAACGGGTGCCCCGAGCACCGGCAGGCACTGCGAGGCTGATCAGGCGCCCCCGAGCACGCATCGACCATCCCGGTCGCGCCGCTGGTGTGGCCGGGAAGATACAGGGGCGCCACCAAGACTGTGGCAGTTCGAGCTGAAGCGCGGCCGCGCCGAAGCGCAGTCTGCCCTGCTCGCCGCCCTGCCGTCGGCCGAGTCGTAACAGTGATCGACAGCCACAAATCGCGTCCGACGGTCGACGTGCTGTCGAGAGAGCCATGAGCGAAGCATCCTCGGAGTCGGTCGTCGGCAACCGGGCAGCGTGGATCGAGGAGGACAAGGTCGGCTGACGCTTGGGTCCGCTCAGCGAGCACGTCAAGGGCCGCGGCGTCGTGCAGACTGGATACGAGCACGAAGGAGATGGCATGGCAACCGCAAGACAACTTCCCGCCGATGTGTATCCCGAAACCCTCTCGCGCTTACCGCCGCTGAAACGCGAGACCTTGAACGAGGCACAGCAAAAGGCCTACGACGGAGTGACGGCGCCACGTTCGGGACGCTTGAATCTCGCGGGCATCAAGGGGCCTGGCGGAGTGATCCTGCGCATGCCCAAGCTCGCCAAGCCCCTAGGCGACGTCAACCGCGTGCTGCGGTCCGAGCTGGGGCTTGATGCGCGCTTGGTTGAGTTAACCATTCTCGCGACCGCGCGGGAGATGCAAAGCCAGTTCGAGTGGGCCATGCATGAACCGGTGGCGCTGGAGGTGGGTGTTCCCGCTGCGACCATCGACATGATCCGCCACGGCAAGCCGCTTGCGGATGTACCAGAAAAAGAAGCTGCGCTTATTCACCTCGCGCGCGAGGCGGTGGGGGCGAAGCAGGTTACGCCAGCGACGTACGCGACAGCCCTGACGCTTTTTGGCGAAGAAGAGTTACTTCACTACAGCGTGTTGATCGCCAGCTACGCGCAGGGCGCGATCCTGCTTTGCATCGTGGGGCAGGAATTGCACTATCACCAGTCGCCGGGATTGCCGGAGCAGGAAAAGCAATGAAGTGCAGCGAACGAAGCAGGTGCAGAAACCGTTTGTCCAGACGATCGGGCGCCGGTGCGGGGCGTAACAACCGGCTGCAGGCGCAGTGTTCCGCAGACACCGGTAAATGGAAGGCGGACAGCGTTTGCGGCTTTTTCTGAGAGGTTGAACATGGAGATTCTCAAAGGCAATGATCACACGTTGTGGTGCGCTGGAGCTGGGCCCTGACGGTATCCGGGTCGTCGGCATCGCGCCAGGTCTGGTAGAAACACCGTTGACGCGGCACGAGATGGAGAATCCCGCGATGCGCGAGCTCTTCATGGCGGTGATCCCGATGAAGCGCGCGGTTGAAGCCGAAGAAATTGCGGCCACCGCAGTGTTTCTCGCATCGGAACATGGGCGATCGATCAACGGCGAAACGATCGCGATCGACGGCGGTTTGTTGACGCGCGGCACTCCGGCGCTGCTGACTGGTTTGAAGAAGGCGTTATGACCCGAGCGCGGTCCCGCCTCCTTATCCTGGGCGCCACCGGGTCCCTCGGTCGCCACGTGCTTCGCCAGGCGTTCGACGCGGGGCACGAGGTCACGGTGTTGGTCCGCACGCCGTCCACGCTATCGCCCGAGTTCCGTGAACGGGGCGGCGCGGGGAGACGGCGTGGATGCGTCGTGACGGTGTGCCATGGCGTCAGCCGGGATCAAGCGCAGTTTCCGAGCGATGGGCTACGCCCTGGCCACCCGACGGTTTCTGGATGGCCCCGTCTGGCCACGCGCAGATACAGACGCGATTGCCCGCGCGGTCGGCGAGCGTCCAGTACGATGGTGCACGGGACTTGTCAACGATGTGGCCGCCCGCAGCGAGTGCCGCCTGGAGGCGCGCCGTGACCTGCTCGCGCGCTACCGACACGTCGAGGTGCATCGCGTGCCGCAACGGCTTGGCCTCGTCGAGCTCCTGCATCCAGACCGTCGATCCGTGTCCAAGGGGGTCCACCGCATTATCGTCAGCCATCGGCACGTACCCGAGCACGGCGCGCCAGAAGCCGAGGTCAATCGCATCCCGCTTCGCCGCGATCGCGAGCTGCACCTCCTGGACGGCCGCACGATCCGCGGCCGCACCGTGCGCCCGCGCGACGGCCGACACGGCCCACGCGAGCTCGACGTGTCGCGGCTCGAGTTGCCAGAGGTCGCGACTCAGCCGAACGGTGAGGCTGGCATCGGCCATCGTTAGCAGCACCCCCGAGCCCTCGAGACCTGGAACCTTCGCGAGTGCCTCGGCCAGGCGCGCCGCTTCGCCCAGCGATCGGACCCGGAAGACGGCCGTCGCGCCGCCGTGCAGTACGACCCAGTCATCGACACCTTCGGCGCCGAGAAAATCCTGCCAGCCTTGTTCGCTCATGCTCGCACCCTGACTGCGCGGTAACCAATTCAATCGCGTCTGAAACAGGGATCGACACGATCGATCTCGCGTACTACGCTATCGCCGATGGCAACCGCGAGAGAACCGGCTTTCACCACGGGCTGCCAGGGGCTAAGGTTTGAGGCGCCTCGTTACAGCGGGACTCGAGAGTTCCCGGAGCGCATCCTTCCCAACCCAGCGTGCCGTGGCGTCCTTCGAATTCGCCAGGCGCCGCGCGACGATCACGGCTGAGGAATTGAGCGCGCGATTGCGTTTCCCGATCGCGCGCAGGGCCATGTTGGTGGCCTTCTTGACAAAATGGCGTTCGTCAGCCGCTTCGCGTTCGATGAGGGCGAGGCCCTGTTCAAAGAGTTCATCGCCAGCAGACTTGTCGTGCACGGTGAGACTCCACAACAGCGCAAACGCCGTACGCTTCTCGAACTCGTTGCGCCTGCTGCTCCACTGGGCGACCTTGGTCCATGCGTGCGGTGTGCGATCGAACAGGTTAAAGCTCATCGCGTCGCAGAATGCCCAGTTGTCAAAGTCCTTGCACCACCGCTCCATCTGAGGGGCCGTGAGCCGCTCCGGATCGCCGACAAAGGAAGCGAGCATCCGCGCTTCGTACACGCCCGTAGCCCACAGGGCGACCGCGAGTGGCTGGTTGCGCCCGAGCATCGTGCCGAGGGCCTTGATGTCCTTCATCGCAACGCCGTACGCGTGGTCCGAAGGAATCGCATAACGCGCCATCCCTTCGCGAGTCGCCCTGGTGCTATGACGTTTCAGCCATGTCAGGGCGAACTCGACTTGATCCTGGACCGACCGCTTCGACGCATTCGGCGTTTCGCGGCCGCGTCCACGTGCCTTGGCGACATCTTTCATTTTGCGCAGTCATAGTAGCTGGACGAGACCGCCGGCCGAAATGTTCTTTGTGCGGACTACTGCCAACCGCCGCCGAGCGCGCGGTACAGCTGAACCATCGCGAGCAGTTCGTTCCGTCTGGTTTGCGCCAGCCGCAGTTCGGCGTCGAAAAGATCGCGATCGGCATCGAGGGCGTTCAACAGGGTGTCGATGCCCCCGTGATAGCGCACGTATGACAGACGCGATCGCTCCTGGAGTGTCGCGACCAACAGCTCCTGTTGTGCGCGAATCTCACGCACCTTCTGATATTGAATGAGCGAATCGGAGACTTCGCGGAATGCGGTCTGGATCACGCGTTGATACTCGATCAGCGCAAGCTCCTGTTGGGCCGTGGCGAGTCGTACGTTCGATCGAAGGCGGCCCGCATTGAAGACTGGTTGCGTCACTTGCGGCACGAACTGCCAGATCCGCGCCGGACCCGAGAAGAGACTGGAGAGCGCGTCGCTCTGGACCCCCAGGAAGCCCGTGAGGCTGATGCGAGGAAAGTAAGCGGCCTTGACGACGCCGATCATCGCGTTTGCGGCCACCAGATTCTGTTCGGCCGCGAGAATATCTGGGCGGCGATCCAAAAGCGCCGACGGCACACCACCCGGCACTGCCGGTGGCTGCTCCTGATCGATTAACGAAACACCGCGCCCCATCGTCGTCGGACTGCCGCCGAGCAGCAGACTGATCTGGTTTTCCGTTTGCTCGATCAGTCGTTCGACATCGGGGATGATTTGTGCGGCCGCGTGCACCAACTGCTCGCCCTGGCGGACCTCGAGGAGCGTTCCGAGTCCGCCGCGTTCGCGGTTCCGGATGATCGTCAACGAGTCTTCGCGGAGCTGCAGTGTGCGCCTCGCAATCGCAAGCTCCATGTCGAGCTCCAGCAAATTGAAGTAGGCGCTGGCGACGTCGCTCACCAGCGTGGTGATCACCGCCTTGCGGAAGTTGTCGCTGGCCAGTAAGTCAGCCCGTGCCGCTTCGGTTGCGCGGCGCAGCCGCCCCCAGACATCGATCTCGAAGGACAGCAGGTCGCTCGCAACGGTTCCAAAGGTGCGCGACTGGCTGGCGCTGCGCTGGGCCGTAAGACCGGCGCTGGCTTCGATGGTCGGGAACTGGTCGGCTCGCGTGATTCCGAGGTTGGCGCGTGCGAGCTCGACTCGAACCACCGCATCGCGGAGATCGAAATTCTGCACCAGCGCGGTGCGAATCATTTCTTGTAGACGTTGGTCCTTGAAAAGCTCGAACCATTTCACGTCGGCAAGCGATGCGAGGTCGGCGTGCGCAATGTCGGCGCGAAACGCAGCCGGCGTTGGAACTTCAGGGCGAGCGTAGTTCGGGCCAACGGCACACCCCGAGACCAGGCCGGCTGTCACGAGGGTGGCGATCATTTGCGTTCTCATGCAGTTGCTCCCTCGTGCACTCCCGTCGAACCAGGCGCTGGCCGGAGCGGAGGTGTCTGCAGATCGCCTTTCGCGTGCTCGGGCACTGCCGAAGGAATCAACACGTGCTTCTTCGCAACCAGCATGTAAATGGACGGCACCACGAACAGCGTAAAGATCGAGCCGATGATCATGCCGCTTACGAGCATGACGCCGATGCTGTTCCGCGCGCCGGCGCCGGGCCCCGTCGCGAAGACGAGCGGAAAATGCCCCATGACCGTCGCTGCCGTCGTCATCAGGATCGGCCGCAAGCGAGTGCCGGCGGCCTCGACGATCGCCGACAGCTTGTCCTTGCCGATTTCCTGCAAGTGGTTGGCAAACTGCACGATGAGAATGCCGTTCTTGGAGACCAACCCGACCAGGGTGATCAACCCCACCTGGCTATAGATGTTCAGCGTTGTCAGATTGAGGAACGAAAAGAGCAGCGCACCCGAAAGCGCGAGCGGGACTGAACCTGCAAGGATGATGAATGGATCCCGGAAGCTCTCGAACTGCGCCGCCAGCACGAGATAGATCAGGATCGCTGACAGCAGGAACATCGACAGGAAGTCGCCGCCCTCGGTGCGCAGCTGTCGCGACTCCCCTGCGTAGTCGATGGTGAAACCCTGCGGCAGGATCGCACGGGCCTCGTTTTCAAGGAACGTAAGGGCTTGATCGAGAGGCACCGGCGGTGGAATCACTCCCTGGATCCGCACCGCATTCAGCTGCTGGAATTTTCTCAGCTCGCGCGGCTCGGCGGTGTTCCTCAACGAAGCGAATGTCGACAGCGGCACCAACCGTTCGGATCCGTTCGCAGCTCTCGGTGCTCCCGCGATGTAAACGTTCGTGAGCTGGTCCGGAGTCAGCCGCTCGGCGCGTTTGATCTGCGGAATCACTTTGTAACTTCGGCCTTGAATGCTGAAGCGATTGACGTAACCGCCGCCAAGGAGTGTCGAAAGGTCCTTTCCCGCCTGGCTGAGGTCGACGCCCTGGGAGCGCAGCTTGTCGCGGTCGAACACGACTTCCGCCTGCGGCTGGTCGAACTTCACATCCGCGTCGGCAAAGATGAACAGTCCGCTGGCGAAGGCTTTGGCCACGAGCTGGTTCGCGAGCGCGTGCAGTTCGGTGGGCTCCGCCGCGGAGGCGATCACCAGGTCCACGGGAAAACTTCCACCGCCAGGCAGCGGCGGTGGAGTCAGCGGGATCGCGCGGATGCCCGCGATCTGCGACAGCGGTCCGGCCACCTCCATCACGAGCTGCTTGGTGGTCCTGGTACGCTCGCTCCATGGCTTGGTGACGAGCCCGGCGAATCCGCCGGTCGGAAACGTGATCTGAAAGACGCTCGCCGTTTCGGGGACCGATTGATAGACCTCGGCAACCTGGTGCGCGAACATCTTCGTTTGATCGAGAGTGGTGTTGGCCGACGTCTGGAGCACGGCGAAAACCACGCCCTGGTCTTCAGCCGGCGCGAGCTCGCGCTGCGAGAACGTGTAGAACGGCACGATCAGCAGCGCCACGATCGCCCACAGCACGAGGACGACGGGTCGATAGCGAAGCGTGCCGGTCAGCATCCGGAGGTAGACGTTGCGTGAGCCGTCGAACCGCCGATTGATCCAGCCGGCAAATCCGCGCTCGCTTTGTTCCGAGCGGAGCAGCTTCGAGGCCATCATCGGCGACAGCGTCAGCGCGACCACACCGGACACGATCACGGCGCCGGCGAGCGTGAAGGCGAACTCTCGAAACAGCGCGCCTGTCAGCCCTCCTTGAATCCCCACGGGCGTGTACACCGCGGCCAGCGTGATGGTGATTGCGACGATTGGGCCAACCAGCTCCCTGGCCCCTTGGATTGCTGCTTCGAAGGGCGCCTTGCCTTCCTGGATATGTCGCTCCACGTTCTCCACCATCACGATCGCATCGTCCACTACCAGGCCCACAGAGAGCACGATCGCGAGCAGCGTCAGCAGGTTGATCGAGAACCCCGCCACGAGCATCAGGAAGACGGCGCCGACGAGCGAGATTGGGATCGCGACCACAGGGATCAGCACGGATCGCAGGGAGCCCAGGAAGAGGAAGATCACCACAATCACGATCAGCAGCGTTTCGCTCAACGTCGTGAGCACCTCGTTGATGGAATCTTCGATGTACGCGGTCGCGTCGTACGAAATCCCGGCAACCATCCCGGCTGGCATCTGCGCCTGAATGCCGGGAATCTCCGCGCGCACGCGCTGGATTACGTCGAGCGAGTTGGCCGTCGCCAGCACCGACACGCTCATGAACACCGCGGTCTGACCGTTGAAGCGGACCTCCGCGTCGTAGTCCTCGGCGCCAAGCACGACGTCGGCAATGTCGCGGATGCGGACGACGATGCCGCCTGACTCCTTGACGACGAGCTGTCGGAACTCTTCCGGGGTACGCAAATCGGTATTGGCGACCAGATTCACGGACACCATCGATCCTTTGGTCCGCCCGAGCGCCGAGAGATAGTTGTTGCGTGCCAGCGCGTCGCGCACCATCGAGGGCGGAATGCCGTGGGCCGCCATCAGCTCCGGCTTGAGCCAGATGCGCATGGCAAAGGTCCGGTCACCAAGGATGTCGGCGCGCTGAACGCCGGCGATGGCGCTCAATTTTGGCTGCACGACGCGAGTCAGATAGTCGGTAATCTGGTTCTGATCGAGGTTGGGCGACGAAACACTGAGGTAAAGCGCCGCGAACTGGGAGTCGGCATTCTCGACTTCGATGACCGGCGCCTCCGCCTCGGGCGGCAAGTCGTTGCGCACCTGTGCCACCTTGGCTTGGATCTGCGTCAGGGCGTCGTTGGTGTCGTAGTTGAGCCGGAGGTGGACGCTGATCGTGCTGAGACTCTGGCCGCTCGACGATTCCATGTAGTCGATGCCATCGGCGCTGGCGATGACCCGCTCGAGCGGCGTGGTGATGAAACCGCGGACGAGATCGGCATTCGCGCCGGTGTAGACCGTCGACACGCGCACGACGGCAATGTCACTGCGCGGGTACTGCCGGACACTCAACGAGCCGATCGATTGCAGACCCGCGATGAGGATGACCAGATTGACGACGATGGCCAGGACCGGCCGCTTGACGAACAGATCCGTGAACCGCATTAGCTGTCCCCCGGTTTTGGTGCCCGGTTGTTGGACGGCTGCACCTTGTTGTTGATCTGCACCGCGGTACCGTTGCGGAGCTTGAAGACCCCGGACGTCACGACCTCGTCACCCGCCGCGACGCCTGAGACCACGGCGATCTGATCGCCCCGCGCCCCTCCCAGCTTGACGAACTGCTGGCGCACACCGCGGTAGCTGTGCCCGTTCTCTCCCTTGAGATCGGTCACAATGAAGACCGAATCCCCAAAGGACGCGTAGCTGATCGCCGATGCCGGCAATGTGATGACGCTGCGACTGGCGCCCAACGACAGCTCGGTCTGAACGAACATGCCCGGGCGCAATGTGCCCCCGGGGTTCGACACCGTCGCCTGCACCTGAACGTTCCTGGTGGCCTCGTCAACGATCGTCTCGACTGCCGTCACACGCCCGCTGAACGCGGCGCCCCCGGAATCGCCGGCGCGCACGGCGACACCGTGGCCCACGCGTATCCGCGGAATGTCCTGCTGCGGCACACCGAAGTTCACATAGATTGGGTCGAGTGACTGCAGCGGGACGAGCGGATCGCCGGCGCCGAGATACTGACCGAGGTTGACCTGGCGAATACCCAGTACGCCCGAGAACGGGGCCCTGATTGTCTTGCGGTCGATGGTCGCCTGAATTTCGCCGACCTGAGCAGTCGTCTGCTTGTCCTCGGCCATCGCCCGGTCGAAGTCTGCCCGTGAGATGGCGCGATCGCTCAACAGCCCTTTCATCCGCTCGTAGTTGAGCCGCGCCAGCTCACGCTGCGCCTCGGCCGCGGCGAGTTGTGCACGTTCTTGACGGGTGTCGAGCTCGGCCAGTACGGCACCTTCACGGACCGATCGACCCGACTCGAAGGCGATACGATCGACGGTGCCGGGCAGATCTGCACTGACCGTTACACCCTGTATCGCAGCCATCGTCCCGATCGCGCTCAATGTCGCCGGCCACTCCTCCTGCGTCGCGACGATGGTCGTCACTGCTGCTGGAGGTGGCTGAAACGCCGCGCCTTTAGCAATAGCTGTCTGAATCTGCTGGAACTTCACGAATCCCAGAACCGCGATGAACATCAGCGTCACCGCGAGCATTAGAAACATCCGTTTCACCATGGCTGCCTCGTTATGTCCTCAGTGCCAACGCGTTGCGGTGGATCGCTACTCTCACGCCCGTTGGAAGGGCAACGGGGATGCCGCTAGCCGACCCCCACGAAAGCGGCACAAAATGCGCAATCCCGCGGGTCGTGGGGCGCGGCGAGCGTGTGAGAGCACACAGTCTGTGCGTCGACGTGCGCTTGCTCATCCCGTCCGCCTGGGAGAGAGCAACGCCGCCGACCAGGGTCGCTATTCTGCTTTCTGTTCGCGGACTCTCAGGACCTTGGCGCGGACCTCTTGGCGCGAAGGCTCAACCTCTGGCGGTGAAGGCATGTTCAGCACGGCCTCTAGCCGCTTGATTTCTTCTTCCCTCAGCCACTGCACGCGTTTCATTACATGCCTCCCGCTCTTTGACTGCTTCGAGTCGATCGTGAAGGAACGGCGGACGTCGCTGCGGGCCCGAACTTCACCTTCCGGAACATCTCGTCGCGAAGTGGAAGAATGAACGAGAATCGGAAATCCCCCTGCATTCGGCCGACGGGAATGCCCACAAACCGACCCTCGCCGTTCAGCACACCGCCGCCGGACACGCCGGGGTGGCCGTCCGTCAAAGAGGTGACCAGCTTGTTGGGAGTCCGCTGGCCCACGTACCCGGTTGATACGACGATGCCCTTGGAGTAGTCGTTGCCCAGACGGAAGATCGGATCGGCAAACTCGAACTGATAGTTCAGCCCGACATTCAATGCGGG
>Ga0299914_10000590_pt1 | contig 22157 bp, 20 predicted proteins | sample RVTome_10_FD_201361 | JGI IMG/M metagenome (GOLD analysis project Ga0299914, IMG submission 201361) | Soil microbial communities from uranium-contaminated site in the Upper Colorado River Basin, Wyoming, United States - RVT153D57 (version 2) ...
GCAGGAGCTCGTGGGCCGCGAGCTCGACGCTCTTGTGCCGCCACTCGGCGGCGCGGTAGACGCACGCGATCAGGCCGGACCGGTGGACCCGGCGGAAGTCGCCGTACACGAACGCGTAGCGCGCCTTGGTCCCGTCGGCGGCGCCCTCGGTGAGGCCGAGGTGCCAGGCGGCGTACTCCTCCCACGTGTGCGACTCGAGGTAGGCGTTCTGGGCGGCCGCGCGCGGCTGGACGTCGCCCCAGTCGCTGTCGAGGACGTACTGGCGCGCGGCGATCAGCCGCTCGGCGTGCGCGACCGCGTCGGGGTTGACGGCGTACGACGCCATCCGCGGATTGTGGCCGGATAGGGTTGCCTCGTGCTTGCCGACCTGCACGCGCACTACCCGATGCACGTGCTCAGGGACGTCGGGCCGCGGACGACGCTGGAGCGCATGCTGCGCGTGTCCGGGCGCTCCCGGCTGACCGACAAGGCGCGCGCGCTGCTGCTCAAGGTCCTCGCCCGCCTGATCAGCGACCGCGACTGGTGGAGCGGGCCGCGGATCAGCGTCCCATACCTGCGCGCGGGCGGGGTCGGGCTCGTGTTCTCCGTCCTCTACCGGCCGTTCGAGGAGATGGACCTGGCTCGGGCGTACACGGCGCCGCCGGCGTCGGAGTACTTCGCCGCGCTGCTCGAGGACCTCGACGCCGTCGAGCGCGACCTCGCGCAGCAGGATCCGGCCGTCATCCGGCTCGTCCGCGACCGCGCCGAGCTCGACCGCTGCCTGCGCGAGGGGGCGACCGCGGTCGTGCACTGCGTCGAGGGCGGCTTCCATCTGGGCGACACCACGGCCGAGATCGCGGCCAACGTGCGGACCCTGGCGCAGCGCGGCGTCGCCTACGTCACGCTCGCGCACCTGTTCTTCCGCGAGGTGGCGGCGAACGCGCCGGCGCTGCCGTTCCTCGCCGACCCGGTGTACGACGTGCTCTTCCCGCAGAAGCCCGGCGCGGCGCTGACCGAGCGCGGCGAGGCCGCCGTGCGCGCGATGGTCGAGCACGGCGTGATCGGCGACATCTCGCACATGCGGGCCGACGCGGTCGCCGAGACCCTCACGCTGCTCGACGAGCTCGACCCGGCGGGCACGGTGCCCGTGCTCTCGTCGCATGCCGGCTACCGCTTCGGCGGGCAGGACTACATGCACGACGAGGCGACGGTGCGGGCGATCGCGCGGCGCGACGGCGTCGTCGGGCTGATCTTCGCCCAGCACCAGCTCAACGACGGCGTCCGCAAGGGCGAGACCGAGACCCTCGCCGAGTCGGTCGAGGTGATCCGCCGCCACGTCGACGAGATCGCGCGGATCACCGGCAGCCACCGCCACGTCGCGCTGGGCAGCGACTTCGACGGCTTCATCAAGCCGACGCTGGGCGGGATCGAGGACATGCGCGCGATGGCGGACGTCGAGCGCGAGCTGCGCCGGCTCTACGCGCAGGACGCGGCGGGCATCTGCTTCGACAACGCGCTGCGCGTGCTGCGCGCGGCGTGGCCGTCCCGCGTCAACCCGCAAGCCGGCCGGCGACCGTCCGGAGGTCGGCCGTGAACGCCTCGCGCTCGGCGTGGCGGGCCTCGTCGTCGGGCGCGCGCAGGATCGCCGAGGGGTGGACGGTCGCCGTCACGTGGCCGGCCAGGCCGGACTCGATCGGCCGGCCGCGCGCGGGCGTGAGCTTGAATCCCGACCCCAGCAGCGCCTTGCCCGCGGTCGCGCCGAGGATGACGAGCACCTCGGGTCGCACGACCGCCAGCTCCTCGCGCAGCCACGGCAGGCAGGCGTCGACCTCGGACTTCTTCGGCGTCTGGTGGATCCGCCGCTTGCCGCGCGCGGAGAACTTGAAGTGCTTGACGACGTTGGTGATGTAGACCTCCGCACGCGCGATCCCGACCCGCTCGAGCGCCTTGTCGAGCTCGCGGCCCGCCGGCCCGACGAAGACGCGCCCGGCTCGGTCCTCGCGGTCGCCGGGCATCTCGCCAACGAGCATCAGCTTCGACCGCTTGAGCCCCTCGCCGAAGACGGTCTGCGTCGCGGGCGCGTGCAGGTGACAGCCGCGGCAGCCGGCCGCCGCCTCGCGCAGCGCCTTCAGCGAGCGCCGCTCGGGGAGGAAGTCGGCCGCGTCGATGACTACCCCTTGATCTCGGCGAGCGTCTGCTCGAGCGCCGCCATCAGGTCGGGGACGGGGGCGGGCTCCTTCTCGGTCTCGGTCGCCGCGCGGACTTCATCGTGGAAGCGCAGCGTGGTGAGCGTGAGCCGGCCCGCGCGGGCGCGGACGAGCACGAGGTGCTCCTTGCTACGCAGCACGAAGCGGCACCGTGACGAGCCCGAAGGCGATCGTCCCGTTCCAGATCGAGCGTGGCATCTCGTTCACGGCCTACCCGGCCGGGCGTCCGGTCAGCCTCATTGCCGGTCGTGTGTCCGGCTGCACCGGCTTGGGTAGCGCGTCGAGGCAACCGGTACACCATCGAGCGTGGGAGGTCCCATGAGCGACAAGAAGGCCCGCGACATCATGAGTCCCGACTGCACGTGCATCGGCGAGAACGACACGCTGATCGACGCCGCGCGCACGCTCGCCGACCGCGACGTCGGCGCGCTGCCGATCTGCGGCGAGGACGACCGGCTCAAGGGCATGCTGACCGATCGCGACATCGTGGTGAAGGCGCTCGCCCAGGGCAAGGACCCGGGCTCGACCCGCGCCGGCGAGCTCGGCCAGGGCGACGGGAAGACCGTGACGATCGGCGCCGACGACTCGGTCGACGAGGCGCTGCGCACGATGATCGACCACAAGGTCCGACGGCTTCCGGTGATCGACGGCGACCGCCTGGTCGGGATCGTCAGCCAGGCCGACATCGCCACGAACCTCGACGAGGAGAAGGTCGGCGACCTCGTCGAGGCGATCTCCGCCGCCCCGTAGGCGGGGCGCAACGGTCAGCGCGCGGCGTCGTCCCTGGCGCCGACGCCGCTGGCCAGCTCGCCCGAGCGCAGTGGGCCGCCGGCGGCGGGGTCGAGCGTCGGCGTGTCGGCCCCGGCGCGGTCGCGGATGCCGGCGAGCAGCTCGAGCAGCGCGTCGCGCGCGCTGTGGCGGGGCGTCCAGCCCAGCTCGGCGCGGGCGCGGGCCGTGCTCATGATCGGCACGCCGAGCGCGAGGTCGACCCAGCCCGGCGGTGTCGGCTGCAGCCGCAGGCGCCACGTGAGGTCGGAGGCGGCCCGCAGCAGGCCCGGGTGCACACCGAGCGGGCGCGCGCCGAGCAGCCGGCCGAGCTCGTCGCCGTCGAGCACCGGGTCCGCCGCCAGGTTGAACGCGCCCTCCACGTCGGCGTGCAGCGCGAGCCGGAACGCCTCGCCGACGTCGAGCGAGTGCACGGCCTGGAAGCGCAGGCGCTCGGACTTCGGCACGGCCGGGACGAGCGAGCGGCGGACGAGCGGGCTCGGCAGCAGCGGCCCGGCGAACAGCCGGCGGATCTCGGAGGCGGCCTCGCGCTTGAACACGAGCGCCGGGCGCATCCGCACCACGCGCAGCCGCGGATGGCGGCGCGCGACGTCGTCGAGCAGCCGTTCGACCTCGGCCTTGTGGCGCGAGTAGAAGGACGTCTCGATGCCGCCGGTCGGCCAGCTCTCTTCGACGGCGCGGTCCTTCGGGCCCGGCGAGTAGGCCCCGACCGACGACGAGTACAGCAGCGCGGGGGCGCCGACCGCGGCCGCGGCCTCGAACACCCGGCGGCTGCCGTCGACGTTCGTCGCGCGCACGGCCTCGAGGTCGCGCGACGGCTGGATCGCCCAGGGCAGGCAGACGACGGCGTCGGCCCCGTCGAGGTCGCCACGCAGGTCGTCGCGCGTCACGTCGCGCGCACGCCACTCGACCTTGGGGTCGGCGTTCGCGACGGGCCGGCGCGCGACGGCGACGACGGACGTCACCGAGGCGTCGCGCTCGAGGGCCGCCGTCACGCTCGATCCGATGTTGCCGCTGGCACCGATCACGACGACGCGCATACAACCCTGCTTCCCGGCGCGCCGGGTGCCGGAAACGGAGGCCGGTGACGGCGGCTACGTCTCGTCGCTCTCGAAGATGCAGGTCTCGACGACCAGGCCGCGGTCGGGATCCGACGCGCTCACGAACGAGTAGACCTTGCGGCCGACGATCCGCTCGATCACCTCGATGAACCGCGCCCGCGTGGCGACCTGCATGAACAGCCGTGACTCGCGCACGCGCTGCTGCTCGTCGATGTCGACCAGGGCGCGCTCGGCCGGCAGGAGCGCGTCGTCGAGGACGCACACGAGCGTGTCCGGCCCGGCGAAGTGCGCCCGCGCCCGCGTCGGTCCGCGGCCGAACTGCTCCTTGTGGAGCGCGACCAACGCGTTCGAGAGCTCGGTGAGCAGGCGGCCCGAGGGCGGTGCGGTGCTCGTCACGCACCCACCGTAGCGCTGCCCGGCGGCACGAGGAGCGGCCGTCGGGGCTCGACCCGCGGCACGGCGGCGGCGCGCAGTGCCTCGGCGGCGTCGCCGCGGAGCAGCCAGGACCCGTCGGTCCGGCGGACGAGCACGCCGCTCCGGGTCAGCCCGCCGAGGGCGGCCGAGATCGTCGGGCGGCGGGCGCCGACGAGCGCCCCCAGCATCCCGTGCGAGAGTCGCAGCGGGAGCAGCACGCCGTCCGGGGTCATGCGACCCCAGCGCTCCGCGAGGTGCCGGAAGAGCGCGAGAAGCCGCCGGTCGACGCGGTTGACCTGTGAGATGGCCTGCGACGTCGCCAGGCGCACGGCGCGTCCGTTGACGCGGTCGATGAGGGCGACGTTGACCTCCGGATAGCCGGCCAGCTCGACGGCGAAGCGCCGGTCGAGCAGCGCGGCCTCCAGGACCTCGGAGAGCACGCTCCAGCGGACCTCGGGGTCGACCAAGCAGCCGGCGGGATCCAGCGTCCAGGGCCGGACCACGTCCCCCGGGCCGAGCAGCTCGGCGCTCACATCGTCGCCGAGCACGACCTCTCGCAGCAGGACCCCTTCGACGACGAGCAAGCCGATGTTGACCGCCGACGCGGCCTCCAGCCGCGCGAGATCGACCGGGCCCCTGGAGACGCGGCGGACGTCGACGCGCAGGCCGGCGAACGCGGCGCGCCGCCGGTCGGGCGGCAGCAGCTCGCCGAGGCCGGGGTCGATCTCGAGCAGCGACTCCCGCTGCGTCGAAAGCGTGGCGGCTGCGAGGGACATGGCGCTCCTGGGGTCGGGCGTGAAGGGATCCAGGAGCGAACGGCAACCGCTCCGGCCCGGCCCGGGTGCCTCTCGCCTGGTGTATCTGACTCGCGCCTCCGCAGCCGCAGAGACCGAGCCCGCAACGCACCCTAGCCGCCCGCAGTGCGCGTCAACCGTCCCTGTCACCGATCCGACCGCGACGCGGGCCGCCGGCACCTTCACACGATCTTGATGGCGCCGGCGCGAATCCACACGGGACCTTGACGCGTCCACCCGCATGCTGACGGCCCATGGCAAGGCGGCGGCTGGAACGCCTCGAGCGGGTGCTCGGGGTGAACGCGTTGTTCGCGACGGCCTACGGCAACGTCGGCTCGTCGATCTACTACGCGCTCGGCCTCGTCGCCTCGTTCGCGCTCGGCCTGACGCCGGTGGTGTTCGTGATCACCGGGATCTTCTTCTTCTGCACCGCCGCCACCTACGCCGAGGCCACGGCGATGTACCCCGAGGCCGGCGGCTCGTCGAGCTTCGCCCGGCGCGCGTTCAACGAGCTCGTCTCGTTCTTCGCCGCCTGGGCGCAGATGCTCAACTACACGATCACCGTCGCGATCTCGGCCTTCTTCGTGCCGCACTACATCGGCGGGCTGTTCTGGGAGCCGCTGCGGTCGGCGCCCGGGGACGTGATCTTCGGCGCGGGCGTCATCGCGGTGCTCGTGGCGGTCAACATCGTCGGCGTCAGGGAGTCGGCGGGCGTCAACGTCCTGCTGGCGGTCGTCGACTTCGTGACCCAGCTCCTGCTCGTGGGCGTGGGCGCCGTGCTCGTGCTCGACCCCGACACGCTGGTCGCCAACGTCGAGCTCGGCGTCGCGCCGACGTGGAGGGACTTCGTGCTCGCGATCCCGATCGGCATGATCGCCTACACGGGGATCGAGACGATCTCGAACATGGCCGAGGAGGCCAGGGACGAGCGCACGACGATCCCGGCGGCGATCAAGCGCGTGCTCGTCGCCGTCTACGCGATCTACTTCACGCTGCCCGCCGTCGCGCTGTCGGCGCTGCCCGTCGAGCGCGATCCGGTCACCGGCGAGCACTTCACGCTGCTCGGCCTGCCCGAGGAGGAGGGCGGGTTCGCCGGCGACCCGATCCTCGGGGTGGTCAAGCAGATCGACCTCGGCCCGCTGCAGAGCGCGGGCGAGCTGTACGTCGGTCTGCTGGCGGCGACGATCCTGTTCATCGCCACCAACGCCGCGCTGATCGGCGTCTCGCGACTCGTGTACTCGATGGGCATCCACCGCCAGGTGCCGGACGCCCTGCGGCGGCTGCACCCGCGCTTCCGGACCCCGTGGATCGGCATCCTCGTCTTCGGCGCGGCGGCGATCGTCACGCTGCTGCCCGGCCAGGCCGAGTTCCTCGGATACATGTACGCGTTCGGGGCGATGCTGTCGTTCACGATCGCCCACGTGGCCGTCATCCGCCTGCGGCGCACGGCGGCGGGCGCCGACCGGCCGTACCGCGGCCCGGGGAACGTGCGCGTGCGCGGCTACGACCTCCCGCTGTTCGCGGTCTTCGGCGGGCTCGGGACGTCGATCGCGTTCGCGGTCACCGCCGTGCTGCACCCGGAGGTGGCCGCCGCCGGCTTCGCGTGGCTCGCGCTCGGCGTCGTGCTCTACGTCGCGTACCGGCGCCGCGTCGGCCTCGACCTGGTCTCCACGGTCAAGGTCGCGATCCCGCAGCCGGTCGTCGACCACGAGGCCGAGTACGACTCGGTGCTCGTGCCGCTGGTCGACGGCCGCTACGACGAGCACGTGATGGCGACCGCCGCGAAGCTCGCCGCCCGCCGGCGCCGCGGCATCCACGTGCTCGCCATGGTCACGGTCCCCAACGCGCTCGAGATCGACGCGCCGCTGCCCGAGGCCGAGGCGCAGGCGAGCTCGGTCATCGAGCAGGCGAAGATCCAGGCCGGCCGCCGCGTCTCGGGGCACACCGAGCGGATTCGCGCGGGCCAGGCGGGGCGGAGGATCGTCGAGGAGGCGACCGCCATGCGCGCGGCGGCGATCGTGATGGAGCTGCCGCGGCGCGTCGCCGGCGCCTCGGTGTTCGGCAAGACCCTCGAGACCGTGCTGACCGAGCGGCCGTGCCGCGTGGTCATCGAGTCCACTCCCGACGATGGCGCGCTCCTCCGCGGTCGCGGCGCGCCCGTCAGGATTCCGTGAAACGGTAGCCGACGCCGGGGTCGGTGCGGACGTGCCGGGGGCCGATCTTGCGGCGCAGGTTGGCGATGTGCGTGCGCAGCACCGCCGTGTCCTCGGCGTACTCGACGCCCCAGACCTCCACCAGCAGGCCGCGATGCGTGAGCAGGCGTCCGCGGTTGCGGGCGAGCGTGCGGAGGAGGTCGAACTCGATCGGCGTCAGGTGGACTTCCTCGCCGTCCACGCGCACGACCCGCCCCGCGAGGTCGACCTCGAGCCCGTCGGCGCGGATCGTCGGCTCGTCGGCCGGGCGCCCGGCGCGGCGCAGGGCGGCCTGCAGCCGGGCCACGAGCTCGCGCGGGCCGAACGGCTTGGTCACGTAGTCGTCGGCGCCGGCCTCGAGCGCGCGCACCTTCTCCGCCTCGTCGCCGACGGCCGAGAGCACGATGATCGGCATCTCGCTCCACTCGCGCAGGCGCCGGGTCACCTCGACGCCGTCGCCGTCGGGCAGCACGAGGTCGACGATCGCCGCGTCGGGCGGCCGCACCGCCGCGCGGTCGAGCGCCTGGTCCACCGTCTCCGCGGGAACGGCCTCGTAGCCCGCCTCGCGCAGCACGACGCGCAGCGCGCGCACGATCTGCGGCTCGTCGTCGACCACGAGGACCCTCATGCCGGCGCCTCGACGGCCGTGGGCAGCGGCAGCTCGACCACGAACGACGTTCCCTGCCCGGGCACCGACTCGACGCGGACGCGCCCGCCATTGGCCTCGACCAGGCCGCGGACGATCGCCAGCCCGAGCCCCGAGCCCTGGCCCGTGGCGCCGGGGGCGCGATAGAAGGGAGCGAAGATGCGCTCCTGCTCGGCGGGGGCGATCCCGGGTCCCTGGTCGACGACGCGCATCAGTACCCGTCCGCCGCTGGCGCGCGCCCGCACCGACACGGGCAGCGAGTCGCCGTAGCGCATGGCGTTCTCGATCAGGTTCGCCAGCGCGCGCCTGAGCTGCCCCGCGTCGGCCCGGACGAGCGGGAGCTCGGGGTCGATCGAAAGGCGCACGCGCTCGCCGGCGCCGGCATCCTCGACGGCGGCGCGGATGACCTCGTCGAGCGAGCACCAGTCGGCGCGCGGCTCCGCCGCGCCGGCGTTCAGCCGCGACAGATCCAGCAGCTGGTCGACGAGCCGGGCGAGCCGGCGACTCTCGCGCGCGATCGTGTCGGCGAGCTCGAGCCGGTCCTCGGCGTCGAGCGCCGGCGAGCCGAGCGCGTCGCCGGCGGCGACGATGGCCGTCAGCGGCGAGCGCAGGTCGTGCGAGACGGACCGCAGCACAGCGGTCTTGATCTCGTCGCTGCGCCGCAAGGCGCTCGTCTCGACGACCTCGCGCGTGAGCGCCTCGCGCTCGAGCGCCGCCCGCAGCAGCGCCTCGAGCCCAGGCGCGATGCGCTCGCGCGCCACCTCCGCGGCGGTCGCCGGCACGAGCAGCGTGCCGAGCTCGCCGAGCGGCACCGCCGCCCGGCGCGCATCGCCGTCGACCCGCTCCAGCACGACGGTCGCCTCGTCGATACGCAGCGCGTCCGCGATCCGCCGCGCGGCGGCGTCCAGCGACGACCGCGGCTCCGGGGAGCCGAGCAGCATCCGCGCCAGCTCGGCGGCCAGGTCCGCCTCGCGCCGGCGCCGGTCGGCCTCCTCGGCACGCGAGCGGGCGACGTCGGACAGGCTCGACGCCGCGACCGCGGCGACGAGGAAGACGACCAGCGCGACCCAGTTCTCGGCGTCGTCGACGGTGAAGCCGCCGGTCGGGCTGATGTGGAAGAAGTTGAACGCGGCCGCGGCCGCGAGCCCGGACAACAGGCCGAGCCAGCGGCCCCAGAGCGTCGCCACCAGCAGGACCGCGAGCAGGTAGAGGACCCCGAGGGAGACGACCGGGGCGACGTCGCTCAGCGGATCGACCACGAGCGTCGCCAGACCGATCGCCGCGGCGGCGACGATCAGACCGAGCGCAAGCGGTGGCCGGGACGGGCCGTCCATCTCGATGTGAGCGTAGTCGGGCGGCGACCGCCGCCCGGGGTCAGGCTGCCGAGCGCAGGCCCGCGCCGGCGCGGTCCCCGAGCCCGGACCGCTCGAGCGTGGCGATGAACGCGCGCACGACTGCGGGGTCGAACTGCGTGCCCGCGCAGCGCCGCAGCTCCTCGATCGCGTGCTCGCGCGACAGGGCGCGCCGGTACGCGCGGTCGGAGGTCATGGCGTCGTAGGCGTCGCAGACCGCGATGATCCGCGCACCGAGCGGGATGTCCTCGCCCGCGAGGCGGTCGGGATAGCCGGACCCGTCGAAGTGCTCGTGCGACGAGCGGACCAGCGGCGCCGCCGCGGCGAGCGCCGGCGCGGCCTGCATGATCCGTGCCCCGATGATGGTGTGACGGAGCATGAACGCCCATTCGTCCTCGTCGAGCGGCCCCGGCTTGCTGAGGATCGCGTCCGGGACCGCGGCCTTGCCGATGTCGTGCAGCACGGCGGCCTGCAACACGGCGGTCCGCAGCTCGGCGTTCATGCCGAGCTCGGAGGCGATCAGCTCGGCCAGCGACGCGACGCCGTCGACATGCTCGCCGAGGTCCGGGTTGCGCTCGGCGATCAAGCGCAGGAGCACCGCGGTGCTCTGCCCGCCGGCCGATGCCCGCCGCCCGTTCTTCTCGGCGTACATGCGCCGGTCGGCGTCGCGCAGGGCGTCGGCCGGGTCGGCGTCGGGGTCGTCGAGCGTGGCGCTGCCGAGCGCGGCCGAGATGTCGAAGCCGTCGCCGCGCTCGCACAGGGCGGCGCGGCTCGCGGCCGCGATCTCGCCGTGGAGCGGGGCGGGCGCGAGCGCGAGCACGCAGAACTCGTCGCCGCCCATCCGGTACGCGCGCCCGCGGCCCTCGACGGCGCGCGCCAGCGCCGACCCGAGCCGGGCGAGCAGCGCGTCGCCCGCGGGATGGCCGTACGTGTCGTTGTAGGCCTTGAAGCCGTTGAGGTCGAACAGCAGGAGCAGCAGCGGCTGCTCGGGGCCGACGTGTGCGAGCCGCGCCTCGAGGTCGGCGGTCAGGCCGCGGCGGTTGCCGAGGCCGGTCAGCTCGTCGGTGTTGGCCTCGCCACGGCTCGTGCCGAGCAGGGTCATGTGCTCGCCGAGCGTCAGCCAGAGCCGCGCGCCGGCGACTGCCAGCGTCGCGAACGCGAGCACCGCCGCGGCATCGCTCACCCGGTTGAAGTGGTCGACGAGCAGCAGGACGAGCGTCGCGACCATCGCGCCGAGCGGCAGCGCGAGCAGCCGGCGGCCCTCGAGTCGGACCGCTCGTGCGCGCTCCACCGGCTGCCAGGCCGCCAGCGCGGTGACGAGCGCCGAGGCCGGCCACAGCGAGCCCGCCCAGGCAGGCGCATCGAGCTCACCGTGCGCGATCGCATCGAGGTAGGCGATGTCCGCCACGCCGCTCAGCATGAGGCCGACGCCCACGAGCGCCATCGGCCGATCCGGTCGCCAGCCCGTCAGGGCGAGGGCGCCGATCAGCAGCATCAGCAGCAGCACGTCGCCCACCGGGTAGGCGAGGTTGACGGCGACCGCCGCAAGCTCGCCGTCCACGCTCATGGCGAGGATCGGCGGCAGCACCAGCGCGGCGGTGATCGCCGCGACGCCGAGTGCGGCGACGAGGCCGTCGAGCCACAGGCTGGCGTGGAACTCGCGGACCCGCCGGCGCATCAGCAGCACGACGGCGGCCCAGCACGCCGGGTAGAAAACGAGCCAGCCGGCGTCGGCGATCGACGGGTAAGGCGGCTCCTCCAGCTTGGAGAGCACGAGCGTGTAGTAGAGGTCCGCCGCGCTCCACGCGACCAGCCCGAAGCCGATCAGCGCCCACGCCGAACGCTCCTCGCGCACCAGCCAGGCGCGCGCGACGCAGACCAGCGCCGCGCCGACGAGCACCGCGTTGTAGAGCGCGTCCTCGAACACCCACGCCGGCAGGCCCGCGCTCGGGGCGCCCGGCACGCTGTAGGCGACCTGCGCGGCCAGCCCCGCGAGCAGCAGGTGCTGCGCGATGCGGATCACTCGCGGAGCGCGACTCATCCGCCCTGTGATCGACAGGCGGGAGCCGCGTTTGAGCGGCCGGGCTCAGTCCTGGTGCAGCGCGTCGAGGACGTCGACGCGCGCCCCGCGCCGCGCCGGCACGACGGCGGCGAGGACACCGACCGCCATCGCGAGCACGAGGAAGCCGGCGAGCTGGACGACCGGGACGCTGAAGCTCAGGCCGAGATCGGCCAGCGCGGCGGTCATCAGGTACCCGAACAGGAGCCCGATCGCGATCCCGAGCAGGCCGCCGATGAGCGCGGTGATCACACTCTCGTAGCGGACCACGCGGCGGACCTGGGAGCGCGTGGCGCCGATCGCGCGCAGCAACCCGAACTCGCGCGTACGCTCGTGGATCGAGAGGAACAGCGAGTTCGCGATGCCGAACAGCGAGATCACGACGCTCATCGCCAGCAGCGCGTACAGCAGCACGACCACCTGGTCGACGCGCGCGGCGACCTCGTCGCGGTACTCGTCGGCGGTCTGGACCTTGGCGGCGGGGAACTCGGCCAGCGCCGCGTCGACGGCCTGCCGCACGGTGCCGGGATCGGTCCGGTCGGAGCGCTTGATGTAATAGGCGAAGGGGTCGACGAGCGCGGACACGCGCTCGAACGTGCGCTGCTCGACGACGATGCCGCTCATCAGCATCGGGTCCCGGTACTCGCCGAGCGCCTGGAGGTGCACGCGCGCCCCGGTCGGCGTCTGCACGATGAAGTCCTCGCCGAGCCCGATGCCGTGGGCCTTGGCGAACTGCTCCTCGACGAGCGCGGCGGACCCGGTCAGCCGGTCGAGCAGGGCGTCCGAGCCGTCCTTGCGCCACTCGAACGCCCACAGCGCGCGCAGGTGCTGGGGATCGACGCCGTTGACGATGTCGACCACCGCGTCCGACGGCTCGCCGTTGACCTGCACGCGGTCGATGAACTGCGGCGTGACGCCGCGGATGCCCGGCACAGCGGCGAGCGCCTCGCCGGCGTCGACCGGCAGCGGCTCCATGCTCTCGCTGGTGACGATCAGGTCGCTGGTCAGCAGCCGGTCGAAGGAGCCGTTGACCGTCGCCTTCATCCCGGCGGCGAAGACGGCCACGAACACGACCAGGCCGAGGCCGACCATCAGCGCCGACGACGTGGTCGCCGTGCGGCCGGGGTTGCGCATCGCGTTCTCGCGCGCGAGCCGGCCCGGCGTGTGGAAGGCGCGCTCGAGCGGCCAGCCGGCCAAGCCCGCTACGGGCCGGACGATGTGGCGGGCGGTCAGCGCGATCCCGACGAAGACGAGCACCGCGCCGCCGGCCATCGATCCCATGCGCGCGGTGGCCGGGCCGCCGCCGAACAGACCGGTCAGCAGCATGCCGAGCCCGAGCAGGGAGACGGCGGCCGCGATCCACGGCGCGAACCGCCGCGCGCGCCGTGACGGCTGCGACGTGCCCGCGAGCGCCTGCACCGGGGCCACGCGCGTGGCGCGCAGCGCCGGCGCGAGCGCCGCCAGCAGCGTCACGCCGATCCCGACGCCGAGCGAGACGGCGATCGTCCGCGGCGCCAGCGCCATGCCGGCCAGCGGGATGCCGAACCCGGCGGCGTCGAACAGCGCGCCGAGCAGCTTCGCGAAGCCGAGGCCGCCGACCAGGCCGAGCGCCGAGGCGACGACGCCGAGCACGAGCGCCTCGCCGGCGACGGCGGCGACGATCTGGCGCCGGGTCGACCCGAGCGCCCGCAGCAGCGCGAACTCGCGCGTGCGCTGGGCGACGGTGATCGAGAACGTGTTGAAGATGATGAAGGCGCCGACGAGCAGGGCCGCGCCGGACAGGGCGAGCAGCATCGGCGTCAGGAAGCCGCCGATCGCGGCGTTGATGTCGTCGGCCTGCTGCTGGGCGTCGGCGGCGCCCGTCTGCACTTCGAGATCGGGCGTGGTGACCGCGCCGATGCGCGCGGCGAGCGTCTCGGGCGACACGCCGTCGTCCGCTGCCGCGACGACCGACATCACCTCGCCCTCGCGGTCGAACCACTCCTGCATCTGCGCGAGCGTGGCGGTGATCAGGCTGGCGCCGCCGACGGACTCGACGTCGCCGTACTCGAAGATGCCGACGATCGTGACCTCCACGACGCCCGAGCGCGTCGCCAGGCCGACGCGCTGGCCGACCCGGAGGTCCTGCTCGGTCGCGGTCTTGCTGATCACGCCGACCTCGCCCGGCCCGGTCGGCTGGCGACCGTCGATCGGGGTCGTCGGCTCGAACGGCTCGCCGAGCGTTGACAGGACCGCGCTGGGCGCGAAGTCGCTCGCGACGCGCTCGCCGTCGACCACCAGCGCGCCGCTCTCCCACAGCTGGCCGGCGGCGCGGGCGACGCCCGGCACCGCGGCGACGCGCTCGACCAGCGTCTCGGGCAGCGGGCGGCTGCCGCCGAGCGTGTTGCCGAACTCGGTCCTGGGCCGCACCACCGCGTCGCTGCCCTGGTTGGCGGTCTGCTGGATGTCCTCGAACGCCGTCCGGATCTGGTCCGTCTGGACGTAGGTGCCGGCGATCATGGCGACGCCGAGCAGGATCGCCACGGCCGTCAGCGCCGAGCGGAGCCGGCGCTGGGCCAGGCCGCGCAGCGCGAGGGCGATCATCTCAGCGCCTTGAGGTGGTCGAGGATGGCGTCGACGTCCATCGCGCGGCGGTCGTCGACGATCCGGCCGTCGGCGAGGAAGAGGAGCCGGTCGGCGGTCGCGGCGGCGCCGGCGTCGTGGGTGACCATGACGATCGTCTGGCCGAACTCGTCGACCGCACGGCGCAGCAGTCGCAGCACCTCGCGGCCGGACGTCGAGTCCAGGTTGCCGGTCGGCTCGTCGGCGAACACGACCGCGGGGCGGGTGACGAGCGCGCGCGCCACGGCGACGCGCTGCTGCTGCCCGCCCGACATCTCCGCCGGACGGTGGGTGAGCCGGTCGCGCAGGCCGACCGCGTCGATCAGCGTGTCGAGCCAGGCCCGGTCCGCGTCGCGGCCGCCGATCCGCAACGGCAGCACGATGTTCTCCTCGGCGTTGAGGACCGGCAGCAGGTTGTAGCTCTGGAAGATGAAGCCGATCCGGCTGCGGCGCAGCAGCGTCAGGGCGTGGTCGGACAGCGTGTCGAGGCGCGTGCCGTCGATCTCGGTCCAGCCCGCGGTGGGACGGTCGAGGCCCGCGAGGATGTGCATCAGCGTCGACTTGCCCGACCCCGAGGGGCCCATGATCGCGGTGAACGTGCCGGGCGCGAAGTCGACGTCGACGCCGCGCAGCGCGTCGACCGCGGCGGCGCCCTCGCCGTAGCGCTTGGTCAGCTCGCGGCCGCGGACGACGGTCGCGGTGGCGGGCTCGGCGTGGATGGGGGCGGAGACGGCCATGAGGTGAGGATCGCGCGCCGCCGCACCGGGCACATCGGGCGATGCCACGAGTTGGCGGTGGGGGTTTCTACGGCTTGTCGCGCGGGATGGAGAGAAGCGTCCAGGCGCGCGCGATGCCGAGGACGGCCGGCACGCGGCGGTCCGTGCAAGCCAGCAGTCAGATGCGCTCGGGCTCCATCTCGATCGCCCCGCACGGGCACTCCTCGGCACAGAGGCCGCAGCCCTTGCAGAAGTCGAGATCGATCTCGTAGCGGTAGGGGCCGGGCTCGTCGAGCTTGATCACGGCGTTGTCGGGGCAGACGCCGAAGCAGTTGTCGCACGCGAAGCAGTTGCCGCACGACAGGCAGCGCCGGGCCTCGAACTTCGCCGTCGAGGCGTCGAGGCCGCCGACCACCTCGTCGAACGTCGAGCTGCGCCGCGCGAGCTCGAGCTGCGGGCGGACCGTGCGCGGCGCGTCGGAGTAGTACCAGGGATTCAGCTCGTCGAACTCGACGACGCCGGGGCGCGGGGGATGCCGGTACTCCTTTCCCCGCAGCCACGCGTCGACGCAGCGTGCGGCCTGCTTGCCGTGGCCGATGCCGACCGTGACGGTCCGCTCGGCCGGCACCATGTCGCCGCCCGCGAAGATGCCGGGGCGGCCGGTCATCATCCGCTCGCCGACCTGCACGACGCCGTCGGTGACCTCGATCCCCTCGGCGCCGGCGACCAGCGAGAGGTCGGTCTCCTGGCCGAGCGCGAGCACGAGGGAGTCGGCCTCGAGCTCCTCCAGCTCGCCGGTCGGCTGCGGGAAGCCGTCCTCGTCGAGCTCCATCCGCTCGAGCACGAGCCGGCCGCCGTCGGCGTGCTTGATCGTGGACAGCCACTTGACGAGCACGCCCTCCTCGAGCGCCTCCTCGACCTCGAGGTCGTGCGCCGGCATCCGGTCGCGGGTGCGGCGGTAGACGACGATCGCCTCCTCGGCGCCCAGGCGCCGGGCCGTGCGGGCGACGTCCATGGCGGTGTTCCCGCCTCCGTAGACGACGACCCGGCGACCCAGCTGCGGGGGACCTTCGCCCTCCATGCTGCGCAGCACCGACACCGCGTCGAGCACCTTGGCGGCTGAGCCCGCCGGGATGTAGGCGCGCTTGCCGATGTGGGCGCCGACGGCGAGGAACGCGGCGTCGAAGCCGCCCTCTCGCATAGCCTGCTCGATGTCGGTGACGGGGCGGTCGAGCTCGAGCTCGACGCCGAGGTCGAGGATGCGCTGGATCTCGGCGTCGAGGACGTCGCGCGGCAGGCGGTAGCGCGGGATGCCGAAGCGCATCATGCCGCCCGCCAGCGGGCCGGCATCGTAGATCGTGACGGCGTGGCCGAGCCGGCGCAGGTGATAGGCGGCCGACAGGCCGGACGGCCCGGCGCCGACCACGAGCACGCGCCGGCCCGACGGCGGAGCGTCGACCTCGACGGTCCAGCCGCAGCGGATCGCCTCGTCGCCGAGGAAGCGCTCGACGCCGTTGATGCCGACCGCCTCGTCGAGGTGCGTGCGGTTGCAGGCTGTCTCGCACGGGTGGTAGCAGACGCGGCCCATCACCGCCGGCAGCGGGTTGTCGGCCATGATCTGCCGCCACGCGGCCTCGTAGTCGCCGCTCTCGGCGTGGTAGAGCCACTGCTGGCAGTTCTCGCCGGCGGGGCAGCCGTCGTTGCAGGGCGGCAGGCGGTGCACGTAGCGCGGGCGCTCCGTCCGCCACGTGCCGGTGTGGTTGGCCAGGCTCGAGCCGACGTCGAGCGTGATCGCGAAGGGCTTGTCCATCAGTCCACCAACCCGAATCGCTGGATGTTGCGGTCGGCGCGCGACTGGACCTGTGCGATCACGTCGTCGCGCCGGACGGGGGAGAAGAGGTGCGCGAAGCGCTTCTGCGGGCGCAGGTAGTCCTCGACCGGGACGGGACGGCGGATCTTCGTGACGTCGGTCACGTCGCCGTCCTCCGCCTCGAACACCGGGAACAACCCGCTCTGGGTGGCGAGGCGGGCGATCCTGATCGACGCGCTCGCGTCGCACCCCCAGCCCAGCGGGCAGGTGACGAGGACGTGCAGATAGCGCGGGCCGTGCAGCCCCATCGCCCGCTCGACCTTGGCCTCGAGGTCGCGCAGGTCGGCGATCGTCGCGGTCGCGACGTACGGGATCTCGTGCGCCATCGCGATCAGCGGCGCGCTCTTGCCCTGGCCGAACACGTTGCCGGGCTCGGGACCGACGGCCTGCGTCGTTGCGGTGCGGGCGGCCGGGGGCGTCGCGCCCGAGCGCTGCACGCCCGTGTTCATGTACGCCTCGTTGTCGTAGCAGACGAACAGCACGTCGTCGCCGCGCTCGAACATGCCGGACAGGCAGCCGAGGCCGATGTCGACCGTGCCGCCGTCGCCGCCCTGGCCGATGACCCGGACGTCGGTCCGGCCCTTGACCTTCAGGGCCGCGGCCACGCCGGTCGCCACCGCGGGCGCGTTGCCGAACAGCGAGTGGACCCACGGGAGCGTCCACGCGCTCTCGGGGTACGGCGTGGTGAACACCTCCAGGCAGCCCGTGGCGTTGGCCGCGATCAGCCGGCCTTCCGCCGCCCGCATCGCCGCGTCGAGCACGTAGCGGGCGCCGAGCGCCTCGCCGCAGCCCTGGCACGCCCGGTGTCCGGAGGTCAGCGTGTTCGAGCGGCTCGGATCGGCCTGGACCGCGCGCTCGTCGGGATCGAGCAGCCGGTTGCCGACCGCGAATGAGCCCACCTGGTAGTACTTGATCGGCTGGCGCATCAGGTCGCTCCTGCCGGGACGCGGTCGAGGTCGAGGTCGAGGAACGTCAGGTGCCCGAGCCGGTCGTCGATCCCCTCGCGCAGGACGCGGTGGAGCGAGGCCTTGGTGATCGGCCGTCCGCCCAGGCCGGCGATCACGCCGTAGACCGCCGCCGGCAGGCCGGACAGGGCGAGGCGGACGTTCTGGCCGACGATGCCGCCCACGCCGACCGCGAACGCCTTCTCGATCACGACCACGCGGCGCGCGTGGCCGAGCGCGGCGCGGACCTCGTCGAGCGGGTACGGACGGAAGCACTTGAGGCCGACCACGCCGATCCGCTCGCCCTGCTCGCGCAGCTCGTCGACGACGTCCTCGATCGTGCCGAGAACCGAGCCGAGGGCGAGCACGACGGTGTCGGCGTCCTCGGTCCGGTACGTCCGCAGCAGTCCGCCCGAAGACCTGCCGAACTCGTGCTCGAACTCGCTCGCGATCCGGGGGATCGCCTCGAGCGCCCGCATCTGCTTGGCGTGCATCAGGTACTTGACCTCGGTGAACGCCTCGGGTCCGACCATGGCGCCGATCGTCATCGGCTCGTCGGGGTCGAGCACCTGGCGCGGCACGAACGGCGGCAGGTAGGCGTCGACCTGTTCGCGCGTGGGCAGCTCGACCTCCTCGACGGCGTGGGTGAGGATGAAGCCGTCCATGCAGACCATGACGGGCAGCGACAGCTCCTCGGCGAGCCGGAACGCCTGCACGTGGAGGTCGGCGGCCTCCTGGTTGGTCTCCGCGTAGAGCTGGATCCAGCCGGAGTCGCGCTGGGACATCGAGTCCGAGTGGTCGTTCCAGATGTTGATCGGCGCGCCGATCGCGCGGTTGGCGACGGTCATGACGATCGGCAGCCCGAGCCCGGACGCGTTGTAGAGCGCCTCGACCATGAACAGCAGGCCCTGGCTGGCGGTCGCCGTGTACGCGCGCGCGCCCGTCGCCGACGCGCCGATGGCCACCGACATCGCGGCGAACTCCGACTCGACGTTGATGAACTCGCACGGCTCGAGCTCGCCCGTCTTGGTGAGCTGCGAGAGCGCCTCGACGATGTGCGTCTGGGGAGAGATCGGATACGCGGCGATCACCTCCGGCCGGCAGCGGGCGACCGTCTCGGCCACCGCGCGCGAGCCCTCGAGCTGCCTACGCATGGGCCGGCTCCTCGACGAGCGCGAAGGCGGCGGTCGCGGCGCCGACGTTGGCCTCGGCGAGCCGGGCCGGGAACCGCTCGCGGATCGCCGCCGCGACCGAGTCGAACGTGATCAGCCCGCACAGCGCGGCGAAGGCGCCGAGCAGCGCCGCGTTCGGCAGCGGCCGCCCGAGGTGCTCGCGCGCGAGGTCGGTCGCCGGCACGGTGACGACACGCGGGTCGGCGACGGCGCGGCTGCTGTTGAGGACCACGTAGCCGCCGGGAACGAGGCCGGCGAAGACATCGACGTGGTGGAGCAGGGTGGGATCCTGCACGATCAGCGCGTCGGGCGCCAGGATCGGCTCGCGGAGCCGGATCGGCCGCTCGTCGATGCGGCAGAACGCGACGACCGGCGCGCCGGTGCGCTCCGAGCCGAAGCTCGGGAACGCCTGCGCGTGCCGGCCGTCGAGGAAGGCGGCGACGGAGAGCAGCTCGGCGGCGGTGACGACGCCCTGGCCGCCGCGGCCGTGGATGCGAACCTGGAACATCGCCGCCAACGGTGCCCTGCGGGCGGCGCGCCGTCACGGGGGGTTCGCCGCGAGGTTTCGCGGAGAACTACGGCCTGCTACGCGCGGGCGAGGCGGATGCCGGCGCGGATCGCGGCCAGCGGGTGCAGCGTCCGGAACGCGACCATGCCCGCCAGCACGCCGAGCAGGGCGTTGACCGCGGTGATCCCGGCCTGCATCCCGATCGAGAACGAGAGCACGGCGGCGGCGGTCGCCGCCTCGCTGAGCGCGAACGCGAGCATGACCTGCTGCGTGCCCGCGCCGCCCGGCGTCAGCGGCACGAGCGTCGACGCGCCGCACAGCACCATCACGACCGCCGCGTCCGGGACCGTCGGCGGGATCCCGAACGCCGCCATCAGCAGGTACACGACGCCGATCCGGCACGCCCAGGCGCCGGCCTGCGGCGCGGCCACCCGAGAGGCGTAGCGCGCCGGTGTGCGCAGGATCGCGCCGCCCTGCCGCGCCGCGGCCCACAGCCTGGTGAGCGCACCCCGCACGCGGCGTCCGGCGAGCGCGACGACCGCCGCCGCTCCCGCTGCGCCGGCCAGCAGCAGCGGCAAGCGCCCGAGGTCGGGGGCGAACGGGATCGCGCCGGTCGCGGCGATGCCGAGCAGCAGCAGGGTCGCCGCGGCGAGGTCGAAGAGGACCACCACCGACATCGTCGAGACGATCGTCGGGACGCTCGAGCCGCCGATCCCGAGCCGCACCAGCGCGACCTTGGCGGCGTCGCCTCCGCGTCCCGGCACCACGGCGTTGAGCGCCACGCCGACGGCGTACGCGCTGGCGACGCCGAGCACGGGCACGCGCGTCGCCGGATAGGCCGCCGCGATCACGTTGCGCCACGCCACCGACCGCAGTCCGTGGTTGGCGACGTGGAGCACGAGCGCGGCCGCGACCAGGCGGCCATCCACCTCGCCGAAGCGGGCGAGGACCGACGCCGCCGACTCCCAGAGGCTGCTCAACCGAGCTCCACGGCGAGCTGCTCGAACTGCCGGCTGATCAGGCCCTGGACGCCCCAGCCGGCGAGCCGGCGCGCCTGCTCGGCGGACTCGACGGGCCACGCCAGGACCAGGCCCGCGCGCCGCCGCAGCTCGTCGACGAGCGCCGCGTCGAGCAGCCGGCGGTGGATCGAGACGCCGGCCGGCGGGCCGCGGCGGCGGAGCAGCCGGGCGAGCTGGCGCGCGTTGCCGACCGAGTGGACGACGCGGACGTCGGGGACCGCGGCGAGCGGCTCGAGCAGCCGCCAGTCCTGCGAGCACACGGTGATCCGCCCGGCAAGCGCCGTATCGTCGATCGCCGTCGCGACGCGGCGCGGCAGCTCGGCATCATGGCCCTTGAGGTCGAGCATCAGCTCGGTGCCGGGAGCGAGCGCGGCCAGCAGCTCGTCGAGCAGCAGCCGCGGTGCCCATGGCGGTGCCAGCTCCCAGCGGTCCCACAGGATCGGGACCGGGCCGAGCGTCTTGCGGTGGCGCACCTCGAGCCGGCCGCCGAACAGGTGGACGTCAGCCTCGACGAGCGGGAGCCCCAGTGCCTCGGCGGCGCGCAGCCGCGCGAGGTCGTTCCCCGCGCGGTGGGCGACGATGAACGACGCGGGCGGGTTTGAGCGCATCGGCACGAACCAGTGTACGGCGGCTCCGCCGACGCTCGACCCCGTGCAGCGCGACCAGGCCGGCGAGCACGATCGCGACGCCGGCGACGACGTCGATGACGTAGTGGTTGGCGGTCGCCACCACCGCGACGACCATCGCCGCCGGGCCGGCAACGGCCAGGGCGCGGAGCAGCCGGTTGCGTGTCGCCCGGAAGACCACGATCCCGAGCAGGACGTTCCAGCCGGCGTGGAAGCTCGGCATCGCGGCGTACTGGTTGACGAGCGCCTGCGGCACCAGCTGGCGGTAGCCCTCGGCCTCGCGCGTCACGGTGTCGACGAGCGGCAGGTCCGTCAGCCGCGGCGGGGCGACCGGGAACAGCGCGAAGACCACGAGGCCCAGGAGGCCGGTCAGGAGCGCGGCGTTGCGGAACTCGTAGTAGTGCCGTCGCCGGTACCGGAACAGCAGGACGCCGGCCACGATGATCACCGGCCAGTGCCCGAGGATGTAGACCGCGTTCGCCGCATCGAGCAGCAGCCGGCTGCCGACGACGGCGTCCTGGACGCCCTGCTCCCAGGCGATGCCCAGCCGCTGCTCGAGCCGGATCAGGTCGAACGCGTGCGCCGTGGCGGCCGAGGCCGTGCCCTCGGTGAGCGCGCGCACGCCGAAGTACACGACGTAGGCGAGGGCGAAGATCGCCAGCTCGCGGATCGCCTCGTGACGTGCCAGAGCACTCCGGATCGGACGGCGCGCGGCCATGCCCTCACGCTATGGGCGCCCGGCTCGCGGGTCATCCGAGCAAACCTGCGGTCGCCGTGCGTACTCCTCCGCCACGCTCAGCCGAACGCGTTGTCGAGCGCGAGCATGAGCGCGAAGCCGGTCAGCAGGGCGACCGTCGCCTCGCGCTCGTTGCCGCCGCTGTGGCTCTCGGGGATCAGCTCGTCGGCGATCACGTAGAGCATCGCTCCGGCCGCGAAGCCGAGGCCCGGCACGAGCGCCGCGTCGGCGAGCGTGGAGAGCCCGTAGGCGGCGAGCGCGGCCGGGGGCTCCACGGCGCCGGTCAGGGCTGCGACGACGACGGCGACCCGCACCGACGTGCCCGCCGCGACCAGCGGCGCGGCCGCCGCGAACCCCTCGGGCACGTTCTGGACGCCGATCGCGATCGCAAGCGGGATTCCGAGGTCGGGGCCGCCGGCCGCGAAGGCGAGCCCGACGGCCATGCCCTCGGGCAGGTTGTGGATGGTGAGCGCCG
>Ga0299914_10000591_pt1 | contig 22157 bp, 24 predicted proteins | sample RVTome_10_FD_201361 | JGI IMG/M metagenome (GOLD analysis project Ga0299914, IMG submission 201361) | Soil microbial communities from uranium-contaminated site in the Upper Colorado River Basin, Wyoming, United States - RVT153D57 (version 2) ...
GCATCCACGGTGGCGGCTGCCCTGAGACGCTTGTCCTGTGGGAGAGGTCGCCCGACCGATTCGTGGGCGGTGGCGTAGGCCCAGCGACTGCCCTCCCGATAGCCCGACCGCAGCACCTGGCCGCGGGCTGCCTGGTTCGATTCCTCGATGACGAGACGGGCGACGAGTGCCCCCTGCGACCTGGCCCATTCGACAGCGTGATCGTTCATCGCCATCCCCATCCCCGATCGCCGCTGGTCGGGATGGACCCGGGTGGCGCTGAGCCAGGCCTCGGTCGGGGAGAGAAGCTGCACCCGAGACAGCGCGACCGGGATGTCGTCGTCGTAGACACAGACGATGACGAGCGAATTCGGCTCGTCCAGCCAGCCGCCCATCATCTCGGGCACATAGTCCCCCCAGCCGAAGGTGTCCTGGGTCCAGGGCCTGATCGATGCGACGTCCTCGGCCCGGGCGGGACGGATGACGAACGACACGGCTACATCCGATCGGGGACTTCGATGCCGAGGAGATCCAGCAGGCGCTCGAGCGCGGCCAATGCCCATGAGGCGACGGAGAGCCAAGAGCCGCGCCGGGAAATGTCCGGTTCGGAGAGGATGTGGCACGCGTCGTAGAACCGGTTGAAGCGGCCCGCCACCTCGAAGGCGAAATCGGCGACATGATTCGGTGAACGCAAGGCGATGGCACGTCCGACCACCTCCGGGAGACGTAGAAGCTCGAGCATGAGCTCGCGCTCGGCGCCGACGGTTGGGGCCCGCAGGGGGCTCGGCTCGACCCCCTCCGCTTCTGCCCTGCGCAGGATCGACTTGATCCGCACCGCTGCGTATTGCAGATATGGCCCGGTCTTCCCCTCGAAGGAGCTGAACCGGTCGAGGTCCAGGACATAGTCCGAGGTGCGGTTGTTGATGAGATCACCGAATTTGAGGGCGGCCACGCCGACCATGGAGGCGATCCTCGACCTCTCTTCCTCCGGGTAGTCCTCGGCGAGGTGGGCCTCGTCGAGCCGCCGCCGGGCGGCCTCGGTGAGCATCTCGATCACGTCGGAGAGGCGGACGACTCCACCCTCCCGTGTCTTGAACGGCTTGCCGTCCGGCCCGTTCATGGTCCCAAACCAGATGTGCTCCAATCTGGTTCCCTCGGGGACGATTCCGGCCTTCACGGCTGCCCGGAAGATCTGGAGGAAATGATCCGCCTGCCGCCGATCGACCACGTAGAGGACGAGATCGGCCCGTAGCTCCTCCATCCTCATCTGGATGGTGGCCAGGTCGGTCGTGCTGTACAGGAACCCGCCACTAGACGACTCGAGGATCAAAGGCGGAATGTCCCGGTTGTCCTCGTCCTCCCCGACCCGAATCACGATTGCGCCCTTCGACTCCTCGGCTACGCCGGACTCGCGCAGGGACGTCACCAACGGTTTGAGCCTGTCGTGCACGTCGGATTCCCCGAACCACAGGTCAAAGGTGACTCCCAGGTCGGCGAAGTCCTGGCGCTGGGACTCCTCGGACACCGATTTCATGTGGCGCCAGAGGGCGAGATACCCGGGATCCCCCTGCTGGAGACGAACTGTGGCTCGACGGGCGTCATCGGCGAAGTCGTCGTCGCTGCGGGCCCGAACCGAAGCCTCCGGGTAGATCCGTTGCAGGTCGTCGAGCGTGACCGGTGACTCCGCTGGATAGGTGGTGGCTCCCGGGTCGAAATAGGGCAAATCCGGCTGCGCGTCGGCGATGGCGGCGATGAGCAGGCCCATCTGAAAGCCCCAGTCGCCAAAATGAGGGTCGCGTATGACCTTGTGCCCGGCGAACGAGAAGAGTCGGGCGAGCGAGTCTCCGATGATTGTCGCCCGGAGATGGCCCACGTGCATCGCCTTGGCCACGTTCGGGCCGGCGTAATCGACGACGACGTTCTCCGGATCGTCGGTCACGGGAAAACCCAGATAGGGGTCGGCGGCGTCCTCAGAGGCGATGCGGGCGATGGAGTTGTCGGTCAGTGTGATGTTGATGAAACCGGGGCCGGCCACTTCGACGCTTGCGATGTCAGGATGTCGGGCGAGATGGTCGGCCACCTTCTGGGCGATGTCCCGAGGCGCCTGGTTCGTGCTCTTCCCTGCCGACATGGCGCCGTTTACCTGGAACTGAGCCAGCTCCGGCCGCTGGGAGGGGACCGTCTCGCCCAGCTCGGGGGACAAGCCGAGCTCCCTGAAGGCCTCCCCGGCAATAGTTGAGAGGTGACTCAGAAGCGACATTCACGCACAACGTAGAACGTAAAACGCAAAACGTAGAACGTCAGTACTTCGCCAGCTCCTGCGCCTTGCGGACGATGCCCTCCGGGGTGGGGTAGAGCTCATTCTCCAGTGGTCCGGCGTAGGGCATGATCGGCACGTCGGGAAGTGCGTAGCGACGCACCGGTGCATCCAGCCATTCGAACGTCTTGTCGGCGATCTGGGCCGCCAGTTCTGCGCCGTATCCGGCGAACTCGTTGTCTTCGTACACGATCAGAGCACGAGAGGTCTTCTTCACCGACGCCTCGATAGTGGGCCAGTCCAGCGGCTTGAGGCTGCGCAGATCGATCACCTCGGGGCTGATGTCCAGCTCCTCGAGCAAAGACGCAGCCTCCACGGCAATATAGGCCATGGCCCCGTAGGCGATGATGGTCACGTCTTCGCCCTGGTGGCGGATGGCCGCCTGGGCCAATGGCACCCGATGCTCGCCGTCCGGATAGGGGCCCTTGGCCAGCCGATAGAGCTTCTTCGGCTCGAGGAACATGACCGGATCGGGATCCTCGACCGCGGTGAAGAGCAGCCCTTTGACGTCGGCCGGTGTCGAAGGCACAACCACCTTGAGCCCGGGCACGTGGGCGTAGAACGACTCGATGGACTGCGAGTGGTACAAGGCCCCGTGGATCCCGGCGCCGTAGGGGGTGCGGACGACCATGGGCACGTTCCACTTCCCGTCGGAGCGGAACGAGATCCGCGCCGCCTCGGAGACCAGCTGGTCGAAGGCCGGATGGATGTAATCGGCGAACTGGATCTCGGGGATGACCTTGAATCCGGCCGCGGCCATCCCGATGGCGGCGCCGATGATCGACGACTCGGCGATCGGCGTGTTGAAGCAGCGCTCCGGCCCGAAGCGGTCGGTGAGGTCCTGTGTCGCCTTGAAGACCCCCCCTTTGCGCCGGGCGACGTCCTCGCCGAACACCACGGCGTCCTCGTGTGCTTCCAACACCTCATGAAGTGCCATGTTGATCGCCGTGATGAGGTTGACCATCTCCCCGCCGGAAGCCTCCTCCGGTTGGGTGACCGGAGGGCCGGGCTCGATGACCCGGGCGTAGACCCGGCTGGTTGCCTCATCGGGATTGGGCGCGGCCTCGGCGGTCTCCACCGCCCGGGCCAGGGCCGCGATCACCTCTCTGTCGATTCGCTCCTCGTCGGCCTCGGTCAGCAGTCTGTTCTCGATGAGGTACTGGCGGACTCGGGCCACCGGGTCACGCTTACGCCAGGTCTCGACCTCCTCACGGCTCCGATACAGGGTGTCGTTGTCATCGGAGGTATGTGCGTAATAGCGATAAGTCTCCGCTTCGATCAGGGTTGGTCCCTCGCCCGCCCGAGCTCGGCGTACCGCCTCCTGCATCACCTTGTACACCCGCAGCGTCCTGTTGCCGTCGACTTCGACACCGGGGAACCCGTAGCTCTCGGCCCTGGCGGCGAGGCTCCCGGCGACCTGTTCCTCTTGGGGGACGGAGATGGCGTAGCGGTTGTTCTCGATGACGAAGATCAGTGGCAGCCGTCGGATGCCGGCCCAGTTCATCGCCTCGTGCCAGTCCCCCTCAGATGTCGAGCCCTCACCCCCGTAAACGGCCACGACCGCGCCGTCGCCCCGGTTGGCCACGGCCTGGGCGATGCCGACCGCGTGGGGATACTGGGTCCCGATGACGGAGGACTGGGTCAAGACGCGTCGCTCGCGACTGGACCAGTGGCCGGGCAGTTGACGGCCCCCGGACATCGGGTCGGTCTTCTTGGCGAATGCCCCGAGGAAGATCTCCACCGGCTCGAAACCCCATGCCAGTGCAACTCCCATGTCCCGGTAGTAGGGAAGGACCCAATCCTTCTCTCGATCCAGAGCCAGGGCGGATGCCACCTGGACCGCCTCGTGACCGGAGGATCCGACGACGAAGGGGGCCCGGCCCTGCCGCTGGAGGGCGAAGAGTCGGTCGTCGATCCGCCGTGTCGTCAGCATCAGCCGGTACATCTCCACGACCTGCTCGTCGGACAGGCCCAATTCCCCATGGTGCAGATTCCGGTCGAAATCCATGCCGTAAGTGCGATGACTGGTCAACTGAGGTCCTCTCCGCTGCGGCGGAACCGCCGCAGGTCGCCGATTTCGCGGATCCGATCCTCGGCCAGCATCACCGCGGCCTGATTCGGGTTGACCTGTTGTTCCTTCGATGCGAGGAGGATCGCTTTGGTCGCGTCGAAGATCGAATCCACCCTGTGCATCGCCCGCATCTTCGAATAGCCGTGCAACTCGTCGTAGACATTGATCAGACCGCCGGCGTTGACCACAAAATCCGGGGCATAGATGATTCCCCGGTCTGCGATGCGATCGGCGTCCTCGTCGGTGGCCAATTGATTGTTGGCGCTGCCCACGATCGCCTGGCAGTTGAGACGGGGGATCGTCGCTTCGTTGAGCCCGCCTCCCAGGGCGCACGGCGAGTAGAAGTCGCAGTCGACGGTATGGATGTCCTCCACATCGACCCCCTTGACCCCATAGGTTTTCACCGCCTCCGTGATCGCTTTCTCATTCGAGTCGGACACGATGACGTCGGCGCGTGCCTCGACGAGTAGCTGGACGAACGCACCTCCAACCTTGCCCACTCCTTGGACAGCGAACCTGCGACCGGCGAGATCGGTGTCTCCCCACATGAAGTCGGCAACGGCCCTAGAGGCAGCGAAGAGGCCACGGGAGGTGACTGGCGACGGGTCGCCGGCCCCGCCTTCGGCTGGAGAGCTGCCGAGGGCCCAGCGAGTCTCGCGGCGGATGATGTCGACATCTCTCGTGGTGGTCCCCACATCCTCAGCGGTGATGTAACGCCCGCGCAGAGAGTCGACGATCCTCCCGTATGCCCGAAGGAGGCGCTCGGTTTTGTCGGTGGCCGGGTCGCCGATGATCACAGCTTTGCCGCCTCCCAGGTCGAGTCCTGCGGCGGCCGCCTTGTATGTCATTCCCTTGGCGAGACGGAGAACGTCGACGAGTGCGTCCTGCTCGGTCTCGTATGGAAAGAAACGGGTCCCGCCGAGAGCGGGACCCAGAGCCGTGGAGTGGATGGCGATTATGGCCCGAAGGCCCGATACATGGTCGTAGCCGTAGATGATCTGCTCGTGACCTCCGCGGGCAACCTCATCGAATACGACCAAGTTCGGTCCTCCGTTCTCGAGGGGCGGTTCTCACTCTGCGGCGAATCTTACCTGGACGCCCCTGGCCCGGCCGTGTGACGGTGGGGCCAAGGCATGCCACCATGGAGGAGTGACCAAGACCGCCCATCTCCGGGTCTACACCCCAGAGAGCTCTGAGGACGGCGACCCTGTGCCGGGGTTCGTTCGGAGCTACTGCCTGCTCTCCGAGTCCGAGGGTGATGCCGACTGGGTGGTCGAGTGGAATGGGCAGCGAATGGTGTGCCCACGCAATCTCCGTCTTCGTGTCCTCGAGTCGACCGTCGCGTTCGCGAACGCGTTTCGTGGCCTTGGGGCCGGCCTTATTCCCGAGGAGGCAGCCCGGGCCGCCGACAGCGAGCTTCGCCGATACCACCAGGAGCACCCGGGTCATCGCTCCCATGTCCTCACTTCCGCCTGGCATGTCCCGGTCCGTTGGTTCACCGCGTTCCAACCGGAGGACAAAGATGTGTACGAGGTCGAAGGCACTCCGAGGATCAGGCTGCGTGTCGATCTCGCTGTCGGCCGAAAGCGGGTCGACCATGCCCTTGGGGTGCTCCGGGGCCTCCAGGTCTTTCAGGGGCCCGCCGAGGAACTCGCCCAGCTTTCGGAATGGATCGACAGCTTCCCCGGGGAGTCGATGCTCGAGCTCGACTACTCGACCGTTTCCGACCTGTTCGCCCCGCAGGAGCTGGTGTTCGATGATTCGGTCGAGCTAGTGCGACGCTCGATCGAGGCCCTCGCCGACGGTGACATGATGACGGCCGGAGAGAACTACGGCCGTGTCGTCTCGCGATGGGCGCCCGCCTTCTCGGTCACCTTCTGCAGCTGATCCGGTTGCCTGTGGTGGTGCCGTCGAGGTGACGGGAATAAACGGCGTCCGGAGACGTTCACGATTTGTGAATAGAATCACAAGCTGTTCTCCCCTCCGATTTGCGAGGGCCAGTGGAGCCAGTTTCCGCTACTCCCAGCGGACTCCTTCTCCTCCTCAAATGCTCCACTGGCCCCGCAACTCCCCCGTGACGACCGTCCCCGTCTTGACCCGTGGCTCTGAACGCCTACCATCCCCACCGACATGACATGCCCACCCACGAGCTCGACCCGCTGCTGCGTTTGTCGCTGTGCGGCCGTGCCGTGTGGGTAAAGATGTCCTGAGTCAGCAAGAGACAGACACAGAGAGCCCGCACCGGCACCGGATGCGGGCCTTTGTCGTCATGGGGCCCCTCCGGACGAGACAAGGAGACGGACCATGACCAGCCAGCACGCCAAAGTGACAGAAGAGCGCGTCGATGTGGAGCTCGACTGCTCGGGTGTGCTCTGCCCTCTACCGGTCTATCGAGCTTCGCTCGCCCTCGGTCAACTCTCGCCCGGACAGGTGCTCAAGCTGATCACCACCGATCCTGGGGCGCTCGAGGACATCCCGGCCCTGGCCAGGCAGACCGGCAACATCCTGTTGGGCGTCGAACGCGAGGAGTTTCGCCAGCTGTTCTGGATCGAGAAGGCGGCGCGGCCATGACCGACACGCTCACCCATACTGGAACCGATGTGGAGCAGGATCATCGTCGGCGCCGCATCGCCCTGGTCGCCTCCAAGGGGACGCTCGATCAGGCGTACCCACCTCTGATCCTGGCCACGACGGCGGCGAGCCTGGGATGGGAGGCCGGGGTGTACTTCACCTTCTACGGCCTCGATATCATCCACAACGACCGGCTGGAGAGCCTCAAGGTCGCGTCTTTGGCCAACCCGGCGGGCCCGATCCAGCTCCCCAACCTGCTCGGCGCGCTCCCCGGGGCGACTGCCGCGGCCACCAAGATCATGAAGAAATGGATGAGCGATGCCCGTATGCCCACCGTTCCCGAGTTCATCGAGATGGCTCAGGGTCTCGACGTCCGGTTCTTTGCCTGCTCGACGACTATGGGTGTGATGGGCGTGGAGGAGGGAGACCTGATCAAAGGGTGCGAGATCGCCGGGGCCGCCGCGTTTCTCGACTTCGCCGCCGATGCCGACGTCCAGCTGTTCGTCTGACCATCAGGGGGCCCGTCTCTGGCCGACCACACGTGCCAGGACCGGCCCCACCGTGGCCATGACCAACACGTACCCGGCTGCGATGCGCGCCAGCTGCCCGCCCACGCCCGCCGCGACTCCCAATCCGGCGATGACGATCGAGAACTCGCCTCGTGCAATCAGAGCGGTCGCGCTACGCCTCCTTCCCCTCTCCCCAATACCTGCCCGACCTGCCGCCCACCATCCGGTCGCAGCCTTGGTGGCTCCGGTCACCAGGGCAAGTATCACAACTACCAATGCCGCCGACGGAAGCGTGCCTGGGTTGATCGACAGACCGAAGAACACGAAGAAGACCCCAGCAAACAGATCACGCAACGGGGATAGAAGGTGCCGGGCCCGATCGGCGGCATCTCCCGAGACTCCGATGCCAACGAGGAAGGCACCGACCGCAGCCGAGACGTGGAGATGCTCCGCTATCCCGGCAACAATGAGGGTGACCCCCAAGACCGTCAGCAGGTTTACTTCGTCCGAGCCGGAGAAGGCGGTGCGGCTGAGCCGATCACCGTGTCGGGAGGCGAGAGTCAGGATCAGCGCCACGACGGTCAGTGCCGCTGCAACGGACCCCAATATTCCCGCAAGAGTCCCGCCCAGTGCCACCGCGCCAAGGATGGGAAGGATGACTGCCATGGCCAGATCCTCGAACACGAGTATCGAGAGGATGATCGGGGTCTCCCTGTTTCCCGTCCAGCCGAGATCGTGGAGCAGCTTGGCGACGACGCCCGATGACGAGATGTAGGTGACGCCGCCGAGGAAGAGCGACCCGACAGGGCCAAATCCGAGGATCAGGCCGGCCAGATAGCCGGGAGCGAAGTTGGCGAGGAAATCGACGATGCCGTCCAGAGCACTCGTTCGGAGGCTCTTCACGAGGTCGTCGCCGGTGTACTCGAGGCCGAGCATGAAAAGCAACAGCACCACTCCGATCTGGGCGCCGGCGTCGATGAACTCCTCGGATGTGACCAATGGGACCAGACCGCCCTGCCCGAATGCCAGCCCACCAAGCAGATACAGGGGTATCGGGGAGATTCCGATCCGGCCGGCGATGCGAGCGAGGACGGCGAGAGCGAGGACGATGGCCCCGATCTCGACGAGGAGCTGGGCAGTGTCGCTCACGTCATCCGGCGACGAGGATCGACTTCACGGCCTCGATCCCTTGGGCCGTCCCTACCACAACCACCAGGTCATTGGGCGCGAACACGAATTCGGGCCCCGGCGCCGGGAAGGGATCATCGCCACGTATCACCGCAACCACCGAAGCCCCCGTCCGGGTTCGAATCCGTGCGTCGCCGATCGTTTTCCCCGCATAGGGCGAGCTTGAATGGATGGGAAGCCAGTCGATCGCCAGACCTTCAACCTGTTGCAGCTTGGATATCTCCTCGATGACGGGCGAGACGCCGAGGACATCGACCAGAGTGTGGGCGTCGTCATCGTTCAGATCGAGGACCATCTCGGCGGTGTCGGGGTCATCCGCGGAGGCGATGAAGATCTCGCGTCTGCCACCTCGGTGGTGCACAACTCCCACCCTTTGCCCTTGCTCGCTCACGAAGTCGAATCTGACTCCTACGCCAGGCAGTCTCGTTTCCTCGATCTTGGACATGGTTCGGACCTCCTCGACTTGGCATCCTTGCATGTGAGGGGCCGGCATCCTCGACGGGATGCCTCAGGCGAGAGGTTCAGCCTGCCAGTGAGGCGGCGGCCTCTGGGGCAACTGGCAGCGTCAGCTCGAAGCGGGTCCAACCGCCGCGTCGCCGGTAGACAAGGTCCCCGCCCATCATCCGCGCCAGCTGTCGAGCGACCGCCAGACCGAGGCCGACCGAGTCCGGTCTGACATCCGACGACGACTGCGAGCGGTAGTAGGGATCGAAGATGTGCTCGGCGTCGATGCCCCTGACTCCGGATCCGTCGTCGCTGACCACGAGGGAGGCCAGGTTCCGATGGCTGGATACCTCGACACGCACCGTCTTCCCTCCGTAGCGGTGGGCGTTGGTGAGCAGATTCCGGACGATCTGCCTGGTTCGCAAAGTGTCGGCCCATGCCGTCGACGGGTCTCCTACGATCGCCACGTCGAGGTCGACTCCGAGGGAATCGACGAGCGACCGGCACTCGTCGAGGAGGTCGATCGAACCGGGGCTGATCGTCAGGTTGCCCGACGCCGCTCTCTCCGCCGTGAGGAGATCGTCCACCAGTTGGGCAACTTCCTGGCTCTGGCTCGAGATCAACACGACCATCTCCCCGATCTCCTCGGGTGTGTACCCCTCGAGGCCATCGGCCAACTCACCCGAGAACCCGACGACTGCGGCCAGCGGCGTGCGCAGCTCGTGGCTCACCGTGGCGATGAATCGGTCCTTGGCCTCGGCCAGCTCCTCCAGACCCTCGCGCGCCGACTCCCTCTCCCAGTACGCGCCAACCATATCTGCCGCGCGCATCAGCCCTTCGACCTCGACATCGGTCCACACATTGTCCCGCCAGAAATCGGAGTAGCCCAGTGTTCCCACCCATTGGTCCCGGATCATGATCGGGGCCATCAGCTCCGAACGAATGCCCTCCGCCTCGTAGCGGGCTCGGATTGGCATCGGCAGGTCGCTCACCCGGATCCGGGCCGGCCGGCCCGCGGAGAGAACCTCGATGATCTGCGGGAACTGGCTGTAGTCGCCCTCATCGAAGCTATCCGGCCCCGAGGGGACATTGTCCCCTACGGCCGCGGCAACGATCTCCCACATGACGCTGCCGTCCTCAGCCACCCGGTTGATGTCGATATAGGCATAGTCCGCCTCGGTGGCGTCGAGGAGGGCCTGGAGCGCGGCGGTCAACGGTTGTTGGTCGCGACCGGTGAGCAGGGCCTGGGAACACGTGGCCAGAGCCTTTTGGATGCGCGCCGTGTTGGCTTGATGCTCGGAGGCGGCGGCGAGAGACTGGATCAGCTGCCATGTGATCCACATGACCAATGCCTGCCCCGGGATGCCGATCATCAGGCGGGCGAAGGCGACGGAAGCCAGAGGTTCATCGAGGATCAGGGATGCGATGGTGAAGGCCGCGGTCAGACCGGAGACGAGGACGAGCGGAAGCACCGATTTGCCCTCGCGTGTAGCCACATAGACCACCGATATGAGGATCAGACAGGCAAGCGTGTATCCGCTGTCGAACCCGGTGGTGTTCCAGGCCTCGGTCAAACTGAGGGCGCAGAGCGTCAGGGCGGCCGTGACAACCACGGCCTCGATACGGCGGTGACGAATCAACTGAAATGTGGCGGTGAGGCCGACGACGGCGTAGGCAGCCAGCCGGTACCCCGCGCCAGGGGCGGCGTCGACAGACCAAGCCCCGTATTCGGCGATTACGCCGAACGCAGTGGCGACGACGGCGGCCAGCAGCACCGCAACACGAAAGCGCGGCGTCATGACCTGCCGGTTGGTCGGTGCCATCGTCGTCTATCGACAGATCGGGCCTTCGAGTTGAAGGCCCGCCGGGTCATCCGCCCCGGTAGGCCACGCAGTCGATCTCCACGGCCCCCCCGAGGGCGAGCTCAACGCCGCCCACCGTGATCCGGGCCGGCGGCGCGTCTCCGATGGCTGCCATGTACGCCTCGTTCATGACCGGGAAGTCCGCCATGTCCGAGAGGTAGACGTTCATCTTCACGACATCTCCCAGGCCTAGCCCGGTTGCCTCCAGGATCTTCTCGATGTTCCGGATGGTCTGCGTGGTCTGGGGGCCGACGCCTCCGTCGACCAGCTCCGTGGTGTCGCCCGCAGTCCCCAGGCTCCCCGCCACGTGGACGAAGTCCCCCGCAATCACGGCGTGGCTGAACGAGGGAACACGGGCGAGCCCTTCGACGACGACCTTCTCCATGTCATGACCTCCTGACCAATAGAGTCGCTGGCCTGCGAGGAGGAAGGTAGTGAGTGACGATCGCCCGACCGGATGGGGTGGGAACCCTGTCCAGCCGCCAGATCTCCAGGAGGTGACCGAGGCGGCGGGTCGAATCGAGAGCCTCGTCGTGCGAACTCCTCTCATGCCGTTGCAGAGCTACGAAGCCTCCGCAGACATCTACCTCAAGCCCGAGGTCCTCCAGCCGGTGGGATCGTTCAAGATCCGGGGCGTCGGCAACTGGGCACTCAGTCTCAGCGACGAGGAGAGACAGCGCGGCATCGCCACCACCAGCGCCGGAAACACCGCCATGGCCCTGGGGTACGTGGGGCGACTCCTCGGCGTGCCGGCACGGTCTCATGTTCCCGACTCCCTCCACGAGTCGAAGCGGGAAGCGCTCGCCGCCTACGGGGTCGATCTAGTCCAGGTCTCAATGACGGAGTTGATGCGATTCATGTTCGAGGAGGCGTGGCGAGCGGATCCGCACAGTTATCTCAACCCATGGGGTGAGCCGCTTATGGCTGCCGGCCACGGAACGATCGGCGTCGAGATCTTCGAAGAGCTTCCCGACCTCGACTCTGTCTTCGTCCCGGTTGGCGGTGGGGCTCTTCTCGGTGGGGTTGCGTCGGTGCTGAAGATCCTCAAGCCGTCGATCCGTGTTTTCGCGGTGCAGGCTCGAGTCAACTCGGCTCTCGCCGCGGCGTTCGAAGCCGGAGGGCCGAGATGGATCGACTGGCAAGACACCATCGTCGAAGGTGCATCCACACCGGTGATCACAGACGAGATGTACCCAATGCTGCGCCGGCTCGTCGACGAGCTGGTCCTGGTCGGCGAGGAAGAGGTGATGGCCGCCATGAGTCTTCTCGCCTGGGGCAACAAGCTGGTCACCGAAGGCGCAGGTGCCGCTGCCGTCGCCGCTGCCCTGGCGACGCCGGTCGAGGCGCGGGGCCTGAGCGTCTGCGTCGTGAGTGGCGGGAGTGTCGATCGTGCCCTATTCGCCAGGGTCGTGGGGGAAATCGGAGCGAGCCCCATCGGTAGCCTTGCCTGATGCACCGGTTGACCGCCGCCGCGGCCGCGCTGATCACCGTCGCGGCCTGCACCGGCGAGTCGGGGACTACATCGACAGTCGTCGACCAGACGACGGCCCCTGCGGCGACCGAGCCCCTAACCACCGATGTGGCGGACCTGCCAGGCCGGCTCGTGGTCGTCGACGACAGCGGCAATGTCGTCACCATGAATCCCGACGGCTCTGGCACCGCTGCCATCACCGACGACGGCGGCGAGGCGGCCGGCTATCGGCAGCCTGCCTTCTCTCCGGTGACCGATGCCGTCGTTTGGTCCGAGATCAATGCCGAAGGATCGGGCTTGGGCTCGAGCGACGGGCTGGGTGGGAACCGTATCTCAATGCCGATGACTGCCCCTCCCTTCTATATGTTCTGGTCGCCCGACGGCAACGGGATCGGTGTGTTGCACAACAGTGTCGGGGGGACGATCGAGTTCGAGATGGTCGATGTCGGCGCGACAACCTCCGAGGTGATGGCGCAGGGATCCCCCTTCTACTTCTCGTGGAGCCCTGACAGCAGCCAGGTTGCCGCCCATGTCCAGTCGGAGTTCTTCGGGACCATTGGACTCGACGGCGAGGGAGCGGATCTCGGCGCCACCGCCCCCGGGTACCAGGCGCCGCATTGGATTTCGGCCGGGATCCTCCATCTCTCCGCCGACGGTCTCGAATTGCGCCAGGTTGACGGGGAGGCCCGTCTTCTGGCCACAGTCCCCGGACCACTGGCTTTCGTAGCCAACCGCCAGGGCACCAGAGTGGCGGTCCAATCGTTCGTCGAGGAAGAGACCCCTCCAGGCGTCAACGCGGCCATCACCCAGACACCTGCGATCCCCTCCAATACGGTCGTGGTACTGGACATCGAAAGCGGCGAGATGTCAGAGGTGGTCGCCTCCACGTCGATAGGGCTGTTTTGGAGCCCTGATGGGGAGTCGCTACTCGTCCTGAACCCTGACGAAGGTGGCGCCGCAGAGCTGGCCACGATCGTCTGGCGGGCTGGTGATACCACCGAGCTCTCGAACATGTCGCCAAATCCGGCCTTCGTCGCCGATGTACTCCGGTTTTTCGATCAGTACGGTCAGTCACTGCAGCTGTGGTCACCCGATTCGGCGGCGTTCGCCCTGCCCGGGGCGATCGACGACGACGCGGGCATTTGGGTCCACCTCGTCGCCGGTGGCGACCCAGTCAATGTTCACGACGGGTCTTGGGTCTCCTGGTCCGCGACCTGACCACGGGAGAAGGTCAGGTTCGCTCCATCAGCGTTTTCACCGGTCTGACCGACTTCGATCCTGCGCCTTCCCTGCAATCGTCGGCTCACTGCTCTTCATGGCGGCGGCGGTCTTGCTGGTCCCGATGTTCTGGCCGTTCTGAGGAAACGGGTCAGAGGCTGGCAGGTTCCTTCTTGCGGGACTGTTTCCAGGCGGGGATGTAGAGCGGGGCGGCGGCGGCGAGGACAAAGGCGCCGACATAGGCAGCGGTGCTCAGCGAGGTCGCATCGGCGAGGGCGGTGAGGGCGATCAGCCCCAACGCGGCGGCAGACAAGCCCGCCATCGAGTTGAGGGAGGACACGGTGGCCCGGAACCGCCCGTCGACCTGCCGATGCAGAAGCGTCATGTGGATCGGGTTGGAGGCACCGTGGACCAGATAAGCAGCCAGATAAGCGGCGATCACTCCGGGCACCCCGGCGGCGAAACCGATGCCGACCACGGCGAGTCCCTGAAGAATCCGCAGCAACGCCGCGGCCGGTGCCAAACCGAGACGATGACCCAGCCAAGGCACCGTTGCCGCTCCTGCCGCCGAGATCAGCCAGGCTGCGGATGCGGCAGGGCCGGTGATCGCGGCTGCCCGTTCAGCGTCACCGAGGATCTCGGAGAGGCGCAACGGGATGAAGCTCTCGAACGTGATCATCCCGAATCCCCAGAACAACTCGACAGACACGATCGCGAGGAGTACGCGGTTGTCCCGCAGCAGCCGGAGACCACCTCTGATTGCGGCCGGGGTCTCGCGGGCGGCGCTTGTCGCCGCCTGCCAGCCTCTTTCGGTGCGAATCTCCGTCATGAGGATGACGACGCCGGCGAGGCCGACCAGCTGCAGCACCAGAGAGACGACGACCGGAGTGGCGAGAGGCTCCAGCCCTGTGATCGGGGTCAAGCCGACGAGGAATCCGCTCAGGAGGGCGCCGGCGGCAATGGAGATCCCCAGGGCGATCCCGGCGCCACTGAGACCACGCTGGATCTGTGCTTCGGGATCGGCGGCGTGGGTCGCATCGACATACCATGCCTCCAGTGGTCCGCTGTCTAGGGCCCGGAACACACCTTGCAGCGCAAACGCAGAAAAGAAAGCCGCGAAGGAGTCGGCGGACAGATAGATGGCTACCGATGCCATCCCGAACAGCGAGGAGGTGATCAGCACCCGTTTCCGGCCCAGCGAGTCGGCCAGGCCCCCGGTCGGCAGCTCGAGAAAGAGGACGACGAGCCCCTGTCCAGCTGCGGCCAGGCCGAGCTGGCTCAACGAAAGCCCGCGTTCGGCGGGCAGCAGGATGAACACCGGTATCAGGAGGCCTGTGGGCAGCCATCGCATCGCGACCAACGTCAGGTAGCGCCTTCGCACCGCCTCCGCGGTCAGGGCCTGTGTCATATCCGCCCATCCGGCTGGGGGAAGGCGAAAGTGTAAAAGATGATCCGGGCCGGGTCGGACCCTGGCTCGAGCCTGCGGTAATGATCGATCACCGCGGTCAAATCCTTGCCGAGATCGCGGAGTTGTTCGGCGGAGAGCTCGAGGAGGTAATCGGAGGAGCCGGCCGCGTCCCGCCACTCGACTGGCCAGTCCCACTCCGATGCGAACCATTCCTCGGCGAACAACTGGAACCGGCGTAGCGACTCGCCATGCAGCCATTCCGCTGCGGCGATCCCATCCGGGTCCTCATCGAGGTCGCTGGTGAGCCAGGAGTGCATCTCGTGGGTGGGCCGCCACCACCGCTCCCTGCCTTTCCCCTCGCCGGTTTCCTCGACCAGACCAACTGAGGCCAGCTTTCGCAGGTGATAGCTCGTGGCCCCGGTGTTGGTGCCGAGGACATCGGCCAGGGTCGTCGCCGTTGCCGGTCCGTTGAGGCGAAGCTCGCCGAGGAGACGGCTCCGCAGCGGATGGGCGAGGACCTTGAGGGCCGTTGGGTCGAGACGTGGGTAGGGGCGGGTGGTGGTCATCGCATGCACAATAACTATGCAAAGGAAATGTGCAAGTCTGCGTCAGCTGGCAGGAACCACCAGGTCGAATGACATCGGGGGCATGACTTCGACGAAGTACCACTGCTCGGCGTCGTCCCAACGTCGGTTCCAGTCGACCCGGTGGCCCTCACCTTCACGCTGCATCAGCCGCTTTTCTCGCAGGGCTGCGGGCGCGTCGAGGAGCACCCGCAGATGGAAGAGATCGGCGAGCTCAGGACGGGCGCTGTAGGCGCCATCGAGGATGATCACTGGAGCCGGGTCACAGGTGACAGGTAGGTCGGCCAGGCTGCCGTCGTCGGCCTCCCAGTCGTAGGGGTGCCAGGACGCCGCCTCACCCCTCCCTAGTTTCTCGAGCACCGGTCGCTGTCTTCGCCAGTCGATGCAGTGGCCGGCCTTCTCGGCGGCGCTCATTGCATCCCAGGTCCCGGCGGTCCCACCCGAATAGAAGTCGTCGCCGTCGACAACGGCCGCCCCGACCACCGGAGCGACCATCGCGGCCAAAGTCGACTTCCCGGCCGCACTCCGCCCATCGAGGGCGACGAGGATCGGATCCGGTCGTTCGGATGCGACCTCACGTATACGACGGGTCAGCACCGAGGCCGGGTCCATCGCTCGCTAGGGGAGTGGGACGATGGCGTCGATCTCGACCAGGTATTCAGGGCTGGCGAGCGATGACACCACGAGCAGGGTGTTGGCGGGCGGTGGGGCGGGGAAGAACTCCTTGCGTACCTCGGCAACGGGTCCGCGATCCTCGATACGGGTCAGGTACAAGGTGGTGCGAGCCACGTCTGCCATTCGCCCGCCCCCAGCCTCGATCACACGTTGCAGATTGATCAATACCTGACGCGCCTGGGCCGCGGCGTCGCCACCACCGACGAGATCTCCGTTCTCGTCGACCGCGACCTGACCGGCGACGAAGAGGACCTTGCCCGATGTGATGATCCCGTGGGAGTAATGCCCGGCCGGAGGGGCGTGCATCGGCACATCGACCGCCGTTCGTTCGAAGTGTTCAGCCATCCACTGAACCTATCACCACCTCTTGACAGTCCCGCGCAGAACGAGGTATGGTAGTCAATCGATCGATTGATAAAGGAAACAGTTGAATAATGATCATCGATCCATCGGCTGAGGATCGTCTCGATCGTGCATTCGCCGCCCTGGCCGACCCGGTCCGGCGGCGCATCATCGCCAGGTTGAGCCGGGGACCGGCCACGGTCAACGAGCTCGCCGAGCCGTTCGAGATCACCAAACAGGCGGTGTCGAGGCACATCCAGGTACTGGAGCAGGCCGGCCTGGTGACCCGGAGCCGTGATGCGCAGCGGCGGCCGGTGCACCTCGACCCAGCCCAGCTGGAGGCGATGACCGCCTGGATCGATCGATACCGGCTGAAACACGAGGAGCAGTACCGGCGTCTCGACGCCCTGCTCGAGAGAATTGACAAGGAGGAATGAAATGACCAACCCACTACGAGTCGACGCCCCCGAGGGCGTGCCCTTCATAGATTTCGAGCGGGAGTTCGACGCCCCGGTTGACGCGGTGTTCCGGGCCCACAAGGAGCCCGATCTCGTCAAGCAATGGATGGGTCCCAGCGAGTACACGACGGACATCGACACCTACGACTTCCGGACCGGGGGTCGGTGGCGCTATGTGCAGCGCAACGAGGCGGGCGAGGAGTATGCATTCAATGGCGTCTTCCACGTCGTCCGCGAGAACGAGTTCGCCATCCAGACATTCGAGTTCGAGATGTTCCCTGACGTGGTGAGTATCGAGAGTCTCACTTTCCAGGACCTCGGCGACGGGCGAAGCCGTGTGCGGGGTCATGCGACGTATCCCTCGCTGGAGGCGCGGGACGGGATGGTCGAAGGCGGGATGGAAACCGGCATGACTGACGGCTATCAGCGCCTCGACGATCTGCTGACCACCCTCTGAAAGGGGCGGAGACAAAATGGACTGGACATTGGAAGTGGTGCTCCTCCCGGTGAGCGATATCGACCGGGCGATCGAGTTCTACCGGGACAAGGTCGGATTCGAGCTCGATCACGACACCAGGACCGACCAGATGCATGTGGTCCAACTGACTCCACCGGGATCGGGCTGTTCGATCGTCCTCGGAGACCTCGACGCTCATCGCGAGATGCCCCCTGGATCGCTGCGAGGTCTCCAGTTGGTCGTCGCCGACGCCGGGGCTGCCCGTCAGGAGCTCATCGATCGGGGGGTGGAGCCGAGCGAGATCGTCGTCTTCGATGAGCGCGACGGGGGGACTTTCTTCGGGTTCAGCGATCCCGATGGAAACACTTGGTCGGTGCAGCAGATCAAGGAGCGTGGAGAGAAACCGCTGATCCCCCACGAGGCAAGAGGCCGCTTCGGGGAGGACGTGACTCTCTGACGCGTATCCTCTTCGGATGACTGCTGACCTGATGTTCCAGTTGGTGAATGATCCCTGGACGTGGGGGCGAGGGTTCGCTGTTCGCTGGATCGCCTGGTTTCTGTTCATGGCATTTCTCGCCCTGTTGGCCCTGGGAGTGGCGTTGCTATGGCGACGTGCGGCGGGTGACGCCAAGGTCGAGCGGAGCACCGGCGACGAGGCGCTCGACGCGGTCCGTCTTCGTTACGCCCGGGGCGAGATGACCCGTGAGGAGTTCCTCCAGGTCATCAAAGACCTGAGCGGCCCCGAGCCGCCTCCGGCCGACTAGATCAGGATCGGCCGGGTCCTCGGGTCGTGGTCGTGCTGGCCGCGGCCGGTCTCGGCTTCGCGTTCGCCCTCGGTGCCTTCGAGGGGGATCCACCCCGATCACCAGCGCGGCGGACGGAGCGACCGTGACAGCCATCTCGTCGCCGGCGTCGTCTGCATCTGAATCGGTCTCGTCCACGTCCGGCGACGACCCACTTTCCGACGCCCACGGCGAGTTGGAGGCAGCGGTCGATGGCCACCTGCCGGTCGAGGGCCCTCCGCCGACAGCACCTGCCACCGCCACCCAGACCGTGATCCAGGTGCTCGAGGACCAGTGCGGGGTGGTCGTCGTAACGGAGTGACGAGCTAAAGCCGGCCGCTCACTCGAGCGCGGAAAGAAAAGAGAGTACGCGACTGGTCATCAGCTCGGTCGCCGTCCTGTCATAGGAAGGCAGAGATGAGTCCGCGAATAGGTGCACGTCTCCGGGATAGATGAACAGCTCGGCCTGTTCGGTGGAATCGACAAGGGCTCTTGCGGCTTCGAGATCGCCCCCGCCCGCGAATTCCGGGTCGGCGTCCATCCCGTGTACCTGAACCGGCACGCCCTTGGGCCATTCCTCACCAAACTCGGTGACGGGCAGACAGGAGTCGAAGAACAGCGCGCCCTTGGCCCCCTGCCGGGTTTGGGCGAGCTTCTGGGCGGGCATCACGCCCATCGAGAATCCCGCATAGACCTGTTCCGATCCCAGCAACTCGGCCTCAGTGACGCCGCGGTCGAGGATGTTTTCGAATCCGATGGTTTTGGCGTAGGCCATGCCCTCCTCGAGTGTCGGGAAGGTGTGAGTGTCGAATAGGTCGGGCGTGTGAACGACGTGCCCGGCGGAGCGCAGCTCGTCGGCGAAGGCCCTGATCCCGGGGGTGAGACCCAGGACGTGGTGGAACAACACGATTTCGGCCATGGTTTCCTCCTTGTCTCCTCCATTGATCCAAAATTTTGGAACAATCGGGAACGTTAGTCTCATCGGTCATGGCCAGCAAGCCCGCCGTACCTGATTACGAATTAGTCGACACTCTCGAGCTCACCAATCCTGTCCAGGTGCAGGCGATCGGCAACCAACTCCGAACGACGATCCTCGGCCTGCTCCACGAGCGCGCCGCCACCGTGACCGAGATCGCCAGTGCCGTGGGCCGGCCTAAGAGCACCGTTGCCTACCACGTGGACGTCTTACACGAGGCCGGCCTGGTTCGCGTGGTGCGGACGCGTCGGGTGCGAGCCATCGAAGAGCGCTACTACGGGCGGACGGCTCGGATGTTCTACGTCGGGGTCGGGAAGGGCCCGGGCGATGCCGCGCTGCCTTTGGACTTCAACGACTTCGATGTCGCCGCCCAGGAGTCCCAGTCGGCGTATCAAGCCCACCGGTTGTGGTCGTTCATCCGGCACGCCCGGATCCCGCCCGATCGGGCCGCCGAGTTTTGGACCCAGGTCATGGCGTTGGTGCACGAATTCGATCGGCTTCCCCGTTCCGGGGACACGGCCTACGGGTTCGTAGTTGGCCTCTACCCGATCCCGGATTACCCGATGCTGCCGGCCTTGGAGGAATGACGCCGGTCGAGTTGTCAACAGTGCTCGACAGTGTTCTTCGGAAGCGGCGTCCTCATGTCTCGGAGGCCAGATCATGGATACGCGTCTATGACGGCTGGATTGGTGGTCGCTGCTTGCGATAGGAGTTCTTGACGAGGATCTTTCCGTCACGCACGGTCAGGAAGTCGCAGCCGTTTACGTCGAGGCGGCGCCCGTCGGGCAAAGTGCCGCTGAGGGTCCACTCTGATACCCCGTAATCGGGCCCGAGGTTGTAGTGGCGCCCGTTACCCCACTCTGCGTCAGGCATCGATCCGAGGACCTCGGCAAACGCCTGCTTGACCTCGGTGTAGCCCTCGTACCGTTTTCCGCAGATCTCGTCACCTCCTGACGCTTCAAACACGCAGTCTTCATCGAAGAGAGCCATCAGGGCATCGAGATCGTGGCGATTCCAAGCCTCGGTGTGTTTGATGAGAAGTTCCAGCAGGTCCGTCACCCCACCTCCTCGGTCTGAAGACACTGATCATCGCAGACTCCGATGCCGGCTCCGTCGGGAAGAGGCGAACGCGACCCAGAACACCAACTGATACAGGGCAACTCAGGCGAGGACGCAGCTAGTTCGATGGTGGTCAGGGACGGCGTCGATCCGTCGACCTCCGGTTTTTCAGACCGGCGCTCTACCGACTGAGCTACCTGACCTCCAGCCAAACCCTAAATGGATTCGGTCGGCGGGAGCGACGGGATTTGAACCCGCGACCTCCGGCTTGACAGGCCGGCGAACACTCCAGGCTGTTCTACGCCCCCGGGACGTCGCCGATTCCGACGAGGTTCGGGGCGACCGGGGAAGTATAGATCTCACCGGTGCGTGCTCAACATCAGGTGAGAGTGGCCCGTTCCTCCATGCCAACCTGGCATGGGTTTCAGGTTGCCCCAGGTGAGATCGATCAACGTGTCGAGCCAGAAGTACGGCCTCACCTATCGGGTCCTCGGCTTCGTCACCTGGAGATCAGCCTGATGCGGTTGCCTCGGGTATTATCCGATAGAAACCTTGTTCTTCAACGTCCGCACGGATGCGGCCCTCATCGCCAGTCTCTCCGTGCAGTAGGAGGATCGTCTCATGCGGGCCCCGGAACGGTTTGGTTCGATCGCCTTTCTCATTTCCAGCGCAATCGCCTTGGCGTCGTCCGCCGCCTGTCGCCGAGCGTGAAGGGGTGCCGTACGCTTGGTGGGAGAGGGCATTGAATCTTTCCGGATCGGTGGGTTTGGCCTGTCCGCCTCGCGGCCGTGGTGCTCCTGACCACTGGCGAACCGCTGAACCTCGTAATTGTCTACGCCGGAACCTTCATTGGACCCTGTGCTATCTGGCGGGTGCGATCCTGGTGCTGAAAGCCACCGACTCTGCCCATGAGTCGCTTGGCGCTCACGACCAGTAGTTCCCGCGAGGGGAGCCTCTCGGAAGGGCTAGTCCACTCAGGACGTTCATCGAATGGTCACGTCTCTTGGCCCTTACCAAGCCATAATGCGTGCAGGTGCCTGACCTTGGTCTCGCACCGGGAAAAAACGGGGGGAGGGCGTAGATGCTGGGCCCGCGAGGCGGTCACCTTGGGTCCAGCTGAGCCAGTGGTGAGAGACCGACCCCCTTCGAGCAACAAGGGGTGTAGGGCATGTTGACGAATCGCTGGCGAATGACCCTGGCGGGTCTCACGGTTGCGCTGATGGCGTTTTCACTCGTACTGGTGACGACGGGGCCGCCTGCGGGTGCCTCCCACATACCGGCGACCGGGCCCCTCCCGGCGAATTGCGTTGAGTTCCAGGTCAACACCTTGGGGACCGAGAGTCCTGCCGCTTTTCCGGATGTGGACATCACGGTGAATTCCTGGGACGACGGCTCCGAATCTCATCAACTGAGCTTCTCCATAAGTGGTTTGGCTGTGGGCCAGTACGTCGACATCTCGGTCAAGTCGGGCACCGAAGTCCAGGAGGACGGCCCATACGGCAATGGCACCCACTCCTTCAGCAATGGTCTACAGAATGCGATCTCACACATCCGTCTATGTGTGTTCGGACAGGTGACGACTACCACTGTGGCCGAGACGACCACGACGGTGGCCGATACGACCACGACGGTGGCCGATACGACTACCACGGTGGCCGATACGACTACCACGGTGGCCGATACGACTACCACGGTGGCCGATACGACCACGACGGTGGCCGATACGACCACGACGGTGGCCGATACGACCACGACGGTGGCCGATACGACCACGACGGTGGCCGAT
>Ga0299914_10000593_pt1 | contig 22141 bp, 16 predicted proteins | sample RVTome_10_FD_201361 | JGI IMG/M metagenome (GOLD analysis project Ga0299914, IMG submission 201361) | Soil microbial communities from uranium-contaminated site in the Upper Colorado River Basin, Wyoming, United States - RVT153D57 (version 2) ...
TCCGTAGTCCGTGGTCCGTGGTCCAGTCCGTAGTCCGGGGGCGGGTCTCGTGGTCAGCGGCTGCTGGCATGCGAGATCAGCGGCGTCAGCCCGAAGTTGGCAGCGATCTTGGTTCGTCATCGTGTCAAGGTGATCTCATGAGCAAGTACAACAACGTGAATCCCGGGCAGTACAAAGTTGCGGGACGCGAGCGTCCCAATACTGTGGCCGAAGTACGGCAGAGTACGAGGCAGCGAAAGGCCGCAAAAAGTGCCTCGACTGCGGCCGCTACCAGAAGGCCGCGATCGAAGCCGCCACGATCACGGTGATTTCCGCTTTCTTCCTCAAGCGCCTGGCGCGAATCGATCGCGCCAGGCCCTGCAGGACCCGCCCGGTACGTTTGAGCTGCTCCGTAACCCTGTCGACCTCTTCCTTCGGCAGCAATCCCAGCCGAATAGCCAGTTCCATGTGGGTTTCCAGTTCGCCGACAGAGCCGAGCGACGTCCGCACGTGTCGGCCGAATAGACCCTCGCTTCCGGTTGCGTGCCCTTCCGCCACATTCGAAGGCACAGAAACCGCCGCGCGCCTGATCTGTGCGCTCAGTTCGAACCGCTCGTCGGCTGGGAGCAGCCTGGCCAACCTGTAGCAGGCCGCCGCAAGCTCCGTCGCTACATTCCAGGCGTCCAGGTCTCGAAAGCTTTGAATCGGACCCATTCCCATGCCCCGTCTCTCTTTCTGCAACGGCCGCTACGACGCGAAGCTGCGGATTTCGCAACAACCTTCCGTAAGTGATTGACTGTGACCGCGTGCGCCGGAGGTGAGGCAAGCCACGGACCACGGACCACGGACCACGGCACGCGTAGTACCATCCGTTCATGCCCTCGACTCTGTTAGAGAAAGTCTGGAACGCTCATACCGTCCGCAAGCTCCCGAACGGACAGACTCAGCTCTTCGTCGGTCTCCACCTCGTTCACGAGGTCACGAGCCCACAGGCGTTCGACATGCTGGCGGCGCGGGGGTGGCGGGTCAGGTTTCCGGATCGGACGGTCGCCACGGTGGACCACATCGTGCCCACGCGCGACCAGCGGCGGCCGTTCTTCGACGCCATGGCCGAGGAGATGCTCGTCGCGCTCGAGCGGAACTGCCGCGCGCATGGCATCCGGCTGTTCGATCTGTCGAGCGGCCGGCAGGGGATCGTTCACGTGATTGGCCCCGAGCTGGGGCTCACGCAGCCGGGGATGACCATTGCCTGCGGCGACAGCCACACGTCCACGCACGGGGCGTTCGGGGCGGTGGCCTTCGGCATCGGCACTTCCCAGGTGCGGGACGTGCTCGCGTCGCAGTGCCTGGCCCTGGACCCGCTGAAGGTCCGGAAGATCGACGTGGGGGGATCGCTGCAGCCGGGCGTCTACGCGAAGGACCTGATCCTCGAGATCATCCGCCGCCTGGGCGTCAACGGCGGCGCCGGCTACGCCTACGAATACACGGGCGAGGCGATTGCGCGCATGACGATGGACGAGCGGATGACGATCTGCAACATGTCGATCGAGGGCGGGGCGCGGGTCGGCTACGTCAATCCGGACGATACGACGTTCGCATACCTTCGGGAGCGCCCGTCGGCGCCGCCGGAGGCCGACTTCGACCGTGCGGTCGAGTGGTGGCGCGGCATGCGCTCGGATCCGGACGCCGCGTATGACGACGAGGTGACGCTCGACGGGGCGTCGGTCCGGCCCACGGTCACGTGGGGGATCAATCCGGGCCAGTCGATCTACGTGGACGAGCGGCTGCCGCGGCCCGACGAGGTGCCGCCGCAGGGGCGGGCGGCGCTGGAAGAAGCGCTGGCGTTCATGGGATGGCGCGCCGGCGAGCCGATCCAGGGGACGAAGATCGACGTCGCGTTCCTCGGCTCCTGCACCAACGGCCGGCTCTCCGATCTCCGCGAAGCCGCGCGGATCGTCCGCGGCCGGCAGGTCGCGACGCACGTGCGCGCGCTCGTCGTGCCGGGATCGCAGGCGATCCGGATCGCGGCCGAGCGTGAAGGGCTGGACCGCGTGTTCAGCGAGGCCGGGTTCGAGTGGCGCGGCGCGGGCTGCTCGATGTGCCTGGCGATGAATCCGGATCGGCTCGAGGGCCGCGAAGTGTGCGCCTCGTCATCGAACCGCAACTTCAAGGGGCGTCAGGGGAGCCCGTCCGGGCGCACGCTGCTGATGAGCCCCGCGATGGTCGCCGCGGCCGCGGTGGCGGGCGAGGTCGTGGACGTGCGGGGGATTGCGACGAATGCCCGTTGAGCAGATCGTGCGGATCGGCGGTACGGTTCTGCCGCTGCGCGGCGACAACATCGACACGGATCGGATCATCCCGGCGCGGTACCTGAAGGCCGTCTCGTTCGACGGCCTCGAGCAACACCTCTTCGCCGACGATCGCGCGCAGGCCGCGCCCGGTGTCCACCCGGTGGACGATCCGCGCTACGCCGGCGCGTCGATCCTGCTCGTCAACGCGAATTTCGGGTGCGGATCGTCGCGCGAGCACGCCCCGCAGGCCATCCGGCGCCGCGGGTTCAGGGCGGTGATCGGCGGGTCGTTCTCGGAAATCTTCTTCGGGAACAGCGTGGCGCTCGGCATGCCCTGCGTGTCGGCGGCACGGGAGGACGTCGATCGGATGATGCGCGCGGTCGAGGACGACCCCTCTCTCGCGCTCGACCTGGACCTGACGGTCATGTCCGTCACCGGCGCCGGCCTCGTCGTGGCAGTGACGCTCCCACCCGGCGCGCGCGAAGCCTTCCTCTCCGGCGCGTGGGACGCCACCGGGCTGCTGCTCGATCGGTTCGAGGACGTGGAACGCGTGGCGGGGCGGCTGCCGTACGTTTCCGGCTGGTGAGGGAGCAGAGGCGAGCGGGGGCTTCAGAGAGGAGTTCAGGAGAACATGAGCCAGTCAGGTTTGTCTTACGGGGTAGCCGATGTTGCGCAAGCAGGCCGACAGAGCCAGCCCCTGACGCAGCCTGGACCTGCGCCTGCCGAGGATCGCTGGTGCGAACGGTGAAAGCACGAGCGCGAGTGAGCGATGGAGCTTACTCGGCCCTCAGGACTTCAGTCGGATTGACGCCGGAAGCGCGCCACGCCGGCACGAACGAGGCGAGGCCGGCGAAGAGCGCCACCACGATAATCGCGGTTGTGAGCGTTACGATGTCGGTGGGCTCGATGCCGTAAAGAAAGCTGGACACAAGGCTTCCGAGCGCAACAGCTCCCGAAAGGCCAACGAGGACCCCGACGGCCACGGGCACCAGCGCACCGCGCGTCATCGCCCTGACCACCTGCGCGCGGCGCGCACCCAGCGCGAGCCGGACGCCTATCTCCCGGCGGCGTCTCGAGATCCCGTACCCCACGGTGCCGACCACGCCAACGGTGACCAGCACCACCGTGAGAGTCGCCAGCGTGGAGAGCAGCGCGCTGCCCAGCCGCTGAGGCATGAGCAGGCCTGCGATTTGCGCATCCAACGTCGTGATTGTCGTAACCGGAAGAGAGGGATCTACCTCGCGCAGGACTCTGCGCATCGACGCCGCCAACGCCGTCGGCTTCGACTCCGCTCGGGCGAGCAGCACCATCGAGCGCGGTGCGCTCAGGAACCTTGGGTGCTGGCGAAGCGGAAGGTACACGAACGGCTCGGCAATGCCATCAAGACCGACGCGGATATCGCGCGCGACCCCGACGATCTCCACGGGTTCTCGGAACGAGCGGCTGCCGAGGTGTGTGCCGATCGGATCGCGTCCCGCCCAATACCGTCGCGCCATCGTCTCGCTGATCACCGCGACCAGCGGCGCACCTTCGCGATCGGAGTCGGCGAACTCGCGGCCCGCGCGGATCCCGATGCCGAGCACACTGAAGTACCCCGGCCACACGAAGTTCGACTCGAACCGCATCTCGTCTCCGGGACGTCGTGAGTAGCCCTCGATGTCCTGCGCACGAAATCCGGAACCGGTGGTCAGCGGGAGCCGCGTCGCGGCGCTGGCAGCCTCGACGCCAGGCAGGCTCGCAAGGCGGGCCGTCGCCTTGTCCAGAACCGCCTGTGTGCGCTCCGCCGGATAGCGCTCGAGCGCAGGTACGATCTGCGCCATCACGACGGGGCGGCTGGTCAATCCAACATCAATCGCAAGCCCCTGTTGAAGGCTCCGAATGAAGAGCCCGGCCCCGACCAGCAGCACGATCGTGACCGCCACCTGTCCGCCGAGCAGCACCGCTTGTCCTCGCAGCCTGCCGGTTCCCTCGCCGGTCGTCCGGCTGGCCGTGGTCGCGGCCAGGCCGCGAGTCGTGCCGAGAGCCGGGACCAGGCCAAAGAACCCGGTGATGACGAGCAGCACTGCGGCGAACAGCAGCACGCGCACATTGAGACCGAGGTCGAGCGAGGCGACCGCCAGGGCGCCCGGCAGCTCGTACGCCGCCATGAGCGGCATCGCCCATGTGGCGACCGCGATGCCGCCCACGGTTCCTGCCAGCGCGAGGAGCAGGTACTCGGCCAGCAACTGCCGGACGAGTTGGACGCGACTGGCGCCCAGCGCACGACGAAGCTGGAACTCGGGCCGTCGCGCCGCTCCCCTGGCCAGCAGCAGACCGGCAATGTTCACGCACGCGATCAACAGCGTGGCGCTCACGCCGCCCATCAGCAACGCCACAAAGCGCGTGATGTCGGCGGCGGCCGTCGGCGGCAGCGCTGCCCTGCGGGCGTCCTCGACGGTGACGAACGTCCCCCCACGTCCTGGATCTGCCGCCTGAAGGCCGTCTGAAATCGCCCGCATGTCTGCCTGGGCCTGTGGCAGCGTCATGCCCGGCCGCAGCCGGCCGATCGTGCCGTTGACCCAGTCCATATCGCGGCCGGCGAGCATGTCTCTGCCAGCGCCAGCCGGAAGCAACGACACGTTGTCGATGGGGACAAAGAGATCGGGACGCATGTCGAGCCGGGTGCCGCGGAACTCGCGCGGTGCGACGCCGACGATGCGAAATGCGCTGCCGCTCAGGCGGATGGTCTCTCCGACGACGGTCGAATCTCCGCCGAAGCGCATCAGCCAGGTGTCGTGGCTGAGGACCACGGGCGGATCGCCCGTCACGTTCCAGTCTGGAGAGAAGAGCTGGCCGGCATGCGGCGCAATGCCGAGCAGCGAAAAGTAGTTCGTCGAGACGAGAAGGCCGCGTCCGATCCAGCTCCCAGAGTCCGCGCCGACGCTCACGTCAACGGGATCGAACGCTGCCAGATCGACAAACGTCCGGCTCTGCGATCGGTAGTCGAGGTACTCGGGGTACGACATGTCGCAATAGACATCACCCCTCTGGCAGGAGTCGTAGATGTGCGCCAGCTCCTCCGGATTGCGTACGGGCAGCGGGCGCAGGAGGACGACGTCGAGCAGCGAAAAGACGGTGGCGGTGGCGCCGATACCCAGCGCGAGCGTGAGGATGGCGGCAACCGCGACTCCCGGCCGGTTGAGGAGAAGGCGCACGCCGTACCGGACGTCCTGACGGAGCTGCTCGACCCAGGCGCCCGTCCTGACGTCTCGCACCTCCTCCTTGTATTTGTCGGGACTACCGAACTCGAGCCGTGTCCGGCGCTCCGCCTCGCTCGCAGGAACGCCCTCGCGCCGCAGGTGTTCAGCCCGTGCCCGCATGTGGAACGTCAGCTCGTCCGCGAGATCGCGGTCGAATTGCCGGCGCTTGAGGAGACTCGCGAGCCAGAGCCTGGTTCTCGTCAACATGGCGTCACACTTCACCCGGACGGACCTTGAGCGCCGCAGCCATGACGCTCGCAAACCGGTTCCAGTCGGCCGACTGCTCGTTGAGCCGGCGACGTCCCTTCGGCGTCAGCCGGTAGAACTTCGCGCGACGGTTGTTGTCGGACAGGCCCCATTCGGTCGCGAGCAGTCCTCGTTGCTCGAGGCGGAAGAGGGCCGGATAGAGCGCTCCCTGTTCCACCAGGAGCGCTCCGCCGGTGATCTGCTCGATGCGGAGCAGCACCCCGTATCCGTGCAGGGGACCGAGTGACACGGCCTTCAGCACGAGCACGTCGAGCGTGCCGGGGAGCAGATCCACGCGAGGCGCCATTGATTCTCCTAAATAATTTAGGTGACCCTAGCATCGCACTCCTAAGCTGTCAAGGGGAACAACCGATTCGCGCTCGTGCTGATGGGCTCAATCCGTGGGACCCCCGAATCCTCCTCGCCACCGCGTCGTCGCTCACGATCACCGGGCGCCTCGCGGGTGGCACCAACGATCGCGATGCGGGGAACCCGCCTGGAGTCCGGATCCAGAGCCAGCGCATTCTGGTTCGACGCCAAGCAGGAACAGGTCAGGAGCCAGGGGTTTCTCTTGAGCTCCAGACCTCCTGTGGCCCCTTCCGCCTGGCCAGCGTCCCAGCTGCTGCGAGCTGCCGGTCGACGGCCGTCCTGAGTGTTGCTCGATGGATCGCGATGCCGACAGTACGATCGGTGGTTCTTCGTAACTCTTCGCGGCTTCGTGCTCTTCGTTGCTGCCGTTGGCGCGTCACGGGGCCGTTCGCGAACGGCACCTATGGTGACCGGACGGTTGCCAGGAATGCCTCCACGGCGTGCGACAGCTCGCCCCGGCGGAACACGAGCCGCACCTGCCGGCGGAGGCTGATGCCGGGCACGCGGACGGCGACGAGCTGGCGGCGGGCGATCTCGGTGACGGCGCAGCGGCGCGGCAGCACGGCGACGCCCACGCCCATTTCGACGGCCCGCTTGATCCCGTCCAGGCTGGGCAGCGCGAGCTGGATGTTGATTGGCGTGTGCCGGCGCTCGTAGGCGCGCAGCACGCGCTCGCGCGCGGGGGACGGATCGTTGTGCGCGATGACGGTCTCGCGCCCGACCTCTTCGAGCGAGACGCGGCGCCGCGCCGCGAGCGGGTGAGACGGCCTGGCGAGCATCACCAGCTCGTCGGTGCCGAGCGGCAGCGTCTGGAGACCCTTCTCGAGCGGCTGGAACGTGAGCACGCCGCAGTCCACCGTCCGGTTCAGAATCTCGCCCGCCACCTGCCGCGACGGCATGCGGCGGACCTCGACGAGCACCTGGGGGTGGGACGCCGCGAAGCGCTGGAGGAACGGCAGCAGCACGTGCACGGCCGCCTCGTTCGCCCCGATCACCACCCGCCCCCGCCGCACCTCCTGCAGCTCCCGGACCGCCAGCTCCGCGTCGGCCGCGAGCTGCAGCAGGCGCGTCGCGTAGTCCTGCAGCAGCCGGCCGGCCTCGGTCAGCGTGCCGTTGCGCGAGGACCGGTCGAACAGCCGGTCGCCCACCGAGTCCTCCAGCCGCCGGATGGCCTGGCTGACGGCCGGCTGCGTCCGGTGCAGCTTCTTGGCCGCGGCCGAGAAGCTCCGCTCGGCGGCGACGGTCACGAACGTCCGCAAATCGTCCATCTGCACGGTTCTGCAGTATAAGGGGTGATTATCGAAACAACAAAACTATAAATTGGACCGCGGGAGGGGCGCTGCGCTACAAGAGAGGGGGGAGCAGACGATGATGACGCGACTCACGGTTTTCGACACCACCCTGCGCGACGGCGAGCAGGCGCCCGGCTTCTCGATGCGGACCGACGAAAAGCTCAAGATGGCCCACCAGCTCGCGGCCCTCGGGGTGGACGTGATCGAGGCCGGGTTCCCGATCGCGTCCGGCGCGGACGCCGAGGCGGTGCGCATGATCGCGACCCGCGTCCGGGGCCCCGTCGTCGCGGCGCTGGCCCGGTGCAGCCCCGCCGACATCGACCGGGCCGGCTGGGCGCTCGCGCCCGCGCCCCGCCGCCGCATCCACGTTTTCATCGCGACATCGGACCTGCACCTCGAGCGCAAGCTGCGGATCACCCGCGAGACCTGCCTGAACGCCGCGGTGGCCGCCATCCACCAGGCGCGCCGCTACACGGACGATGTGCAGTTCTCGGCGGAGGACGCGACGCGCAGCGACATGGATTTCCTCTGCCGCCTGGTCGAGGAGGTCATCTCCGCCGGGTGCACGACGGTGAACCTGCCCGACACGGTCGGCTACTCCACGCCGGACGAGATCGGCGCGTTCTTCAGCACCATCACGCGGCGCGTGTCGAACGCCCGCCACGCCACGCTCAGCACGCACTGCCACGACGACCTCGGCCTCGCCGTCGCGAACACGCTCGCCGCCGTCTCGGCGGGCGCGCGCCAGGTCGAGTGCACCGTGAACGGCGTCGGCGAACGGGCCGGCAACGCCTCGCTCGAGGAGGTGGTCATGGCGACGCGCGTGCGCGCGGACCGCCTGCCGTTCGAAACCAGGATCGAGACGCGCGAGCTGTACCCGTCGAGCCAGCTCCTCGCGTCGCTGACCGGCGAAGGCGTCCAGGCCAACAAGGCGATCGTCGGGCGCAACGCGTTCGCGCACGAGGCGGGCATCCACCAGGACGGCATGCTGAAGGACAGGCGGACGTACGAGATCATGCGGCCCGAGGACGTCGGCGTGGGCCAGGCGACGCTCGTGCTCGGCAAGCACTCGGGCCGGCACGCCGTGCAGCGCCGCTGCGAGCAGATCGGCCTGGCGATCACGGAGCGGGCGGAGATCGACGCGGTGTATCGCGCGGTGATCGATCACGCGGACCGGGAGAAGATCGTCGCCGACCGCGATCTGGCCGCGATCGTCGCGCGGGTGCGCGGCCGCCGGGCGCGGCCGCTGTTCGTCGGCGCGTCGGCCCAGGACTTCGCCTCGACGCCCGCCGAGAGCGGCTACGGCCACGGGGTCTAGCTGACCGCCTCGCCCTCCGTACACGGCATCGGCACAACGACCGCGACGGTCACGACGACCACGACGGCAGACACACACGATCTCCAAAGCTTCGTGATCGTTGTGCACGTCGTGATCGTTTCGGCGCGAAGCGCCCTGCGTACGTCCTCCGGCCGCCCCGCCGCGCCCGAGCCCGAGCCCGGCCACTACTCAACCGTTACACTCTTCGCCAGGTTTCGCGGCTGATCGACGTCGCACCCGCGGCGGACGGCGATGTGGTACGCGAGCAGCTGGAGCGGGACGACCATCAGCACCGGCGTCAGCAGCGGATGTGAGTCGGGGACGGTCATCAGGAAGTCCTGGGCCGGATCCAGCAGCTCGTGCAGGCCGTTCCTCCCCGCGGTCGTGAGCGCAATCACCGACCCGCCGCGCGCCTTCGCCTCCTGCACGTTGCCGATCATCTTCTCGAACACGTGATCGTGCGGCGCAATTGCGACGACGGGCATGTGCTCGTCGATGAGCGCGATCGGCCCGTGCTTCATCTCGCCGGCCGGATAGCCCTCCGCGTGGATGTAGGAGATCTCCTTCAGCTTCAGCGCGCCCTCGAGCGCGATCGGATAGTTGATCCCCCGGCCGAGGTACAGGAAGTCGCTGCGCTGGTAGTAGCGCTTCGCGATCTCCTCGGTGAGCGGCTCGCACTTGAGCGCCTGCTCGAGCTGCCGCGGGAGTTGCAGCAGCGCCTCGACGTGCGGCCGCGCCGCCTCCGGCGTCAGCGTGCCGCGGATCTGGCCGAGATAGATCGCGAGCAGCTCGAGCGCGACGAGCTGCGACGTGAACGCCTTCGTCGAGGCGACGCCGATCTCGGGGCCGGCGTGGGTGTAGACCGTGCCTTCCGTCTCGCGCGTCGCCATGCTGCCGACGACGTTGCAGATGGCGATGCTGCGGGCCCCCTTCTTCCGGGCCTCGCGCAGCGCCGCCAGCGTATCGGCCGTCTCGCCCGACTGCGTGATGACGACGGCGAGGGTGTTGCGCGAGACGATCGGATCGCGGTAGCGGTACTCGGAGCCGTAATCGACGTCCACCGGCACGCGCGCGAGCGACTCGATGAGGAACTTGCCGACCAGCGCCGCGTGCCAGGACGTGCCGCACGCCAGGATCGCCACGCGCTCCACGTCGCGGAGCACCTGGTCGGGGATTTCGATCTCGTGCAGGAACACCTTCCCGCTCTCGACCGACGCGCGCCCGAGCACCGTCTCCTTCACCGCCCAGGGCTGCTCGAAGATCTCCTTGAGCATGAAGTGCTTGTATCCGGCCTTCTCCGCCATGACCGGATCCCACGACACGCGCGTGCTCTTCTTCGAGACCGCCCGGCCGGAGTAGTCGGTGAACTCCACGCCGCCCGGCGTCACCACGGCCATCTCCTCGTCGCCGAGGAACACCACGTCGCGCGTGTGGCTGAGCACGGCCGGGATGTCCGAGGCGACGAAGAACTCGCCGTCGCCGAGGCCGACGACGATCGGCGGGCCGTTGCGGACGGTCACGATCTTGTCGGGGTCGTCGGCCGAGATCAGCACCAGCGCGAACAGCCCCCGCAGCGACAGCAGCGCCCGCCGCACGGCGTTCTCCAGCCCGTCGTCGCGCATCTCGCGCTCGACGAGGTGCGCCACGATCTCGGTGTCGGTCTCGGTGACGAAGCGGTGCCCTTCCCGCGCGAGCTGGCGCTTGAGATCGAGATAGTTCTCGATGATGCCGTTGTGGACGACGACGATCCGGCCGGTGCAGTCGCGGTGCGGGTGCGCGTTCTCCTCGGTCGGGCGGCCGTGCGTCGCCCACCGCGTGTGGCCGATGCCGTACTCGCCGTCGAGCGGGCTGCCCGCGATGACGTCCTCGAGGCGCGACAGCTTCCCCGCGCTCCGCCGCAGCTCGATGGTCCCGTCGCGGACGACGGCCACGCCCGCCGAATCGTATCCGCGGTACTCGAGCCGCCGCAGGCCGTCAATGAGGACCGGGAGGACCTGCTTGCCGCCGATGTACCCGATGATGCCGCACATATCTCACCCGCCCGCCGGCGTGAGGAACCGCAGGCGCCGTCACCCGCGCTTCTTCACCCAGCCCTCCTTGTTGACCTGTTTGCCGCGCGCGATGGCCAGCGATTCCTCCGGGACGTCCTCGGTGATGGACGACCCGGCCGCGACGTACGCGCCGCGCCCGACACGCACCGGCGCGATGAGCTGCGAATCGCTGCCGATGAACGCGCCGTCCTCGATGACGGTCGGATGCTTCGCGGCGCCGTCGTAGTTGCACGTGATGGTGCCCGCGCCGACGTTCACCTTCTCCCCGATGGTCGCGTCGCCCAGATAGGCCAGGTGGTTCGCTTTCGATCCCCGCCCGATCGTCGTCTTCTTCAGCTCGACGAAGTTGCCGATGTGCGCGTCCGGCCCGACGTCCGACTGCGGCCGGAGGTGCGCGAAGGGTCCGACCCTCGCGCCGTCCCGCACGCGCGATTCCACGATCACGCAGAAGTTGTTGATCGTGACGCCCTCGCCGATCGTGGAGTCCACGATGCGGACGTTCGCGTGGATGGTGGTGCCGGCGCCGACCCCGGTGCGCCCCTCGAGGTGCACCCCCGGGTGGATCACCACGTCGGCGGCGACGGTGACGTCCGGACCGATCCACGTCGTGGCCGGATCGACGATCGTCACGCCGGCCGCCATCAGCTCCTCGTTCCGCCGCGCCCTCAGCACCGCTGCCACGTCGGCCAGCTCCTTCCGGCTGTTCACGCCGGCAATCTCCCCCGGGTCCGCCACCGTCAGCGTCTCCACCGGAAGCCCGCGCCCGCGGTAGATGCGGACGAGATCGGGCAGGTAGTACTCGCGCTGCGCGTTGTCCGCCCCGATCCCCCGCAGCGCCTCGAACAGCGGCGCCAGGTCGAAGGCGTAGATGCCGCTGTTGATCTCCCTGACGGCGCGCTCGGCCGCGCCGGCGTCGCGATCCTCCACGATCGACGATATCGCGCCACCCGACCGGACGATCCGTCCATACCCGGACGGATCCTCCAGGACGGCCGTCAGCACGGTCGCCGCGGCGCCGGCGTCCTGATGGCGCCTGCGCAGCGCCTCGAGCGTCGCGGGCCGGAGCAGCGGCACGTCGCCCGACAGGAGCAGCAGCGTGCCCGTCCGGCCGCGGAGGTGCGGCTCCGTCTGGAGGAGCGCATGCCCGGTGCCGAGCTGCGGCTCCTGCATTGCAAAGAGCAGGCCCGGCCGTTCACCCACTCTCGTCCTGACCTGCTCCGCCTCGTGGCCGACCACGACGATCGTGGTCGCCGGCGCGACGGCACCCGCGATCCGGAGGACGTGGTCGACGAGCGGGAGGCCGGCGGCTTCGTGGAGCGCCTTGGGCCGGGCCGATTTCATTCGGGTGCCCTTCCCGGCGGCCAGAATGACGACGTGGGTGTCGGCCATGCCGGATCAGTGTAACGCCGCGAGCGTCGGAGGGGAGTTGGGGGGTTTGCTAGACCAGGGCAGGATGCTGAAAAACGCATCCTGCATGGAAAATGGTAAATGGAAGATGGTAAAGCGCCCCAGTTGCGGGGTCTATTCCATTTACCATCTTCCAGTTTCCATTCAGGCCGGCGTTTTCCAGCGGCCTGCGAGGACGCGGCCGAGGCAGACGCAGGCGCCGGCTCGGTCGAACGACAAAGACCTCAGCGGCGGCCGCGCGGGCCGCGGCGAAACTCGCCAGCCGAATCCAGCAGAGCCCTGGCCCTTGGGGTTTCCCGAAGGACCGCGAGGTCCGGATCCTGCCTGGCGAGCGCCCTATTCTCGGGGTTCAGTGCTATCGCCTTCCGCAGGTGCTCCAGCGCTTCGTCCAGCTTGCCCTGCTCTGATAGGGCAACAGCCATAATGTAGTTGCCGTGGTCGCTCTGGGGCTCGTCCGAAAGGGCCTGGCGCAAGTGCGCCAGCGCGGCATTGGCGTCGCCGGAGTTCAGCGCGACGGTGGCGGCATAGATGCGTTCGCCCGGTGTCTGGGGCGCCCTGGCCCGGTTCGCGGTCTCGCGGTCGCAGACGCGCAGATAGAGCGTGGCGCGTTCAACCAGCTCGCGTTCGTCCGGGTGGCGCTGGATGACGGTGCGGAAGTGCTCCGCGGCCCCCGCGAAATCGTGCCGCTGGAGCGCGCGAACCCCGGTCTCGTACGCGGCGATGGCCTCGTAATATGCCGGCTTCCTGGCGACCGGTAGCGCGGAGACCGTCTCGAGGGCGCTCCTGGCACGGGCCGGGGCGACGGCCGGCGCCGGGGCCGCGGCTGGAGCCTGGCGCGCCCGGCGTGGCCGCGCCGCCGGTTTTGCGGCCTTCTTGGGCTTCGTTCTGCTGGATCGGGAAGTCCGGGCGGCAGTGACCCGGCGCTGCTTAGCCATCGTTCGTCGGATCTGTGAGCGGCCACAGACAGTAGCAGACCGCATTCGACGAGGTCAAGCCGACCGTTGGTGCACTAGCCCGCAACCAGAGTCGGTCAATCGACAGATTTCTTGGCCTGCTCGAGCCGGCCATAGATTTCCCCGGGGGTCCGGCCATACTTGCCGGCGAGCAGCCGCACGACGTCACGCCTGCGGCCTGGCACAGATTCGGTCAATACGCCAAATTCTGTAAGAAGCTCGGCATCGCCTGGAAAATCAACAGGTTGCGCCCAGGTGTCGGGCAGTCTGACCACGATGGTGTACTCCCCGCGGGGTTCGCCGAGCTGAGCGAGATGCGCAGCGATCGGTCTGACGACCAATTCCTCGTGTATTTTGGTCAGCTCCCGGCCGACGGCCGCCTGCCGATCGCCCAGTACAGCCAGGAGGTCCGCGAGGGTCCGCTGGACGCGGTGGGGCGCCTCGTAGAGCACCAGCACGCCGGTCAGCCGTTTCGCCTCGTCGAACCAGGCCGTACGCGCGCCGCCGCGGGCGGGAGGAAATCCGGCGAAGTGGACGGAAGCGGCGTCGAAGCCCGCCGCGGACAGCGCGGTCACGGCCGCGCTGGGGCCGGGCACGGGCTCCACCCGGACGCCCGCCTCGTGCGCCATCGTCACGAGCCGGGCGCCCGGATCCGAGACGAGCGGCGTGCCCGCATCTGATACCAGCGCAACGGATTCCCCCGCCTCGAGCCGCGCGATGAGCTGGGGGCTGCGGCTCCGCTCGTTGTGCTCGTGAAGGCTCGTCGTCGGCGTCGAAATCGAGTAGTGTTGAAGGAGCCGGCCTGTGCGTCGGGTGTCTTCGGCCGCGATGATCGAGACGTCGCGCAGGACGCGCAGCGCGCGGAGCGTGACATCCTCCAGATTGCCGATAGGTGTGGCCACGACGTAGAGGATGCCGGACATGACCGCCCTGCGAATTGTACCAAATGTATTCAGCCGAACCGCTGCCGCACTTCGTTGACGAGTACCTGGCCTACCTCTATGAAGTGCACCCGACGATGGCGACGTTCGACGGGGTGCACGTGCACGACGATCTGCTGGAGGACTTCGGCAGGCGGGCGATCGACGCGCAGGTACGCGAGCTCGGCGGCTTCGCCCGGCGCCTGGCCGCCATCGACCCCCAGCGCCTGACAGAGGTCGAGCGCCTCGAACGTCCGGCGCTCGAGGCGAGCATCCGGGCGAGGCTGTTCGAGCTGGAGGAGGTGCGGACGTGGGAGCGCAGCCTCCAGAGCTACTCCGAGATGCTGGCCACCAGCCTGGCCGGCCAGGCGCTCTTCGAATACGCGCCGCTCGCCGAGCGGGCGCGCCGGGTGCTCTCGAAGCTCCGGCAGACGCCGCGGCTCATGCAGGCGGCCCGCGACAACGTCAAGGATCCCCCCGGGTTGTTCCTGAAAGTCGGCCTCGAGAGCCTGCGCGCGACCGAGCGCTTCATCAATGAGGACCTGCCGCGGGCGTTCGCGGCGGTGGACGATCTGCACCTGCTCGGCGATCTGGCGGACGCATCGGCGGAGGCGTCCACCGCCATCTCGGGAGCCATCGCGTACTTCGAGAAGGAGGTCGCGCCGCGCGCCCGGGGATCGTTCCGCCTGGGGCGTGAGCGGTTCCTCGAGAAATTCCAGCTCGAGGAAGGGCTCTCGGGCGGGGACAATCGGCTGCTCGAGATCGCGCGGCGCGAGCTGCACGCGACGCAGGAGGAGTTCCGCAGGGTCGCCTCGCGCCTGAACGGCGGCGATCCGGTGGCGGCCTGGCAGAAGGCGAAGGGGCAGCACCCGCCCGCCGGGAGGCTCGTGGCCACCGCGCAGGAGCAGATCGCCGAGCTGGAGGCGTTCATCACGCGCGAAGGGATCATCACGATCCCCGACGGCGCGCCGGTCGCCGTCGCGCCGACGCCGCGCTTCTACCGCTGGACGTCGGCGAGCATGTGGACGCCGGGACCGTTCGAAGCCAGGCCGCTCCGCGCGATCTACTACATCACCGACGTGGACCCGTCGTGGCCGCAGACCCGCCAGGACGAGCACCTCCGCGACTTCAGTTACGGCGCGCTCTGGGCGATCTCGATACACGAGGTGTTCCCCGGTCACTTCCTGCACTACCAGCACCTGCGGCAGATCGAGTCGAAGCTCCGCAAGTCCATCCTCTTCTCGTCCTCCGCCTTCGTCGAGGGCTGGGCGCACTATTGCGAGCAGATGATGGTGGAGGAGGGCTTCCGGCGCTCGGATCCGCAGATGCGGCTGGGGCAGCTCGCCGAAGCGCTCATCCGCCTGTGCCGGACGATCGTGGGGATCCGCCTGCACTGCGAGGACATGTCGGTGGAGCAGGCCGTGCGGTTCTTCCGCGACGAGGCCTTCCTGGAGGACGCGAGCGCCCGGCGCGAGGCCGAGCGCGGCACGTTCGATCCCTCGTACATCCTCTATTCCACCGGCAAGCTGATGCTCCTGAAACTCCGGGCCGACTACAAGGCCCGGGTTGGGGCAGACTATTCGCTCAAGGACTTCCACGACACGCTGCTCTCGAACGGCAGCCTGCCGGTCTGGCTCCATCGGGCGCTGATGCTGGGGGAGCAGGGGGAGCTGATCGAGTAGAGATCCGGAATTCAGGGTTCAGCGTCTGCGGCCCGCGCGAGGCGGGTAGCCGCCGGGCGCGCGCGAGCGGGGGTGGGGCCCCGCGAGCATCAGAGAAGCAGGCAGAGTCGTTCGAAGGCACAGGGTTCAGGTCCATCGCGGGTTTCAGCAGTCATCACCATGCCGCTCTACGAGTATCAGTGCGAATCGTGTGCGCTCCGGTTCGAGCGCATCCAGAAGTTCAGCGATCCACCGGTCGAGACCTGTCCGTCGTGCGGCGGGAGCGTGCGCAAGCTGCTGTCGTCGCCGGCGATCCAGTTCAAGGGCGCCGGGTGGTACATCACCGACTACGCTCGCAAAGGCGGCAAGGCGGAATCGTCGAAAGGCGACGGCGCGTCGGGCGACGGCGCGAAGAAGGAGGGCGCGGCGAAGGATACGGGAAAGGCCGAGACCGCGAAGGATCAGCCGGCGAAAAAAGAATCACCGCCAGCCTAGGCCCGACCTTTGAGGTCGGGCGTGCCGGAATGACCCCGGCGCTCCGGCGAGCCTATCCCTTTTTGACCACCGGCTGCTCCAGATCGATGCTCCGCAGATAATCCGAGAACTGCTGCGCGATGTCGGGGCGTCGCAGCGCGAAGTACACCACCGCCTTGAGGAAGCCCAGCTTGTTGCCGGTGTCGTGGCGGACGCCGTCGATGCGGCACCCGTAGATCGGGCGATCCTTCAGCAGCCGCCGCAGGCCATTCGTCAGCTGGATCTCGCCGGTGCGATCGGTCGCGGTCGCCTCGAGCGCCGGGAAGATGTCGGGCGTGAGGATGTAGCGGCCGATGATCGCCAGGTCCGACGGCGCTTCCTCGCGCGGCGGCTTCTCCACCATGTCGCGGATGCGGTAGACGCCGGGCCGGATCTCCTCGGCGTCGAGGATCCCGTAGGCGCTGACGTCCTCCTTCGGCACGCGCTCGATCGCGAGCACGGGTCCCTGCACCTCGCGGAACACATCAATCATCTGCTGCAGCGCCGGCGGCGTCGCGTCGATCACGTCGTCGCCCAGGATCACGGCGAACGGTTCCTCGCCGACGAGCGGACGCGTGACGAGCACGGCGTGCCCGAGGCCGAGCGGCTCGCCCTGGCGGACGTACGAGAAGTTGATCAGGTTCGAGATCTTGCGGATCTCGGCGAGGAGGTCCGTTTTGCCGCGCGACTCGAGGAACGTCTCGAGCTCGACCGAGACGTCGAAGTGATCCTCGATCGCGTTCTTGCCCCGCCCGGTGACCAGGATGATGTTGTCCACCCCGGAGGCGACCGCCTCCTCGACGCCGTACTGGATGATGGGCTTGTCGACGAGCGGCAGCATCTCCTTCGGCTGCGCCTTGGTAGCCGGGAGGAAGCGCGTGCCGAGGCCCGCGACCGGGAAGACGGCCTTCCGGATGATCTGCCCGTTCCGTTTCGGTGAGCTCGCGTTCGCCATTCCGCCCATCGTATCTCAAGGGCGGGCAGGAGCTGAAGGCGTGCCGGCACAGGCGGCTCCGAGGGGAGGCCGCTCGCGGCGGAACGGCTGGCGGGCAGTATACGATTGACACCATGATCGATTCCCTTCTCGTCCGCGAGCGGCTCGATGACGTGCGCGCGGGCTACCGGAGCCGGGGGCTGAATGCGGACAGCGAGCTGGAGCAGCTCGCGACGCTCGAGGCGCGGCGGCGGCGGCTGATCCCGGAAGTGGAGGGCCTCAAGCGCGAGCAGAACGCGGCCGGCGACCAGGTCGCGCGCGCCAAGCGCCAGGGGCAGGACGCGTCGCACATCTACGCGGCGAACAAGGCGCGCGCGCAGCAGATCCGGCAGCTCGAGATCCAGCTCGATCAGGTCGAGCACCAGCGCGCGGCGCTCCTGATGACGCTACCGAACCTTCCGCACGTGTCGGTGCCCGTCGGCGCGGGAACGGCCGACAACGTCGAGGTGCGCCGCCACGGCACGCCGCGGGGGTTCGGCTTCGAGCCGAAGGCCCACTGGGACCTCGGCCCGGCGCTCGGGATCCTGGACTTCGAGCGCGCGACGAAGATGTCGGGATCTCGCTTCTCGGTGCTGATGGGGGCGGGCGCGCGGCTCGCGCGGGCGCTCATCAACTTCATGCTCGATCTCCACACGCGCGAGCACGGCTACGTCGAGGTCGAGCCGCCGTTTCTCGTCAACGCCGAGGCGCTCCGGGGCACAGGCAATCTCCCGAAGTTCGAGCAGGATCTCTTCAAGATCGGCGGCGAATGGGATCTGTTCCTGATCCCGACGGCGGAAGTGCCGCTGACGAACCTCCATCGCGGCGAGATCCTCGACGGCCGGACGCTGCCGCTGCGCTATACGGCTTATACGCCGTGCTTCCGGAGCGAGGCCGGATCGTACGGCGCCGACGTGCGCGGGCTGATCCGCCAGCACCAGTTCGACAAGGTGGAGCTGGTGAAGTTCACGACGCCGGACCAGTCGTACGATGAACTCGAGTCGCTGGCCGCGAACGCCGAGGAGGTCCTCAAGCGCCTCGGCCTCCCGTACCGCACCGTCGTGCTGTGCACCGGCGACATGGGCTTCGCGGCGGCCAAGACGTACGACATCGAGGTCTGGCTGCCGAGCCAGAACACGTATCGGGAGATTTCGTCGTGCAGCAACACCGAGAGCTTCCAGGCGCGCCGCGCGAACATCAAGTTCCGCCCAGCCGGCACGGGCAAGGCGGAGTTCGTGCACACGCTGAACGGCTCGGGGCTCGCGGTCGGGCGGACGCTGATTGCGATCCTGGAGAACTACCAGGAGCCGGACGGGTCGGTGGTGGTGCCGGAGGCGCTGCGGGAGTACATGGGAGGGCTCGAAGTGATCAGGCGCGAGTGAAGCGGATGGGCGCCAGACGTCCATGGCGCAGGCGCGTATTCGCGTCGGCCCGGATTGCTCGACGCCCTGAGGGTTCCCCGGGAACGACCACGACGATCACGGCGACCACGACGCAGCCTCCGGCCCACAGCCCGCATGGCGACCCGTTCTCCGTCCGACCGCCCAGTGGCAACAGCATGAGGAGGGCAGGAGTTCAGGAGAACTTCTTCTCTTCGATCTTCAGAACGCAGGCTGCCCTCCTGAGCTCCTGCTCGCCGCGGGGACGGAGCCGTTCCCGGCGGCGTCGAATCGCCCCGCGTAGGGGCCAGCCGGTTCAGTCGTCGTAACATAGAGGATCGATGCCCGCACGGCGGCGCCGGGATCCCCGCAAGCGACCGAGCCGGGGTGTGGGGCGGAGCCCGGAGCCGGAAAGGCGCGCACGGCGCGCCTCGCGAGGGAGCGGCGCGGGGCGCCGGGGTCCCCGCAAGCGACCGAGCCGGGGTGTGGGGCGGAGCCCCACCTAAGATTGGAGAGGTGGCCGAGTGGTTTAAGGCGGCGGTCTTGAAAACCGTTGAACCTGAAAGGGTTCCAGGGGTTCGAATCCCTTCCTCTCCGCCAGCCTTCGCTCTCGATCACGAGCGAAGGCTGTCCGCCGTAGCCCCGTCTGGCCGAAGTCGGATCTCCGTTCCGGTCCTTCCAGCACTCTGCGAGCTTCGGCTGGCACGCCAGCCGCCCCCGTTTCGCGGTCGATAACGCCCGGCCTCAGCTGCTGGGGGGCCCGGTCCTGGCGTCCAGCGCCATCCGCGCGGCGCCGACCAGGGCCGGCGGCACATAGTCCCTCTGCGCGCGCAAGGCGATTTCGTCCAGCGCGGCCTTCGCCTCGTCGATCCGCCCTGCCTCTGCCAGGATGCGCGCCAGCCAGGCGAGATACCGGAGCTCCCTGTCGGATGCGGTGACGGCGCGATCGAGCACGGACGCGGCCTCTGCGTAAGCCGCGCGTCTGGCGAGCCCGAGGCCGAGGTGGAACAGCGCCGCCGGGGACTCGGGTTCGAGCGAGACGGCGAGGCGGAGCTGTTCCATCTCCGCTTCGTACTGCCGGGCCGCGTGCAGGTACATCCCCAGCTCCGCCGCCACGACCGCAACCTCCGGTGCGAGCGCCCGGGCCTGCCGCATGATGGCGACCGCGTCGAGCGGCAGGCCCGCCTTGTGCAGCAGGCAGGCATACCGCGAGTACGTGGACCAGTCGGTCGGGTCGAGTTCCAGCGCTCGCCGATAACCGCGCTCTGCGGCCTCATAGTCCCGATTCTGTTCGCGAGCCACGTCGGCGAGCGCACGATGTGCGAGCGCCTGGTCGGGATCGAGCGACAGCGCCGTGCGAGCGTAGGTGCCCGCCAATTCGTGGGCGTCGGCGGGAGCCCGGTAGCCGAACGATCCGAGCAGCGCATACGCGTCAGCCAGTCCGGCCCACGCCCGCGCATTCTCCCGGTCCAGCAGCGTCGCGCGTTCGAACCAGGCGAGCGCGGCCTCTAGCTGGGGCTTCGTCCGGCCGGCGAGATGCCGCAGGCCGACACCGATCGCCTCGTCCGCCGACGACGGAACAGGAATGGCGGGGGCCGGCGAGGGCCCCGGCAGCCGCTCGCTGCCTGTCGCGAGGAACAGCGCAAGGCACACCGCCGCCGCCCAGGCGGACGGGTGCGGCCGTCCCCGCTGCCCCCCCGGCGTAGCCGGCACCCGCAATCGATAACCGCGGCGCGCGACCGTCTCGATGTAGCGCGGGCGCAGCGCCGAATCGCCCAGCGCCGCTCGAAGCTTCCGGACCGCGGTGTTGAGTCCGTGTTCGAAATCGACCACGGTGCCGTCCGGCCACAGGCGTTCACGCAGTTCCTCGCGCGTGACGATATCCCCCTCGTGCTCCACCAGGGCCTCGAGCACGCGCTTCGGCAGTTCCTGCAGCGCAACCTTCCGGCCGCGGGCGCGAATCTCGCCGCTGCGAAGGTCGGCCTCGACGTCTCCCAGCCGAATCCGCTCACGCCTCGTCCGCATCCGTTCAGTCTGCCCCAGGTTCACCCACGGACGCTATGCCAGGGTGACGGATTACCGAAAGTTCACCACCGGATGACCAGCCGGCGCTTGCTACCGCCGTCGAATCCACAGACGCTCGATCCCTCGAGGAGGTGGCATGCCCAACGCGATAGCACTGATGCTCACGATTGCAGTCCTGCTCCTGCTCCCGGGTCCGTCCGGACCTGTGGAGTACCCGCCAGCCCGGCAGGTGGATCAGGTGGACGAGTACCACGGCGTCCGCGTGCCGGATCCCTATCGGTGGCTCGAGGATCTGGACACGGCCGAGACAAGGGAGTTCATCCAGGCGCAGAATCGCCTGACGCGTTCCCGGCTCGATGACGACGCCCGGTTCGCCCGCCTGCAGTCGAGGCTGCTCGAAATCGCGTCCATCCCGCGCATGCTGGCCCCGCACCGGCGCGGGACGCGCCACTTTCTCGTGCGGACCGACGCGGCGGGCCGCGACGCCAGCTATTTCGTCAGGACGGGCGACGGGCCCATCCAGCCGCTGCTCACGTCGCAGGACCTGGGCCAGGGCCTCCGCCTGGCGAGATCCATCGCGCCGAGCGATGACGGGCGCCGGCTGGCATTCGTCACGACGCGCGGGGCGTCCCGCTGGGGACACCTCCGCGTGCTCGACCCCGCCACTCTTCGCATCACCGATGTGCTCGCGGGTGTACACCTGTCGCTTCCCTCCGTCGCGTGGCTTCCCGACGGCAGCGGATTCTATTACGCGCGCTTCACCGAACCGCCCTCCGACGCGGCCATGCGCGCGGCGGTCGAGTATCCACGCCTCACCTTTCACCGCCTGGGGACATCCCAGGCCGAGGATCGCCTCGTACACGAAGACCGCGCGGATCCCACCCGCTGGTTCGTCCCTCGGGTCACGGAGGATGGTCGCCACCTCATCGTGACGACCGGGTCCGGCGGTGCGCCCGAGACTCGCATCCTGGTCCAGGACCTTCGTCGTCCGAACGCCACGCTGACCGAACTGCTGCCGGGCCGCTCGACGGGCGTCGGTCCGGGCGCGTTCGCCTTTCTGGGTGCCGACGGCGACCGCCTGTGGTTCCTCACGACGGCGGATGCACCTCGGGGGCGGATCATCGAAGTCGCGATCCGGGCGGACGCCTCGACGGCTCGCGAGGTCCTGGCCGAATCGGCCGATGCCATCAGCTACGTGAACATGGTCGCGAATCGCTTCATCGTGTTCTCCACGCGCGAGGCGCTCCCGCGGGTCCGGATCTACTCGCGGACGGGGCGATTCGAACGCGAGATGGATCTTCCGGTGCTCGGCACCGTGTGGGGGCCGGGCAGCGGCGGCGCGGGGTTCGTGGGCCGTCGCACCGATGCCCACGCCTTCTACAACCTGAGCGGCCTCGTCCACCCCGGAACGGTCTTTCGTCTGGACGTCGCGAGCGGACGCTCGTCCGTCTTCCATCAGCCCGACGGTGCCATCGATCCGGAGAGGTTCGTGGGCGAGCAGGTGTTCTTCACGAGCCGGGACGGC
>Ga0299914_10000594_pt1 | contig 22121 bp, 18 predicted proteins | sample RVTome_10_FD_201361 | JGI IMG/M metagenome (GOLD analysis project Ga0299914, IMG submission 201361) | Soil microbial communities from uranium-contaminated site in the Upper Colorado River Basin, Wyoming, United States - RVT153D57 (version 2) ...
TCCTGTTTCCGGGCGCATCGGGCAGCAGAGAGACAGAGGAACCGGAATGAAGATCGAGCGTGTACACGGGCGGGAGATTCTGGATTCGCGGGGGAATCCGACGATCGAGGTTGAAATCACGCTGGCAGGGGGGGCCCGCGGACGGGCGGCGGTGCCGTCCGGGGCATCCACGGGGCAGCGAGAGGCGCTCGAGCTGCGCGACGGGGACCGCGATCGATATCTCGGGAAGGGCGTGCGGAAAGCGGTCGCGAACGTCAACAGCGAGATTGCGTCGGCGCTGACGGGGCGCGACGCGGACCAGCGCGCGATCGATCGGCGGCTCAACGAGCTGGACGGCACGCCGAACAAGGGACGGCTCGGCGCCAACGCGATCCTCGGCGCCTCGATGGCGCTCGCCCACGCCACCGCGTCGGCCGAAGGCGTGCCGCTCTACGCGCACCTCGCAACGCTGTACGGCCGCACGACGTACCTGCTGCCCGTGCCGATGATGAACATCCTCAACGGCGGCGCGCACGCCGACAGCAGCGTGGACTTCCAGGAGTTCATGGTCATGCCGATCGGCGCGGCGTCGTTCGCCGAGGCGCTCCGCGCCGGCGCCGAAATCTTCCACACCCTCCGCGGCATCCTGCGCACGAAGGGACATTCGACCGGCGTCGGAGACGAGGGCGGCTTCGCGCCGAGCCTGACGTCCAACCGCGAGGCGGTGGAGGTCGTCCTCGAGGCCGTGACCCGCGCCGGCTACACCGCCGGGGAGGACGTGCACCTCGCGCTCGACGTCGCGTCGAGCGAGCTGTGGAACGACTCGGCGCGCGCGTACGAGTTCCGGAAGTCGGGGGAGCAGACGCGCGGCGCCGACGAGATGATCGCGCTCTACGAAGACTGGGTGCGCCAGTATCCAATCATCTCGATCGAGGACGGCCTCGCGGAAGGCGACTGGGACGGCTGGACGGCGCTCACGACGGCGCTTGGCGGCCGCGTGCAGCTCGTCGGCGACGACGTCTTCGTGACCAACCCGGCGATCCTGAAGCGCGGCATCGACGACGGCGTCGGCAACGCCATCCTCGTCAAGCTGAATCAGATCGGCACGCTCTCCGAGACGCTGGACGCGGTGGCCATGGCGCGCGACGCCGGCTACGCCAGCGTGATCTCGCACCGCTCGGGCGAAACCGAGGACACGACGATCGCGGACCTCGCCGTGGCGACCGGCGCCGGACAGATCAAGACGGGGTCGGCCAGCCGCTCCGACCGCGTGGCCAAGTACAACCAGCTCCTCCGGATCGAGGAAGCGCTCGGCGCGAGCGCCCGTTACGCCGGGCCCGCCGCGATCAAGACCTCACGCAAGCCGTAGCTCCCGGAGTCTGCGTTCGACCATGCCCGCTCCCCTCGTGCTCCTGGTCCTCGACGGCTGGGGCCTCAGGCCCCGGCGCGACAACAACGCCGTCGCGCTCGCGCGCACGCCCGTCTTCGACGCACTCGCCGCCCAGTACCCGCGCGCGCAGCTCATTGCCTCGGGCGAAGCGGTGGGCCTCCCGGCGGGCCAGATGGGCAACTCCGAAGTCGGCCACATGAACCTCGGTGCCGGCCGCATCGTGTACCAGGACCTGACGAGGATCGACAAGGCGATCGCGGACGGAGAGCTGTTCGAGAACAACGCGCTCCGGGATCTGCTGTCGCGCTGCGCGGGCGGGCGCCACGCGCTGCACCTGATGGGGCTCGTGTCGGACGGCGGCGTGCACAGCCACCAGCGGCACCTGCACGCGCTCGTCGACATGGCGGCGCGCCTGAAGGTCGAGCGCGTGTTCGTCCACATGATTACCGACGGCCGCGACTCGTCACCAACCGGCGGCGCGCGGTACCTGGCGGCGCTCCAGGACATCATGGATCGCACGCGGACGGGACGGGTGGCGACGGTCAGCGGCCGCTATTTCGCCATGGACCGCGACAAGCGCTGGGAGCGGACGAAGAAGGCCTACGACGCGATCGTCCACGGCCGCGCGGACAAGACGTCGCGCTCCCCCGCCGAGGCGATTCAGAAGTCCTACGAGGCCGGCGTGACCGACGAGTTCATCGAACCCGTGGTGATCGTGGACGCCGGCGGCGCGCCGGTCGGCCCGATGCGCGACGGCGACTCGGTCCTGTGCTTCAACTTCCGCACCGACCGCGCGCGCCAGATCACGCGCGCCATCGCGCTCGACCAGTTCGAGGGGTTCGAGCGGCCCGAACGCCCGCACGTGCGCTACCTGACGATGACCGCCTACGACCGGACGTTCGGGCTGCCCGTCGTCTTCACGCCGCAGACCTTCAGCGGCAACATGGCCGACGTGCTCGCCGAGCACGGACGGAGCAACCTGCGCCTGGCCGAGACCGAGAAGTACGCGCACGTGACCTACTTCTTCAACTGCGGCCGCGAGGAACCGTACCCGAAGGAGGACCGCATCCTCGTGCCGTCGCCGAAGGTCGCGACCTACGATCTGAAGCCCGAGATGAGCGCACCGGGGATCACCGACTCGCTCGTCGAGGACCTCGGCGCCGGCCGCCACGACGTGGTCATCTGCAACTTCGCGAACGCCGACATGGTGGGCCACACCGGACGGCTGGACGCGGCGATTGCCGCCGTCGAGACGCTGGACGACTGCCTGGGCCGGATCCTGCCGGCGGTGCGCGCGGCGGGCGGGCAGGCGATCGTCACCGCCGATCACGGCAACGCCGAGCAGATGTGGGACGACGAGCTGAAGGCGCCGCACACGGCGCACACGTCGAACCCGGTGCCGATCGTCCTCTACAGCGACCGCTACCAGGGCCGGCGGCTGCGCGATGGGACGCTGCGCGACGTAGCCCCGACGATGCTCGATCTGCTGGGGATCCCGCTGTCGCCGGAGATGACCGGACGATCGCTCATCGAGGAGTAGTGCCGCAGGAGCCGCGCCGCCGCCTGCTGCCCCATGCCGCCGCGGTCGGGTGGTTCGGCCTCCTCGCCGTCGCGATCTCCTGGCCGCTCGTCCTCCACATCGGCACGCACGTGCCGGGCGGCGGCGCCGGCGACAACGTCAGCTTCGTCTGGAACTTCTGGTGGTTTCGACAGGCGCTCGCGGACCCCGACGCGTCGCTGTTCTTCACGGACCACCTGTTCGCCCCGTTCGGCACGCCCCTCGTCCTGCATACCCACACGGCCCTTCAGGCCATGGTCGGCGCGACGGTGCTCGCGTCCGCGCCCGTCGTCGCGGCGCACAACCTCGTCCTGCTCGCGGGGCTGTGGGCGAACGGCGCCGCCGCGTACGCGCTGGCCCATCATCTCGTGCGCCGCGCGCTCCCGGCCCTGCTCGCGGGCACCATCTTCGCCGCCTCGTCCTGCATCTCCATCCGGCTCCTGGGCCACTTCAACCTCGTGCACGCGTGGGTGCTGCCGCTGGCGCTGCTGGCGTGGATCCGGCTCCTCGAGAAGCCTGCGCCCGCACGCGGGACCGCGCTCGGCCTCTCGTGCGCCGCGGCGGCGTATACGGACTACTACTACCTGCTGTACGCGGCGCTCGCCGTGACGGTGTGGACCGCAGCCGGACGGTGGCGGATCGAGTTCGCGCGCACGGCCGCGGGCCCACCGTGGCTCCCGCGAGCGATCGCGCCTCTGGCGATCGGGGTTGCGGCGCTGGCGGCGGCCATCCTCGCGACTGGCGGGTTCGTGTTCGAAGCCGGAGGGGTGCGCGTGTCGGCGACGGGTGTCCGGAACCCCCTGGCCGGGCTGTGGCTGATCGGGCTCGTCCGCCTGGGACTTCACGTGAGGCTGCGTCGCGCTCCGGTGGCACACGGCGCTCCGACGGGCGAGCGCTCGTCACGGGACGTGAGGCGCGCCGAAACGCGGCGGAGCGCGGGCGCCCCCCGGCGCGCCGCGCTCGCGACGGCCGTGCTCGTGTCGCTGGTCGCGACGCTGCCGCTCGCCATCGCGACAGTCGGGCTCGCCGCGTCGGGCGACTACGTGGGACCGCCCGCGGTGTGGCGCAGCGGCCCGCGCGGCATCGATCTGATGACGCTCCTCACCGGACACCCGCTCAATCCGGTGTACGGCTGGATGACGCAGGACCTGTACACGCGCGCAGGGCTCGATCTCGTCGAGCAGTCGGCCTGGCTGGGGCTCGTTCCGCTGCTGGTACTCGCGATCGGCTGGACCCGCAGCGCGCTGCGCGATCCCGTCGCGCGGCGCTGGTGGGTGCTGTCGCTCGTGTTCCTCATCTGGGCGATTGGCGGGTACGTCTCGGCGGGCGGGATCGACACCGGTCTGCCGATGCCGCAGCTCGCCGCGCGGTTCGTCCCCGTACTCTCGAACGCGCGGATCCCGGGGCGCGCGATGATCGTGGTTCAGCTCGGCGCCGCGATCCTGTGCGCGATCGCCGTGACGCGATTGAACTGGCGCCCCGCCGTCCTTGCGGGCCTGATGACGCTCGCCGTGGCCGACGCGTCGGGCGTGCCCATCCGGCTCTACGAGGTGCCCACGCCGGGCGCGATCGAAACGGCGCTGGCCGCCGCGGGGCCCGACAGCGTGGTGATTGAACTGCCGGCAGGGCTGAGGGACGGATTCGGAGAAACCGGGCGCTTCGACCATCGCGCGCTGCTGCGCCAGATGGCGCACGGGCGCCCGCTCGCGGGAGGATTCGTGGCGCGCCTGCCGCCGCGCGTGCTCCAGGCGTTCGGGGAAACGCCGGGACTCTCCGCGCTGATCGAACTCAGCGCGGCCGGCGGCGCCGAGGATGCGGCGGCGCTGCCGGAGAATCTCGGCCGGGTGCTGCTCGACGCGGGAATCACGCACGTCGTGGTGAACACCGACGCGCTGCCGTTCCGGCTGCGTGCCCTGCTGGAATCGCGCGGGCTCACCCTGATCGCCGAGGCCGGCCCGCGGGAGCTCTACACGATCGGCCGCGGGCCGTAGGCGATCGGGCGGCGCCGCTACTCGACTTCCTTCTCCTGCGTCTCGTCGGCGGCGATGCGCAGCGACCGGAGAAAGCGGCGGTCGGTGGCGCTCATCTCGAAGGTGCGGCGCTCGGCCCGCAGCGCCTTCTGGGCGGCGGTCACGCGCGTCAGGGCCCCGGGCGTCGAGCGGCTGGCGAAGCCGATCACCGCCTCGAGCGACACTTTCAGCTCGAACCCGGCGGCGCGGGCGCGCTCGCGGCAGGCCTCGACCCGCGCATCTTCGGCAACGGCAGCGGCAATGGCGTCGGACAGCTCACGAGCTATACGGTTCACGACGTCATCCATTCTGGGACCTCCTCTTACCGCCACCGGAGCCGGGTAGCCGGGGCGTTTCCCGTTCACCTCTGCCCGCCCGGGGAGAGCGGCAGGGAACGAGCGCCACGTTCGTTCATAATGAAGGACTGAATTGTGCGGGAACTGATGTCATTGTAAACGCGGCTGTAGAAGAGTGTCAACCGGCCGAGCCCCACATCTTGTGTGCTTTCGGCTGCTACAATGACGCAATCCACAATCTCTGGCTCATCAGTGGAGCGGCCTGCTGCCCGGGGACGCGATCCCGCACGAGCCTGCACAGATCGGCGCACTGCATGACCAGGCCCTTCGCCGACCTCGACTCGCTCGCGGCATCCGGCGCGTCCGCCGACCCCGGATTCCCTGGCACCTTCCCGTACACCCGAGGCATCCAGCCGACGATGTACCGGGGGCGGCTGTGGACGATGAGGCAATATGCGGGGTTCGGCACCGCCGCCGAGTCGAACCGCCGTTATCGGTACTTGCTGAGCCAGGGGGTCACGGGCCTCAGCGTCGCGTTCGACCTCCCGACGCAGATGGGCTACGACTCGGATCACGCGCTCGCCTCGGGCGAGGTCGGCCGCGTCGGCGTCGCGATCGATTCGATCGAGGACATGGCGGAGCTGTTCGACGGGATTCCGCTCGATTGCGTGTCGACGTCGATGACCATCAACGCGACGGCGATCGTGCTCCTTGCCCTGTACGTGGCCGTCGCGCGGCGGCAGGGCGTCGATCCGCGCCGGCTGTCGGGCACGATCCAGAACGACATCCTCAAGGAGTACGTCGCGCGCGGCACCTACATCTACCCGCCGCGCCCGTCGCTCAGGATCGTCACCGACATCTTTGCCTACTGCGAGCGCGAGCTGCCCAACTGGAACACGATCTCGATCAGCGGCTATCACATCCGCGAGGCGGGCTCGACGGCGATCCAGGAAGTGGCGTTCACCTTCGCCAACGCGATCGCCTACGTGCAGGCGGCGATCGACGGCGGCCTCGACGTGGATCGCGTCGGCGGGCGCCTGTCGTTCTTCTTCAACGCGCACAACGACTTCCTCGAGGAGGTCGGGAAGTTTCGCGCGGCGCGGCGGCTGTGGGCGCAGATTATGCGCGATCGCTTCGGCGCGCGGAACCCGCGCGCGCAGCAGCTCCGCTTCCACACACAGACGGCCGGCAGCACGCTCACCGCCCGGCAGCCCGACAACAATATCGTCCGCGTCGCGCTCCAGGCATTGTCGGCGGTGCTCGGCGGCACGCAGTCGCTGCATGGCAACGGGCGCGACGAGGCGCTGGCGCTCCCGACCGAGGAGTCGGCCCGCATCGCGCTCAGGACGCAGCAGGTCATCGCGCACGAGAGCGGCGTGGCGAACACGGTCGATCCGGCGGGCGGCGCGTGGGCGATCGAGGAGATGACCGCGCGGGTCGAAGCCGGCGCCCGCGAGATCCTCGAGCGGATCGACGCCGCCGGGGGGACGCTCGCGGCGATCGAGGCGGGCCTCATCCAGCGCGAGATCCAGGAGTCGGCCTACCGGGCCCAACAGCGGGTTGACAGCGGCGAGGCAGTCGTCGTGGGCGTGAACCGGTTCGAGACCGCCGAGGCGTCGCGCATCGAGCTGCTGACGATCGACCCCGAAGTCGAGCGCCGCCAGATCGAGCGCGTGCGGGCGCTCCGCGCCGGTCGCGACGAACCCGCCTGCCGCGCCGCCCTGGATGCCGTGACCGCCGCCGCGCGTGGAGCCGATAACCTGGTTCCACCGGTGCTGGCCGCCATCGAAGCCCGGGCGACGCTGGGCGAGATCGCGAACGCGATGCGGACGGTGTTCGGCGAGCATGAAGAGGTGGACGTCTGATCCTGGCCGGGGCTCGGAGTTCGGAGTTCGGGGCCCGGGGCTCGGGGCTCGGGACGTCCAACCCGCGCGCGCGTGAATCGGTAGATACTGGAGCCACCCAGGCCGCATGACACCCGCGTCCCCACAGCGAACGAGCCGGGCCGGCGTTCCTGACGCCGAGACCCGAGTCCCGAGCCCCGAGCCCCGGCTCCTTGAAGTCCATCACCTCACCACCGGCTTCGACCAGCACGGGCGCTTCCTGCCCGCGGTGATCGACGTCGGCTTTCACGTGGCCCCGGGGGAGACGCTCTGCCTCGTGGGCGAGTCCGGCAGCGGAAAGTCCGTGACGGCGCTGTCGATCATGCGGCTCGTCGAGCCTCCTGGACGCGTGGCTTCGGGCCGCATCCTGTATCGCGGCCGCAACCTCCTCGACCTGACCGAGCGCGAGATGCAGCACGTGCGCGGCGCCGAGATCGGGCTGATCTTCCAGGAGCCGATGACCGCGCTCAATCCGGTGTTCACCATCGGCGACCAGATCGAGGAGACGCTCTTGATCCACGGCCGCGCCACGCGGCGGGACGCGCGGCAGAAGGCGATCGGGCTCCTCGAGGCGGTCAGCATGCCCGAGCCGCAGAAGCGCGTGCGCGACTACCCGCACCAGCTCTCAGGCGGCCTGCGCCAGCGTGCGCTCATCGCGATCGCCCTGTCGTGCGAGCCGTCGCTGGTGATCGCCGACGAGCCCACGACGGCACTCGACGTGACGATCCAGGCGCAGATCCTGGATCTGCTGCGCGATCTCCAGCAGCGGATGGGACTCGCCCTCCTCCTCATCACCCACGATCTCGGCGTCGTCGCCGGCATGGCGGACCGCGTGGCCGTGATGTACGCCGGACGCCTCGTCGAGGAGGCGGGCGTGCGCGACCTGTTCGGCGATCCGAAGCACCCGTACACGCGCGGCCTGATGGCCTCGATGCCCGGCGGCGAGCCGGGCCGGCGGCTCCAGGCGATCCAGGGCACCGTGCCGCCGCTCGGACAGCTTCCACCGGGCTGCTCGTTCGCGCCGCGCTGCCCGGATCGCTTCGACCCGTGCCCGACGGCGCACCCGGGCGATACGGCATTCGAGGGGGGGCACCGGGTGAAGTGCTACCTGCACGGGCCGGCCGTCGAGCCGGCCGCAGGGGATTCGGCCCCCTCCGTCGTCGCCGGGCGCGACGAGGCGATCCGCTGACCATGGCGCTGCTCGAAGTCCGCGATCTCGTGAAGGAGTTCACGCGCAGGCAGGGGCTGTTCCAGAAGCCGTCGATCGTGCGCGCGGTGGACCGCGTGAGCTTCAGCGTCGAGCCGGGGGAGACGTTCGGCCTCGTCGGCGAGTCCGGCAGCGGCAAGACGACGACCGGGCGGTGCATCCTGCGGCTCATCGAGCCGACGGCCGGCGAGGTGCGGTTCAAGGGCGAAGACGTGCTGGGCTTCTCGCGGTCGCGTCTGCGGCAGGCGCGGCGCGACATGCAGATTGTCTTCCAGGATCCGTACTCCTCCCTCAACCCCCGCATGCGCGCCGGCGACATTGTCGAAGAGCCGCTGGTGATTCACCGGATGGGATCGAAAGCGCAGCGGCGCGGGCGTGTCGCGGAGCTGTTCGATCTGGTCGGACTCGATCCGTCTCAGATGTCGCGCTATCCGCACCAGTTCAGCGGCGGCCAGCGGCAGCGCATCGGCCTCGCCCGCGCGCTCGCGCTGAACCCGTCGCTCGTCATCGCCGACGAACCCGTGTCGGCGCTCGACGTGTCGGTGCAGGCGCAGGTGATCAACCTGCTGATGGATCTCCAGGAGCGGCTGGAGCTGACCTACGTCTTCATCGCCCACGACCTGCGACTCGTGCAGCACATCTGCAGCCGCGTCGCGGTGATGTATCTGGGCAGGATCGTGGAGATGGGCCCGACCGCGCGCCTGTTCGAGGCGCCCGCGCACCCGTACACGCGCGCGCTGCTGTCAGCGATCCCGGTGCCGGATCCTGAAGCCCCGCGAAAGCGCATTGTGCTGGACCCGAACTCGTTCGATCGAGAGGCGTCCCTGCGGGAGATTGGAGCCGAAGGGCATTTCGCGGCGGTGTGACGCGTGACATGTGAAGCGCGGGGCTGAAGCGCCGCGCTTCAGGTGCGCGGACGACCCGGGGACCACGACCCACGGGGCCACGGACCACGAGCCACGGCCTTCAGGCTGCCCGTTTCACATCCTTCTCCACCTGCCCGTCTCGAATCTGAATCACCCGGTGCGCATAGGCGGCGATGTCGGCCTCGTGCGTGACGATGATGATCGTGTTGCCGGCCTCGTGCAGGCGGTCGAACACGGCCATGATCTCGTTCCCGGTTTTCGAGTCGAGATTGCCGGTCGGCTCGTCGGCGAGCAGGATCGACGGGTCGTTGACGAGCGCGCGGGCGATGGCGACGCGCTGGCGCTGGCCGCCTGACAGCTCGTTCGGCCGGTGTGTCGCGCGCGAGAGCAGCTCGACCTTCTCGAGCGCCTGCTTCGCGCGGTCCTGCCGCACCTTGCCGGGCACGCCGGCGTAGACGAGCGGCAGCTCCACGTTGTGGAGCGCGGTGGCGCGCGGGAGCAGGTTGAACGTCTGGAACACGAACCCGATCTCCTCGTTCCGGATCCGCGCCAGCTCGTCGTCGTTCATCTCGGCGACCTCCTTTTCGTTGAGGAGATAGCTGCCCTTCGTGGGTGTGTCGAGACAGCCGATCAGGTTCATGAGCGTGGACTTGCCGGAGCCGGAGGGCCCCATGATGGCGACGTACTCGCCGCGCTCGATGACGATGGACACGCCGCGGAGGGCGTGGATCTCCTCCTCGCCCATCACGTATGTCTTCCAGAGGTCGCGCGTTTCGATCAATGACATATCGGTCCCTTGTCCGGGGCGGGCCCACGAGCTACGGGCTACGGGCTACGAGCTACGAGTCCCTCGTTAGAGACGCATCCAAAGGCTCTACGGTTTGTGAACGGTCTGTGTTCCGGTCAGGCCCCGCCTTTGGACCGCACCGGCACCCGGACCTCCCGGCCGGACGGCTCGCGGAATATCACGGCGTCCGTCTCGATCCGCTCCACTGTCCGGCCCGCCACGCGGTCCCCCACGCCTGCCACGACGCCGTCGATTACGGCCAGGCGGCGATCCTGCGAGATGAGGATGCCGCCCACGACGGGCAGGGGCGGCGCCTGAGCCGCTCCTCCGACCGCGCGGGCGCCGGACGTGCCCATGGTCGGCCTGGGACGCGGACGTTCCTCTTCGATGGCTGACGGCGCGCTCGCCTCCCGGCTCTGTGGCTCGCGGGCGCCGTCAGGCGGAGTCCCCGTGCCGGCAGGCGTGGATGGTATCGGCGCGGGGGGCGCCGGCGCGGACTCCGCCCCCGGAGCCTGACGCTCCGCGCCAGGCCGTGAACCGGGCTGTCGGCCCTGCGCAGTCATCGCAGGGCGCCTGTCACGGCGCGGGGACTCCGGCGCGCCCGGCGAGGCGCCCCAGACGGAGAACGCCCACCAGGCGGCGCCCGCCGCCAGCATCAGGCCCGCGGCGGCGCCGAGCAGGCGCACGGTCGTGCCCACGCCCGCGTCCGATTCGCCGAACGCCGCCGCCGCGCCAGCGAGGCGGATCGCCGGCGCGGCCTGTGCAATCGACCCCGCCATCTCGCCGGGCACCTGGAATCCCTCGAGCGAGTCGAGCGTCTCGAATTCGATGTCGAGCTGCTCGATGAGCGGCATGGTGAACGACCGGAGATCCGGGATGTTGCCGCAGGCCACGGCCGTCGCGACGGCCAGCTGCTGCTGCTCCCGGACGATGTTCGTGGCCTTGCGGATCTCGGGGACGAGCTGCGCGACGTAGAGATAGCGGCGAAGCAGGTGCGCCTGGGCGCGCTGGTCCGGCGCGGTGATGCGCCACGCGAACTCACGCCCGTACAGGAGATCGTGATCGCGCACGACCGCGATGCCCGCGCCGTGGCGGTTGATCGACAGCCACGCGATCGGCTCGTGCGGATCGGCATGCGGGCGCGTCCAGGCGAGCAGCGCGAGCGCGTCGGTCGGCGTGAGCACGCGATCGACCGTGAAGCCGGCGCCGCGCAGCAGGGCTTCGCTGGAGTCCAGGCCGAACCCGGCAAGATCCCAGGCCACCACCATCGCATGCCGCGGCAGCTTCAGCTCGCGCCGGACCCTCTCGAGCACCCCCATCCGCGCCGGCAGACCGGCCGGCCACTCGTCCGCCTCGAACACCCGGACGGCCGTGACCTCGACCGAAGCCCCGCGACCCCGCGCGCGCACCAGCACGCAGTAGTCAGGCCCGAGCTCGATGCCGGTGATTGTCTGCATGTGACAGCCATCCGCCGTCCGCCATCCGCTAACCGCTGTCCGGGAGTATCAGCACCACAGCCACGACTTCCAGCCAGAGGCTTGTAACAAGACTCCTAGCTCCTAGCTCTAGCCTTCCTTCTCCTCGTACTCCGACTTCAGCCGCGCCACGACGGCCGGGTCGGCGAGGGTGCTCGTGTCGCCCAGCGTCTTGCCCTCGGCGATGTCGCGGAGCAGACGCCGCATGATCTTGCCGGAGCGCGTTTTCGGCAGATCCGCGGCGAAGAGGATCTCGTCGGGACGCGCGATTGCGCCGATCTTGCGCACGACGTGCTCCTTCAGCTCGTCGGCGAGCCCGGGCGTCGCCTTCACGCCCTCCTTGACCGTCACGAACGCCGCCACGGCTTGCCCCTTGATCTCGTGCGGCCGCCCGACGACGGCGGCCTCGGCGACCTTCGGATGGTCGACGAGCGCGCTCTCGACCTCCATCGTGCCCAGCCGGTGCCCCGCCACGTTCAGCACGTCGTCCACGCGGCCGAGGAGCCAGTAGTAGCCGTCCTCGTCGCGGCGCGCGCCGTCGCCGGTGAAGTACGCGCCGTCGTTCCAGCGGCTCCAGTACTGTTTCACGAAGCGCTCGCGATCGCCGTAGATGCCGCGCAGCATCGCCGGCCACGGCCTGGGCAGCGTCAGCAGCCCTCCCCCCGCCTCGACGTGGGCGCCGTCGGCATTGCGGATCTCGGCGGCGACACCGGGGAACGGACGGGTGGCCGAGCCGGGCTTGGTGCTCGTGAGGCCCGGGAGCGGCGTGATCATGATCATCCCGGTCTCGGTCTGCCACCACGTGTCGACCACCGGGCAGCGTCCGCCGCCGATGTGCTCGTGGTACCACATCCACGCTTCGGGATTGATCGGCTCGCCGACGGATCCGAGCAGCCTCAGCGTGCCGAGATTGCGCTTCGCGGGCCATTCGGTGCCCCAGCGCATGAACGCGCGAATCGCCGTGGGCGCGGTGTAGAGGATCGTCACGCCGTGGCGTTCGACGAGATCCCAGAACCGATCCTTCTGCGGCCAGTCGGGCGCGCCCTCGTACATGAGCACGGTCGCGCCGTTGGCGAGCGGACCGTAGACGACGTAGCTGTGGCCCGTCACCCACCCGATATCCGCCGTACACCAGTAGACGTCGTCCTCTTTCAGGTCGAAGACCCACTTCGTGGTCGCGTAGGTGCCGACCATGTAGCCGCCCGTCGTGTGCACGATGCCCTTGGGCTTGCCGGTCGTGCCGGACGTGTAGAGGATGTAGAGCATGTCCTCGGCGTCCATAGCCTCGGGCTCGCACTCGGCCGCCGCGTGCTGCATGAGGCGGTGGTACCAGTGGTCGCGCCCCTCCTTCACGTCGATCGGAAAGGTGCTCCCCGCCTGCCGCTGCACCAGCACCACGTTGCGGATCGAGGGTGTGCCCTCCAGCGCTTCGTCCGCCGTCTGCTTCAGCGGCACGATCTGCCCGCGGCGGTAGCCGCCGTCGGCGGTGACGAGGAGCACCGCCTGCGCGTCGTTGATGCGATCGCGCAGCGACTCGGCGCTGAAGCCGCCGAAGACGACGCTGTGCACGGCGCCGATGCGCGCGCAGGCGAGCATCGCGACCGCCAGCTCCGGAATCATCGGCAGGTACAGCGCGACGCGGTCGCCCCGCTTGACGCCGAGCGTCCCGAGGACGTTCGCGAACCTGTTCACCTCGCGGTACAGGTCCCAGTAGGTCAGCGTGCGGCGGTCGCCCGGTTCGCCTTCCCACACGATCGCCGCCTTGTTCCGGCGCGCGGTACGGACGTGCCGGTCGAGGCAGTTCGCGCTCGCGTTGAGCTTCCCTCCCGCGAACCACTTCGCGTCCGGAGGCTTCCAGCGGAGCACGTCGGTCCACGGCTGGATCCAGTCCAGCTCGGAGGCGAACCCGGCCCAGAACGCCTCGGGATCGGCGTTCGCGCGCTCGTAGATCCCCGGGTCGGCGATACTGGCGCGCGCACGCCAGTCGGCGGATGGTTCGAACCGTCGGTCTTCCTTCAGCAGAGCATCGATTTCGGTCATAGCGGGTCAGGAGGTCGTCAGTACAGGTGGAGGCGTAGGGCCATGCGTCTCGGCTGATTGTAAACCCTGGGTTCAGCCGCGTCGCATGAGTGGGGCGTTCGCGCGACTCTCGGGTTCGCGCCTCGCCTTGCCGGCTGCGACACGAACGAGGACAGGCCATCGGCCCCCGGCGCACCGGATCGGGCCGGAATGCATCGCGGCCCGCGTCGAGCTGAGCTACTGCGGCGCCCGCAGCACTTGAGGCGGGTCCAGGGGCTCGACCGAATCGGCGCCCTGCATGTAGCCGAAACCGTAGGCAAAGGCCGCGGCCGCCATCGCCAGCGCGGCGGCCCCGGCGGCCAGCGCGCCGACCCTGCGGTTCGCCCACTCCGGGACGAGCGGCACCGGCGCCTCCAGATCGAGCGCGCCGGCCGCCTGGTCGATCAGGTCGGGCTCGATGCGTATGGCGCGGGTCGAGAACGCCGCGAGCAGCGCCCGGTCGCAGACGAGATTGATCAGCCTGGGGACACCGCCCGTCAGCGCGTGGATGCGGTGCAGCGCGCGGAGCGAGAAGCTCACGCGGCAGAGCCCGCCGGCGATCGCCAGCCGGTGCGACACGTATGCCGCCGTCTCGTCGCGCGTGAGCGGCCGCAGCTCGAGACGCAGCGACACGCGCTGATCGAGCTGGCGCAGGTCGGGCAGGCGCAGCACTCTCCTGAGCGCCGGCTGCCCGAACAGCACGATGCGCAGCAGCTTCTCCTTGTCGGTCTCGAGGTTCGAGAGGAGCCTGATCTGCTCGAGCACCTGGAGCGGCAGGTTCTGCGCCTCGTCCACGATGAGCAGCGCGCTCGCGTCGATCCGCTGGAGCGAGAGGAGAAAGTCGTTGAGCGCGTTGATCAGCTCCTGCTTGGTGACCCCGGCCAGCCGGCCGCGCCGCACCTCCTCGCGCGACACGAGCCCGAGGTTCTGGAGGATCAGGCGTAGCAGGTCCTCCTCCGAGATGAACGGGTTGAGCACGACCACGGGAAGCGTCCGCGGCTCCAGCCGGCTCAGGAGCGCCCGGCACAGGGTCGTCTTGCCGACCCCGATGTCGCCCGTGACGACGACGAAGCCTTCACGGCGGCGCATCGCGTACTGGAGGAGGTCGAACGCGCTGGCGTGCGTCTCGCTTCGATACAGATAGCGGGGATCGGAGGTGAGGCTGAAGGGCTTCTCCGAAAAACCGTAGAACTCCTCGTACATCGAGATGTCCTCGCCAGGGAGTAGAGGACGCCGCAGCCGCGCGGCTGCGCACGGCTGCACACCTTTGCTGAGAGGGGTTTCGGATCGGGAGCCGTACACCTGTAGGCCCGACCTCGAGGTCGGGCGTGTATCCATCAGCTCGTGGCTGGTTCGGGCCAGCCCGACCTGAAGGTCGGCCCCGACAGATGATCGCAGCCGCACGGCCGGGACGAGCAACCGTTTACGACGGCGGCAGCACCTCCACGGTCCCGGGGGGCGGCGGGGGCGGCGTCTTCTTGAAGATCGCCACGCCGAGCAGCCCGCCGAGCGTGCCGAAGATGCTCATGACCACGAGGTTGATGATGAGCATCAGCACCACCGCGATCGGGCCCGTGGCCGTCTGCTGGAAGAGGTCCCGCAGCTCCTGGGGAACGTCCGGGTTGGAGAGGACCTGGTCCATCATCTCCTGGTTGAACCCGGCGGTCACGAACTGCAGCGGGATGGCGAGCACCGTGGCCATCGCTCCGCCGATGGCGCCGGCGATCAGGCCCATGATCGCGCCTTCGGCGGCGGGAACGCTGAATGGCGTGTTCTGCTGCCGGAGGTAGACGGTCAGCGCCCCTCCGGCCAGCACCCACAGGCAGCAGCAGCAATTGCCCATGTTCACGAGCGGCAGCGCCGAGAGCACGCCGATGAACAGTCCGCCCAGGAATGCCGGCTTCAGCCGCTCGTCCATCAGTCGTAGTACTCCAGACCAAGATGCGTGATGAGCTCCTCACCGCGAAAGTAGCGGAGCGTGTTCTTCAACTTCATCATCTGGATGAAGAGGTCGTGCTCGGGGTACAGCCCCGGCGCGTGCATCGGGCTCTTGAAGTAGAACGACAGCCATTCCTGGATGCCGTCCATCCCCGAGCGCTTCGCCAGATCCAGGAACAGCGCCACGTCGAGGACGATCGGCGCCGCCAGGATGCTGTCACGACACAGGAAGTTGATCTTCAGCTGCATCGGGTACCCGAGCCAGCCGAAGATGTCGATGTTGTCCCAGCCTTCCTTGTTGTCGCCCCGCGGCGGATAGTAATTGATCCGGACGACGTGGCAAAGCTTTTCGTACAGGTCGGGATAGAGATTCGGCTGGAGGATGTAGTCGAGGACCGACTTCTTGCTCTCCTCCTTGGTCTTGAACGACTCGGGATCGTCCAGGACCTCGCCGTCGCGATTGCCGAGGATATTGGTCGAGTACCAGCCCTCGACGCCGAGCAGGCGCGCCTTCAGGCCGGGCGCGATGATCGTCTTGATCAGGGTCTGCCCGGTCTTGAGATCCTTGCCCGCAACTGGCGCCCCGGTCTGGGCCGCCAGCTCCAGGAGGGCCGGGATGTCCGCGCTCAGGTTCGGCGCGGCGTTGGCATACGGGATGCCCTCCTTGATGGCCGCGTAGGCGTAAATCATGCTCGAGGGAATCGTCGGATCGTCGGCTTCGAGCGCCTGCTCGAACGCCGCGACGCCGGCGTGCGCCGCCGACCCGGTCATGTACACTTCGGTGCTCCCGCACCACACCATGACGAGCCGATCGAGCTCGTGCTCCGCCTTGAAGCGCTGGATGTCCTGCCGCAGCTGGTCGGCGAGGTCGCGCTTGTTGCGGCCCTTCTTGACGTTGGGTCCGTCGAGCCGCTTCACGTACCGGCGGTCGAAGACGGCCGGCCAGGGCTTGATCGCCTGGAGCTCCGGCCGGATCTGGTCGAGGAGGCCGGCCTCCAGCACGCCCGCCGTCTTCGCCGCTTCGTATGAGTCCTCTTCGAAAATATCCCACCCGCCGAACACCACGTCGTCGAGCGAGGCGAGCGGAACGAAGTCCCTGATGAGAGGCGACCGGCCCTCGGTCCGTTTGCCGAGACGGACCGTGCCCATCTGGGTCAGAGAGCCGATCGGTTTGGCCAGGCCGCGCCGTATCGCGAGCACACCGGCGATGGTCGTCGTGCTGACCGCGCCCATGCCGACGAGGAGGATACCGAGTTTCCCTGCAGCATCTGCGATTTTCGGGGGATTTTTCACGATCGGCAACTATATCATCAGAGTTCGGGACTCGGGGCTCGGGGCTCGGGGCTCGAAGACTCAGGGTTCAGAGATTCAGAGGCGCCCATGAAGTGGTTCAAATCGCCGAACATCGAGCCGCTCGAAGTGTCGATGCCGGGGGTGAAGCTTGGCGATCGATTGCTCGTGATCGGATGCTCCGATCCGATCCTCATCGCGAGGCTCGCGGTCAAGTCCGGGCTGACGGGACGGGCGTGCGCGGTGGACGACAGCGACGCGCTCGCGACCGAGGCGGCGGTGGTGGCCCGGCGCGAGGGGGCGCTGATCGAAACCGAGCGCGCGCCGGGATGGCGCGTGCCCTATGACAACGGCGCCTTCGACGTCGTGGTGCTGCGGGACGTGCTGTCGTCGGGCAGCGCGCGCGCCGCGGCGGCCACCGAGAGCCGCCGCGTGCTCAGGCCGGGAGGCCGGTGCATCGCCATCGACGGCGCGCCGCGGCGCGGGCTCGGCGCGCTGCTCGGCGGAAGGCAGGCCGCGGCCCTCGACGCGGACGCCGCCACCCGCGCGCTCACGTCAGCCGGGTTCGTAGCCGTGCGCCCGCTCGCCGAACGCGAGGGAATGCTGTTCGTCGAGGGCGTGCGCGGGAACGCGTAGCAGGCCGCCCGAGAAATGCGGGCTCAGGCCGTCATCGCGCGCATGTCAGGTGGCGCCCGCCGTCGATGGCGATCGTCTCGCCCGTGATCCACGCCGCCTGGTCCGACGCGAGAAAGAAGATCAGATCCGCGATCTCCTTCGGATCCCCCGGCCTGCCGAGCGGGTGCGTGTCGCGCGAGCGCTGGAGGAACGCCTGGTACGCGTCCTCGGCCATGCCGCCGCGCCGGTGCAGGTTGGTAACCACCACGCCGGGATTGACTGCGTTCACGCGGATGCCCTTCGGCGCCAGCTCCAGCGCGGCACAGCGCGTGAGCTGATCCACCGCCGACTTGCTCACGCAGTACGCCAGCACGCCAGGAAACGCCCGCAGGCCGTTCACGCTCGAGACGTTGACAATCGACGCGCCGCTCCGCAGGTGGGACACCGCGGCGCGCATCAGACGGAACGGCGCCGTGACGTTCACATCCAGCATCCCGTCCCACTGCGGGTCGGTCGTCGAGTCCACCGTGCCCAGGCCGATGATGCCCGCGGCGTTGACGACGGTCGTCAGGCTGCCGAACCGTTCGATCGCGGTGCGGACGATCAGCTCGGCCGATCCAGGCAGCGTGACGTCCACGGCGCACGGCGCCGCGGTCCCGCCGGCGGATTCCACCTCCTGAACGACCTCCCGCAGCGCCTCCTCCTTCCGGCCCACCGCGAGTACGGCCGCTTTCGCCTCCCCGAATCGAAGCGCCGCCGCCCGGCCGATCCCGCTCGAGGCGCCGGTGACGACGACGTGCAGTGCTGATGACATGGAGGACGGTTGTAGCAGTCGAGGCGAGGAATGTGCAAGGGGTGAGTGACGCCGTGGGCCGTGGCTCGTGGCCCGTGGGCCGCTGCCCGACGGTCCAGTGTCCTCAACGCCGGCGTCGTGTCACACAGGGAGCACACCCGCAAGGGATACCTGATCAGCAGATCCACGGCGATCCGGCCGAAATTGGGTACGGACGCCGCGCCGCCCGCGTCACGGGGGCCGGCAAGGGTTTTGCGCTCGGCCCTGGAACCGCGAGCGAGTGTGGAGGCCCGGCGCGTTGCGGTTATTGCGTCGCCGGATCAGGTTCTCCTCAGGACCGCAGCGGCCGGCGCGTCATGAGCTGGCGGCAAGTCTGCCCCTGGAGTGGCCACATGGAGACGCTGGCTCGCCCGACCGGAACCCCGAACCGGGCGCCCGAGGTATTCAGCCTGCGTGAGGTGTCGCGCGCCGCGGGCGTCGCCTTCGCGGACGTGCGCGCGCTGGCCGGCGCGGGAGCGATGAGGCTCCTGCCATCGGGCTTCGTCGCGGAGGCCGAGGCGATCAGGGCCGTCCGGATGCTGCGCGGAAGTCCGGCCGGAATCGCCGGGCCGCAGCTCTTCTGGCACGCTCCCGGCGCCAGGCCGAACACAAAGGTGCCGCTGGTCGCCTCCGGGGCGGTGCACGTCGCCGGGCTCTTCGCCATCGCGATCGTCACCACCACCGGGATCGCGCAGCCCGCCCCGTCAGAGCCGGCCGAGTTCAAGCCGGTCCGGCTCGTCTTCCTCGCGACGCCGGGGGCAGGCGGCGGAGGCGGTGGCGGGGGCCTGAAGCTGCCGGCGCCAGCCGTCCAGGCGCGGCTTCGCGGACCTGGCAGGCTCCGGAGCCCGGTGCAGCCCCCGGCGGTGAAGAGCGAGCAGCCGCGCACCGAGCCGCCCAGGCCGTCCCGGCCGCCGGATCCCACGCCTGTCGCGCGCCCGATGCCGGAACCGCCGCGGCTGCCTCATCCGGATCCGGCGCCTCCCGTCATGGCGCCGGTCGTGCCCATCGCGGCCGATCCGATCGATCGGGCTGGGGTGCTGGACGAGGCGGCGCCCGAGAACGGCAGCCGCGGAGCCGGTGCGGGCGGCGGCAGCGGCACGGGCACGGGAACCGGCACGGGCGAAGGCGACGGCGCCGGGCTCGGGCCCGGAAGCGGCGGCGGGACGGGTGGCGGGCCGTACCGTCCCGGCGCCGGCATCACGCCTCCGGGCCTGCTGCGCGAGGTCCGGCCCGACTACACGGACGAGGCGCGCCGGCGGAACATCGAGGGCGAAGTCGTCCTCGAGATCGTCGTGCGCCGCGACGGCTCCGTCGGCGACACGCGCGTCGTCCGGGGCCTCGGCGGCGGGTTGGAGCGCCGCGCGCTCGACGCCGTTCGCCAGTGGCGCTTCTCCCCCGCGCGCCGCCGCGGCACGCCGGTCGACGTGCTGGTGGAAGTGGCCGTCGAGTTCAGGCTGAGATGACCGGGAGCCGCCGATGCAGACGCTGCTGATCGTGTTCACCGTCATGGCCTCCATGGCCGCGGCGGCCATGTGCGCCATCGTGATCCGGATGCTGCGCGAGGAACGCCGGCGCTCGGACGCGCGCGTCGAAGCGCTGCTCGCGATGGCCGGAGAGGCGCGGGACGGCGACGCCGTCGAGTCGAGCGGAGCGTCGCTGGCGGCGGCCGCATCCGCCGCGGCATGGCATGCCGCCGTCGAACCCCGCGGCGCGGCTGAGGGCGTCCGGAACGAACAGGCAGTTGCCGAGATCTCCGGGACTCTCGACCGAGGGACCCGGACCGAGGGACCCTGGACCAGGGACCAAGGGGACCAAGGGACCACCGCGTCCCCGCTCTTCGCGCTCCACGACACGGCGTCCCCGTGGGGCCGCCGCGTCGCCGCCGTGGCCGCTCTCGCGCTCGTGGTCCTCGCGGGCGCGCTGGCTGTCGGCGCGAGAGACTCCGGGAGCGACGTCGCGACCGCCGCTGATGCGGGAGCCGGCGCGCCGCAGGCGGCGCCCATCGAACTGCTGTCGCTCTCGCACGCGGCGGAGTCCGGCGCGCTGACGATTACCGGGCTCGTGCAGAACCCGCGCGGCGGACGCGCGATGTCGGATATCAGCGCGGTCGCATTCCTGCTCGATCGCGGCGGCGGGACCATCGCCACGGGCAGCGCGCCGCTCGACTTCAGGCGGCTGGACGCTGGCGCCGAATCGCCGTTCGTCGTGAAGGTGCCGGTCTCCGGCCGCGTGGACCGCTACCGTATCGGCTTCCGCGACGCGCGCGGCGGCGTCATCGCGCACGTCGATCGGCGGAACGCCGGACCGATCGCACGGAGGGACTGATCATGTGGACCAGATTGCTCCTGCCGGCGACGCTCGTCCTGACGACAGCCGCCGGCGCGCTCGTCACGGCGGCCGCGCAGGACCAGGAGCGCTTCCGCTTCCGCACGGGCGTGGAGCTCATCAACGTCACGGTCACGGTGACCGATCGCAACGGCCGCTTCGTCCCGGGCCTCCAGCGGGAGGACTTCCGGGTGTTCGAGGACGGCGTCGAGCAGCCGGTGACGCACTTCGACAACGAGCGCGTGCCCGTGAGCCTCGGCATCGCGCTCGACACGAGCGGCAGCATGGCCGGCGAGAAGATCCGCAAGGCGCGCGAGGCGCTCCGCCGCTTCCTGTTCGATCTCCTCGGCCAGGACGACGAGGTGTTCCTGTACCGCTTCGACTCGAACCCGCACCTCGTCGAAGGCTGGACGGCCGATCGCGGCAGGATCAGCCGGCAGCTCGACCGCGTGCAGCCGCGCGGCGGGACGGCCATGTACGACGCCGTGGCCGAAGCCGTGCCGATGGCGCAGTCGGGCCGGCACAAGAAGAAGGCGCTGGTGGTCATCTCGGACGGCAACGACACGTCGAGCGGAACCGACGTGGGCCCGCTCAAGCAGATGATCCGCGAGACGGAAGTGCTGGTGTACGCGATCGGGCTGGACGCCGACGGGCGTGAGATGACGAGGGGCCGGCCGCCGGTCGGAGGCGGCACGTTCCCGCCGGCGCCGCCGCGCTTCCCGATCCCGCTGCCGTTCCCGGTCCCGGGCCGCCGCCCGCCGCCCCCGCGTCCGCCTCACGTGCCCGGCGGCCCCCAGCCGGGCACCGTCGTGAGCAGCGGATCGGCCAGCCGCGTGAACGTCGGCGCGCTGCGCGATCTGACCGACGACAGCGGCGGCCGCACCGAGATCATCCGCAGCGCGCACGATCTGGATCCGGCGACGGCCGGGATCGCCGACGAGTTGAGCCGTCAGTACTATCTGGGCTATCCCGCCACCGGCGAGAAGGACGGCCGCTGGCACAGCATCCGCGTGGAGGTGGTGAATCGCGACTACATCGTGAGAGCGCGACGCGGGTACGTCGCGTCGTAGGCGCCGGGCCGGCCGCGTCAGCGGCATGCAGCCCGTTTTCGCCGAAATGCCACTGAACGACGTGCGCCGGGGCGCTTCGCGCCAAACGATCACGACGAGCACGACGACCACGACGCCTCTGGAGGATTTCCTAGAGTTGCCTTCGTGATCGTCGTGACCGTTGTGGTCGTCGTGCCTGTCGCGTGCGCGTGAGAGCAGAGGACGGAGGGCCGGCGCGCCATCGAGCCCCTGCCAGGGCGCTGCTCCGCATCGCTGCAGTATCATCCGGGTGTGAACACGTACGCGGCCGCCGTGGGGCTCAGTGTGCTGGGCAGCCTCGGCGGCCTGCTCACGGCCTCCATCTTTCTCCTGCTCGGCGACAACCTTCGCGTCCGGATCGTGCCGTGGCTGATCAGCTATGCGGTCGGCACGCTGCTTGGGGTCTCGCTGCTGGCGCTGCTGCCCGAGGCGCTCGAGCACCTCGAACCGTCGCGCGCCCTCGGCACGCTGCTCGCCGGGGTCGTGGCGTTCTTCCTGCTCGAGAAGCTCGTGATCTGGCGCCAC
>Ga0299914_10000595_pt1 | contig 22075 bp, 21 predicted proteins | sample RVTome_10_FD_201361 | JGI IMG/M metagenome (GOLD analysis project Ga0299914, IMG submission 201361) | Soil microbial communities from uranium-contaminated site in the Upper Colorado River Basin, Wyoming, United States - RVT153D57 (version 2) ...
TGCGCCTCGCGCGCGCCGAGCTGGGCGGTCGAGGTGGCTACGCCGACGGCGACGATGGACTCTCCGATGGCGATGATCATCACGAGCCCGAAGCGCTCGGCGAAGTGGGTGGCGCTGTTGAGTACCCAGCGTGTCGAGCGCACGACGTACACGCCGAGCTGGTCGCACGCGACGGCGGCGAGCCACCACCACCGCTGCACGTCACCACCAGCGAGCGCCCCGACGAGCAGGAGCGCGAGCACGGCGAGGGCGACGGCGAGCATCGCCAGGATCACGCTGCGCAACTGCACGTCGTCACCGGCGGCGACGAGGTAGACAACCAGGTGCGTGAGGCGGACCACGGCGTAGGACGCGACGAGCACGAGGGCGGCGTTGCCCTCGCCGTCGAAGGCGTGAGGAATGCTGACGCCGACGAAGAACATGCCGCCCATCGCGATCACCACCGCCACGCGCAGCAGGCCCTCGTCGGCACGGGCCTGGTTGCCGAGCCACGTGTAGGCGCACCACCCGAACCACACCAGCGCCAGGAGGATCGAGCCGTGCAACACGCCGCGGGCTCCGAGGTCGTGTTCCATCAGCGCGGTGACGTTGGTAATGGCGAACACGAAGACGAGGTCGAAGAACAGCTCGAGAGTGGTCACCCGGTGGGTGTCATCGGTCGGCTGGAGCCTGGCGCGCAACGCGTCGAGCAACGACATCGCCCAGAGTCTGGCCGCGTTCGCCGCCCGGAGGGCGCGACCTTCGCCTCCGGAGGGTACGTACGGCACCGAACGGTCGTGCTGGTGCCCTCCGGTTTCCACCGGGGTGCTCAGTAACGTGGCGGCGTGACCGTTCTGCGCGTCGCGCTGGCGCAGCTCAACCCGTCCGTCGGCGACCTCGAGGGCAACCTCGTCAAGCTGTTCGATGCGTACGACCAGGCCGAGCAGGCCGGATGTGACCTGGTCGCCTTCCCCGAGCTGGCGATCTGCGGGTATCCGCCCGAGGACCTCGTGCTCAAGCCCGGCTTCGTCGCCGACAACGAGCTGGCGCTCGCCCGCTTCGCCGAGCAGACCGGGCGTTGCACGGCGATCGTCGGGTACGTCGAGGAGGACTTCGACCTGTTCAATGCCGCTGCGGTGTGCGCCGGCGGCGAGCTGCGCGGCACCTACCGGAAGCGGCACCTGCCGAACTACGGCGTGTTCGACGAGGCGCGCTACTTCACCCCGGGCGACCACACCGATGAGCTCGAGCTCTACGTCGTCGGCGGTGTCAACGTCGGCATCAGCATCTGCGAGGACGTGTGGAGTCCCGACGGCCCGCTGCTCGTCCAGGCCCATGGCGGCGCCGAGCTCGCCGTCAACATCAACGCCTCGCCGTACCACTACGGCAAGGGCGTCGACCGCGAGCGCATGCTCGCCACGCGCGCCGCCGACTCGCACTCGGCGCTCGTGTACGTCAACCAGGTCGGCGGCCAGGACGAGCTCGTCTTCGACGGCGCATCGCTGGCGTTCAACGCCGAGGGCACCGTCATTGCGCGCGGCCGCCAGTTCCACGAGGAGCTGATGATCGTCGACGTGCCGGTCACCGCCGTGTACCGGCACCGCCTGCTCGACCCCCGGGGCCGCATCTCGCAGGTGTCGCTGCCCACCGTCCTCGTGTCCACCGAGCCGGTGGAACAGCCCGACGGCGAGGGCGAGCACGCGCCGCTGGCCAATCTGATGGCCCCGCCGCTCGCCGACATCGCCGAGCTCTACCAGGCGCTCGTGCTCGGGCTGCGCGACTACTGCGAGAAGAACGGCTTCAGCGACGTCGTCGTCGGCCTGTCGGGCGGGATCGACTCGACACTCGTCGCCGTGCTCGCCGCCGACGCCCTCGGAGCCGACCACGTGCACGGGGTGTCGATGCCGTCGCGCTACTCGTCGGACCACAGCAAGAGCGACGCCGAGAAGCTGGCGATCAACCTCGGCATCGATTACCGCACGATCTCGATCGAGCCGGCGTTCCGCGCCTACCTCGACGCACTCGGCCCGAGCTTCGCCGGCCGCGAGCCGGGGCTGACCCAGGAGAACATCCAGAGCCGCTGCCGCGGTCAGCTGCTGATGGCGTTGTCCAACGAGTTCGGCTGGATGGTCGCCACGACGGGCAACAAGAGCGAGATGGCGGTCGGCTACTTCACGATCTACGGCGACTCGGTCGGCGGCTACGCCGTCATCAAGGACGTGCTCAAGACCCGCGTCTACGCGCTGTGCCGGTACGTCAACGCGCGCTCAGGCAGGGAGATCATCCCCGAGGCGGTGATCACCAAGCCGCCGTCCGCCGAGCTGCGCCCCGACCAGCGCGACGACCAGAGCCTGCCGCCGTACGAGGAGCTCGATCCGATCCTCGAGCTGTACGTCGACGAGGACCGCACCGCCGGCGAGATCATCGAGCTCGGCTTCGACGAGGCGACGGTCCGCCGCGTCACCCGCCTCGTCGACATCGCCGAGTACAAGCGCCGCCAGAGCCCGCCCGGCGTGCGGGTGACGACGAAGGCGTTCGGCCGCGACCGCCGCCTCCCCATCACCAACGGCTACCGCGGCTGACGCTCCCCCCGGCGAGTCGGCCACGATCACCGCTCGCTACGCTCGCTCGATCGGTCGCATCGTTGTCATCGGCGCCACAGGCCACGTCGGGACCTACCTGGTCCCGCGCCTGGTGCGGGCGCGCCATGAGGTCGTCGCGCTGAGCCGCGGCGTACGTGCCCCGTACCTGTCGGCACCGGAGTGGGGCTCGGTGGAGCGGGTCGCGTGCGACCGCGAGGCCGAGGACGCCACCGGGGTGTTCGGCAGGCGGATCGCGGCCTTGGGTGCCGACGCCGTTGTCGACATGGTCTGCTTCACGCCGGAGTCGGCGCAGCAGCTCGTCGATGCGTTGCGGCCGGCTCGGCCACTGTTGGTCCACTGCGGCACGATCTGGGTCCACGGTCCGGCCGCACGGGTGCCGGTCACGGAGGACGAACCGCGCACCGCGTACGGCGTGTATGGGACCGCGAAGGCGGCGATCGAGTCGCTGCTGCATCGCGAGACGATCGCCGGCGGGGTACCGAGCGTCGTGCTCCATCCTGGGCACATCAGCGGCCCGTGGCCGGCCATCACGCCGGCGGGCAACCTGGACGTCGACGTCTGGCGGCGGTTGGCGCTCGGCGAACCGCTCCCGCTGCCGGATCTCGGGCTCGGCGTACTCCACCACGTGCACGCCGACGATGTCGCCCAGGCCTTCGAACGGGCGCTCACCCGACCGGCAGCCATCGGATCGAGCTTCCACGTGGTGTCCGAGCAGGCGATGACCCTGCGCGGCCTGGCCACCGGTGTCGCCGGGTGGTTCGGCCGCGAGCCGCTACTCGAGTTCGTCGACTGGTCGGAGTTCGAACGGCGCGTCGGTGCCGAACACGCCGCGGTGAGTCGCGAGCACGTCGGCCGCAGCATCGCCGCGAGCATCGATCGGGCTGCCGACCTCCTCGGGTACCGGCCCCGGTACAGCTCACTCGACGCTCTCGGCGAGTCACTGCGCTGGCTCGTGCAGAACGGTCACGTCGATCTCGACGGCCAGCAGTTCTGACCGCGCAGCAGCTGTCGAGCCGCTCCGCGTCGACGGGCGCGGCTCGAACCACGTGTCGGCTTGACCTTGTCGCTGGGGCAAGGTTCACAATCGCCCCATGTGGAGCGAGCCGACGGTTGTCGAGCGGAAGCCGCAACCGTACGTAGCGATCAAGGTGCTGGCCACGATGGAGGAGCTGGGCCGGGTCGTGCCACCCCTCAACGGCGAAGTCTTCGGGTGGCTCGCCGACCACGGCGCGCAGCCGTCGGGCCCCCCGTTCTGGAAGTACAACGTCATCGACATGGAGCGCCAGCTCGAGCTCGAGGCGGGTGTCGCCGTCGAGCAGTCGTTGGCCGGTGACGGCCGGGTGCTCGCCGGGACGCTGCCCGGCGGGTCGTACGCGACGCTGGTGCACACCGGACCTCCGGACCAGCTGATCGCTGCGACCGGGGCGCTGCTCGACTGGGGCAAGGCGCAGGGCCTGACGTGGGATCGGTACGACGGCGCCGAAGGCGAGCACTGGGGAGCCCGGCTCGAGTTCTACCTGACCGACCCCGCCGACGAGCCCGACATCAACAACTGGGTGACCGAGTTGGCGTTCCGGCTGGCCGGCGAGTAGCACGATGGACGGGTGACCGACGCATCGGACCGTGATGACCGGCTGATGAGCATCGGCGTGTTCGCCCGCCGATCGCGGCTTTCGATGCGGGCGTTGCGCCTCTACGACCGCCAGGGGCTGCTCGAGCCCGACCACGTCGACCCGCACAACGGCTACCGCTGGTATCGGGAGAGCCGACTGTTCACCGCACGGCTGATCGTGATGCTCCGCCAACTCGACATGCCGCTGGCCGACGTGGCGGAACTGGTCAACGCTCCGCATGACCGTGCCGCCGCGATGCTGACGGCGTACTGGGCCGGGGTGGAACGGCGGATCGCCGGCCAGCGACAGCTCGTCGAGTTGCTCCGGGCCGGCCTGGTCGATGGCGAGGGCCGATACGACGATTTCGACATCGACGTGCGCGAGGTGGAAGACCAGGTGGTCCTCACCGAACAGCGATCCCTGACGTTGCTCGAGCTCGAGCCGTGGCTGCGCCAGACCAAGCACACCTTGACCGACGCCGCCGAGGACTGCGGTGGGCCCGTGGCCCGGACGTTCGTGGTCTTCCACGGCGAGGTCAGTCACGACAGCGACGGGCCGGTCGAGGTGTGCGTCCCGATCCCTGCGCACGACAGCCGGCCGGCCGTCACGACCGACCGGGACTGGCGCACCGAACCCGCCCACCGCGAGGCCTACGTCACGGTGACCAAGGCCGAGTTCGAGCTGCCGGCGATTCTCTCCGCCTACGACGCGGTCCAGCACTGGATCGAGTCGCACCACCACGCAGTCGTCGGGTCGCCGCGGGAGATCTACGTCCCCGGTGTCGATCCGCACCGCGCGGACCCGGGCGACCCGGTGTGCGACGTCGCGTTCCCCATCCGGTCCTGACGTCGGTTGCCCGAAGGCCGTCGGGATCCCTAGACGCGAGCGCGGCGGGCTTGCATGGAGGCTGCGACGCAGGCACCGAAGGCGGCGGCGATGATCGCGCAGGCGGCGATGCCGTAGCGCTGGAACAGCGCAGTCGCCGGGATGATCGCCGCCGCGCGGCCGAGGGTCACCGCCGTGAGGAAGCGGCTCAGCCCGGCACCCGGACGGCCGGGGACGAGATCGCCGCCGATCGGGATCGCACTGACGATGCTGAACTCGAAGAAGGCGATGAACAATACGAGCAGCGGCAGGGCGACGGGCAGGAAGCCGTTGGCGACCGCGAACAGGGCGCCAGCCAGCAGCATCATCACGCCGCCACCCACCACGCTGCGCTCCTTGCCCCAGCGGTCGGTGCGAGCCGTCGACAGGCTGGATGCGGCCAGCTCGAAGAACCCCAAGGTGAACGTCACCGCGGTGAGCTGTGCGGTGGACAGGCCGTGCGCGTCGTCGAGCCACGTCCCGAACGTGACGAACATCGTCTGGCTGCCTGCGGCGAGGAAGGCGACGGAGAGCACGGCCAGCCGGCCCGCCGGCGTCAGGCGAGCGGGACCGCCGGTGGGCGGCAGCGACGACGGCCCGGGGATCTCCGACGGTGGGGTGTGCCGGCCGGGCACGTCGGGGCCGATCCGGCGCCAGACGACGACAGCCATCACGGCGGTCAGGGCGGCGGCGCTGACGTATCCCCACCGCCACGACGTCGCCGCGGTGACGAGGCCCATCACGCTCACGCCGACGAGCAGGCCGAGCGCCCACGACGACTCGTTGATGCCGACCACGCGGCTGCGTCGCTCGAACGGGACGTGGTCGGCGATCCAGGCGCCCTGCCCGATGTCGAACAGCAACTTCGACAGCGTCAGCACGAGCAGACCCGCCCCGAACACGACGACGTGACCACCCGCCGCGGCGAGGCAGGCACCGGCCGTGATGCCGGCGAGACCGAGCACCATCGCGATGCGGCGGGCGAGGTGGTCGACGAGCCGGCCGATGATCGTCGCCGACAGCCCGCCGAGCTCGGCCACGGTGAGCGCCACGCCGAGACGTCCGACGGTGACATCGAGGCCGCTCGCGATCACGCCGAGGAAGGGCGGGGCGAAGCGGATCAGCGCGTTGGTCCCGAGACGAGCAATGGTGACGGTGAGCAGGTCGCCGCGGATCGCTGCCGGGTACGACTCGTCGAGCAGGCGGCCGCGCACTGGTGCGGCACGGTAGTGGGCCGCTGCGGGCGGGCCGCCGACGGATAGTTTCGGCTCTCGTGGTGGACGGGCCTGGTGTCGAGGGACTGGTCGAGCACCTGGAGCGCCACCTCGGTCCGCTGGCCGGTGTGTGGGATGCCGACCCCGACGGCAACGAGCTGCCGTTCCAGATCGTCCACTACCTGCCACAGCCCGGTGGCGGGGTGCCGCCGGGCACCGAGGTGTTCACCACGCTCGGGCTCAGCGACTACCCCCTCGGCGAGCGCGCCGTGCGGATCGAGCTGCTGACGATCGCCCCACTCGGGATGACGTCGGGAACCGTGCCGCCGATCCTCCATCACGCCGGCGTGCTGCCGCTCGACGCCGATGCAGCGCCGCAGCTCGGCGACACCTACCGCCAGGTGCCGGGGCTCGCCGAGGTGTCGCCGATGGACGCCCTCTACGTCGGTCGCCCGCTCTACCAGCAGCCCGGTTTCTCACCGTTCGACAACGGCGCCGCGCGCGTGCACCTGTTGTGGCTGATCCCGGTGTACGACGTCGAGGCCGAGTTCGTCGACGAGGAGGGCTGGCAGGCGTTCGAGCAGCTGATGTGGGACCTCGACGTCGATCCCACGGACTTCGTTCGCGAACCGTGGATCGAGTGATCCGCCCCCTCCGAGCATCCCCCGGACGAGGTTGAATGGGGCGATGCGCGAACCGACCGACCGCAAGCTCAGCGACGAGGTGAAGGCGTTCCTCGGCGAGGGGACCCGCACGGGCAGCCTCGGCTGGGTCGCCGCCGACGGCCGGCCGCTCGTCGCGCCGATCTGGTTCGTTGTCGAGGGCGACGACCTGCTGTTCAACACCGGGTCGGGCACGGCGAAGGGCAAGGCGATCGCCCGGGATCCGCGGTTGGTGGTGACCGTCGACCTGCCGGCGCCGCCGTTCGGTTTCGTCCAGGTGCAGGGCGTCGCCGAGGTGACGACCGACCTCGACGAGGTGCGGCGCATCGCCACGCTCAACGGGGCGCGGTACATGGGCGAGGACCGCGCCGAGGAGTTCGGTGCCCGCAACGGCGTGCCCGGCGAGCTCGGCGTGCGGCTGCGCCCGACGAAGGTCATCGCCGCGATGGACATGACGGCGTCGTCGTGACGGAGGTGCCGTTCGCCTTCGACGACGCACTGCGGGACCGCATCGCCGCCAACCTCGCCGGCCATCGCCGCCGCGTCGTCGGCGACGGCGCGCACCGGCGCGCCGCGGTCGCCGTGGTGGTGGCCGACTCGCCCGCCGGCGCCGACCGCGTCGACCCGCAGGCACCGAGCGGCGAGGACCTCGACGCGACGGGGATCGACCTCCGCGGCACCGGCGGTCGCGACGGACGCGGCGGCCTCGACGGGCGGCTGGTCGGCCTGTCGGGCGGGGCGGCGTTCCTGCTCTGCCGCCGGGCGCCGCGGCTCAGCGTTCACGCCTCGCAGTGGGCGCTGCCTGGCGGTGGCGTCGAAGCGGGCGAGACGCCGGAGGTCGCGGCGCGCCGCGAGCTGCACGAGGAGCTCGGCGTCGAGCTGCCGGCGTCGGCGGTGCTCGGCCTGCTCGACGACTACCCGACGCGCTCGGGCTACGTGGTCACGCCGGTCGTGCTGTGGGGCGACGACGGGACGGGCCGCGGGCACCTCGACCTGCGCCCCGACCCGTCCGAGGTTGCTGCCGCCTACCGCGTCGGGCTCCACGAGCTGTGCCGGCCGGACTCGCCGCGGTTCGTGTCGATCCCCGAGAGCGATCGTCCCGTCGTGCAGGTGCCGCTCGGCAACGCCCTGATACACGCCCCGACGGGAGCGATGCTCGTGCAGTTCCGCTGGCTCGCCCTCGAGGGCCGGGGCGACCCGGTCGCCCACTTCGAGCAACCGGTGTTCGCCTGGCGGTAGGCGACCGAGACCGGCCCGGCGGCGGTCAGGCGAAGGCGAGGCGGCGGAACGTGCGCACGACGTCGGGCCCCGACTTCTGCGTCTCGACGCGGGTGCGCAGTCCCGCGTCGAGCGCGTCGACGTCCATACGACGTGGAGACCGAGAGCGACAGCGAAAGTCATCGGTGGCGTCGACGTCCGCCGTCCGCCGTACGATCCCCGCATGGAGACCGACCCGGCCGCTGCTGTCGCCGCGGGGTACCGGCGGCTGGGGGAGTTGGGCCTCATCGCCGGGTCGGCGGGCAACGTCAGCGTCCGCGCCGGCGACACGATGTGGATCACGCCGTCCAACGTTCCGGCGCCCGACGTGACCGCCGAGACGATCTGCACGTTCGACCTGCGCTCCGGGCAGACCGGCGGGCCCCGCCCGTCGTCGGAGTGGATGTTCCACGTCCGCACGTACGCGGCGGCCGACGCCACGGCGATCGTGCACACGCACTCGCTCGCCGCCACCGCCGTGACGCTGGTGGCCGACGAGCTGCCCGCCGTGCACTACTACGTCGTGCGCCTCGGCGGCCCGGTACCGGTCGTGCCGTACTTCACCTACGGGTCCGAGGAGCTCGCCGCCGCCGTTGCCGGCGCGCTGCGCGATGGTCGGAGCGCGGTGCTGCTGCAGAACCACGGCGCCGTCGTCACGGGTCACACGCTCGCCGAGGCGATGGACCGTGCCGAGCTGCTCGAGTGGCTCAGCGAGCTCTACCTTCGCGCCTCGGCCGTCGGCCCGCCGCGCACGCTCGACGCCGATCAGCTCGACGCCGTCGTCGCGCAGGCGGACGTCGTCGCCGCCCGCGGCTACCGCTGCTGCTGAGCGTCGCCCGGAGCGTCGAGGTGACGTTCGACGGCATCGACCTTGGCGCGCAGGGCGCGGTCGTGGCCCGGCCGGTGGTCGATCTTGACGACGACGCTGACACGAGGAGCCTGCTCGGCGACCGACATCACGCAGCGTTTGAGCACGTCCATCACGTCGTCCCACTCACCCTCGACGTTGGTGAACATCGCGTTGGTCTCGTTCGGCAGGCCGCTGTCGCGGACGATGCGCACCGCCCCGGCGACGAGGTCGCTCACCGAGTCACCGGCACCGAGCGGCGTGATGGAGAAGGCAGCGATCATCCCCCGATCGTCGCAGACCGCCGCCCCGACGCGATCACGGATCGCGCCGCAGCGGCTGCTCAGCGGCCGGTGTGGCCGAAACCGCCGCCGCGGTCGTCGCCGTCGAGGTCGTCGACGACCTGCCAGGTGACCTCCTCGACGCGCTGGATCAGCAGCTGCGCGATGCGGTCGCCGCGGCTGATCGCGTAGTCGTCGTGGGGGTCGGTGTTGAGCAGCACGACCTTGAGCTCGCCGCGGTAGGCGGCGTCGATCACGCCGGGTGTGTTGACCTTGCTGATTCCGTGCTTGAGGGCGAGCCCGCTGCGCGGGACGATGAACCCGGCGTACCCGCGGGGGATGGCGACGGCGATCCCGGTGGGGACGAGCACCCGCCCGCCGCCCGCCTTGACCACGGCGCCTTCTCGCGCCAGCAGGTCGAGCCCTGCGTCGCCGGGGTGGGCGTACGTCGGCAGTGGGAGGTCGGGGTCGAGGCGGACGATCGGCACCGGCAGCATCCGGCCGAGCCTACGACGTAGCCTTCCGGCGTGAACCGCCTTGACCGGCTCTACGCCGTCGTCGAGGAGCTGCGCGCGGCCGGGTCGGCCGGCCGCAGCGCGCGCCGGCTGGCGGAGCGCTTCGAAGTCAGCGTGCGCACGATCGAGCGTGACATCCTCGCCCTGCAGGAGGCCGGTGTGGCGATCTCGGCGCAGCCCGGCCGGCGTGGCGGCTACCTGCTCGACCGCTCGATGACGCTGCCGCCGCTCAACTTCACGGCTGCCGAGGCGGTGGCGATGGCGATCGGCTTGCGGCGCCTCGACGACACGCCGTGGGCCCGTGACGCGCGCACCGCGCTGCACAAGGTGGTCGCCGCGATGCCCGAGGGTGCCGCCGCCCGTGCCCGCACGCTCGCCGACGGTGTGCGCCTGCTCGTCCAGCCGCTCAGCGCACCGGACCAGCGCATCGCCGACAGCGTGCTGCGCGCCGCCGAGAGCGCGACGCCGATCCTGATCGACTACCTCGATGTGGGCGGGCGCCCGACGGTGCGCGAGATGGAGCCGCACCACGTCGTGCTCGGCCCCAACGGCTCCTACGTCACCGGCTGGTGCCGCCTGCGCGAGGACGAGCGCGTCTTCCGCATCGACCGCATCCGCTCGGTCGAGCCGCTGCCTGGCGGGTTCCAGCAGCCCGTCCGCGAGTTCGGCGTCGAGGACTACGAGACGCGCACGCTCGCCTGGGAGTGATCGCGCCGGGATTCGACGGAAACACCGACATAGGGTTGTCGCCGGGCGGGTGCACGCTCTGGCGCATGTCCAACACATCCACGCCCGGTTCGTTCACGCCCAACACGCTCGCTTGGTTCGAGGTCGCCACCGACGACCCCGACACCGCGGCCTCGTTCTACGCCGACTTGTTCGGCTGGACGTTCAGCCCGATCGCCGACCCGGCGACCACCGGGATGGACTACCGCGTCGCCGCCCTGCCGGGCGGCGCCCCGTTCGGCGGCGTCGCGGCGACCGGCGGGGCGATGCCCGGGCACGGGATCTTCTACATCGCTGTGACCGACGTCGCGGCGACGTGCACGGCGGTCGAGCGACTCGGCGGCAAGGTCGTCAGCAAGGAGGTCGCGCCGCCCGTCGGGCCGCCGTTCGCCTACCTGCGGGACCCGGTCGGCAGCCTGTTCGGTGTCTTCACCCCGCCCGCGTGAGACTGACCGAGTGAGCGAGCGCAGCAAGCGAACCATCGGCACGGCGAGACAGCGCACGGAGCGAACGATTGAGACGGACAGCGACGCCCGCATCCTGTACGACGAGTTGACCGACGACCTGCTGTACGACCCGGCCGTCGGGCGCTCGACGATGATGGGCTACCCGTGCCTGCGCCGGGCCGGCCGCTTCTTCGCCTCGTTCGACCCGCGGGCCGAGGCGCTCACCGTCAAGCTGCCCGCCGAGCGCGTGGGCGAGCTGATCGCCGACGGCACCGGCGAGCGGTTCGCCCCGAATGGCCGCGTGTTCCGCGAGTGGGTGACGATCCCAGAACCCGATGCGGCGGTGTGGGAGCGGCTGCTCGCCGAGGCGCGCGAGTTCGCCGCACCCGGTGAGCGTGTTCCCGCCGCCGAGGTCGACGAGATGGCCGACCGGATCCGCGAGGTGCTGTCGGACTTCGGCGTCGACGGGGTGCGCGAGCAGCGGATGTTCGGCGGTCTCGCCTTCCTCGTCGCCGGCCACCTGTCCGTCGCGGCGAGCCGCGAGGGCGGGGTGCTGCTCAGCGTCGATCGCGACGACACCGACACGCTGCTCGCCAAGCCGCACACCCGGCCGATGGTGATGCGCGGCCGCAACGTGGCCGGCTGGCTGCGCGTCGACCACGAGGGCGTGCGCACGAAGCGCCAGCTCACCACGTGGGTGCGACGCGGGGTCGACCACGCCCGCTCGCTGCCTCCGAAGTAGCCGCCCGGGCGCCGCCGCAGCGAGCAACTGGCGGGCGCAACGGACCCGCCCGGGCGAGCCCCGCGGTTGACAGCCGGCTGGCGCCGTCGGTAACGTGCGCAATTGAAACGATTCACATCTACGCACATGCGGCGCGGTGGACCCGCGGAGACCTGCGGAGATGTCGTCGGGAAGAGGGGGATTGGAATGAGCAGTCGATCGAAGGCGATCGCGTCGATCAGCGCCGTGGTGGTCGCCGCCGCGGCGGCGCTCGCGGCACCGGCCGCGGCATCGACGGACACCACCGAGCCGGCCGGTGACGGCGAACCGGCGGAAGAACTGGCGGGCGGCGAGGACGTCACGCTCAGCTTGCTCGTCGACAACACCGAGACGACGGTGCTCCTGACGGAGGGCCTGACTTCGGCCTTCAGCGAGCTGCACCCGAACGTCTCCTTCGACGTCGAGCAGCGACCGGGGGGCGCCGATGGTGACAACATCGTCAAGACCCGGCTGGCGACCGACGAGATGACCGACGTGTTCATCTACAACTCGGGCTCGCTGCTGCAAGCACTGAACCCGCAAGAGACGCTCGTCGACCTGGCCGGCGAGCCGTTCCTCGGCAACGTCGTCGACGAGTTCATCCCCACGGTGAGCCAGGGCGACGGCGTGTACGGCGTTCCGTTCGGCACCGGCATCGGAGGTGGCGTCCTCTACAACCGGGAGACCTTCGACGAGCACGGCCTGTCCGTGCCGACCACCTGGGAGGAGTTCGCCGCCAACAACGAGACGTTGCTCGACGCAGGGGTCACGCCGGTCGGCGCGTCATTCGGCACGACCTGGACCTCGCAGCTGTTCGTGCTCGCCGACTACTACAACGTCGCCGAGGAGGTGCCGGAGTTCGCCGAGGCGTACACCGCCAACGAGGCGCACTACGCCGACACGCCCGCCGCGCTGCGCAGCTTCGAGCGCCTCCAGGACGCCTACGACAGCGGGTGGTGGAACGAGGACTACGGCTCGGCGACCTACGAGGACGCCTTGCAGATGCTGATCGACGGCGACATCGCCCAGTACCCGATGCTCACCTTCGCCCTCTCGGAGATCAACGCCCTCGACGCCGAGGCGGCGCAGAGCATCGGCTTCTTCGCCCAGCCGGGAGAGGATGCCGAATCCAACGGGATGACGCTGTGGATGCCGGCCGGCGCCTACATCGCGGCGACCACGGAGCATGAGGACGTGGCCAAGGCGTTCCTCGCCTTCATCGCCTCGGTGGAGGGCACGGAGGTGCAGACGGCGGCGGCGGCGCCGGGTGGGCCGTACATGATCGAGGGGGCCACGCTCCCCGACGATGTGCTCCCGGCGGTGCAGGACGTCCAGTCGTACATCGACGCCGGCAACTTCGGCCCAGCGCTCGAGTTCCTCTCGCCGCTCAAGGGCCCCAACCTCGAGCAGATCACCGTCGAGGTCGGATCCGGCCTGCGCAGCGCCGAGGACGCGGCCGCGCTATACGACGAGGACGTGGAGAAGCAAGCCCAGCAACTCGGCCTTCCTGGCTGGTGACGAGGGCGATTCGCCACGACGACCCGGAGTGGACGGGACCGGTGCCCGCCGTGGCGCCGGTCTCCCGCGGCGCACGCGCGTCGATGGCCCGGCGGTCCGGGCGGGGTCGATCGCCGTACCCGCACTGGTTCTACCTGCCGGTGGGGCTCGTCTTCGTCGCCATCTTCGTCGTGCCGACGGGGATGGCGTTCTTCTACTCGTTGACCCGCTGGACGCTGTTCGACTGGGAGTTCATCGGGCTCGCCAACTTCCGCCAGTTCTTCCGCGAACCGGCGCTCGTCAAGGGGCTGCGCAACACGCTGGTCTTCGCCGTCGTGACGAGCGGGTCGAAGGTCGTCCTCGGGATGGCGCTCGCCATGCTCGTCACGTCGCGAATCAAGCTCAAGGGGACGATCCGCTCGATCGTCTTCTTCCCCGTGCTGGTCAGCACGGTGGCCGTCGGCATCACGTTCAAGGTGATGATGCACCCCACCAAGGGGCTGATCAACACGACGATCGACGCCATCGGGCTGGCGGGGCCGAAGTGGTTGACCGATCCGCAGATCGCCCTGCTGTCGGTGGCGTTCGTCGACATCTGGAAGGGCGTCGGACTGGCGACGGTGATCTTCATCGCCGGCATCGTCTCGATCCCGTCGGAGCTGCCGGAGTCCGTGTCCGTCGACGGTGGCGGGGCGTGGGCGCGGTTCCGGCACGTGATCCTCCCGCTGAGCAAGCCGGCCACGTTCACCGTGATCCTGCTCTCGTTCATCGGCGGGCTGCGCACGTTCGACCTGATCTGGACGATGACCGGTGGTGGCCCGGGGTTCACCACCGACGTGCTCGCCTCGACGATCTACAAGAACTACCAGGCCGGCTTCTACGGGCTGTCCACCGCCGGCAACGTCGTCCTGTTCATCGTCGTGACGCTGCTCGTGTTCCCGCTCAACTGGTACCTGCGGCGCAGGGAGCTGGCGACGTGAGGCTGTTCCGCCGGTACTGGCTCGACGCCGTGGCGGTCGGTGCGGCCGTCGTGGTGTTCGTCGTGCCGTTCGCGTTCATCTTCCTCACCTCCGTCAAGGATCGTGCCGAGTCCGCCCGACTCGACTTCTCGTGGCCGACGTCGTGGCACGTGTGGGACAACGTGCTCGAGGTCGTCCGGGCCCGCGACTACCTGCTGCTGACGGCGATGCGGAACAGCGTCTTCGTCACCGTGGTCTCGGTCGGGATCCTCGTCATCCTCTGCTCGATGGCCGGCTTCGTGCTGCAGCGCCGGCGCGATCGGATGGCCACACTCGTCAACGCCGGGATCCTCGCCGGGTTGATCATCCCACCTGCCGTGGTGCCGACGATCTATGTCCTGCAGGAGATCCACCTGTTCAACTCGCTCTGGGGGCTCGTCCTCGTCGAGGTCGCCTACCTCGCCCCGTTCAGCATCATCCTCTTCCGCGCCTTCGCGGCGACGATCCCACGGCAACTCGACGAGGCGGCGATGATCGACGGCTGCACTGGGCTCAGCCTCTACTTCCGCGTCATCTTCCCGTTGCTCAGGCCGGTCACGGTCACGGTGATCGTGACCGCCTCGGTGGCGATCTACAACGACTTCGTCAACCCGCTGTACTTCACGCCGGGCTCCAAGAACGCCACCGTGCAGTTGACCTTGTACAACTTCCAGAGCCAGTTCAACACGCAGTGGAACCTGCTGTTCATGGACGTACTGCTGATCACGGTGCCGGCGCTGATCATGTTCATCGTCTTCAATCGCAAGATCGTCGCCGGCCTGACATCCGGAGCCGTGAAGGGATAACGAGTGGCCATCACCGTCAGCAGGCTGCGTGCCGAGCATCTCGCAGGACCGTCGGTTGTCGGCATCTCGCGCCCGCGATTGTCGTGGATCGTCACCGACGACGACGCCACCGTCGCGCAGCGGGAGTACGAGGTCGTCGCCCGCGATCCCGACGGCGGCGCGGCCGAACCGGCGCGCACCGTCGAGTCCAGCGATTCGGTGCTCGTGCCGTGGCCGTTCGACCCGCTCCCGTCCCGTGCCCGGCGACGCGTCTCGGTCCGTGTCGTCGGTGACGACGGGCGCCGGTCGGAGTGGAGCGATCCACTCGACCTGGAGATCGGCCTCCTCGATCCGGCCGACTGGACGGCGGTGCCCGTGACCGCGACGTTCGACGGCGCCCCTCGCGAGCGACCGATCCGGTTCCGCCGCAGCTTCACGGCGAGGTCCGGGTTGATCCGCGCCAGGTTGTACGCGTCGGCCTTCGGCGTCTACACCGTCTCCTGCAACGGATCGGACCTCGACGACGAGGTCCTCGCACCGGGGTGGACGGCCTACCACCACCGCCTCCGTTACCGCACGCTCGATGTCACCGCGCTGATCCGCACCGGCGACAACGCCCTCGGCATCACCGTCGCCGAAGGCTGGCACCGCGGCCGCCTCGGCTTCCGCGGCGGGAGGACCGCCGTGTACGGCGACGACATCGGCCCGATCGCCCAACTGGAGCTGCACTACGGCGACGGCAGCGTCGACACCGTGCCGACCGATCGGCGGTGGCGGGCAGCCCTCGACGAGCGCCTCGCCGCGAGCCTCTACGACGGCGAGACCTTCGATGCCCGACTCGCCGTCGCCGGCTGGGCGGCACCCGGGTTCGACGACAGCACGTGGGTCGCCGTCGACGAGCTTCCCTCCGCGGCGGCGATCATGGTCGCCCCCACGGGGCCGCCCGTGCGCCGGATCGAGACGCTGCGGCCGGTGGCGATCGACAGCTCGCCGAGCGGCACGCCGATCGTCGACTTCGGCCAGAACCTCAGCGGTCGTGCCCGCATCACCGTGCGCGGCGCGGCCGGCGACGAGGTGACCCTCCGCCACGCGGAGGTGCTCGAGGACGGCGAGCTGGCGACATGGTTGCTGCGCACGGCGGCGGCGACCGACACCTACACCCTCGGTGGACATGGCGCCGAGGTCTACGAGCCGGCCTTCACGATCCACGGCTTCCGCTACGTCGGCGTCGACGGATGGCCGGGCCCGGGTCTGGGCAGTGCCCAGGAGTCACGTCTGGGCAGTGCCCAGGAGTCACGTCTGGGCGGTGCCCAGCTCGATGTCGACGCCATCGAGGCCGTCGTCTGCCACTCCGACATGGAGCCGACGGGATCGTTCAGCTCGTCCAGCGATGCCCTCAACCGGCTCCACGAGAACGTCCGCTGGAGCATGCGCGGCAACTTCGTCGACGTGCCCACCGACTGCCCGCAACGCGACGAGCGCCTCGGCTGGACCGGCGACATCCAGGTGTTCGCGCCGGCGGCGGCGTTCCTGTACGACTGCTGCGGGCTGCTCACGTCGTGGCTGGACGACCTCGCCGCCGAGCAACGGGAGCTCGGCACGGTGCCGGCCTACGTGCCGTGGGTCGAACTGCTGTGGCCGGCGATGCCGGCGGCCGCGTGGGGCGACGCCGCAGTGGTCGTCCCGTGGGTGCTCTACGAGCGCTTCGGCGACATCGACGTCCTGCGCCGGCAGTACGACAGCATGCGGATGTGGGTCGAGCAGATCGCCGGGCTCGCCGGCCCGGGCCACGTCTGGAGCGAGGGCTTCCAGTTCGGCGACTGGCTCGACCCCGCCGCCCCGCCGCGGGACCCGGGGGCGGGCCGCACCGACCCGGCACTCGTCGCCACCGCCTATCACGCCCACACCGCGCGGCTGCTCTCGCGAGCGGCCGGCGCGCTGGGACACGACGACGATGCGGCGCGGTACGGCGCGCTGGCCGGCGACGTGCGCGCCGGGTTCAACGCCGAGTTCGTCACCCCGACCGGGCGGCTGGCGAGCGACGCCCAGACGGCGTACGCCCTCGCCCTGCGGTTCGACCTCTTGCCGACTGCGGCGCAGCGTCAGCGCGCGGCGGAGCGACTGGCCGAGCTCGTCCGCGGCGAGGACTACTGCATCGGCACAGGGTTCGTCGGCACCCCGCTCGTGTGTGACGCCCTTGTCGATGCCGGATTCGTCGACGACGCCTATCACCTGCTGCAACAGACCCGCTGTCCGTCGTGGCTGTATCCGGTCACGATGGGCGCGACGACGATGTGGGAGCGGTGGGACAGCCTGTTGCCGGACGGATCGATCAACCGCACCGAGATGACGTCGTTCAACCACTACGCCCTGGGCGCCGTCGCCGACTTCCTCCACCGCGTCGTGGCCGGGCTGGCACCAGCGGCGCCCGGCTACCGGGAGCTGCTCATCCGCCCCCGCCCCGCAGGCGGGCTGACCCACGCCGCTGCGGAGTTGCGGACTCCCTATGGCGACGCCAGCGTGCGGTGGACGCGACCAGCCGACCGGTTGGTCGTCGACGTCGTCGTCCCGATCGGCAGCAGTGCCCGCGTCGAGCTGCCCGGCAGCGCGGCCGTCGACGTCGGCCCCGGCAACCACCGCTTCGACTGCGCGTACCGGCCGGCGGCGCTCGACCCGCCCGTGCCCCCTCGGCGGGAGCTGCAGCTCGGCGAGCTCGATGAACGCCCGCCCGGGTCCTCCGCCGCCGCTGCGGCATCCTGATGGGCGTGGCGACCGGGATCAAGGATGTCGCGGCACGAGCAGGGGTCTCGGTGGGCACGGTGTCGAACGTGCTCAACCGTCCGGGACGCGTTCGGGAGACGACTCGGCTCAAGGTCCAGCAGGCGATCGCCGACCTCGGCTTCGTGCGCCACGAGTCCGGGCGCCACCTGCGAGCCGGACGGAGCCGGACGATCGCCTATCTCGGTCTCGCCGTGACGAACCCCTACTTCACCGATGTGGCCAGCGGGATCGAGGACGTCTCCCGCAGTCACGGCCTGGCGTCATTCCTCTGCAACAGCGACGGCGATCCGACGCGTGAGGAGGACTACCTCGAGATGGTCGTCGAGCAGCGCGTGCGCGGCGTGCTCGTCAGCCCGTTCAGCCCGCTGACTCCGCACCTCGAGCGGCTCCGCCGGCGGGGGATCCCTGTCGTCCTGATCGCCACGACGGCGGGCCCGCAGTGGTGCAGCGTCGCCGTCGACGACGTCGTGGGGGGCGAGATGGCCGTCGCCCACCTCGTCGATCAGGGCCATCGGCGCATCGCCTTCGTCGGCGGATCGATGGCGGCCGTGTGCGTGTCCGACCGATTGCTCGGCGCCCGCAACGCGATCGCCGCTGCGGGCCGTGATCCGGGCTCCCTCTCGGTGATCGAGACCACCGGCCTGAAGATCGCCGCGGGCCGGCGGGCCGGGGAACGGCTGCTCGCCCTGCCGCGCCGGCGGCGGCCGACCGCAGCGTTCTGCGCCAACGACCTCGTCGCCCTCGGGTTGCTGCAGCACGTGACGCAGATGGGCGTCGCCGTGCCGGGCGAGTTGGCGATCGTCGGCTACGACGACATCGAGTTCGCCGGCGCCGCGGCCGTGCCGCTCACGTCGGTCCACCAGCCCCGCCGGCAGCTCGGCCGCACGGCTGCCGAGCTGCTGCTCGCCGAGAGCGACGCCGGCTCGGATCACGTCCACCAGCAGGTCGTCGTGCGCCCGACGTTGGTCGTGCGCACGTCCACCGTCGGTGGCCGCCCGTAGTCGACGACGACGAACCGCCCTGCGTCGCGACGTGGTCAGTCTCGTGCCGCGCGGAGAGCCGTCCCGCCGCCCGACCGCCTATGCGCTCCTGCGCGCCGGTGGCGTGGCCATGGCGAAGAGGACGGCGCCGGTGGCCGAGAGCGCGGCGAGCACGGTGAAGCCGATGCGGTAGCTGCCGGTGGCGTCGGCCAGTACGCCCGCGAGCAGTGGTCCGCCCACCATGCCGAACATCAGGATCAGCGACGAGTACCCCATGATCTGGGCGAACGATGTCGAGCCGAAGTAGTCGGCGCGCAGGGCGCCCATCAACGGTCCGCGCGTGCCCCAGGCGAGCCCGTGGACCACGACGAACGCCCAGATCATCCACGGCGTCACGGCGAAGGCGAGCAGGAGCAGGCCGGCGACGTGGCCGCCCATCGCGATCGCGCACATCGACCGCTTGTCGCGACGATCGCCGAGCATCCCGCCGAGCAGCATGCCGGCGATCTGGGCGATCGGGACGCCCGCCGCGACGAAGCTGGCTTCCTGCAGCGTGTAGCCCTGGTCGCTCGTGAGGTACAGCGACAGGTGGGCGATCACCGAACCGACCACCAGCAGCGCCGAGGCATGGCCCAACGCCAGCAGCCAGAACGCGCGCGTGCGAACCGCCTCGCCGGCCGTGAGGTGCCACGCGACGTCGGTGGGCGGGGCATGCGGGTCGTAGTCGACGCCGAACCCGTCGATCGGCTCGGCTCGCTCGCTCGGGCTGGTCCCGTACAGCCACGACAGCGCGAACATTACCGCGCCGAGGACGAACCCCGACGCGAGGGCGGTCTCGCGCCAACCGAGGTTGCGCAACGCGACGACGACGAGCGGCGCGGCGAGCCCACCGGCGGCGAGGCCGACGGCTGCCACCGACAGGGCGCGCGCCCGCCGCCGCTCGAACCAGCGGACCGTCTCCGACGTCACCGTCAGGAACCCGCCGAAGCTGGCACCCACGGCGATGACGAGGAACGACAGCACGAACTGGATCGGGCTGCTGATCCGGCTGAACCACACGAAGCCGATCACCACCACGACCGCGCCGGCGCGCATCACCCGCCGTGAGCCGAGCCGGTGCAACGCCCAGCCGTGGAGCGGACCGAGCAAGCCGCTCTCGGCGCGGTTGAACGAGTACGCGATCGAGATCGTCGTCTTGCTCCAGCCGAACTGTTCGCGCAGGATAACCGCGTAGTTGCCGAAGGCCTGGAGGATCAGCGCGCTCTGCAGGGCGAGGATCACCGCCCCGGCACCGGTCACCCTCCATCCGTGGAACATCCGACGTGGCGGCGACGAGGCGCCGGCGCCGTCGTCCGTGCGGGTCTGCTCGGCGGCGGTGCCGGCAGCCGTCGGGTTCACGGCTCGTGTCCGACGAGCCGCTCGAGCCCCGGCAGGGCGGCCGCGATCGCGGATCGGGCGGCGTCGTCGAGTTGCGCCAGCCGCTCGGAGAGCCATCGGTCGCGCCGTTGGCGACTCGCCGCGAGCCAGTCGCGCCCAGCCGCGCTCACCTCGACGCGCCACGACCGGTGGTCGTCGGGATCGCGCAGTCGCTCGACGAGCTCGCGCGCGACGAGTGCGTCGACGACCTTGGTGATCATTCCTGCCGACAGCCGCTCGCGCGTGGCGAGGTCGGACATGCGGATCGGTCCATGGCGCACGATCGACCCCAGCACCGACAGCTGGGTGGCGGTGAGCTCGCCACCGATCTGCTGGCGGAGCACGCGGGCGAGGGGCACGACCGTGGTCCGCACGCGGGCGGCGAGCTCGGCCACCGGGTCCGCGACCGGCGGAGCAACCGTGCTCGTCGAGGTGGTGGGTGGATCGCGGTCGGTCACCGACGCCGAATGTACAGATCCTTCACCAAGGAAACTACCGTCCGGACCACGCCGGGCACGAGCAGATCGTCACATCATGCGAATGCAGCGTGCATCGGGGAATGCGGACAGCACTCGAACCCTTCCCGCCAGGCTCAGAGTATGGCAGGGAGGGGGGCTTGCCGCAAAGAGCTTTGCCCTGCTGACAATGCCCGGCGTGAGCGACGAAACAGACCGCAGCTACGTGCTGGATTTCCACGAGATCGACGCGACGCAGGCCGCGGTCGTCGGTGGCAAGGGCGCGCACCTCGGGGAGCTGGCGCGGATCGAAGGCATCCGCGTGCCCGCAGGCTTCTGCGTGACGACGGGGGCGTTCCAGCGGATGATGGCCGCGGCTCCGTCGATCGACAGCCGGCTCGATCGGCTGGCGCATCTGAACCCGGACGACCGGGAGGCGATTCGCCCGCTCAGCGCGGAGATCCGCCGGACCGTCGAGGGGATCGCCGTCCCTGGCGATGTCGCGGCGGCGATCACCGGCGCGCTCGCCCGGCACGGCGATCGAGCCGCTTATGCCGTCCGGTCCAGCGCGACGGCGGAGGACCTGCCGACGGCCTCGTTCGCCGGGCAGCACGACACGTACCTGAACGTCGTCGGGCCAGCAGCGGTCCTCCATCACGTCGGCCGGTGCTGGGCGTCGCTCTTCACCGAGCGGGCCGTGACCTACCGCCTGAGGAACGGCCTCGATCACCGCAAGGTGCGGATGGGAGTCGTCGTCCAGCACGTGGCCTTCCCGCAGGCGTCCGGCGTCCTGTTCACGGCCGACCCCGTCACGTCGAACCGGAAGGTCGCCTGCGTCGAGGCCACGTTCGGCCTCGGTGAGGCGCTCGTCTCCGGGTTGGTGAGCGCGGACGTCTACCAGGTGCGTGACGGCCATCTCGTCGCCAGGGCGGTCGCCACCAAGCAGCTCGTCGTCGACGCCTCGCCGGCGGGCGGGACGCAGGTACGGCCGGTCGAGCCGGAGCGGCAGGAGCAGCCGGCGCTGACGGACGCCCAGGCCGTGCGGCTCGCCCAGTTGGGTCGTCGGATCGAGGCGCACCTCGGTAGTCCGCAGGACATCGAGTGGTGCCTGGTCGACGATGGCTTCCAGATCGTCCAGAGCCGGCCGATCACCACGCTGTTCCCCGTCCCGGCGGTCGGCGACCGGGACAGCCGCGTCTACGTCTCCGTCGGTCATCAGCAGATGATGACCGACCCGATCAAGCCGCTCGGGCTCTCCGTGTGGCAGCTGACAGCCCTCCGGCCGATGTACGAGGCCGGCGGGAGGCTGTTCGTCGACGTCACCCAGGCCCTCGCCGCGCCAGCGAGCAGCGCCGGGCTCCACGCCGTGCTGGGGAAGTCCGATCCCCTGATCAAG
>Ga0299914_10000596_pt1 | contig 22064 bp, 19 predicted proteins | sample RVTome_10_FD_201361 | JGI IMG/M metagenome (GOLD analysis project Ga0299914, IMG submission 201361) | Soil microbial communities from uranium-contaminated site in the Upper Colorado River Basin, Wyoming, United States - RVT153D57 (version 2) ...
CTCGCCGCGATGTACTGCTGGGCGAGGATGTAGTAGGCATTCCCTCCGGACGCGGAGGCGTTGATCGCCTGGTACCACGACTTCCCGCTCAGGAAGAACGCCGTGTCCTCGCCGATCAGGGCCCAGGACGAGTCGTACGGCGCCGGGCCGTACTTCGAGTGCGTCTTCCAGTAGCCCTGCGTGAGCGTGCAGCCGTCGTCCGGCGGCGGCTTGCACGTGACGGTCACGCGCGCGTCGTCGCTCTGGCCGGTCTCACGGATGGTCGCGGTGTTGTCGTGCGTGCCCTCGTCCTCGTCGCACCGGAACGTCGTCGTGTACGTCTCCGTCCCGGAGTCGGTGAAGAGCCACGACATCCCGTTCGTGTCGTCGACGTTCACCGCGGCGTTGACGACCGTGGGCGGAGGCAGCTCGAAGTCGACCTTCTCGTTCGGGCCCATCTCCTCGCCCGGGTCACGCGGGTCGTTCGTCACGGTGACGCGGGCGTTGTTGCGGTACGTCGCGCCCGCGACCGGGGTGAACTCGATCGAGTACGGGTAACACTGCTTCTCGCCCGGGTCGAGCACCGGGTTGATGCTCATGTCGAGCGGGACGGAGGCGAGAGTGATGACCTCGTCTCCGAGGAGCGCCTGCAGGCGGTCGACCACCTTCAGGTTCTCCGTCGGCGTCTGCGAAACGTTCTCGACGCAGACCTCGCCGTCGACCCAGATCTTCTCCGAGGCGAGGCTCTTCGTCACCTTCACCGTGTACGTGCTCGTGCCGGACTGGCCGGTCTCGAGGTTCCACGAGTCGGGCGAGACGGACTTCTCGATCGTCCACTCGAACGTCTTCGTCCAGTGCGGCGTTGCCGTCTTGTACGCCTGGATCGGCGATGTTGCGCTCGCGACCGGTGCGATCACGCCGGCGGCGACGGCCGTACACACGGCAAGCCACAGCATCCTGCGAACCCTCATTCGCTCCCCTTTCGGATCTCGTTCTGCGGGCGTCGAGCCACGGGCGAGGGTACGGCCGCATCCTCGCCCGGCTCTCCCTTGCGGGAAACGCCCTGTCTCCTAGGAGATAGGCGCTCCTCCGGGATCCTGTCAAGCAGGACCAGACACACGGGGAGGATGTCCGGTCAGGCCCCGCCGGCAGGAGGCGATCCAGCCTCCTCGGTCCGGGCCGCGTCCTCCGTCTACACCGTCCTCGGCGGCTGGCCGAGGTTGCGCCCCAGCCCTCTCGCGACCGGCTCCGCTGAGGCTGCGAACTCGCGGCCAGCTCGTCGAGCGGGCGGTGCGCCAGGGCCACGGGCATCGCCCCCGGGGGGAGCCCAGCCGGTGCGCGGGACGCCTCCGAGGCAGAGCAGCGAAAAGGAGGGAGCCGCCCCCGGTGGCCGTAGTCCGGGGGCGACTCTGGTGAGTGGTGGAGCGCTACGGGCGGAGGGAACGCCCGGCGCTGCTGGGCCCGCCACAGGGCTCAGGCATAGAGCACCGGCCAGAGGTACTGGAAGAAGGCCTGGGCGCCGGCGTCGGCCTCGCCGCCGTCGGCGGGATCGCTCTCGTCGGCGGGATCGTCCTCCGAGCCCGGAGCCTCCTCCTCGCCCTCTTCGGGCTCGGCCGCGGGCTCCTCCTCGTCGGGTGTGACGCCGTCGCGGTCGTGAGCCTCGCGGGAGACGCACTTCCCGAACGCGTTGGCCTTGTTCTCGTTGGTGCCGTACTCCTCGGCGAAGGCATCGGCGCCCATCTGCTCACGCTCGAACTTGCAGATCCAGGCGGGGTTCTGGTGCTTCGGCTCGTCGTCGTCGGCCGCGGGCCCCGCCTCGCGGGCCGCGCGCCGCTCGGCCTTCGCCGCCTTCTTCGCGGCCCTGGCTTCCGCCTTCGCTGCCTTGTCCGGCTTCCCACCGCTCTTGGCGGCGCCGCTGCCGCCCGCCCACGCGGGCGGGCCGTGGCCGTTGCCTCCGCCGCCGCCGTTGCCGTTGCCGTTGCCGTTGCCGCCCGGGCCCGCGCCGGCCGCCGGCACGAGGAGCAAAGCGGCGAGCGCAGTTGCGAGCAGCGTCGTGAATCCAAGCTTCATCTGGGTTCAGGCCTCCGTGTCGCTGGCTGGAGAGGTCCTCAGCGATACAGACGCCCGAGCGCCCCGGAACTTGCGCTCACTTGATCGACGCCGTGAATCAGCCACAATGTCACTATGGCCGTCGCTCCTGAAGCAACTCGCGCGGACCGTGCCCCGGAAGCGTCCGAGACCGCGGAGCAGCTCTTCCAGGAGCACGCCGGCTGGATCTACGGCTACTGCCTCCGCCTCCTGCGCTCGCCCGAGGAGGCCGAGGACGCCTTGCAGACGACGTACCTGAACGCGTGCCGCAGCCTCAACCGGGGCACCCGGCCCCAGGTCGGCTCGGCGTGGCTCCTGCGGATCGCGCAGAACGTCTGCTTCGCCAGGCTCCGCTCCTCGGGACGCCGCGGGCGGCTCGAGCGGCCGCAGGACTTCAGCATCCTCGAAGAGACCGTTCCGGCGCCCGAGCGCTCCGCGGACGAGCTCATCGGCCTCACCGACGCGCTCTGCAGCATCCCCGAGCGCCAGCGCGAGGCCATCCTCCTGCGGGAGTGGCAGGGCCTCTCCTACAGCGAGGTCGGCGCCCGGCTGGGGCTGAGCCAGTCGGCGGTCGAGACGCTCATCTTCCGCGCGCGGCGCTCGCTCGCCGGCGCGCTCGAGGCCCCCGCGAAGCGCGGGCGCCGCAAGGCGCTGCACGCGCTCGACCTCGGCGGGCTGGCCGCGGCGCTCAAGGGCTTCCTCGCGGGCAGCACGGGAATCAAGACCGTCGCAGCGGTCACCGCCGCAGTGGCCACGACCGCGACGGTCGTCGCCACCGACCCGACCGGCGTCTGGCGCGACCGTCCCGCCCCGGTAGCGCCGAAGGTGCGCCAGGCGGAGCAGGGACGCGCGGCGGCACCCGATCCGGCGGCGGCGTTCGGGCCCGCCGCGGCCGCCGCGGCGACGATCGTCGCGCCGTCCGAGACGGCCCGCGGCCCGCTCCCCGCCCAGGCCGAGACCCGCCGCGACGCCACGGAGCCCGGCGATGCTCCCGGCCGCGCCAAGGCCGAGAAGGGGAAGGCCGACCCGAAGGCGAACGGGAACGGAAACGGGAAGGCGAGAGGCCTGGGAGCGGGCGGGAACGGAAACGGGAAGGCGAGAGGCGTGGGAGCGGGCGGGAACGGAAACGGCAAGGCGCTCGGCCTCTCCAAGACGACCTCCACCGGCCCGGGCACCGGACAGGGGACGCCCGGCGGCAGCCGGGCGAACCGGCCGGCCGCGGACGAGAGCGGGCCGCCGGCGACCTCTCCCGCCCAGGGCAAGAGCAAGGCCAAGGGCACCTCCAAGGCACGCTCGTAGCGCGCGGAAGACTCCGCGCTCGCCAAAGTCTCACTTCCGCGAACTGACGAGCGGCCCCCGGAGGGGCCGCTCGGTTTCCTGCTGCGGCGGCCGGCGCGAAGCCGGCGAGCCGTGTCCTACGGGTTGCCGATGGTGAGGACATCCGTGCCGTAGGTCTGGTTGCCCCTGAGGTCGGTGGCAAGCCAGCGGAACGTCGTGGTCGAGGTCACGTAGAAGATCTGACCCGGCTCACGCGGCCCGCTCGAGTCCCACAGCGTCGAGTTCATGTCCGGCTTGGAGCCGTCGAGCGTGTAGCGGATGACCGACGGCTCGTTGACGTACTCGAACGTCGTGTAGACCGGACCCTTGTTGAAACCGCCCACGGTCAGCTTGACCCGCGGCGGCTGCTTGTCCTTCTCGTACTCGAAGGCCGACTCGAGAAGGCCGAAGTTGCCGGCCGAGAACTCGAGAGCCTCGAACTTGCCCTCCGTGTCGTAGTTCGGCTGGAAGCCGACGCTCTGCTGGAGGACGCCGCCGTGCAGCACCTCGCCGGCCGCGTGCGCGAACGCGAGCGGTGCGTCGAGGATGACGTTCGGCTGCGGGAACGACGGGTTGTTCGGCGTTACCAGGGTCACGGTGCGGGTCTCCGCGTTCGGCGTTCCATAGCCGACGACGACGGTATCGCCCGCGCGGAACCCGTTGCGGTTGGAGGCCCTCACCCCGGTCGCCCCGACGTCCGTCGCGACGGAGAGCGTCGGGTCGACGTAGCGATCGGCGCCCGTCTCGAAGCTGTACGCGATCACGCCGCGGTTGTACCAGTGCTCGTCGGCGCTGTTGCCGGCCGCCGAGTAGAGGACATCCGCGATCGGACCGGTGCGCTCCGGGAGGATGACGGTGCCACGCACGTCCTTGATCCGGTTGAGGATCTGGTCGCCGGCTTCGAAGAAGTACTTCTCGACCCCGATGTTCGGGTGCACGGCGTCACCTTCGCCGCGATCCGGCAGGTAGGTGCCCGGCGCCCACATGAAGTAGCCGCCGAAGCTGTGGATGTTGTTGGAGAACTTGATGTTCGGGAACGTGTCGGCGATCCAGAGCTCGTTCTGGATCTCCGGCTCCGAGGCCTCCGACGGACCGGTGAACACGTCGCTCGTGCACGAGGTCGACGCGCCGATGTATCCGTCGAAGAGCGTCCCGAACGTGTTGTTGCGGTTGAGGTCGACGCCCCAGGCGTTCCGCGAGGCGGGATCCGTGTTCGTGAACGGGTTCCCTGTGGACGGGTTGATCGTCGGCGTCCAGAAGTTCGCCGCGTTCGGGTCGTCCGTCTCCTTGCCGCCGACGACGCAGTGGTTCGTCAGGTTGCGCCGCTGCTGCGTGAAGTTGTACAGCGAGTAGTGCGAGCCGTCCGGGTTCGACGACGGCAGGATGAAGATCTCGAGGTTGTCAACGAGCTTCCTCACCTGCGGGTCGATCGCGTAGTTCCGGAGGATCTGCTCGGCAGTCTCCAGGCACGTGATCGGCGTGGCCCACTCGCGAGCATGCTGCTGGCAGTAGAGGAACACGCCGGTGTTCTTGCCGTCCCGCCGCTTGCCGATCCGCATGACCGAGTAATCGAACGGGCCACGCTCCACGTGCTCGGGCGCGAGCAGGAAGTCGGACAGGTTGACCGTGGCGCGGGGCACGACGATGCCGCCGCCCGTGTTACCGCGGTACGTGAGCGCCACGACGAGCGCGCTCGCTCCCGGATGGGCGTTGATCGCCGCGATCACCTGGGCGGCCGTGCTCGTGAGCACCCCGGTCGAGTCGGTGGCGAGGCTGACCGAGATGTCGTTCCCCATGACCGCGACGCTGAGAGGCGAGTCGGGAGCGCCCGGATCCACGAACTCGGCGGTGATGTCGTTCCCGCCCTCGTGACCCCAGGCGCGCGACGTGAGGACGACGGTCCTCGACGCCTGCGAGCCGGGAACCGTGCTGCCGGTCCCGCCCGTGCCGTTCATGGTCGCCTGCGCCCGCCGCTGGTAGCCGTTCGTCGCGTACGGGAGCGGGATCATCTCGGCGATGTTCGAGAACTCGTCCGCCAGGTCGCCGAAGCGCTGGTAGACCTCGGTCGGATCCATGTACCGGGTCGTGAAGTCGGACAGGTAGCCCGGTGCGTGCGGCGGGAGGCCGCCGCCGATCCAGACGGTGACGTCGCCCTCCAGCATCGCCCCGGTGCTCGAGCCGAGCCGGATCTTCGTCGGCGCGGGAGGCCCGCTGCCGATGTCGCCGATGCGGATGAGCACGCGATGCTCGATGTAGGTGTCGGGGCTCGTGTCCGGGTCGATGTTGACGTTCATCGGTCGCGGGCCCTGGTCGATGTCGGTGCCGGCCCCGGTGTTCCAGGCGACCGACATGTCCGGGCCGATGTAGTCCGAGCCCGTCGGCGTCGAGCTGCCGAGGCGGTTCTTCGCCTCGACCGACAGGAAGCGGCCCGCATAGTTCTCGAAGTAGTCGGCCCGCAGGATGACGAGCTCGTCGTCGTCCACGATCACCGGCGGGTCGCCGAGGGCGGACTCCGCCGCCCGGGCCTCGAACGCCCGGGCCGAGGCCATGTCGCTGACGTTGGCCTCCCAGGAATCCGGGCCCTCGATGGTGGCTCCGAGCTCGTAGCCCGCGGCGGCCAACGCCTGGAGCTCCGATTCGGACGCGTAGACGGTCACGGTGAAGTTCCCGCTCGCGTTCTTACGCAGATAGTGGTCGTTGAACTCGATGCCGAAGTCGTCAGCGTTCTGCTGCAACTCCAGCGCCGCGGCCTTGCTGGCCACGGTGACCTCGACGAGGCTGTCGCCCATCTCGAGGTTCCCGCCGTCGTCGCCACTCGCCGCCGCTCCCCCGGCGACGGTGAGCGCAACGACCGAGATGGCGAGCAAGGCTCGCCACGTCCCCCTGCGTCTCATGGATGCGTCCCTCCCCTACCCGATGACAGAACAGACGCGAATCACATCACCTGATTGCCCTTTGGTCAACCGTCGTCACGAGTCCGCGTAGAGTCCATCCCATCCGCGGGCTCCGGTGGCTCCCCTGCTCGTTTCTCGTCGCCGCGGTCGCGGCATCGCTCGGGTGCGGAGGCAACGGCGCTTCGCACTCCGCCCCGCCGTCCACGACGGTCGAGAGCGAGGCCGGCCTGCGGGCCGTGGAGCTCGCCCGCGGCCTCGACAGGCCCGTGCACGCCGCCGCCGCCCCGGGCGAGCCCGGCCGGCTCTACGTCGCCGGCCAGGGAGGGGCGATCCAGGTGCTGGAGGACGGGAGGCTCCTGCCGGAGCCGTTCCTCGACCTCGGAGCGCTCATCACCACCGGTGCAAAGGGGGAGCCGGCCGCCGAGCAGGGGCTTCTTTCCCTGGCCTTCGCGCCCGACTACGTCCGGAACGGCCGCTTCTACGTCGCCTACACCGACCGGGCCGGCAACGTTCGCGTCGTCGAGCACCGCGCGCGCGCCGGCGTCGCCGACCCGGGCTCCGCCCGCGTCCTCCTCGAGGTCGAGAAGCGGACGCCGATCCACAACGGCGGCCAGCTGCAGATCGGGCCCGACGGCGACCTCTACGCCGGCATCGGCGACGACGGTGCCTCGCAGACGAGCCCTCAGAGCCTCGCGCCCGGCGACCTCCTCGGCAAGATCGTGCGCCTGGGGGAGGACGGCCCGGAGGTCGTCGCCTACGGGCTGCGGAACCCGTGGCGCTTCTCCTTCGACCGCGAGACGGGGGACCTCTGGATCGGCGACGTCGGCGAGCTGGGATGGGAGGAGGTCAGCGTCGTCCCACGCGGGACGGCCGAACCGGCCAACCTGGGCTGGGACGCCTACGAGGGGTTCGAGGAGGTCGTCTGGGACGCGGGCGGCCACAACGAGCCGCGCGGCCCCGGCGAGCTCGTCTGGCCGGCCGCGGTCTACACCCGCGGCGAGGGCTGCGCCGCCGTGATCGGCGGCTACGTCTATCGGGGCGAGCGGATTCCCGCCCTCCGCGGCCGCTACGTCTACGGCGACTTCTGCACGGGGACGGTCTGGAGCCTCGACCCGGACGAGCCCGGCGTCGTCCGCCGCGAGCTCGAGCTCGGAACGACGCTCGCCTCGTTCGCCGAGGACGAGACGGGCGAGCTCTACCTCGTCTCGCGGACCGGAGGCATCTTCGAGCTGAGCGACTGACCTTCGGGATACTTCGACCCGTGAAGACCGTCCACCCGGTCCGGCACCTCCTCCGCGCGAAGGACCTGGTCGACGCCCGCTATCGCGAGCCTCTCGACGTGGCCACCCTCGCCGAGGCCGCGCGCCTGTCGCCGGCGCACTTCAGCCGCGAGTTCAGGCGCGCCTTTGGCGAGCCGCCGCACCGGTACCTCCTCACCCGGCGGCTCGAGCGGGCGGCCGCCCTGCTCCGCAACACCGACCGCTCGGTCGCGGACGTCTGCCTGCTCGTGGGGCTGAAGAGCGTCGGCTCCTTCACGACGAGCTTCGGCCGCGTGTACGGGATGTCGCCGACCGCCTACCGCGTGGCCCACGCTCCCGCAGCGACCCACGTGCGCGTTCCGACCTGCGTCCTCCAGGCCTACGCGCGCCCGCAGGGCAGCACGTTTGGAGAAGACAGCCTGGCAGAGCGCGGGTAACGTCGCCGCCGACCGTTCACACACGAGTTCGGAGGACGACGATGCTGAAGAGTCTCACGCACACGCAGGTCTGGGTCGACGACCAGGACGAGGCGCTCGCCTTCTACACGGAGAAGCTCGGGCTCGAGCTCCGCGAGGACGTCACGGTGCCCGAGCTGGGCAACTTCCGCTGGCTCACCGTCGGCGTTCCGGGCCAGCCCGACATCGCCATCACGCTGATGGCCGTCCCGGGTCCGCCGGTGTTCGAGGAGGACACGCGTGCCAAGATCAAGGAGCTACTCGCCCGGGGCGCCGCCGGCGGCCTCTTCTTCGCGGCCGACGACGTGCAGTCCACGTTCGAGGAGCTCAAGGGGCGTGGCGTCGAGTTCCTGCAGGAGCCGACGCAGCAGCCCTACGGCCTCGACGCCGGGTTCCGCGACCCGTCGGGCAACCACTTCCGGATGATCTCGACTAGTTAGCCAGCCACTGGTCCAGCGGGAGGCGGGCGCCGAGCGACGAGAGGTCTCCCGACTCGCGAATCGCCTTCGCCGCGGCGGCCATGGCGCTCACTGCGACCCAGGTCAAGCCGCCGCCGACGCTCACCCGCTGGGCGCCGGCGGCGGCGATCTCCGGCACCGACAGGCCCGGGAGGGCGAGCACGTTCACCGGCCGCGAGACGGCGGCGCAGACGGCCCGGATCTCCTCCGCCGTCCGCAGCCCCGGCGCGTAGAGGACGTCCGCGCCGGCCTCCTCGAAGGCCAGGAGCCGCGCGATCGTGTCCTCGAGGTCGGGATTGCCGCGGATGTGGTTCTCGGCCCTCGCGGTCAGCATGAACGGGAAGCCGAGGCCGCGCGCGGCTGCCGCGGCGGCCGCGACCCGCTCGGCCGCGTGGCCCGGCTCGTAGATCCTGCCGTCGGGGTCCCAGTCCTCGATCGAGCCCCCGACCGCTCCGGCGACCGCGACGCGGACGATCGCTTCCGCGGCGTGCTCGGGGTCGGGGCCGTAGCCGTTCTCGAGATCCACGGACAGCGGCAGGCCGGTCGCCCGGTCGAGCGCCGCCGCGTGCTCCACGACCTCGTCCAGGGTGGCGCCGCCGTCGAGGCGCCCGAGGGTGAACGCGAAGCCCGAGCTGGTGCTCGCCAGCGCCTCGAACCCGAGCGCAGCCAGGACGCGGGCCGAGCCGGCGTCCCACGGGTTGGGGAGCACGAACGGCGGGCCGGCGTGCAGCGCGCGGAACGCCTCCGCCTTCTGCTCCTGCCTAGTCGTCGACAACGCGGAGCACCACTTTGCCACGCTTCCCAGGCTCCATGCTCCGCGCGAAGGCCGCGGGCGCTTCGGCAAGCGGGAACACCGAGTCGAGCAGCGGGCGAAGCTCGCCCGCGTCGGCGAGGCGGCCGAGCTCGGCCAGCTGCCCGCGATCGGGCTCGACGATGAAGAACAGGCCCTCGCCTCCGGGCTCTTCGGCCACCGACACCAGCCGGCCGCCGTCTCGCAGGATCGCGGGCGACCGCTCGAGCAGCTCGCCTCCCGCCGTGTCGAAGACGAGATCGACGGGAGCGAGAACCTCCTCGAAGCGTTCCGCCGAGTTGTCGACGACCTCGTCGGCGCCGAGCTGCCGCGCCGTGTCGCCGCCGCCGCTCGACGCGGTGCCGATGACGTGCGCACCGCGCGCCCGGGCGAGCTGGACGGCGAAGCTCCCGACGCCGCCGGCCGCGCCGTGGACCAGCACGCGCTCGCCGGCGGCCAGCGTCCCGTGGTCGACGAGCCCCTGCCAGGCGCTGAGGCCAGCGAGCGGGATCGCGGCGCTCTCGACGTGGCCGAGCGTCTGCGGCTTCCGAGCCAGGTGCGCCGCCGCCACGACCGCGTACTCGGCCGCGGCCCCGTCGCGGTCGAAGCTCGCCAGCGCGAAGACCTCCTCGCCCACCCCGACGTCCTCCACGCCGTCTCCGACGGCTGCGACGACGCCGGAGAGCTCGTACGACGGGATCGCCGGCAGCCGGTCGGCCGGCCAGTCGAGCTCGTCCCGCGTGAGCGCGGCCGCGTGCACGCGCACGAGCGCCTCGCCCGGCCCGGGCCGCGGTGTCTCGACCCGCTCCTCGACGAGCCTCGAGGGGTCGCCCGGCGCGTGCAGGCGGACGGCGCGCATCGACGACGGGATCGGGCTCACAGCATCTCCTCTCGCAAAAGTATCTTGCCGGAAAGACTCTATCACGACCGGTATCGTGAGCGCATGCCCGACCACATCGATCGCATCCTCGAGGAGTGGCGGCGCGAGCGGCCTGACATGGACATGGCCGCCCTGGGCCTCGTCGGCCGCCTGCTCCGGACGGCCGACCTGGCGCACGCGGCCCTGGCCGAGGGCCTCGCCGGCCACGGCCTCCAGCCGGGCTGGTTCGACCTCCTCGCCGCCCTGCGGCGGGCCGGCCCGCCCTACGAGCGCAACCCCACCCAGCTCATGCGCGCGACCATGCTCTCGTCCGGCGGCATGACGAAGCGCCTCGACCGGCTGGTCGAGGCCGGCCTCGTGGAGCGCCGGCCGGACCCGGCCGACCGGCGCGGCGTCCTCGTCCGGCTGAGCCCGCGGGGGAAGGCGGTCGTCGACCGAGCGGTCGAGACGCACGTGGCCAACGAGGAGCGCCTCCTTCGCTCGCTGAGCGAGTCCGACCGCCGGGCGCTCGACGGCCTGCTCCGGACGCTCCTCGCCGGGCTCGAGCTCTGACAGCAACCCGACCCCTGGGGTCGGATCTTGCAGCGACGCACGGCCATGTCCCCTGCGCGAATGCAAGATCTGACCCCACCCCGTGGGGCCGCGCGCCCGGCGGACGGCTAGGGGTCGGCGGCGGCGAGGACGGCCTTGACGATGCCGTCGTAGCCGGTGCAGCGGCAGAGGTTGCCGGAGAGCGCGATCCGCACCTCGCCCTCGGTCGGCAACGGGTTGCCGGCGAGCAGGGAGGTCGCCGAGATCAGCATCCCCGGGGTGCAGAAGCCGCACTGGACGCCGCCGTGCTCGAGAAACGCGCGCTGGAGCGGGGCGAGCTCGTCGGCGCCGGCGAGGCCCTCGACGGTCGTCACCTCGCGGCCCTCGGCCTGGAGGGCGAGGTACGAGCAGGAGTTCACCGGCTTGCCGTCGAGCAGCATCATGCAGGCGCCGCACTCGGAGTCGTCGCAGCCCTCCTTGGCGCCGGTGAGCCCGACCTCGTCGCGGACCGCGGAGAGGAGCGTCGTCCCCGGGGCAACCTCGAGCGGGTAGGGGACACCGTTCACGGTCAGCGTCAGCGGCAACTTCACGCGACGCCCCCGAAGACTGCGCTGCTGGCGGGAACCTGGACGGCCTCGCCTCGGGCGCGGGCGACGGCGGCCGTGAGCGCCCGGCGCGCCACGACCTCGGCCATCGCGCGGCGGTAGTCGGCCGAGGCGCGCACGTCGGAGATCGGCTCGGCTGAAGCAGCTGCGGCGGCGGCCGCCGCGCGCACGGCCTCGGGCCCTGCGTCGGTGCCTGCCAGCGCCGCCGCGGCTTCGGGCACGAGGCGGATCGTAGGCGCGAGCGCCGTGATCGCCACGCCGGCCCGGTCGACCGCCCCGCCGGCGAGGCGGACCGCCGCGGTCGCGCCGACGACGGCGATCTCCATCTGCCGCCGGTACTCGAGCCGGACGTAGGCGCTGCCGGTGCCGTCCTCGGGCAGCGGTACGTCCACCGCCGTGAGAAGCTCGCCGGGCGCCGCCGAGGTCGAACCCGGGCCGGTCATCAGCTCCGCAACCGGCACCTGCCGCTCGCCGGCCTCCGAGCGCAGCGTCGCGGTCGCGGCGAAGACCATGAGCGGCCCGCCGGTCTCCATCGCCGGCGAGGCGTTCATCAGGTTGCCGCCGATCGTCCCGTGCGCCCGCGTGGCGTGCGAGCCGACGATGGCGGAGGCGTCGGCGAGCGCGGTCAGCCGCTCGAGGACGACGGGGTCGCCCGCGATCTCGGCATGGGTGACGAGCGCGCCCAGGCGGAGCCGGCCGTGCACCGCCCCGAGCCCGCGGAGGTCGTCGAGGCGGTGGATGGCGACGATGCTGTCCGGAAGCGGCGCCTTGCCCTGGCGGGCGCCGACGACGAGGTCGGTCCCCCCTGCCACCGGCCGCGCACCGCCCGCGAGCGCGGCGAGCACCTCGTCCACGGTGGCGGCCGAGACGAACGCGGTGGTCATCGCGATTGTCCCGCGCCCACGGCCCAGACCCGCTCCGGCGTCATGGGCAGCTCGCGCACGCGGTCGCCGACGACCCGGGCGATCGCGTTGGCGATGGCGCCCGGCGTGGGGACCGTCGGTGGCTCGCCGACGCCCTTCGTCCCCAGCGGGCCGCCGTTCTCGGCCGGCGTCTCGATCCACTCGACGTCGATGCGCGGCGCGTCCGCGGCGGTCACGAGCTTGTAGTCGAGGAAGTGTGGGTTGCGCTGGCGCCCGTCCTCGTCCAGCTGCGACGCCTCGAGGAGCGCCTGCCCGATCCCCATGACCACGCCGCCGTACACCTGTCCGCTCGCGCCAACGCGGTTCACGATCGTGCCAGAGTCGTGGACGGCCGCGACCTGCAGGACGCGCACGACGCCGGTCTCCCGGTCGACCTTGACGCGCACGGCGTGGGTGAAGACCTGCGGCTCGAGGAACGACTCCATGCCGAGGCGGCCGAGGCAGCCCTCCGCGTTGCACGGCGGGTTCCTCGGCGGCCGGCCGGAGCCCTTGCCGATCAGCCGCTCGCCGGAGCCGGCGAGGCTGGAGATGGCGATGGCCCGGTCCGGCGCGCCGACGACCCGCACTTGCCCGTCCGCGAGCTCGAGGTCCTCCCGGGCGACCTCGAGCCGCTTCGCGGCCATGTCGAGCAGCAGGTCGCGCACCTCGCCGGCGGCGGCCACGACCGCGCGTCCGTTGTTCATCGTCGTCTGGGAGCCGGAGGAGCCCGCGTCGAACGGTGCCGCCTCCGTGTCCTGGTAGAGGATCGAAAAGTCGGAAGGATCCATGCCGAGCACCTCCGCGGCCAGGAGCGGCAGTGCCATCACGGCACCGCTGCCGTTCTCCTGCGCGCCGGTGACGATCGTGCCCGAGCCGTCGGCGTTGAGCTTCACGTAGGCGCCCGAAGGGTTCCCGAAGGACGGCCACCAGCCGGACGCGACGCCGATCGCTTCGTCGGCGGAGAGCTCGCCCTCCGGCGCGATCAGCTCGATCGCGCGCTCGAGCGTCTCCCGGACCGCGATCGGGCCGAGCACCTGCCGCGTCGGGCCCTCGGAGCCCTCCCGGACCAGCGTGCGCCGGCGCAGCTCGACCGGGTCGAGCCCGAGCGCCTCCGCCAGCTCGTCCATGTGCTGCTCGAGCGCCCAGCAGACCTGCGGCGCCGTCGGCGCGCGGATGGAGCCCGAGGGCTGGTTGTTCGTGTAGACGAGCGTCGACTCCACGTTCACGTTCTCGAGCTCGTACGGCCCGCAGGCGTGCATCGCCGCCATCTGCGCGAAGAAGCCGCCCTCGCCGCAGTAGGCGCCGCCGTCGAGGACGAGCCGGCCGCGGCGGGCCACGATCGTCCCGTCGCGGCGGGCGCCGGTCTCGAGCTCGATGACCATGCCCTCGCGCCGGTGGTCGGGCGCGATGAACTCCTCCTCGCGCGAGAAGACGAGCTTCACCGGCCGCCCGGCCGCGCGCGCGAGCGCGGCGACGTGCCCCTCGTAGTGGAAGTCGCACTTCGAGCCGAAGCCGCCGCCGAGCAGCGGCACGACGATGCGGACGTGCGACTGCGGGATCTCGAGCACGTGCGCGACGCCGGCCCTGGCCGCGTACGGAACCTGCGTCGAGCTCCAGACGGTCACCCGGTCGCCCTGCCACTGGGCCAGGAGCGCGCGAGGCTCGATCGGCGCACCCTGCGAGGCGTCAGTGACGTAGCGGCCCCTGACGACGACGTCGGCCTCCGCGATCGCGGCCTCGGCGTCGCCCTTCACGATCGTCGAGTAGCCGAGGACGTTGCCGTGACGGCCGAGCTCCTCGTCGCCCTCGTAGGCCTCCCAGTCGGGGTGGACGAGCGGCGCGCCGTCCTCGAGAGCCGCCTCGATGTCCGTCACGACGGGCAGGGGCTCGTACTCGACCTCGATCGCCGCCGCAGCCTCCGCCGCGATCTCCGGCGTCAGCGCCGCAACGGCGGCGACGACGTCGCCCTCGAAGCGGACCCGGTCGCGGGCGAAGAGGAGCCGGTCCTGCACGAGGTCCCCGTAGAGGACGTCCGGGAGGTCCTCGTGGGTGACCACGGCGAGGACGCCCGGGAGCGCGCGCGCGCGGCTCGCGTCGACCGAGACGATGCGCGCGTGGGTGTGGTCCGCGTAGCGGAGCTTGGCGTGGAGCTGCCCGGGCAGGCTGAGGTCGGCCGTGTACCGCCCGGAGCCGGTGACCTTTTCCTTGCCGTCGGGCCGCAGGAACGCGGGACGCTCGGTCTCGGCGACGCTCATCGCCGCGGAGCATAGTCACCGCGAGGCGCTCAGTCCTCGGCGAGGTAGTGTCTGCGCTCCTCCGCCGTCAGCTCCCGCCCCGTGGCGGCAAGGCGCCGGTCGGCGAGCGCGAGGAGCTCCTCGACGCCGCCGCAGACCTCGCAGGCGTAGCGGCTGAGCGAGCCGTCGGCCTCCCACGAGCTGCTCACCGGTGAGGGCGGATCGACGCCGACGGCGAGAAGCCGGCCCGGATCTGACGGATCCGCGAGCAGAGCTCGTCCTGTGGCAGTGCGCGGTTGAACAGCGGGCTCGACCCGACGTCGCTCAGGAGCCTCGTGCAGGCGACCGCCGAGGCGGGATCGAGCTCGAGCTCGGAGTCGGCGAGCTCGCAGGCGAGCAGCTCGAGCTCGTCGGCCACGGCGTCCACGCGCGCCCCGCCCGGCTGCCGCAGCAGGCCCCGGATCACCGCGGCGGAGTCGCGGCGCCTCTCCAGCGTGGCTTCCCGCGCCGCGCAGGCCAGGACCTCGGAGATGACGTAGGCGTCGCGCTCCCCCGCCAGGCGGTCGACCAGATCCCAGCGGCGCCAGAGCGCGGTCATTCCCCGCACCCCGAGGACGAGGCCTCCGACGAGGAGCGGCAGGGCGAGCGCCGGGAGCACCTGGGTCGCGCCGACGGCGAGCCCGAGCGCCAGCAACGCGAGGCAGAGATCGTCGCGCTCCTCGCGGCGCAGCTCGCCGAGACGCTCGGAGGCTTCGTCGATCGCCCGCGCGTACATGTCGAGACGAACTCTTCGCGCCCGGACGCCCGGCGACATCGGTGTGGAGACGGAGCAGCGTCGCGGCTTTCCCACAGCTCCGCGGGGCGCGCCCGTCGACCGAAGGATCGCGGCGTGGACACGGCGGACCCTGCAGCAGGCACGGCGCTGCACGAGGGAGCCGAGCCGCCGATCCGCGCGGCCGAGGTCGTCGCGGCTCTCTCGCTCGCGACCGACCTGGGCACGGGGCAGCCGCTCGAGCACGCGCTGCGCACGGCCGTGCTCGCGGTCCGTCTCGGCGAGCTCGCGGGCGCATCCGCTCAGGAGCTCGCGGACACCTACTACGTCGCACTCCTGCACTCAGCCGGGTGCACCTCGGACGGACACGAGGCGGCAGCTGTACGGCGACGACATCGTGCCCAGAGCGGCGTTCGCGCTCGTCGACTCGGGCAACCCCGCGGAGGTCCTCGCCTTCCTCAGGTCCAACGTGGGACTCGGTCGCGCCCCGGAGCTCCGCGCCATGATGGTCGAGGAGGCCATCGACCACGGCCTCCCGGTGGCCCGGCAGACGCTGGCCATGCACTGCGAGGTGGCGCAGCGCTTCGCCGGGTGGCTCGGCTTCGGCTCGGGCGTCCAGGCGGCGCTGGAGCACGTTTTCGAGCGCTGGGACGGCCTGGGCTTCCCGGGCCTCGCCGGCGGCGACGCGATCCCACTGCCGATGCGTCTCCTGCACGTGGCGAGGGACGTCTCCGTCTTCCTCTCCGCCGCGGGGCCAGGCGAGGCACGCGCCGTCGTCGAGCGGCGGGCGGGCTCCGCGTACGAGCCGCGGCTCGCCGCCCTCGCGGCGCACAACCTCGACGACATCCTCGCCGAGCTGGACGAGACGCGACTATGGGAGCAGGGGCTCGAGAGCGAGCCGTTGCCGCGGGCCCGGATGGCGGGCGATCGGATCGACTCGGCGCCTCGCGGCGATCGCCGCGTTCACCGACCTCAAGTCGCCGTGGCTGCGCGAGCACTCGACGGGGGTGGCCGAGCTCGCAGAGGCCGCGGCCTGGCGCCTCGGCCTCCCGGAGGACACCGTCGCGCTCGTGCGGCGCGCCGCGCTCGCGCACGACCTCGGCCGAGTCGGCGTGTCGAACGCAATCTGGGAGAAGCCGGGGCCCCTCGGCTTCGGGGAACGGGAGCGGGTGCGGCTCCACCCTCACTTCTCCGAGCGGGCATTCGCCCAGTCAGCGGCGCTCGCTCCGATCGGGCTCTTAGCCGGCTCCCACCACGAGCGGCTCGACGGATCCGGCTACCACCGCGGCACGCGCGGCCCGGCGCTCGATCGGGCGGCCCGCCTCCTCGCCGCCGCGGACTGCTACGGCGCGAGGCGCGACCGTACCGGCCGGCCCTCGACACCGGAGCGGCGGAGGCCGAGTTCCTGCGCGAGGCCGGGCAGGGCCGGCTCGACGCGGAAGCGGTCGACGCGGTGCTCGCCGCCGCGGGCCACCGCGTAGCGGCATCCACCACAACAGCGCCGAGCGGGACGGAAGGCAGCTGGACGTCGGCTGCTGCATCGTCTTCGAGGTCGAGGACGGCCGGATCGTCGACGGCAGGGAGCACTTCTTCGACCTCCACGCCTGGGACGAGTTCTGGTCGTAGCCGGGGCCGGCAGAACCGGCGCCCTCAGGGTCGCCCCGCTCAGCTTCCGAACCAGCGCTCCAGGTGCTCGGTCTCGAAGGCGGCCTTCTCGGCCGCGTGCGCGGCGCTCGGGCCGGTGATCGAGACGACCGGCTCGGGCTCGGCGTACCAGTGGCCCTCGACGAGCGCCGCCGCGTCCGACCCGATCTCGATCGGGCAGGAGCCGCTGCCGTCGAATGGCGCCGGAGCCTCCCCTCCGCGCAACTCGGCCGCGATCGCCCGCGCCACCCGGGTGCCCTGCAGCTCCGCCATGACGCCGGCCTTGGGGAGCGGCAGGCCGCTCGCGAGCGGGATGAGGGTAACGTCCCCCACGGCGTAGACGCCTTCGTGCTCCGTCGCGAGCGTGCCCGGGTCGACCGCGATCCATCCGTGTCCCGCCGTGAGCCCGCTGTCGGCGACGACGGCGGGCGGCCGGTGGGGTGGGACCGCGATCAGCAGGTCGTAGGGAAGCTCGCCCTCGGCGAGCACGACGAGGCCGGGCTCCACGCGCTCGGTCTTCGCTCCGAGCCGGTGGGAGATGCCGCGTTCGGTGAGCTGTCGCCCCATCCACTCCGAGCCCTCGCGGCCGGCGTTCGGCATGAGCAGCGGCTGGAGCGTCGCCACCGAGAGTTCGGTTCGCTCCCGCAGGCCGCGGGCGAGCAGCTGCTCGTGGAGCTGGAGGACGCACTCGTACGGTGCGGGCGGGCACGGGTACGGAGCGCCGGCGACGAGGACGACGATCCGCCCGCCGGCGAAGGCCCCGAGCGCCTCGGCTGCAGCCGGGACGCCGGCGAAGCTCCACACGTCGTGCCCGTGCTCTCCCAGCCCCGGCACGAGGTCGGGGCGGGACACCGCGCCGAGCGCGACCACGAGCTGGTCGCCGTCGAGCCAACCGTCGGGTGTCTCGGCGCGCCGCCCGGATGCGTCGATCGCCTGGATCTCCGCCTGGAGGAACTCGACGCCGTGCCGCGCGAGCAGGGCCCGCGGCCGGCTGCCGTCGGCGATCGACCCGCGACCGACCAGCTCCCAGAGCTTGCGCAGGCCCATGGCGAACTGCGGCGCGCGGTCGACGAGCACGAGCTCGTGGTCGCCGCCGAGGAGTCGTCGCAGCTCGACCGCCGTCGCGATGCCGCCGAAGCCGCCGCCGAGGATGAGGGTGCGGGCGCTCACGCCTCGCTCCCCGAGCGGGCGACGACCTCGAGCTCGGTAGGGGCGAACTTGTCGACGAACTGCTGCACCCGGCTCATCCGCTCCTTGAACTCGGGATGCCCCTTCCAGCCGCGCACCGCCTCCAGGTCGTCCCACCCGACGACGCTCACGTACCGGCCCTCCGCGCGCAGGTCCCGCGCCAGGATCCCGTCACCGGCTCCGTCCAGCGCCGCGGCCCACCCCGCGAACTCCTTCCAGGCCGCGACGAACGCCTCCTCCTGCCCGGGAAACGGCTGCCACGAGCCCGTGGTGTAGACCGGATAGTCGGGCGCATGCATTGGTGCCTCCTCTGGGGATCGCGGCGGACGGTGCGTGTGCCGCTGCTGGGGCGCGACCCGAAGCCCCAGGGTGCCATCGTACGATGACTGGGTCGCGACGTTCCCGGTGCACCTGTCGATCTGGCGAGCTCCCGTCGCGGCGACTCGGCTCCTAGCTCTCGGGGACCGCCAGGAGGGTGCGATCGAAGAAGCCGACGACCCGCCGCTCGTACTCCTGGGGCTGAGCCTCGATGCCTGCCATGTGCTTCGAACCGGGAACCTCCCAGATCTCCTTGTGCCCCCGCGCCTGCTCGTACCAGCCCTCGTTGGCCGGCCTCTCCTCCGGCTGGCCCCGCTCTCCGTAGACGAAGAGCACGGAGCCGGGGATCGTCGGCACGAGGCTCTTGAGGTCGGAGGGCGGCAGGTCGCTGCTGTTGAGGGCCGACGCCGCCGTGAAGATGGCGCGTCCCACGAGGACGTCCCACCTCGCCCCCCCGTTGGCCCAATCGTCCCGGACGGAGCGGCCGCTGGCCCCCTCGATCATGATCGCCTTCAGCGCGCCCGACTCGGCTGCCGCGACGATCATCATCTCGCCCCCGACCGACAGGCCGACGCCGCCGATCTTGCCCGGGTCGACATCGGGACGGCTCTGGAGGAACCCCACGGCGGCGTGAATGTCGCGCTCGCCTTCCCAGCCAAGCAGGTTCGGATCGCCCTCGCTCTCGCCCTCGCCTCGGCGATCGAAGAGGAGGACGCCGTAGCCGTGATCCGCGAGCATCCTTGCCCGCGACTGCGAGCCCGCGCGGCCGGGGAACGAGATCACCGCTGCGCCGTTCTGCGACTCGATGTACCAGCCCTTCAGGAGCAGGCCGTCGCTTGTCTCGAGCTCGACATCCTCGTAGGGAGCGCCGAGGTCGGGAGCCGGAACGTGCGCGCGAGCCACGTGCGTGATGACGTACGAGAACACGAACGGAAAGAAGACGAACGCCACGAGGACGAGCGTGAGCACAGCGAGGAGCAGCCGCCGACCGTAACGCCACCAGAGCCGGTCGTTGCGGCGTCGCGACCGCCACAGGGTGACGATGCCGAGGCCCACCAGAACGAGGCCGGCCGGGATCGACAGGAGCCCCGTGAAGTCGTCGCCGGAGGGGCCGACTTCCACCGTGTAGTAGACGGCCTCCGTACCGGCCACGACGCCGAGGTAGCCGCCGAGGAGCGCGACCGTCGCACGGGCACCGGCGCGAAGGCGCGGGTAGAACACGATCGCGGCGAGGAGCGGGGCGAGCAGGAGGAGGCCGCCGGCGAGGTGGTCGGCGGCCGAGACCCCGGCGTTGGGCTGGAGGAAGTTGTCGTCGGCGATGTGCAGGGCGACGACACCCAGGGCGGTTCGGGCGACGACCACCTCGCTCCGCGCGCCGGCCGCGATCCGGGCCGCAATGCTCCTCGCCGGGTCCGGGCGCGCGATCGTGGTCATCGGGACCCTCCGCTCACCGACGGCCGCCGCCGACGAGCTGGAGGACGACCGTCGACCGCGTCGGTTGTCGCTGCCATCGCTGCCTCCGTTCGGGGGCTTCCGACGCTCTCAGAAGCGACCGGCGTCCGAAAGGCGGGGAACTGGCCGCTTCGGGGGGCGGTTTTCTGGTATTCGGAGCCGTGCAGCGAGCTGACGGGCTCGTCCGCGATCCCTAGTTCGAACGGAGGGCGATCACGACGCGCACGGAATCTCTGCCCTGACGCGCGTGCCCCCACCGCTCGGGCTCCAGACCCGAAGCCGCCCGCCCAGTGCTTCGACCCGGTCCGCAAGACCGCGCAAGCCGGAGCCGCGCTCGGTGTCGGCCCCGCCGATCCCGTCGTCGACGATCTCGATCACGACGTGGCCGGTCGTCCGGCTGACGTCGACGGTGGCGAACGACGCGCTTGCGTGCTTGGCGACGTTCGCGAGACTCTCGGAGACGAGGTAGTAGGCCGCGACCTCCACCGGCTCCGGCAGACGTTCCTCGATCGCAACCGCCAGGCTGACCGGCACTGGCGCGCGCGCAGCGAGCTGCTCGAGAGCGACCGCCAGGCCATGGGCGCTGACGACAGCGGGGTGAATCCCGCGGGCAACCTCGCGCAGCTCCCCGAGCGAGATCGCGATCTCACGTCTCGCCTGCGCGAGGCGCTCGCCGGCACCGCCGTCGGTCCCCAGCTCCTGCTCGAGCAGGCTCAGCTCGAGCGAGAGCGCGATCAGCCGCTGCTGGGCGCCGTCGTGCAGGTTCCGTTCCAGGCGCTGCCGCTCCTCCTGTCCCACCTCGAGTATTCGTGCCCGCGATCCCCGTAGCTCTTCCAGCCGCGCCCGCAGCTCGACGTGCAGGCGTCCGTTCTCGATCGCGATTCCGGCCGCCGCGCTGACAGCAACGAGCAGCTCGGGCTCGTCGACCAGAGCGGGATCGTGTACCAACGCGGCCATATGCTCCCCGTTTCGATCGATCATCGTCGTGGCCCTGTCGCTGCCCTCTGCGGGCAACTCCACCGGCTGGCCGTTGAGATCGGACCAGCTCCGGAACTGCGGGAGCCAGTACGCCAGTGCCAGCGACGGATCGCGAAGAGCCCTCGCGAGGGCGTCGCGAAGCTCATCCGGAGACGGATCCGCACGGAGCTCGACGAACAGGTCTCCGACGGTCGAGCGCGCAAGACGGGAATGAAGGATGCCGCCCAGGACGGCGAGAGGGATGGCGACGTAGGCCGCGAGGACTGCCCACCTCGCCGGTGGGAACTCGACCTCGAACTTGTCGAGACCGACGAGGACAGAGGACAGGAGGACGCCGACCGAACCCACGAGAATCGGCACGAGCGCGCGTCGGAGCGGCGGGCTTGCGCCGATCCAGCGCCTCGTCAACGTGATGGCCAGGACGACGGAGGCCAGGACGACCAGCGCCCGCTGCGCGGAGTCCACGTTCCCGGCGACGCCCGCGTTGGGCCAGACCACCAGCGCGTTCTCGGGACTCCCGCCGGTCTCGAAGAACAACAGCCAGAGCAGCTCCAACGGAAACGCCATGAGCGCGAACATCCCTATGACGACGAGATCGAACCTCCCCGTCAGCCGCCCGTCCGGGAACGCCAGGAGAAAGAACACGAAGGTGACGACCCACGCGTCGGCGAGCCAGATCCCCAACGTGAACAGGAGCGACGAATCCGCCTGGGTGAGGATCTGCGCCACAAGGTATGTGCACCCGACCACGGTCATCAGCGGGCCGAGCCGATTCTCCGGCCGCCGTCCCCACGCGTAGAGCCCGCTGCCCGCGAATGCCCAGCCGACGAGGACTCTCAGCCCTGTCGGCGTGCCGAGACCGTCGAGGCCCTCGCTGGACACCGTCATGGCCGCAGCAGCGACGCCGGCTACCAGCACGAAGGGCCAAAGAGCGCGCCGAAGCCACGTCAGACTCCGGGTCCGGGCAGAGCTGAGCTCGGGCCTCGGAGGGAGATTCGCGCTCGCCGAGAGAGCCTCGGATGTCGCCACACCGACTCCTCTCCAGGTCGTGCGAGCGGTCGGACTTGACAGAACCTCTCAGCCGCGACCGCGTTCCGGATCGGCGCGAGCACGGAAGAAAGGAGGCGCCTCTCGGGCGAGAATACTCCCTTTCCGCCCGAGCCGACTGTTCTCGGGGCCAACCTCGAAACCGAGGAGTGGAGGCGGCGGGAATCGAACCCGCGCAGGATTTCAACCGGGCCCGAGAGAAGGCGCCCGCCGCCGGCTCACCGACGGCGACGAGGCGATCGTCGGCGGCTCACGCATCGAGCGGTAGCCACA
>Ga0299914_10000597_pt1 | contig 22018 bp, 17 predicted proteins | sample RVTome_10_FD_201361 | JGI IMG/M metagenome (GOLD analysis project Ga0299914, IMG submission 201361) | Soil microbial communities from uranium-contaminated site in the Upper Colorado River Basin, Wyoming, United States - RVT153D57 (version 2) ...
AGCCCAAATGCCGCTTCGATGACCATCTGGTCGCTGCGCCTTCGGATCGGGTCGGTGGTGAACATGACACCCGACTTGTCGGAGGCGAGCTGTTTCTGCACCACGACCGCCATCCCGAGATCGCGCAGTGACCCCTTGTACTGGCGATAGAAGAGCGCCCTCTCGGAGAAGAACGATGCCCAGCACTCGACGACCTTGTCGAGCACGGCCTCCGCACCGACCACGTTGAGGAAGGTCTCCTGCTGGCCGGCGAAGCTCGCCGTCTCGCCGTCCTCGGCGCACGCACTCGACCTCACCGCGACGAATGAGCTCGACGGCCCCAGCTCGGCGTAGGCGTCGGAGATCTCCACGGCCAGCTCCTCCCACGGTGGTGCGCCGGCCACCATGCGCTGGATCCGCTCGGCCACCGCGCTGTCGTCCCCGCTACCGAAGGAGGAGGCGAGAGCCTCCACCTCCGCGAGGAGCCCTTGTTTGGTCAGTGAGTCCCTGAGGGCGGCTGCAGTGACCACAAAACCGGGGGGCACCGGCATCCCGGCGGCGCGCATCCTGCCCAGGCTGGCCCCCTTGCCACCGGCGATCTCGGTCTGATGGCAGGCAGCCTCGTCCAGCCAGATCACGAGCCCGCTCATGCCGGGGCCCTCATCAGCGTCTGCTCCGCCGAAGCGGCCTCATGAGGTGAGCAGGTCCGAGGCGGGGGCCTCCCGGGCCACGTAGTCGTCGGGGAGGATCTCGACGACTCCTGTCGAGCCGTTGACCCGAACCAGGTCGCCGGTCTTGATCTTCTGGGTGGCGACCGAGGTTCCGATCACGGCCGGGATCCCGAACTCCCGGGATAGGACGGCCGGGTGTGAGGCGGCTCCGCCGGCGTCGGAGACCAGCCCGCTGATCCTTGTGAACAGCGTCACCCAGGCGGGGTTGGTCATCTGACAGACCAGGATCTCGCCCTTCTTCACCTCGTCGAACTGCTCCGGGCTCAGCACCACCCTGGCCACACCCTCGATGACCCCGGCGGAGGCGGCCAGACCCTCGACCCGGTCCTCCGCCACGGCATAGTCGCGGTCGAGACGCTCGGGGAACCCCCAGAGGGGGAGATAGGGGAAGGCCAGCGCCTCTTCGGTTGCGGTCCCCACCCAGTCGCGGGGCCGGATCTCGTAGGCGTCCTCCCGCTCGTCCCTGCGGTCAGAGATCAGCTCCCGGACCTCGAATCCTCCCGGATCCGCCATCAGGTACCGAAGCTCGTTGTACTTGAGGAACATGACGTCGTTCGGATCGCCGATGGCGCCCTGGGCCGCCAGGTGCCGGCCGATGCATACGAGCACGAGACGGACGTGGGCGTTGGTGCCCTGGTCGATGTAGAAGTGGTGGTCGGGTGTCAGCGGAGCCATTCGGGCATTCGTCTCGTGTGCCTGCTTCATCCGCTCCAGCGCCTCACCCTCGAGCCCCTCCAACAGCTCGTCGGCTGCCGCCTCGAGATCCTTCTTCAAGACGCCGATGGCCGCCGGATAGTCGTAGTCGGTGTCGACATATCCCTTGATCACCTCCAGGATCGGCTCCGGCTGCTCGTATCTGGTCGGGAACACGAACTCGTGGCTCCAGACCGCGTGCCAGCCGAACTCCTTCTGGTAGGGCCGAAGCCGCTCGTCGAGGAATCTCCTGCCCCTCTCGCCTCCGTTGAGCGCGGCGAGGATGTCGACACCTGTCTCCCGAGCGAAGATGGCGGAGAGGTCCTCGTCCTCCACGACCTCGCCTTTCATCTTCCAGAGCGCCTCGATCGAATCCCAGTTCCGGTCACTCGCCGAGTTCTGTAGCCGGCCCAACAGCGTCGGGTCGACACTGTCCTTCAGCTCCTCGACGGCAGCCTGAAGGGCGAGGGTCGCCGAGAGCTGTGAGAAGTTGAGCATCCAATGGATCTTCCAGTGGCGGTCGTGGATGTCGATGGCATCCTCGAGGATGGTCGCCCACTCCATCAGTGGGATCTTCTCCCAGCGCTCGATCTTCTCTTCGAGGTACTCGAAGTTCCGGATCATCTCTGGGACGAGGCGGTTGGCCCACCAGTCGGCGAAGTGAGCCCCGTATGTCGGAAGCACCGCGTTGAGATAGGCACCGATCTGCTCCGGGTAGTCGGGGTCGTCGACCGGCGTCCTCGGCGCGTACCGGTTGCCCAGCTCGACCCCCTCCACTGTTGTCCCCGGGTGGGCCGGGATGGCAGCCGTGTAGAGGTACCCGTTGATGTTCTTGGCGATCCAGTCCGAGGCAAACGGTGTGCCGAACCGGCGGAACATGTGGTCACAGGTCAGCCACCAGCCACCAATGTCGAAGTACATCGGGGAGAGTGGCTGGGGGCAGTGCAGGTCGTCGAAGAACCAGAACAGGCCCTTCTCCTCATCACTGGCCCATTCGATCGGGAAGTCGGTGTCGCCCAGGAACTGCTTCAGGATCTTGCTGTCTTCAGCCATGGGCTCTTCCTTTCCTGGCGAATCGGAGCCGCCATCGACTGCCGGCGACTCAAGCACTGTATTTGGCTCCAGGTGGTCCCTGATACGTTGCACCGACATTCGGATCGGAGGAGGAGGCCCAATGAAATCTCACAACGTGGCAATGCTCGGCACCGGTCTCATCGGGGACTTCTACACCATGACGCTTCACAGCCAGCGCAGCCGCGACCGGGTGGGCATCGTTTACTCACGATCGGAGGAGCGGGCCCGGGCCTTCAGCGATCGCTGGGACATTCCCGCCTATACGACTTCCATCGTAGAGGCCATCAACCACTCTGAGGCCGACACGGTGGTCGTCGGCCTGCCCAATTTCCTCCACGAGGAGGTCATCCTCGCCGCGGCCGACGCCGGGAAGGCTGTGCTCTGCACCAAGCCCCTCGCCCGCAATGCCGAGGAGGCCAGCCGCATCCTGGACAAGGTGGAGTCCGCCGGTGTGTTCGCCGGATACCTCGAGGACCTTTGCTACACACCGAAGGCCATGAAGGCCGTCGAGACGATCGAATCAGGCGGCATCGGAGACGTGACCTGGGCCCGATCCCGCGAGACCCACCCCGGGCCTCACAGCGCCTGGTTCTGGGACAAGGAGAAGGCCGGAGGCGGGGCGATCGTCGATCTCGGGTGTCACTGCATCGAGGTCATTCGCAACTATGTGGGCAAGGGAAACCGCCCCGTCGAGGTCATGGCATGGAGCGACACTCTGGTTCATCCGATCGAGGCCGAGGACAACGCCGTCGCGCTGATCAGGTTCGAGTCGGGCGCCCTTGGCCAGTTCGAGGTCTCGTGGACGTTTCGGGGAGGGCTGGACCTGCGAGACGAGATCGCCGGCACCGAGGGCACGATCTGGCTCAATCACTTCCTCCGGACCGGATACGAGATGTATACCTCGGGCAGCGGTGACCGCTACGTGGCCGAGAAGATCGAGTCCACCGAAGGCTGGATATTCGCCGTTGGCGACGAGGTCAGTGAGTTCGGCTACGCCAACATGTTCACCGATATGTTCGACGCGATGGACCAGGGTCGCGAGCCGCGGGAGACCTTCTACGACGGCTACATCGTGAACGCAGTCATGGACTCTGCCTATCGCTCGGCGGACTCACGGCAATGGGAGCCGGTAGACATCGAGTGGCGAGGCGGTACCACTGCCCGGATCGAGAAGCGGGCCGATACCCACGATGGCCATTCGATCGTCAAACGGGAGATCCTCCCCGACGGCCGCGTCAAGCTCATGTTGTCCAACAAGGAGACCGGCGAGATCTTCGACCTGGTCACCGGCGCGTGACTCAGTGGACGTACGGGCTGAGCACATCTCTGGCCAGCAGGAAGCCTCGCTTCACCAGCTCGTCGGTGGCCTCGAACCCACGATCCTCGTGCTCGATGATTATCGGGCCGTCGTAGCCGACGCGGTAGAGCGCCGAGAAGACGACGCCCCAGTCGACATGTCCCAGTCCGGGGAGACGGGGGATCTGCCAACCGATGCCCGATGACAGAGTGCCGTTCTCGTAGAGACCTTCGTAGTCGATCATCACATCCTTGGCCTGGAAGTGGTAGAAGCGGGAGCCGAACTCCTCGATGGCTCCCTCGATGTCGATCATCAGCCACACCAGGTGGGATGGGTCGAAGTTCAGACCGATCGTCTCGCCGAACTCTTCGAACATCCGGCGCCAGATCCTGGGGTTGTAGGCCAGGTTGTGCCCCGACGGCCACTCGTCCTTGGAGAAGATCATCGGGCAGTTCTCGATGGCGATCCTGACGTCGTTGTCCTCCGCACAGGAGATGATCTCGGGCCAAACCCTGGTGGCACCTTCCCAGTTCTCGTCCTGCGTCTTGGTGTGGTCGGCGCCGATGAAGGTGTTGACGACGGGGACGCCCATCTTGCCGGCGGCGACGATGACCTTCTTCAGATGGTCGATCACCATCCGCTGGTGCTCGGCGTCAGGGCTCAACGGGTTCGGGTAGTAGCCGAGGCCCGAGATCTCGAGACCGCGCCCGGTGACGCTGTCGGCGATCTCACCGGCTTGGGCATCGGAGATGCCATCGACGTCGATGTGGCTCGTCCCGGCGTAGCGGCGGGTGTCACCACTCGATGCCGGCCAGCAGGCGATCTCGATCGTGGTGAACCCGCTGTCGACGGTCCACTCGACGACCTGGTCCAGCGGCGTCTCCGGAAACGGTGCGGTGAGCAGTCCCAGCTTCATGTTTTCCTCCTCATCGTTGCACAGCTCTCCATTGTTGGGTCTCGTGACTTTCGGCAATGGCTTCGGTCACCAGGGTCGCGTCGTGGCCATCGGCAAAAGTCGGATACGTCGGTTCGGCGGCCGGTGACCCATTGACCACATCTGCATACACCTGGGAGAAGAGGGCGCGAAAAGTATCGGGAAAGCCCTCCACGTGGCCTCCGGGATAGGCCACCAGGCCGGCGGCCATGGGTGAGTAGAGACCGGGATCGCGACTGAGCACCTCGTTGGGTCGCCCCCGATGACCGATGAAGAGGTCGTCCGGATTGGCTGAGAGCCAGCGAATCGCAGACTCGGAACCTGCGATCTCGTAACGGACCGAGTTCTTCTGACCTGCTGAGACCTGTGAGATCGTGACTGCCCCGCGAGCGCCGTCCTCGTAACGGAGAAGGACGGCGGCGGCATCGTCGCTGCTCATCTTCTCCGAAACGAGGTCCTCGGCATCTGAAACCGCCGCGAACGTCTCGACCGGTCCTGGGGGATGCCGGCGAATGGGCACGAGAGTGTGGAGGTCGGCCATGGCCTCCACTATGCGCCGACCGGACACGAAACGGCTGAGGTCGAGCCAGTGGGAGCCGATGTCGGCCACCGCCCGGAGCCCTCCCGCCTCCTCGGGTTGAAGACGCCAGTTCCAATCGGTGTCACGTAATAGCCAGTCCTGGTGGTACGAGCCGGTGATGAAGCGTGGCTCACCGATCTCGCCGTTGGCCACCATCGCCATTGCCTGGTGATTGGCCGGATAGAAGCGGATGTTGAAGCAGACGGCGTTGACCAACCCGGAACCGGCGGCAAGAGCCACGAGATCGGCAGTGTCCTCAGACGTGATCGCAAGCGGTTTCTCACAGACGACGTGTTTGCCGGCAGCGAGAACGGCGCGTGCCTGTTCGGCGTGCGCGTAGTTGGGGCTGGCGATATGAATGACGTCGATCGACGGATCGGCGGCCATCTCCTCGACGCTGGCATACACCCGGCCGACGCCGATGGCATCGGCCTTGGCCCGGGCTCGCTCCGGCGAAGAGCCGACGACGCCGGCCACCTCTACCCCGAGACGGCGCACCGCCTCGACATGTGCCACCCCGATGAAGCCGATCCCCACCACTCCGGCCTTGATCTCGCTGAGACTCATGAACCTCCGTTCGACCGCAATTGGAGCGGGAAGGATAAGCAGTGAGTCCCGTTCGTTTGCCCGGCTCGGGGAAGAAATGGAAACGTTTGCCATTCCAGCTCCCATCGGTACGATTCGCCACATCGGGTGAGTGGACATCCGCTAATGCGTATGAGACACTCCCGCACGCCTTCGGGCGCCACTTAGGAGGAGTTCATATATGACCAATAACCAATGGTTCAAGAGGTTGGTGGCGGTGATGGCGATTGCCATGATCGCCGTCGCCTGTGGAGATGGCTCGGGTTCTGACACGACCCTGGCCGAGGGTTCTGACACCACCGCCGCCCCGGATACGACGGCCGCAGCGGAGCCCACTACTACCGCAGGAAGCACCGAGACCACCACGGCGGCGGGCGAGGGCTTCGTCATCGGGTATTCGAACGGTGGAGGCGTGGGCAACGGCTTCCGTGAGGAGCAGGTGTGCACGGCGAAGGCAGAGGCCCTGGCATCAGGTCAGGTCACCGAGCTGAACCAGATCCATCGCAACACCGACGCCGCCGGTCAGCTCGCGGACATTCGCGACCTGATCGCCGCGGACGTCGACGCGATCGTGTTCAACCCGAACGACCCCGAGGCGCTCAACCCCGCACTCGACGAGGCAGCAGCAGCCGGGATCCCGACGGTCTCGGTCGACGCGTTCGTCACGCACGAGGGCACCTACAACCTCTACAACAACCAGATCGAGTACGCACGTCTCGGTGCGGAGTGGTTGTTCGAGCAGATGGGCGGGTCAGGCAACGTGTACTACATGCGTGGCTTCGCCGGTCACCCGGCCGATACCGACCGTCACACCGGGTTCCAGCAGGCGCTGGAGAACTATCCGGACATCACGGTGATCCCGAGCATCGACGGTGAGCACACCGGTTGGGACCCGGCCACCACGACCCAGCTGATCAACGACTGGATCGCCAGCGGTCAGTACGGGGACACCAACGGCATCTGGACCTCGGGCATGGACTCGCAGGTCGTCGATGCCATCCAGCAGGCCAACCTCGAGTTCGTCCCGATCGTCGGTGCCGACCTCGGCGCGTATGTCACCCAGCTCCTCGACTCCGAGGGGTTTGCCGGCCTCGAGGGCTCGGCGGTGACCAACACCGCGGCGGTTGGCGGAGCCGGTGTCAACCTGGCACTGAAGCTGCTCAACGGGGAGACCGTGGAGACAGCGGCGGACGCTGCTCAGCCCAACACTGTGCTGCTCGACCCGGTGCTGGCAGACAACGTCTCCGATGATGGACGTTCCACGCTCGAGTCATGGCAGGTCGACGGGCTCGACCCGTTGTGGCCACTCGGTCTGACGATCGACGGCTGGACCACGTACACCCCGGAGCAGGCCGTGGCCTGCCTCGGCCCTGGCGAGTAACCAACAAGTATCCATAGACGAGCAGATGCGCCGGCCTTGCCCGGCGCATCTGCTTATTAGGACTCTCACATCGAAACGATGACAGCAAGCACCAAGGAGTACCTGCTCGAGGCATCCGATGTCTCGAAGCGATACGGCGCCGTCGTCGCATTGAAGTCTGCCTCGCTCCGTGTGCGCCCCGGCGAGGCCCACGCATTGATGGGGGCCAACGGTGCCGGCAAGAGCACCCTGGTCAAGGTCCTGACAGGCGCGGTTCGCCCGGATGAGGGCACGATCACGGTGAGGGGCAGAGAGCGCATGGCCCACTCCCCGGCCGAGGCTCGCCGGGGCGGCCTGGTCTCCGTCTATCAGGAGCCGGCGCTCATCCCCGACCTCGACATCTCCTCCAACCTGCGACTCACCGAGACACCGCTCGAGCCGTTTCGCGATTGGGTACACCAGCTCGGCCTGGGAAAGCTCGACCTTTCGAGGATGGCTCGAGACCTGCCGCTCGCCACCCTGAGGATCATCGACCTCGCCCGAGCACTGGCCATACGTCCAGACGTGCTCATGCTCGATGAGATCACCGCAGCACTCCCGGCCAACCTCACCGAGAGCGTGCTCGAGGTGGTGGCAAGCGAACGCGGCGGCGAAGGCAGCATCATCTTCATCTCGCACCGGATGACCGAGATAGCCTCGGTCTGCGACCGGGCCACCGTTCTGCGGGAGGGAGTGACCGTGGGGGTGGTCGACATCTCCGCCGACTCCGCGGACCGGATCGTCGAGCTGATGCTCGGCGAGGCCGTCGGAGAGATGCCGGAACGGACGGAGCGGCCGGCGCTGGCGTCGCAAGGGAACGAGGTCCCACGGCTGGAAGTCCGCAGTCTCGGGTCGTCCGGCCGTCTTCGCGATGTCTCGTTCGACGTCCGCGCCGGAGAGGTAGTCGGGCTGGTGGCTCTCGAGGGACAGGGCCAGGACGAGCTGTTCGACATCCTCGCCGGATCAGAGCACGCCAGCACGGGAGAGGTCCTCGTCGACGGGCGCCCCGTCTCTTTCCGGCACCCCGCGGACGCAATCCGAGCAGGAATTGTCTTCGTGCCCGCCGATCGGGCCGAAGCCCTGCTCATGCAACGCTCGGTGCGGGAGAACATCGCATTGCCCTTCAGTGCGCCCATATCCGGGTGGGGCCCGATCCGGAGAAGCAAGGAGAAGCCAAAGGTCGACAAGGCCATCGACACGCTCCAAATCGACACCCGGGCACAGAAGGAGGTCCGTCTCCTCTCCGGTGGCAACCAGCAGAAGGTCACGATCGCACGCTGGGTCGCCGGCGGGGTGCAGACGATGCTGTGCTTCGACCCGACACGTGGGATCGATATCCGCACGAAGCACCAGGTGTATCTATTGCTGCGGGACCTGGCGGAAGCAGGCGCCGCCGTCCTGATCTACACCTCGGAGCTAAGTGAGATCCAGCTCGTCTGCGACCGTGCGATCGTGATCTTCGGTGGCGAGGTGGTAGCGGAGATAGATGCATCGGAGGCCGACGAGGCGACTCTCCTCAGGGCCGCCCACAACCTCCGCTCGGATGCTCTGCTCCCCGAAGAGATAGTCGCCGCGGTCGTCGCAGCAGAGGAGGAAGCCGACGGCGCGGGCGAAGAGCCCGCCCATCCCACGCCGGGCGAAGAGCCCGGCGATGATCGTGGGTCGGATGAGACGAGCGATCTGTGAGCACGACTATCGACAAGACAGGCCAAGAGACGGCCCGAACGACGGGAGCGCTCGGGTCGATGATTCGCCGACACGGTTGGACCCTAGGCCTCGTCGGGATCCTGTTGGTGCTCCTCGTCGTCACGAGGATCATCCAGCCGACCTACGGCGCCGCCGGGGTGCAGGGGCTTGCCGTCTCCGTGCTGCCGCTTGCGTTCGCGGCCGTCGCACAGGCGATCGCCGTCATTGCCCGAGGGATCGATCTGTCCGTCGGGTCGATGATGGCTCTGACCAGCGTCATCTCGGCGTCCCTCATGGAGGACAGGAGCGAGGGATTCGCCGTCCTCGTTGTGATCGGCGTTCTGCTGATCGGGTGTGTTCTCGGGGCCGTGAACGGCAGCCTCATAGTCGTGACGCGCGTTCCCGACATCGTCGTCACCCTGGCAATGCTCTTCGTATGGGCGGGCTGCGCCCTTCTCGTGTTGGGAACGCCAGGCGGTGGATCGGCCGAGTGGCTTCGGAGCCTGACTGGAGGATCGATCCTCAATGCATGGATCCCGAAGGCGGCATTGCTGCTGCTGGTGATCGTCGCGGCGATCTGGATCCCGATCAGACGATCGCGCCTCGGCCTTTCGCTGTACGCGATAGGCAGCGATCCGCTGGCGGCATATCGGAGCGGCGTGTCGGTGGCGCGCACCAAGATATTCGCCTACACGTTGACCGGTCTGTTCTCCGCCTTCGCCGGTCTCACCCTCACGGCCACCACCGGCATCGGCACGCCGGTTCCCGGGCCCTACACGCTCCTGAGCGTCGCAGCCGTCGTGCTCGGCGGAGTCAGCCTGGCGGGAGGCCGGGGCGGAGTCTTCGGGCCGATCGTCGCCGTCGTGATCCTATCCCTGCTCCGGACCGACATGACCTTCCTGAACGTCAATACCAATCTGGCGACCGTGGCCCAGGGGCTCATCCTCGTGGGAGTGGTGATGGTCGGGAGTCTGCTCCAACTGCGGAAGCGTGAGCCATGACCGATACCGCGACCACGACCGACTCCAGGCCCAGATGGCTGACGACCACAGGCTTGCGAGCCCTTTTTCGCGAGCGGCCGATCATCCCCTTGATCGGCCTGCTCGCCGTTCTCGTCGTCGTAAGCGAGTTGATCCGCCCCGGGATCGTCAACCTCAACTGGGGAGGTGTGATGGTTCGTGCCGCCGTCCCACTGGCGATACTGGCGGGCTGTCAGACGATGACGATGCTGACCGGCGGCATCGATCTCTCGGTCGGGGCGGTGGCGTCCATGTCGGGGTTCGTCGTGGCGACGCTGGTGGGCGGGCCAGGTCTGGCCACCGGCATCCTGGTCGCTCTCGCGGTTGCAGCAATCGTCGGTCTCATCAGCGGGATCGGGGTCGGCATCTTCCGGGTCCACCCTCTGATCATGACGCTGGGCATGAGCCTGGTGGTACTCGGCTTTGCCAACGTCTGGCAGATTCAGATGGTGCAGACCGGATCGGGCGTCCCGGATCAGTTCAGGGATCTGGGTGCCGGGATATTCCTCGGGTTCGTGCCCAGGAGTTTGCTCCTGTTCTTGCCCCTGGCCATTCTCATAATCCTCGGTCTCAACCGGACCGGTTACGGGCGTCTCCTTTATGCAATCGGTGACAATCCAATCGCATCGAGACTGTCGGGCGCCCGTTCCTGGCAGGTGTTGATAGTGCTCTATGTGATCTCGGCGGTCCTCGCCGGTGTCGCCGGCTTTCTCTATTCGGGCCTGACCAACGTGGCAAGCGTCACTCTGGCCGACACGGCCGTGCTCCCATCGGTAGCGGCCGCGGTGATAGGTGGGACCTCCATCATGGGTGGACGCGGTGGGTACGGCGGGACGATGATCGGCGCCCTGATCCTCACTGTCATCTCCTCGATCCTCTCGTCGCTGGGATACCCGGAGGCAGTCCGTCAGATTCTCTTCGGGGCACTGATCATCTTCGTCGCTGCGGCGTACACCCGTGTCACCGAAACTTGACCGAGCCGGATCTCAATCCGTTAGAGATCGGTTGGCCGGGATCTGGTAGATCTGCTCCCAAGGTCTGACCCGTTCGAAGGCCGCGCCGGCGGTGAGAACGTCCCGATCTGCGCCGCGTCTTCCGATGACCTGCATCCCCACCGGTAGCCCGTACGCCAGCCCGGCGGGGAGCGATATCGCTGGGTGGCCGGTGAAATTGGTGAAGTACGTCATGCACCAGCCGATGAGGGGATCGACCTCCACCCCCTCGATGACGACCGGGCCTCGAGTCTCACCATTGGCAAGGTTCGTGACGGGTAAGCAGGCCAGCGTTGGCGTCACCAGCATGTCGTGCTCGCCCAGGACCGACTGAAGGGCGTCGTAGACGATTGTGCGCATCGAGTTGTCATCGAAATACTCCATCGCTGACATCGATGCCACGTGATCAGCCCATCGCAGGAACTCAGGCGGTAGATCTGAGCGGTGCTCGCCCAGGAGGTCGATCCCCCCTTCGGCCAGATTGGCGAACGCATCGAGACTGAGCGGCATGATGAGACGGCACCACAGGTCGGCCAGCTCGCGCTGGTCGATGTCGATCTCGAGGTCGACCTCGACTACCCGGGCGCCGGCATCTTCGAACGCCCGGACCGCCTCTTCGACCACGGCCGCCACATCCCGCTGCACCGGGTAGACGCCGAGGTCGGGCGAATAGGCGATGTTCCACCCTTCGACCCCGTTGTCGAGACCGGCCATGAAATCGACGGTGTCGAGGGCGCAGTAGGGATCTCCCGGATGTGGGCCAGCAAGGACGCTCATCGCCAGGGCGGCATCCGCCACGGTTCTCGTGATCGGGCCTTCGTAGATGAAAGGAGAGACGCCCGAGAATGCATTCGGTCTCAAGATCGAGGGAACACGACCGGCGGATGGCTGATAGCCAACGACGCCGCACCACGACGCTGGGATGCGGATCGACCCCCCACCGTCGGTGCCCTCGGCAATTGAGACCAGCCCGTCAGCAACGGCGGCCGCCGACCCTCCGGAGGAACCGCCACTATTCCTCGTCGTGTCGAACGGGTTGCGGGTCGGTCCGAACAGGTAGTTGTCACAGGCTCCCCTGAACCCCATCGCCGGGCTGTTGCCCTTCCCGATGATGATGGCGCCGGCAGCTTCCATCCGCTCCGCCCACACGCAATAGCCATCGATCGAGAATTCGGACATCGCCGGGATGCCCCCGAAGGTCGCCGGCCACCCCGGCTTGAAGTCGAAGAGATCCTTCATGAGGACCGGCACGCCTAGGAGCGGGCCACCCGTCCGACCTTGGGCCAGAGCCTCCTCGGCCGACCGTGCCGATTCCATGGCCTCGTCGAAACCACGGAAGACGATGGCGTTGAGACTCGGCTCGCGCTCCTCGACCCGACGCAAGGTCTCCTCCATGATCTCGACCGGCGACACGTGGTGGCCGGCGATGTCATCGGCGAGCTCCACCGCCGAGCGGTAGGCCACATCAGCACCCATGATTCCCCAGTCGCGGAGTCGGATTCAGAGGCAGCGACTCTATCGAATGGAGTGGCAAACGTTTTCAAGGGCAAGCCGCCCCGCGGTTACCCTGCCTCGGTGTCGTCGAAGACACCGATCTCAGGACCCGACGAGGGCGAAGCGGCCCACTCACTCCGCCATGTCGCACAATTGGCGGGGGTTTCCGTCGCCACGGCGTCACGGGTGATGTCTGGATCGAGTCATCCGGTGAGCACGAAGACCCGCGAGCTCGTGCTCTCCGCCGCCGATAGACTCTCATTCGAGCCCAACCGATTGGCGCGAGCCCTCGTCACGGCGAAGTCACAGACGGTCGGGGTCATCGTGCACGACATCTCGGATCCTTATTTCGGGGAGATCGTCAAGGGCCTCGAAGACGGCCTCCATTCAGAGGATTACAGGCTGTTCGTTGCGAGCTCCGACCGGGATCCGGTGAAGGAGCTCGACTACGTCCGGGCTTTCCACGCCCATCAGGTCGACGGCATCGTCTTTGCGGCGAGCTCACTCACCGACCCCTCTTACGCCGAGACCCTCGAAACACTCTCGGCACGATTTCGGGCGCGGGGAGGCGTCGTCGTGGTGTTATCCGACCACCTTCTCGAAGGGCCTCGGGTCAGGTTCGACAACCGGAAGGCGGTCGCCGACATGATCGCCTACCTCGTCGGGCGGGGCCACCGGCGCGTCGGTTACATCAGCGGTCCTCCGGACCTCTTGGTATCACGCGTCAGGCTGGCCGGTTTCACTACCGCCGTTGCCGAGTTCGGGCTCGCGTCCGGACCGGAGTACATCGCCAACGGGCGGTTCACGATCACCGGGGGTGGCGCGGCCATGGAACAGCTTCTGAAGGACGTCGACGTGACGGCGGTGATAGCCGCCAGTGACCTCATGGCGATCGGTGCGATGCGTCATCTGCTGGCATCAGGTGTCGCCGTCCCCGACGACATGTCGGTCGCCGGCCTCGACGACATCCCGATTGCAGAATACGGCCCGGTCCCCCTCACCACGATGCGGGTACCGACCTACGAGATCGGCCGACACGGGGCAGCACTTCTGCTCGAGGCGTTGGCAGGCGGCACGCCCGATGACGTCGTGCTTCACGGCGAGATCATCGAACGGGACTCGGTGGCCACCATCGAGAGCCCGATATGAGCGTCTGTGTTGACCGCCGTCTGGCTGCTCGGTACGGTGCCGGACAGCCCCGGTAATCGTTTGCCCTCTTCCGGAGAACCAGTCCGGAGAAAGTAGCACAGTGTCACCGTCCGTGTTCAGACCCGATGCGCTGGCAGGACGGGTCGTCCTCGTCACCGGGGCCAGTCGTGGCATCGGAGCCGCCATCTCCAGGGCCTGCGCCGACGCGGGTGCCGACGTGGCAGTCGGTTACCTCGACGGCAAGGCTGGCGCCGAGGCGACGGTGGCAGAAGTGCGAGCCCGCAACCGGGAGGCCGAAGCGTTTCCCGCCGACGTGCGGGATCCGGGTCAGGTCGAGGCCATGGTCGCCGCAGTCGTCGATCGATTCGGGAGGATCGACGGGCTGGTCAACAATGCCGGCGTTATGCCCGAGAGCCCGGTGTCCGACATGGCGTTTGACGAGTGGCGGCACGTGATCGACGTCGATCTGACCGGTGCCTTCCTATGCTGCCAGGCCGCTCTCCCCCACATGCTGGGTCGTGGCTCGGGCTCGATCGTCATGATCTCTTCGCGGCTGGGCCAGATCGGCTTCGCCGGGGTGGCTCACTATGCAGCAGCCAAGGCGGGACTGATCGGCCTGGCCAAATCCCTGGCCAAGGAAGTAGGACCGCGAGGGGTCAGGGTGAACGTCGTCGCGCCAGGTGTGACCATCACCGAAATGACATCCGACATCACAACAGGCGAGGTGGGGCGGAAGCGCCTCGCCGAGCTCCCCTCGGGACGTTTCGCCACCGCCGACGAGGTGGCGGCCAGCGTGGTGTTCCTGCTCACGGACGCCGCGGCCCTGTATCACGGGCAGACTCTGTGTCCCAACGGTGGGGGCCACATGCCATGAGCGCGACGTGTAGACAGGCGCCATGAGGCTGGTCACAGCGGAAGATGCGGTTCGGGCCACCCCCGACGGCGCAACTGTGATCATCGGTGGGTCGGGGGCCGGGCATTCCCTGCCCCAACGCTTCATCGACACCCTGGCCGAGATATATCGGTCAGAGGGTACGCCAAAGGACCTGACCACGGTTCGGGTTGTCGGCATCGGCGACTTCGCCGACCGCGGATTCTCCCAATTGGCCCTGCCGGGCCTGATGCGCCGGACCATTGGATCGAACATCGGAAACGAGCCGCGTCTTGGTGAGCTCGTCGAGCAGGGCCTTGTCGAGGCTTATTCCTTCCCCCAGGGTGTTCTTTCTCAACTCTGTCGGGAGATCGCGGCCGGTAGGCCAGGATTGATCACGGCAGTAGGACTCGACACCTATGTCGATCCCCGGCAAACGGGGGGCAAACAAGGGACCGCCACCGAGGACCTCGTGGAGGTGGTCGATCTCGCCGGCGAGGAATGGCTCTTTTTCCGGGCGTTCCCCATCGATGTCGCCGTCATCCGGGGGTCGACCATCGACGAGGATGGAAACCTGACCATGGAGGACGAGGCGGTGAGAGGCGAGATGCTCGCCATGGCGATGGCGGCCCGGAACTCGGGTGGCATCGTGATCGCTCAGGCGAAACGCCTCGCCGCCGCCAGGTCCCTCCCGGCGCGGTCCGTCGTGGTCCCCGGTGCCCTCATCGACCTGGCGTATCTGGATCCCGAGCAGACCCAGACCTACGCCACCGTCCACTCCCCCTACTACTCCGGCGCCCTGCGCCGGACAAGCACCGACGCAGGTGACCCTCCGCCCCTCGATGTCCGCAAGGTGATCGCACGCAGGTCACTGCTCGAGTTCCGACCCGGTGACATCTGCAACCTGGGGTTCGGAATCAGCCAGATGATCGGCGCCGTCTCCTGGGAGGAGGGGATCGCCGATCGGCTCGTCCTGACCGTCGAGCAGGGAATCTTCGGTGGGGTCCCGGTAGCCGGCAATGAAGGAGGGGCGGGGTTCAACTTCCAGGCGATGATCGACCAGCCCTACATGTTCGACTTCTACGACGGCGGTGGGCTCGACATCGCCAGCCTCTCGTTCGCACAGATCGACGCCGTCGGCAATGTCAACGTCCACAAGTTCCCCGGTCGTCTGCGGGGACCGGGCGGATTCCCCAACATCAGCTCTCGCACCGGGAGGATCTGTTTCGTCGGCACGCTCACCACGTCCGGCTTGCAGGTGGGCGTGTCCGACGGGCGTCTACGGATCGAGGCCGAGGGGACTCTCCCCAAGTTCGTCGAAGCTGTCGACGAGGTGAGCTTCAGCGGGGCGACGGCGAGCCGTCGGGGCCAGCAGGTCCGATACATCACAGAGCGGGCCGTGTTCGAGCTCCGGGACGGGCGGGTAACTCTCATCGAGGTTGCCGAAGGTCTCGACCCCGATACCGACGTGATCGCCCACATGGGCTTCGTCCCCGAGGTCTCCGGCGAGCTGGGCACGATCGACAAGAGAGTGTTCGCCGAGGGGCCGATGGGTCTCGCCAACGAGTTCGGGGTGAGTCGATGACCGGGTCGGATCCGATCGTCGTCGATAGTGGGCAGATAACGACGATTCGACTGGAGAACCCGCCGTTGAATCTCGTCACCGTCGAGCTCACCAGGAGACTGGACCATGTCCTGGCCCGTATCGAAGGCGACCCCGACGTGCGATGTGTGGTTCTCACGGGCACCGGCGAGCGCGCCTTCTGCGCGGGATCAGACGTGAAGGAGTTCGAGTCGCTTCAGGGCCGGGTGGGAGAAGGCAAGCTGCTCCTGGAGAAGGCCGTCTACCGACGGGTTGCCCGGCTTCCGGTGCCGACCATCGCCGCCATCCAGGCCGACGCGCTCGGTGGCGGGCTCGAGCTGGCACTCTGCTGCGACCTGAGGGTTGCCGACGAGCGGGCGAAACTTGGCCTCCCCGAGGTTCGCCTCGGCGTGATGCCGGGCTCAGGCGGCACCCAACGGCTCCCCAGGATCGTCGGGATCGCCAAGGCCAAGGAGCTCATCCTCATGGGAGAGATCATCAGCGCATCCGATGCCCTCGAGATCGGCTTGGTGAACCGGGTCGCCGAGGCCGGCCATGCACTCGAGGAGGCGATGACCATGGCGGAGACCATCGCCGAGCGTGGGCCGCTGGCGGTGCGCGAAGCAAAGCACGCTCTCGACCTCGCCGGTGACATGCCTCTCGACGAGGGGCTGGCTCGGGAGCTCGACGCCTCGGAGCGGATCTTTGCCTCGCAGGACATGTTGGAGGGGGCCCAGGCATTCTTCGAGAAACGGTCACCCCGGTTCACCGGTGAGTGAGCGGCGGTCGCACAGAGGAGCAATGGAAATGACAACTGATCAAACGCCGAACATCGAGAGGTTCGGAGTCTTTCTCCCCTCCTTCGTCTGGCGTGACGATGGCCCCGAGCGTGCAAGGGGAATCATCGACTTCTCCCGCGAGGTAGAGAGTCTCGGCTTCGACTCCATCTGGATCACCGACCACCTGCTTGCCGCCAAGCAGTTCTACTCGGTCTCCTTCCTCGAGCCCCTCACCGCGCTCTCGCTGGTGGCTGGAGTCACCGAGCGGGTCAGGCTGGGCACCTCGGTGATGGTGATGCCGATTCGGGAGCCGGTGCTGCTGGCCAAGCAGCTGGCCACATTGCAGTTCCTCTCCAACAACCGTTTCGTGCTCGGGGCCGGGATCGGCTGGTACCCACCGGAATACGCCGCCACTGGAGTCAAGAAGTCGGAGCGTGGCGCCCGCACCGACGAGATCCTCGAGATCATCGTGCCCCTCCTCGAAGGGGAGACCGTCACCTACCACGGGCGCTATTACTCGATCGACGAAGTATTGATCGAGCCAACGCCGGGACAACGGCCGGAGGTCTGGATCGGTGGCGGCTCCCAGCTGGCAGATCCAGGTTCGCCGGATCTTCCCCGTTTCATGGAGCCGGTGAAACGCCGCATCCTCGACGCCGAGGGGTGGGTTCCCCGGCCAACGTGTCCACCGGAGGACATCGCCTCTGACTGGGAGGAGTTGCAGGCCTATCTCGAGGAGAACGGACGCGACCCCTCGAAGCTGACCGTGGCCCATGAGAATTTCTTCCACTTCGTGGGCACCCAGGACCCGGACCAGGCCCGGGAAGAGCAGCACGAGGCGATGCTCCGGGTGATGAGCAGCGCCCGTGGCCCCGAGTACCTGGAGCGTGTCTACCTGTTCGGCACTCCCGACGAAGTGGTCCAGTCGCTTCAGGCCAGGGTCGACGCCGGAGTCCACAGCTTCATGCTCCACACCATGACGCCGGACCCGGCCCAGCTCGAGCAGTGGGCAACCCACATCATCCCCCACGTTCGCTTTCCGACAGCTGCCGGGTGACACGAAGAGTCGCACTCATCGGCAACCCGCTGAAGCGCCGGCATTCGGCGGTGATGCACAACGCAGCCTTCGCGGCCCACGGCATCGATGCTTCGTTCGAGCTACGCCCGATCGGCCGGGAGGACCTCGAGTCTTTCTTCGCCGAGGCACGCAGGCCCGATTGGCTCGGCTTCGGGGTGACGGCGCCCTACAAGCAGGCCGCGATGGAACATCTCGATGAGATCGAGGCGGGTGCCACTGCAATCGGGGCGGTCAACAACGGGGTGCGCCGTGACGACGGCGCCCTCGTCGGGTTCAACACCGACGCATCCGGATTTATCTCGGCGGTGGCTTCGACCGGGTTCGAAGTCACCGGCCGTCGGGCGGTGGTGGCAGGCGCCGGCGGCGCAGCCCGGGCCGTCGTGTGGGCCCTCCTCGACGCCGGAGCCGAGGCGGTGACCGTGGCCAACCGCACCCCCGATCGTGCGGCGGAGCTCGCCGCGGAGCTATCCGGCTTCGGGACCATCCTCCCCTGCTCCCTGGACGGGCCTGCCTTGACAGCGGCACTCGGTGCGGCCGCAATCGCGGTCAACGCCACCACGATGGGGATGACCACCGACACCTCCGCCTTCGACGTCTCCTCTCTGCACGAGGACGCCCTGGTCTTCGACCTGGTCTACGTCCCCCCGGAGACTCCTCTCGTCCGAGCCGCCGCTGATCGCGGGTTGAAGGTGTGCAACGGCATGGAGATGCTGATCCGGCAGGGTGAGATCGCCTTCGAGCGGTGGACCGGGATCGGATCGACCGCCGACATCATGCGCGAAGCCCTCGACGCCTGGCAGCCCGAGTCGGAGGCAGAACGCTGAGTTGATCCGCCGCATGAATCCTGCGCTGGAGCAGGCCGGTCTCCCGCCTCTGGATCGTTCGGCCTGGGTCGAGGTCGACATCGACGTGCTCACTGCCAATGCGGGAGCGTTGTGCTCGTTGGCCGAGCCAGCCGCCCTCGGCGCGGTGGTGAAAGCCGACGGCTATGGCCATGGGCTCGAGATGGCCGGGCGATGCGCGGTGGCCGGCGGCGCCGAATGGCTCTGCGTGGCGGATGCCGCCGAGGCGGGCCGCCTCCGCGGCGACGGCTACCAGGGTCGCATCTTCGTCCTCTACCCGGTGCCACCGGGGATCGCTTCGACGATGGCTGGCCTCGCCGTCGACGTGACCGTGGGAAGCACCCGTGATGTGCGAGAGATTTCCCATCACTTGACCATCGACGACCCGACCCTTGCGGTGCATCTCGAGATCGAGACCGGGATGACACGGGGAGGGGTGGCACATGAGGATGCCCTCGCCACAGCCACTGAAATCAGCAATGCCCGGTCGACCACGCTCGCCGGGGTGTGGACCCATCTGGGATCCCCCGAGAATGCCGTGGTGACCGATCGGCAAATGACGTTGCTCGATTCAGTGGTGGACTGGATCGCGGCGGCGGGCGTCGATCCGGGTGCGGTCCATGCCTTGGCCTCGGGCGGGTTGCTCGCCGCCGACATCGGAGGACATGCGCTGGTCCGGATCGGTCTGGCCCTATACGGGTTGCACCCTGGCGCCGGGCGGCCACTGCCACCGTCGGTCGCCCCGGCTCTTGCCGTCAGGGCATATCCGGTGCGGATCACCGAGGTCGAGCCGGGAATCGCGGTTGGCTACGCCGGGACCTGGGTCGCCGACCGGGTTTCGACGATCGCAACTATCCCCATCGGATATGCCGATGGGTGGTCCCGGTCCTCCTCACCGGGGACCTCGGTGCTCGTGGGAGGAGAACGCGCACCGATAGTGGGACGGGTGTCTTCGGACTCTCTCACAGTCGACGTGACCGGGATCGTGGGCGTCGGGCCCGACTCGGAGTTCACCCTTCTCGGGAGCATCGGCAACGACGAGATCACAGCCGATGAGGTAGCCGATGTCCGGGGGACCATCTCCTGGGAGGTTCTCCAACAACTCGGGGCCCGGCTGACCCGGGTCTATGTCTCGGGGGGTAAGCCGGTCGCTCTCCGCCCGGAGTCGACCATCGACATCACGACGGCACCAGGGGCCCGGATACCCGGCTATTGAGTGGCTTGTTTGTCGGTGGTGTCCCTCGGGCGTAACATCCGCGGATAACGCTTTCCTCCTTAGGAGAACCTGTATGTCATCCAGGGTGACGATCCCGATCGAAGATGGTTCCCTGATCGTCCACTCCCTGGGTGAGCCTGCCCATTTCGAACGCCCCGCCAGGCCACTGCAAAGTCGCCGCGCTTTTGCCGCCGTGCATGTCGTCGCGGATCCACGGGCAGAGAACACCCCGGCGTCGGGGGCGAACATCGATTGGGACGCCACCACTGCATTTCGCCGTCATGTCTGGTCCTGGGGTCTCGCCGTGGCCGACGCCATGGACACCGCCCAACGCGGCATGGGTCTCGACTGGCCCAACACCAGTGAGCTGATCACCCGCTCCTTGCAGGAGGCGCGGGCAGAAGGCGGGGACATCGCTTGCGGAGCCAACACGGACCAGTTGCCGGAGGGACCGGCGACAAGGGAGCGCATCGTGGAGGCCTACCACGAGCAGGTCGATCTCATCGAGTCCAACGGGGGGCAGCCGGTGGTGATGGCAAGCCGTCATCTCGCCGCCGTCGCCTCAGGCCCCGACGACTATCACCAGGTCTACTCGGAGATCCTCGGGCATGTTTCCGGCAAGGCGATCGTGCACTGGCTCGGGGACATGTTCGACCCGGCTCTCGCCGGCTATTGGGGATCACAAGATCTCGACGAGGCCTCGGGCTCTTTCATAGCGATACTCGAGGAGAACGCGGCAAAGATCGACGGCGTGAAGCTCTCCCTGCTGGACAGGGACCGCGAGATCGAGCTCAGAGGACGTCTCCCTGAAGGTGTCCGCATGTACACCGGGGACGACTTCGACTATCCGACCACCATCAAAGGCGACGGTGACCGACACAGCGACGCCTTCCTCGGAGCGTTCGACCTGATCGCTCCCGCCGCCTCGGCTGCAATTCAGGCTCTCGACAACGGCGAGGCGGAGCAGTTCGACAAGATCCTCGCCCCCACTCTTCCCCTCAGCCGTCATGTGTTCTCTCACCCCACCTACTTCTACAAGACCGGGGTTGTGTTCATGGCTTACCTGTCCGGTCATCAGGACCACTTCCGCATGGTGAACGGGCTCGAATCCGCCCGGTCGATCGTCCACCTCTCCCGTCAGCTGACTCTCGCCGACCAGGCCGGGCTCCTCCCGGACCCTGACCTGGCCGCCCATCGCATGAGATTGGTCCTAGAGCTGGCCGGGATCGTCCAGCCCTAGGAGGACCGTGCCCGACACCTTCCTCAACTACATCGATGGCAAGTGGGTGCCGGCCTCGAGCGGGGAGACCTTCCTCGACACCAACCCAGCCCGGCCCAGCGAGGTGATCGGGGAGTTCCAGCGGAGCGGCCCAGAGGACGTCGATGCGGCGGTGTCGGCGGCGGTGGGCGCCCGGGACGAATGGAAACACACGCCTGCCCCGCTCCGGGGCGAGATCATCGCCCGGGCCACCCGGATGCTGGTCGAGCGCAAGCCCGAGCTCGCCGAGACCATCACCAAGGAGATGGGCAAGGTGCTCGTGGACTCCGGCTACGACGTCCAGGGGGCGATCACCTCCGGGGAGTACATGTCGGGTGAGGGTCGGCGCATGTTCGGCGACACGGTGCCCTCCGGACTCCCCAACCGCCTGGCGATGACCGTCCGGGGCCCGGTCGGCGTGGTTGGGATCATCACGCCCTGGAACCTGCCCATGCTCATGCCCGCCTGGAAGCTGTTTCCCGCCCTGGTCTGTGGCAACACCGCAGTGGTGAAGCCGGCCGAGGACACTCCGCTGTCCGCCGTGCGGCTCTTCGAGGTCCTCGAGGAGGCCGGTCTCCCCCCTGGTGTCGCCAACCTGATCACGGGATTTGGGTCCGAGGCGGGTCAGCCGCTCACGACGCACCCCGATGTCGACATGATCTCGTTCACCGGCTCGCGGGCCGTCGGCAAGCAGATCGCCACTCTGGCCGGGGCCGAGCTCAAGCACGTGTCATTGGAGATGGGTGGGAAGAACGCCCTCGTTGTCCTCGACGACGCCGA
>Ga0299914_10000598_pt1 | contig 22017 bp, 19 predicted proteins | sample RVTome_10_FD_201361 | JGI IMG/M metagenome (GOLD analysis project Ga0299914, IMG submission 201361) | Soil microbial communities from uranium-contaminated site in the Upper Colorado River Basin, Wyoming, United States - RVT153D57 (version 2) ...
GATCGCCCTCCCAGAGCCCGACGAAGGGATTGTGGAGGAGCATCTCCGGGCGGAAGAAGGCGCTGTCCTCGTCGGAGGAGTGCAGGTCGACGACGGCGTCGAGATCGGCCGGGCCCAGGGCTATGGCTTCGGACGAGCCATCGACGTCGACGACATCGGCGAGGACCATCCGCCAATGGACCCCGATGTCCCGACAAGGCCGCTTCGGCGACATCGTGTCGTACATCCCGGTCGGGCCGGTGATCCAGGTCCCGGACGGGATCGAGCCCAGGACCCGGCCGAGGATCTCGAGGCTCTCCTCGGGAGCCGCCCTCGACATCGCATACCCGGTCAGCCAGCTGCCACCGTCGGAAACCAACCCGACCGCGGCCGCGTCTTCTCGATACCACGTGCTGTGGGACCAGAAAGGCTCCTCGAGGTCGGCCAACCCGTAGAGGTGGGTCTCGCGGTCGGCCTCGAACAGCTCCGTCAGCTCGGCCGGGTCGAGGACCGTCCTCACAACCTGCCTGCGTCGACGATTCTCTGCAGGAACTGCTGGGTGCGGGGCAGGGAAGGATTACCGAAGATCTCCGCGGGCGTGCCCGTTTCGAGGAAGACCCCGTCGTCGAGGAAGCACACCTTGTCCGCCACATCACGGGCAAAGCCCATCTCATGTGTGGCGATGATCATCGTCATGCCCTCCTCCTTCAGCCCACGTATCACGTTGAGCACCTCGGCAACCAGTTCGGGATCGAGGGCCGACGTGACCTCGTCGAAGAGCATGAGATCGGGCTGTGTCGCCAGGGCCCGCATGATGGCGACCCGCTGTTGCTGGCCTCCCGAGAGCCGGTCGGGATACTCGTCGATCTTGTCCGCCAGACCGAACCGATCGAGCAGATCGCGGGCCCTCAGATCGGCTTCTCGCTTGGGGATCCCATGAACCCTGGTCGGGCTCAGCGTGATGTTCTGACGCACCGTCATGTGCGGGAAGAGATTGAACGCCTGGAATACGATGCCCATCTTCTGCCGGATGGTGTTGGGGTTGACCATCGGGTCGGTGATCGACACCCCGTCGACGAGGATGTCACCGTCCTCGATCGGGACCAGGAGGTTGATGCACTTGAGCAGCGTCGACTTGCCCGACCCCGACGACCCGATGAGACACACCACCTCGTGCGTCTCCACGTCGAGATCGACATCGCGCAGGACGGCTTTGCCTTCGTACGACTTGACCAGCCCGCGAACCTCGACCTTGGCGGTCATACGGTGCCCACGCTCTGCCGGCGCCGACGGTCGCGCTCGGTGTACCAATCGGCGAAACGGGCTACTGGCACGCTGGCGACGAGGAACAGCACGGCAGCGGCCACATACGCCGTGTAGTTGAAAGTGCGGGCGTTGTAGATCTGGGCCTCGCGAACCGCCTCGCGCACCCCGAGCACGAACACGAGCGCGACGTCCTTCTGGAGGCTGACGAAGCCGTTGAGGAGGGCGGGGATCACGTTGCGGATGGCCTGGGGCACGGTCACATAGCGAAGCGACTGCACCTGGGTGAGGCCCAGAGACCGCCCTGCCATTCTCTGACTCTCGTGCACCGAGTCGATTCCTGCCCGGTAGACCTCGGCGGTGTATGCGCTGTAGCTGATGACGAGGGCGGTCACACCCCAGAAGAGAGGGTTGTTGGGCACGCCGGCGAGCTGGAGGGCGGGCACCCCGAAGCCGAGCAGGAGGATCAGCAGGATGATCGGAATGCCCCTGATCAGGTCGATGAACCCTATTACCAGGGCGCGCAGGGGGAAGAAGGCGGGGCCGCGCAGGGCGCGGATCATCGCCAGCACCAGGGCGACGGCGAGGATCAACACCTCGGCGACGGCGAACATCTGGATGTTGAGCCAGAACCCGCCGAGCACGTCGGGCCACGATGCGATGAAGTCGTCCGGATTGAAGAACTGCTGCTGGACCTCGGGCCACGCCTCCGACGAGAGCACCCACCACAGGATCAACCCGACGACTATCACCGTCGAGATGGCGGCGATGATGGCGCCTCGGGCCCCCTCCTCGCGGTGACGACGTGGACGTCGGATCGATGTCCACAGGCTCGGGCCCCTGATGTCGTCTGGGGGTGTGCTCACGTCCCGGTCCTCGACAGGACCGGGACGTGCCTAGCGACTATGGGAGAGACGGCGGCTACCCGCTGATCGTGGGAACCGCGCCATCCTGAGTGAGCCACTCCTCTTCCAGCTCGGCCAGGGTCCCGGCCTCCCTCAGCGTCTCCAGCGCCTCGTTCACGCATTCGACGAGGGGATTGCCCTCCTCGAAGAGCAAGCCGAACTCGTCCGGGTCGGCGGCCTGCGTCTCGAACTGGCCGGCGATGACCGATCCTTCCACCTGAACGGCGGTGATGAAGTATGCGGTGGGGAGATCGACGACGAGACCGTCGATCTGACCCGCGTTCATGGCCGCCTCGACGTCGACGTTCTCGTCGTACACGCTCGGCTCGGTGGCGGGCTGGATCACGTTCTCGATGAAATCGAGGCTCGTCGTTCCGATGGCCGCACCGAGCACGGCGTCCTGGAGCTCTTCGATCGAGGTCACGTTGGCGTAATCCGAGTCGGGGAAGGTCACCAGCGCCTGTCGCGTCTCGTAATAGGCATCGCTGAAATCGACGACCTCGTCACGCTCTGGGGTGATCGAGTACTGCTGGATGTTGAAGTCCCAGTCCTTGGGCCCGGGGGCAATGGCCTCGTCGAAGCCGGTGCGCACAAAGGTCACCTGGTCGTCGGAGAAGTCCAACTCGTCGGCGATTTCGTAGACGAGGGCACCCTCGAAGCCGGTTCCCGACTCGGGCACGTCGAAGTTTTCGTCACCGACACCCATCCATGGCGGGAACACGGGCTCCCCGGTGGCCACGGTCAGGGTTCCCGGGGTGGCCAGGTTCAGGTTCTGCACGGCACATTCGTCCTCGCTCCCGGTCGTGGTCGACGCCCCTTCGGTGGAGGAGGTGGTGGCCTCGGTAGCCTCGGTCGTGGTCGGGTCCGCCGCGGAAGTGGTGGTGGATCCGGCACCACCGTCGTCCCCACAGGCGGCGAGTACCAGTGAGAGGGCCAATATGGGGGCTGTGAACCTCGCCCAACGGATGTGTTTCATGACCGATCCTCCTGATCGATTCGGAGCCGGGCAGCTTAACGGTCCTCGAGTCTTCCGAAGCCGAGGTGGCCGCAGTGGCGCTGTTTCGATACGCTTCGTGCCCTCAGGCCGCGGCCTGTCGATCAACTGGAGGAACAACGAATGAAGTCAAAGACACGGGTCTTCGCCGTACTCACGGTCCTGGCCCTGGTTCTGGCGGCGTGTGGCGATGGTGATGAGGGCGTTGTCGACCCCGAAGACCTCGAGCTGGTCACGCCCGGAACTCTCACCATCTGCACAGACGTGCCCTTCGCGCCGATGGAGTTCGAAGACTCGGACAGCGAGCTCGGCTACGACGGGTTCGACATAGAGCTCTCGGCGGCGATCGCCGAGGACCTCGGCTTGGAGCCGACGGTGGCTACCCCCGGCTGGGATGCGATCACCGGTGGTCTCGCCTTCGAGGACGGTCAGTGCGACATCGCGGCGGCCTCGATAACGATTCTGCCGGAGCGTGAGGAGAACATCGACTTCTCCGACCCATACTTCACCGGAGAGCAGGCCCTGTTGGTCAAGGCCGACTCCGGGATCACCACATGGGAGGACCTGGAGACCGTTGCAGCTCAGACCGGAACCACCGGCGAGATCTACGCGCAGGCGAACTGGGAAGGAGAGGGAGTCGAGATCGTCTCGTTCGAAGACGCGGCCGGGCCATATCTGGCCCTCGACGCCGGTGAGGTCGACGGGGTGATCTTCGACCTCGTACCTCAGCAGGACGTCGCTGACAACGACGACACCGTCACGGTCATCGAGACCTACGACACCGAAGAGGAGTACGGGTTGGCGACCAAGGACACTCCGAACCTCCTCGCCGCCATCAACGATACGCTCTCCGAGTTCCGCGAGGACGGGACCTACGAGGACATCTTCGACAATTGGTTCCCTGAGGCATAGACCCCTCAGACCGCACTACACGGGGAAGGGGCGACCGGTAAGGTCGCCCCTTCTTTCATGGCCATGAAACCTCGCCAGCGCCAACGGCTCTTCAGGTGGCTGATGTATGCCATTGCCATGGTGGTAGTGGTCCTGGCAATCGTCCTCGGCGACTGGGAGCGGATCGGCTTCAACTTCTTCAACCTCGAGGTGATGGCCGACATGTTCCCCGAGGTGCTCACGATCGCCGCCCGCAACACCATCCTCTACACGCTGATGTCGTTCGCCATCGGTCTGGTGGGGGCGTTGGCGCTGGCATTGATGAAGCTGTCTTCGATCCCGCCCTACCGGGCGTTTGCCATCTCCTACATCGAGCTGTTCCGGGGGCTGCCCGCCCTGATCACGCTCATCCTGATCGGGTTCGGGATACCCATCGCCTTTCAGGGGATCCGCATACCCGGAGGGCGTGTCGGTGCCGGCGTCCTCGGGCTTTCGATCGTGGCCGCCGCCTACATGGCGGAGACGATACGGGCAGGAATCGAGGCGGTTCCCAGGGGACAAACCGAAGCCGCCCGCTCGCTCGGCATGTCGGCGAACAGGACGATGTTCACCATCGTTCTTCCCCAGGCCTTCCGGATCATCATCCCCCCTCTGACCAACGAGATGGTCCTCCTCATCAAGGACACCTCGCTGTTCTTCGTGCTGGGAACCACTCCGCTGACAAAGGAGCTCACCAAGTTCGCCCGGGACTTCATGGTGGAGATCCGCAACGCCACCCCGCTCACTGTGGCGGCACTGGTCTATCTGGCCATCACCCTTCCTCTGACATGGCTGGTGCGACGGTTGGAGAAGCGAGCGGCAATCTCACGATGACGCCGGCAATCGAGATCAACGACCTGCACAAGTACTTCGGAGATCTCGAGGTGCTGAAAGGGATCGACTTCGAAGTCTCCGACGGCGAGGTGGTCTGCATCATCGGCCCGTCGGGGTCGGGCAAGTCGACGCTGTTGCGGTGTGTCAATCGTCTCGAAGAGTCGACGTCGGGAACGATCCTCATCGAAGGTGAAGACATCACCGATCCCGACGCCGACGTCGACCATCTCAGGACCCGGATCGGCATGGTGTTCCAGCAATTCAATCTCTTCCCTCATCTCGACGTGGTCCACAACCTGACCATCGCCCAGACCAAGGTGCTGAAACGGAGCAAGAAGGAGGCCGGCGAGATCGCTCACGACGTTCTGGAGCGAGTGGGGCTGCTCGACAAGATCCACGAATACCCGATCAGGCTCTCCGGTGGGCAACAGCAGCGGGTGGCCATCGCCAGGGCTCTGGCGATGAACCCCGACATGATGCTGTTCGACGAGCCGACCTCCTCCCTCGACCCCGAACTGGTCGGTGAGGTGCTCGACGTCATGCGTCGGCTCGCCCGCGACGGGATGACCATGATGGTGGTGACTCACGAGATGTCGTTCGCCATCGAGGTCGCCGACCGGGTCGTGTTCATGGACGACGGCGTGGTCGTGGAGGAAGGTCTTCCGTCCGTTGTCCTCCAGGAGCCGAAGACCGAGCGCGCCCGCCGTTTCCTGCGAATGGTCATCGACAAATGATTCGGGCACCAGATGTGGGCTTGTCGCTAGGGTCGCTCGCTACGCGGCGAATCGATTTTGCCGCCCCCTATCAAACGGAGGACAAATGAAGAGAATGAGATTGCTGGCGCTGTTCGCGGTCCTGGCCCTGGTCTTCGCCGCATGTACCACGGGTGGTGACGATGATCCCGGCACGACCGTGGCGTCCGACACGACCCAGGTCGACCCCGGCGGCGAAGGCGACAACGGCGACGGGGATGGTGCTTCCGGCGCGATTCTCGATGCCGTGCTCGACCGAGGATCCGTCCGATGTGGAGTGAACGACGTGCTTCCCGGTTTCGGGACCGTCGACGAGGCCGGTGACTACGCCGGTTTCGACATCGACTTCTGCCGGGCGGTCGCGGCCGGCGTGCTCGGCGACCCCGACGCTGTCGAGTTCGTGCCGCTCACGGCTGACGCCAGGTTCACTGCTCTCCAGGGTGGCGAGATCGACGTCTTGATCCGCAACACGACCTGGACTGCCACACGTGATGGCCAGGAGGGGGCCACCTTCCTGAAGACCATCTTCTTCGACGGGCAGGGGATGATGGTCCCCGCCTCGACCGGTTTCACCGAGCTCGAGGATCTCGCCGACGCCACCATCTGCGTGCTCTCCGGCACCACCACCGAGCTGAACCTGACCGCGGTGTTCAACGCCCGCGGCATCCCGTTCAACCCGTCGGTGTTCGCCGACAACGAGCAGCTGCAGCCGGCCTACGAGAGTGGTCAGTGTGAGGCATGGACCTCCGACGCCAGCCAGCTCGCCTCCGGCAAGGCGTCGATCGAAGAGGCCGGTGGCGAGGAGCAGTTCATCATGGCCGAGATCTTCTCGAAAGAGCCCCTCGGGCCAGCGGTGCCAGACGGTGATGCCGCCTGGGCGCAGGCTGTCGAGTGGTCGGTGATGGCACCGATCCAGGCTTGGGAGTTCGGGCTCACCGCAGCCGATGTCGGCTCTTATGACGGCGAGGACCCGAATGTCCTCAACTTCGTCGGTGCCGACGGGTTCGACCCCGGTCTCGGGTTGTCACCCGACATGAACGTGACCATCGTCGAAGCAGTGGGCAACTACCAGGAGATCTTCGAGCGTCACATCGTTCCGATCGGTCTCCAGCTGGAAGGCAGCCCCAACGACCTGTGGTCCAACGGCGGCATCATGTACGTGCCCCCGTATCGCTAAGACCGGGATGAATCGGGGGCGCTCCTATCACAGGAGCGCCCCCGGCTCTCAGCGGAGCACAGCAAGAGAGTGACGTCTCAACAATCCGACTCCAGGGTCCGGCCGCCGTTCTGGCGCGATGCACGCGTCCTGCGCGTGGTCGGTCAGGTCATTGCGGTCGTGGTGGTGTTTCTCCTGCTCCGCTGGTTGTTCGCCAACCTGGTCGACAACAGCCGGCGGACGGGGATCTCGTTGGACTTCGGGTTCCTCAACCGCCCCACACAGTTCCAGATCCCCAATCACGACGAGTTCGATCCCCGATCACCGGTGTGGCAGATGGTCCTAGTGGGGGTCAAGAACACACTTCTCGCCAGCGTATTCGGCGTCATCCTCGCCGCCGTCGTCGGTCTGGTTGTGGGCATCGCCCGTCTCTCCAAGAACTGGCTCGCAGCCAAGCTCGCCGCGGCTTACGTCGAGTTCTTCCGCAACATCCCGCCGTTGGTCATCATCGTCTTCTTCGCCTTCGCCGTCTTCCTGTATGGCCCTCTCCCCAACCTGAGAGAGTCGATCGAGATCGGGTTTCCCGGCACCGACCACAACGTGTTCGTCCTCAGCCTCGAGCAGTGGGGGATGCCCAGCCTCGCCGATGCCGGCAATCTCGCCGCATTCGGTCTGTTCTTGGCCTTCGGCCTGGTCATCGCGGTCCTGGTGTGGCGATGGCGCACCAGGGTCAACGATCAAACCGGCGCACCCCACCACCGGGTCCTTTGGGCCCTCGGTGTGCTCGCGGTCCTGCTTCTCGTGGGCTACGTCGTCCTCGGTGAGCCCTTCCGCATCACCTGGCCGACGCTCGGTGAGAACCGGAGACGCCTCGTCGACGGCTTCGCCATCAATGCCGGGTTCATCTCGGTGGCGGGCGCCCTCGGGCTCTATACGGCAAGTCACGTCGCCGAAATCGTGCGCGGGTCGATCCTCGCCATATCGACGGGCCAGTCCGAAGCAGCCAACGCTCTCGCCCTCAACGGCTTTCAGAGATACCGGTTCGTGATCCTCCCCCAGGCGTTGCGCATCGCCCTGCCTCCACTGATCAACCAGTGCCTCAACCTGGTGAAGAACACCTCACTCGCCGCTGCGGTGGGCTATTCCGAGATCACCAACCTCACCCAGGCCTCCATCGGCAATGGGAGGCCGGCGGTCCCCTCCATCGTGATCCTGATGGGGGTCTATCTCTCCTTCTCGCTGATCATCTCGTTCATGCTCAACGTGGTGAACCGTCGCATGCAGTTGGCAACCTGATGACCGCAGTCGAGAATCGCCCAGCTCCGGTGCTTAGCACCACTCCGGTGGAGTGGGTGAGAGAGCGGCTCTTTCCGAACGTGGCCTCGAGCATCGTCACGCTGCTGCTCCTCCCGGTGCTCATCTACGTCGGGTATCGGGCGGTGCTCTTCGTGGCGGTCAACGGCCGCTGGGAAGTGGTGACCCGCAACCTCACCTTGTTCATGCAGGGGACCTTCCCGAGAGACGAGCAGTGGAGGATCGTCGCCCAGATCATGTGCATGGCCTTCGCCCTCGGCGTTGGAGCGTCCACGGCTGCCTCGGCCGCGGCCGACAGGGCACGCGAGGCAGGCCTCCCGGTGGCGCGACAGCAGCCATTGGAGGTGGTGCGCCGGTTCTGGCCATTGATTGCCTTCGTCCTCGTTCTTCTCTACTTCGCGAGCACGGTCACGCCCTGGCTGGTGGTGCTGGGCACTCTGGCGTTGTTCCTGTTGGGAACCGCGGCGAGATTCCTTACCGCGTCGTTTCGCAACGTCGGCTGGCTGCTAATGGCCCTATCAGTGATCGCCGGCTTCCAGGTGGTTTCGGGAACCACCGGTCGCAGTTGGGTGGCAGCGGCAGTCGTCGTGTTGATCGCGCTGTGGACCTCCGTTGGGCTCGAGGGGCTCGATCGGCTGCCCCGGCTCGCCGCAAGGGTGGGGCTGTCGGTGCTCGCCGCCGCGATCGTCTTTGGTGTCTACACGTTGATCCCGCTGTCCGGCGTGGGCTGGGATCGGTGGTCGGGTCTGCATCTCACCCTGTGGGTCTCGGCTCTCGCCATCGTCCTCTCGTTTCCCCTGGGCCTGCTTCTGGCCCTGGCACGGAGGTCGACACTTCCCGCACTGAGGATGCTCTCCACCGGGTACATCGAGCTGATCAGGGGAGTTCCCCTCATCACACTCCTGTTCATGGGTCAGTACATCCTCGGATTCATGCTCCCGGCGGGATCCAACCCGTCGAGCATCACACGGGCTATCGCAGCCATAACCCTGTTCACTGCGGCATATGTGGCCGAGATCGTGAGAGGCGGGCTGCAATCGCTGCCCTATGGCCAGACCGAAGCGGCGCAGGCCCTGGGTCTTCCTCCCGCGAAGTCGATGCGGTTGATCATCCTGCCCCAGGCTCTGCGCGCCGTGATCCCGGCGATGGTCGGCCAGTTCATCTCTCTTTTCAAAGACACGTCGTTGCTGTACATCCTGGCGATCAACGAGTTCCTCGGAGTGCGGTCGTTGGTGCATGCCCAGCCCGACTTCAGATCGGTCGCCCATGCCGAGACCTTGGTCTTCGTCGCCTTCGGATACTGGGCGTTCGCCTACGCCATGTCACGCGAGAGCCAGAGATTGGAACGTAGATTGAGAGTTGGCATATGAGCAACGAATCGAGCACGCAGGCCTACGCCGATGCCACCCGAGCCAAGGGCGATGCCCTCATCGAGGTTTCGGGCGTCGACAAGTATTTCGGTGACTTCCAGGCATTGAAGGACATCAACATCAATGTGGGGATACGGGAGGTCGTCGTGGTCATCGGCCCCTCCGGCTCCGGGAAGTCCACCCTGATCCGCTGTATCAATCGACTGGAGAAGCACGACCGGGGCACGATCGTCGTCGACGGCATCGCGCTCTCGGAGGACATCAGGAACATCCAAGAGGTGAGACGGGAGACGGGGATGGTGTTCCAGCAATTCAATCTCTTCCCCCACCTGACCGTCATCGAGAACATCACGTTGGCACCTCGTGAAGTCCGGCGCTTGCCCAAGCGTGAGGCGGAGAGCCTTGCCATGGAGATGCTGGAACGGGTCAAGATCCCCGAGCAAGCTCACAAGTATCCCGGCCAGCTCTCGGGCGGTCAGCAGCAGCGTGTCGCCATCGCCAGGTCGCTGGCGATGAAGCCCAAGGTCATGCTCTTCGACGAGCCGACCTCGGCCCTCGACCCGGAGATGATCAAAGAGGTCCTCGATGTCATGGTCGAGCTCGCCGAGGGGGGCATGACCATGATCGTCGTGACTCACGAGATGGGCTTCGCTCGTGCCGTCGCCGACCGTGTGGTGTTCATGTCCGACGGTCAGATCGTCGAGGTGGGGACGCCCGAGCACTTCTTCACCGACCCCCGTGAGGACCGCACCAAGCTCTTCTTGAGCCAGATCCTCTAGCCAGAACGGCTTACCTCAGGTAGTACGACCCGTATCCGGGCCCCGGCCGTCTCGAGAAGCGCGGTCTAGACGGAGATCGCCAATACCATCGGGTCTCCCGTGCCTCGTTCCACTATGACAGTCGTTGGTGCAATCGTGGCCATTCTGGCCACGGGCGGAGCCGTCTACGCCCTCATGGGCATCGGGACGGCGGAGGTGCCCGAAGGCACCGTCCCCATCCTGGCCGTGTCGACCTCCACCCCGGCCAGCTCGAGCACCACGTCGACCAACTCGACGACACCGTCCCCGACAACCACCACGACACTCCCACCCAAGGGGGCTCTACTGATCCAGGGCAGCGGTGACGTCAATCTCGACCCCGGCTACATCCCGGCATTGGCCGCCAACGGGTTCGACTACGCATGGGCAGCCCTCGGCGGTCTCTTCCGGGACGACGACCTGACGGTCGTCAATCTCGAGTGCGCTCCGTCGGACCTGGGGTCCGCGGAGCCCAAGGAGTTCGTGTTCCGGTGCCCGACCGGGTCATTGCCATCACTGGTCGATGCCGGCGTCGAGGTGGCCAACCTGGGCAACAACCACAGCGGGGACTATGGCAAGGAGGCCCTGGTCGACGGGAGGGCCCAGCTCATCGCTGCAGGCGTGGTGCCGGTCGGTGCCGGCGCCGACGCCGGGGAGGCCGGAGAGCCGGCGATCTTCGAGATCAACGGGTGGACCGTCGCCGTCCTCGGATTCGGAGGGGTGATGCCCCACCAGGGATGGGTCGCGACCGTTGAGTCCCCTGGCATGAGTGACGGTGACGACATCGCCTCGATGGTGGCGGCGGTCGAGGCGGCCGCCGACCTGGCGGACATCGTGGTGGTGAGCATCCACTGGGGAGTCGAGCTGGACACCGACCCGCGGCCGGAGGACGTGGAGCGGGCCGAGGCGATGATCGCAGCCGGAGCCGACGTGATCTTCGGCCATCACGCCCATCGTCTCCAGCCACTGGAAATGGTGGATGGCGCCGCGGTCTTCTGGGGTCTCGGTAACTTCGTGTGGCCGCGACACTCTACGGCGGGATCGACGACCGGAGTGGCCCGGGCGGTGGTGAGCCCTGACGGGAGCATCGAGGCGTGCTTGATCCCCGCCTTCATAGAGAATCCGGGCCAACCTGTCATCACGGGTGACCCCGAGTGCGGACCGGGACGTTAGAGAAGAGATGAGAGAGCGAGCAGGACCCATCTTGCTGGTGGTCGCCTTCGGGGCGATGCTCGGCTTCGTCGTCTTTCTCCTCGTCGGCCCGCGTGACGCTGTAGCCGATCCAGTGGCCGGGTCCCCCACCACGGTTCCGACCACCCCAGGGGACACCGGTGAGGGCACGGTGCCCCCGGGCTCAACGGTCCCGGGTGACGGCACACCCACGACGACTCAGGCCCTCAACGGCGACCGGCAGCCCAACACCGTCCCAGCCTCGACCGTCGGCCAGCCGTGGGGCAATACCCCCGGGCTCACCATGTTTCGGGGCAATCCCACCCGTACCTACTACGGGACCGGGCCGATCTCGGACTCGCCTTCTGTGGCCTGGACCTACCCCGAAGGCGGGATGTGCAGCGAGTCGACCAACAAGGGCGTGACGACCGTGTGGTGTGGGATGGGGTGGACCGGCCAGCCGGCGATATGGGAACGGGAGGACGGCATCACCGAGCTCATCTTCGGCGCCTACGACCGATCGATCCATTTCGTCGACTCGGAGACCGGCGACGCGACACGATCTCCCTTCCCGACGGGCGACATCATCAAAGGGAGTGTCACCATCGACCCGGACGGATATCCCTTGTTGTACTCGGGCTCACGAGACAACGAGCTTCGGATCATCGCCCTCGACCGCTCCGAGCCGACCGAGCTGTGGTCACTGGACGCTACCGCCGTCGAATGGATCTGGAACGACGACTGGGATTCCAACCCTGTGATCATCGACGACATGATGTACGAGGGTGGAGAGAACGGCTGGTTCTTCGCATATCAGCTCAACCGGGGATACGACGCAAACGGTGACGTGACTGTGAGCCCCGAGCTCAAGTTCTCGATGAGGAGTTGGAATCAGGAGCAGCTCGACAACCTCGGCGATATCGAGGTCTCAGTCGAGAACTCCGTGGTCGCGTACGAGGACCGGGTCTATTTCGCCAACTCAGGGGGCCGGATCGTCGGTCTCGACGTTTCGGACATTCGCAACGGGAACGCCCCGGTGGTATTCGACTACTGGGCCGGTGGCGACATCGACGCCTCGCTCGTGGTCGATGCTGAGGGATTCGTGTACGCATCCATCGAATACGAGCCCGCGCAGATGGGGCCGACCGAGATCGCCCGTCAGGACGAGGTGGGCCAGTTGGTGAAGCTCGACCCCTACACCGACGGGGACCCCAGAGTCTGGGGAGTCGATCTGAGTGCTCCCGGCCAGGAGTCCGGGACCTGGGCGACGCCGGCCCTGTACGAGGGCCTTCTCTACACCAACACCCATCTTGGCTCGCTGATCGTGGTCGATACCGATACCGGAGACATCGTGTGGCAGGACGAGACCGTGGGGTGGCACTCCTGGTCCTCCCCGGCGGTGGTCGACGACACCCTCGTCGTGGCCACGTGCGCCGGCGACGTCCGCGGCTACTCGCTGGCCGATCCCAGGGCCCCGGCCCGTACCTGGTCGGTGTCGCTGGGGGAGTCGTGTCTCGAGGCGACCCCCGCGATATGGAACGGGACCATCTACCTGGGATCACGTGACGGGTACCTACGGGCAATCCGGTAGATGAGACGCCTGGTGGTCGCGATAGTGCTCTTGGCCGCCTGTTCGGGCGGTGCCGGCGCCGACGAGACCACGACGACTACGACGGACCCGGTGACGACCACGACGGTGTCGGACACGACCACGACCCAACCCCCACCTGACTGTCCCCGGGCGCCCTATGAGATCAGCGATCTCCCCGAGGGTGTGGGCCAGGGAGAGCTCGAGTCGGAGTCGATCGAGCCCGACGTCTGGACCTCGGTGCCCGGCACCAACACCATCTTCGTGCCCCGCAGCGACGACACCGTCGCCATCGCGTTGATCAGGGGGACCCTCCCCGCCATCGACTGGCCTGCTGAGAAAGGGGAGGTCACCATCGACGGCACCCGCGCCGCGGTGGGACCACATCCCGACGGCACGTGGGTCGCCGGCTGGTTCGAGGAGCCCGGGGAGAGGTGTGACCTCTACACCATGGTGTTCTACCCACCCTGGAACCCCGAAGACGTCGAGAGCGCCCTCCTCGGGATGAACCGCGTCGGGGGCTGATGGGTCTTGGCTTCCATCGAGTGTGTACGGATGCGCGCTCATCGCGCGTGACTGCACAACCGATCCGTGCAACTCATCGAGTGTGCATTGATGCGCGCTCATCGCGCGTGACTGCACAACCGATCTGACCAGGAAGGGGCCCCCGTCGGGGCCCCTTCCCACGTACGTCGTCTAGCTCTGGCGCGGTGGGCCGCCCGCCGCCTCCTCCTGGGTCTCCTTGAACAGCTCGCCGATCGCGGCAACTGATCCCAGGACCCCCTGGGTGTCCAGAGGAAGGAAGATCTTGGTGGCCTGGCCGTCAGCGATCCCCTGGAGTGCCTCCAGGTAGCGGATGGCGATCAGGTCGGGCGTCGGGTCACCGGTGTGGATCGCCGAGTAGACCCGCTCGATGGCCTGGCCTTCACCCTCGGCCACGGTGAGCTTCTGATACTTCTCGGCGTCGGCGACCCTCTTGATCGCCTCGGCCTGGCCGTCGGCCTCGAGCACCTGGGACTCCTTGACACCCTCCGCCTTGAGGATGGCGGCCCTCTTCAGGCCCTCGGCCTCGGTGACGGCGGCGCGCCGGTCACGTTCCGCCTTCATCTGACGGTGCATGGCGTCGGTGACGTCTACCGGCGGCTCGATGCGCTGTATCTCCACACGGACCACGCGGACACCCCATTTGTCGGTGGCATCGTCGAGGATCTGACGGAGCTTGGCGTTGATCACCTCACGGGAGGTGAGCGCCGCGTCCAGGTCGAGATCACCGACCACGTTCCTCAAGTTGGTCTGAGCCAGCTTGGTGACGGCGAGGATGAAGTTGCCCACGTTGTATTGCAGCTTCACCGGGTCGGTGGCCTCGTAGTAGATGACGGCGTCGACGGTGACCACCACGTTGTCCTTGGTGATCACTTCCTGCGGGGGCACGTCGATGACCTGCTCTCGCATGTCCACCTTGGTGAGCCGTTTCACGAACGGCATGACCCAACGCAGACCGGAGTCCACGGTGCGCTCGTACCGGCCCAGGAACTCGATGAGACCCTTTTGATAGGGCCGCACGACCTTGAAGCCGGCTGCGGCTACTGCGATCAGTGCAATTGCGATGATCGCGAACAGGATCACAATTGGATCCATATTGTTCTTTCCTTTCTCCTATATCTGACGCTAAATGTTCAGTCTTCCAACTGCTCGACGACCAGCCGAGCGCCATCGACCTGTGTCACGACGATCTTGGACCCTGCCGGGATCTTGCCGGCAGCCGCGGCGCGCCACTCCTCGTTGAGGATGCGGACCATGCCCGACCCGGTGTGGGGGTCGATGCCCTGTAGGACGATTCCTTCGGACCCGATCCAACGGTTGGCGCCGACGCGGGGTTGCACACCTTCGTCCTGGCGGGAGATGAATCTCCGCAGGTAGACCAGCGAGATCGTCGAGACGCCGAAGAAGACGAGCCACTGGGCCGGAGCATTCGCTCCGATCCAGGCGAGGATGGCGGCCGCGGCGCCACCGATCGCGAACGGCAGCAGGAAGAACCCGGCGGTGAAGATCTCACCGATTCCCACGGCGATGGCAAATATCGTCCACACCCACCGCCAAACTTCATTGTCCACGTTGCTACCTCCTTGTGCTGCAACGGCGACGGCCGCTACCAGCGCCGATGCTCCCGTCCCATACAGGATCAGCTCCCGACGAGACGCCTTCCTTCTCCTGATCAAACCACTCTGAAAATCTGCCCAACTCGCCACCGCCCTTCCTCTGTTCGCGGCAGCCCAGCCTTCTGCGAATGCGGCTCGGTCACCGATCACGTCGTCGACGGTCTTCCCCGCGAGCTCGGCCTCGATCAGATGTGCCTCCAACTCGTCTCGCATCTCGGCCACGGTGCCCGCCGAGAGGCCGATCTCGAGCCAGTACCGCTCGACTTCGGCGATGACACTGACACGGGCACTATCCGTCATGAGCTACCACTATCCGTCATGAGCTACCGCCCTCGCCGAGCACGGCATCGACGGCGGTGCTGAATTCGCGCCACTCACTGCGCCACCGGTCGAGGACATCCCGCCCTTCGTCGGACATCCGGTAGTACTTGCGGGCCGGCCCCGCCGTGCTCTGGACCAGATAGCCTTCGATCATCGCCTGCTTCTGAAGTCGGGAGAGAAGGGGGTAGATAGACCCCTCACTCGCCAGATCGAGTCCACGGTCTCTCAACTTGCTCACCATCTCGTACCCGTAGGACGCTTCCTCTTCTATCAATGAAAGTAGACACATCGCGAGGACTCCGTGGAGCAACTGGGTGGTGTGACCCTGTCCAGTGCCTTTAGGTACCATGTCCTGCATAGTATCAAGGACTACCAGGAAGTCAATCGGACAAGAGTAAGAGTCGGGCCGCCCGGAATATCGAGGCAGCTCCGAGACTTGATATGATAGGACTCAAGTTTTCTACCCATTAGCCGGAGAAGAGATGAACCCCGAAAAGCTCACAGCACGGACGAGAGAAGCCCTGGTCACCGCAACGAATCTGGCGCGTGACCACAATCATGGCTCGGTCATGCCCGAACATCTCGGTCTGGCGATCCTCGGCCAGCAGGAAGGGATCGTCTATCCGTTGCTCGACAGACTCGGTGTCTCCGCCCTCGACCTGAGACGCACGCTCGAAACGCGACTCGACGGACAGCCCAATGTCTATGGCGACGCCGAGATCACGACATCCAACGAGTTGTCACGAGTGCTCACCGATGCGGAGCGTCACCGCGCCGGGTTGAAGGACGACTACCTCTCGATCGAGCACCTTCTGCTCGCCCTGGCACCGAGCGTGGGGCTCGACGAGGGCGCCCTGCGCACCGCAATCGACGAGGTTCGGGCCGGTCGCCGGGTGACCACAGATGATCCCGAGTCCACACTCGACGCTCTCCGGCAGTACGGACGTGATCTGACCGCGGTGGCCCGTCAGGGCAAGCTCGATCCCGTCATCGGCCGCGATGACGAGATCCGTCGTGTCATCCAGGTGCTGTCGCGCCGCACCAAGAACAACCCCGTCCTCATCGGCGAACCGGGTGTCGGCAAGACCGCGATCGTGGAAGGGTTGGCCCGCCGTGTAGCCGACGGCGACGTGCCGGAGGGACTCAAGACGAAACGCATCGTTGCCCTCGACCTCGGCTCGATGCTGGCGGGAGCGAAGTACCGCGGTGAGTTCGAGGAGAGGCTCAAGGCGGTGCTGGACGAGATCAAGGCCTCCGAGGGGGAGGTCATCACCTTTCTCGACGAGTTGCACACGCTCGTGGGCGCGGGTGCAGCTGAAGGAGCGATGGATGCCTCCAACATGCTCAAGCCCATGCTGGCACGAGGTGAGCTGCGTCTGATCGGCGCCACCACGCTCGACGAGTACCGCAAGCACATCGAGAAAGACGCGGCCCTGGAGCGCCGATTCCAGCCGGTCCTGGTGGAGCCACCCACGGTCGAGGAGACCATCGGGATCCTGCGTGGCCTGAAGGAGCGCTACGAGGTGCACCACGGTGTCCGCATCACCGATTCGGCCCTGGTGGCTGCTGCGGTTCTCTCCGATCGTTACATCACGGCGCGGTTCCTCCCGGACAAGGCCATCGACTTGATCGACGAGTCTGCCTCCCGGCTCCGCATCGAGATCGACTCGATGCCCGAAGAGATCGACGAGCTGACCCGTCGGCGCATCCAGCTCGAGATCGAGCAGGAGGCGCTGAAGAAGGAATCCGACAAGGTGTCCAGGGAGCGTCTCGAAGGGGTCAAGCAGGAGATCGCGGACCTCACCGAGGAGATCGACGCCCTGACCGCCCGTTGGGATCTCGAGAAGGAGGTCATCACCGCGATCCGGGGTCTCAAGGGCCGCATCGAGGAGGCACGAAGCGAAGCCGAGTTGGCGGAGCGGGCCGGTGACCTCGGCAAGGCGGCAGAGCTCCGCTACGGCACGATCAACGATCTGACCACCCAGCTCGGCGAGAGAGAGCGCGAGCTCGAGAAGCTGCACGAGCAGGGCTCGATGCTCTCAGAGGAGGTCAGCGACGAGGACGTGGCCGAGGTCGTCTCCCGTTGGACCGGGATCCCGCTGTCCAAGCTCATGGAGGGGGAGACGGAGAAGCTGATCCATCTCGAGGGCCAGCTGCACCACAGAGTCGTGGGCCAGGATCCTGCTGTCGCGGCCGTATCCAACGCAGTGCGACGGAGCCGTGCCGGGCTCTCCGACCCCAATCGGCCGATCGGGTCGTTCCTGTTCCTCGGCCCGACGGGCGTAGGGAAGACCGAGCTGGCCAGAGCGCTGGCCGAGTTCTTGTTCGACGACGAGCGCTCAATGGTTCGAATCGACATGTCGGAGTACATGGAGAAGCACTCGGTGAGCCGGCTGATCGGGGCGCCGCCTGGCTACGTCGGGTACGACGAGGGCGGTCAGCTCACCGAGGCGGTGCGACGCCGCCCCTACTCGGTCGTGCTGCTCGACGAGATCGAGAAAGCCCACCCCGAGGTTTTCAACGTCCTGCTGCAGTTGCTCGACGACGGTCGTCTCACCGACGGTCAGGGGCGGACTGTGGACTTCACCAACGTGGTCCTGATCATGACCTCGAACCTGGGCTCGCAGTTCATCGACCCCGAACTGCCGCGCGAGGTGGTCGAGGAGCGTGTGATGAAGGCAGTTCGCGACGAGTTCCGCCCGGAGTTTCTCAACCGCATCGACGACGTCATCGTCTTCGACAAGCTCAGCCAGGGAGATCTACGTGAGATCGTCGAGATCCAAATGGCCTCGATTCGGAAGCGACTCGACGCCCGGGGCATAGAGCTGGCGATCACCGAGGACGCTCTCGACCTGCTCGCCGAGCGCGGCTACGACCCGGTCTACGGCGCACGCCCCCTCAAGAGGATCCTCCAAAGGAGCCTCGCCGACCCGATCGCCACGGCGATCCTCGAAGGTCGATATGGCGATGGGGACACTGTCAAGATCTCTGTCGTGGACGGTGAGCTCGTCTTCGGCTGACGCCGTCCAACCTCATGAGACTGTCGGTGTGGCTAGCTCTGGGGCGACCAGAGCAAGGTGCCTCGGTGAAACTGGCTCCATGCAAACCAGAACGACTCGTGGCTGACGACCTCGGAACCGTCTGAGTCGTAGATCCTGATCGAGTCCTCCAGCCGGGCGGTCAACCCTGCGAACTGGATCTCATCTCCCGCCAGTGCCGCACGGGCATCCCCGACAGGGAAGGCGACGGGGGTGCCGTCGTCCCTGATCACGCCGACCACCCTCTCCTGGCCGGGCAATCTGGGATCGATGTCCCCTATGGGGAAGATGGGACCGGCGGCGTCCCGGCCACCGAGGGGGTCCTCGACGTAGGTGCGGCCTATCCCCCCGTCCTCGGCGACGATCTTCGTAGCGGGGTGAGCCTCCTTCCAGTCTCCCCAGGTGGAGGCGACCACCGATACCTGCTCGAGGGTCACCCCGTCGGCCGCCAGTGAGCCCGACAGCGCCTCGCCGGTGAAAGTATCGATGGCCGAGCCTGTGGTGAGGTCATACATCAGCTTGTTGGATCGTGACAGCAAGCCGGAGGTGCGGAGAACCACCCGATCGATGCCCGAAACCTCGTCGACGTAGTAGGCCTGGGCCGAGCCGCAGAGGGTGCAGTAGGGGATCCCCAGCTCGCGTCCCCCGAGTGTGACATGGACCATCTCGTGAACTTCCATCTGATTCTTGGGTAGGCCGATGGCCTCGTCTCCGACGACGACTCCGAAGACGATCTCGCGGTCGGGATACCAGTCCCCACCCTCGGCATCGGTGGTCGCCGGGTGATCGAGGGCTGGGATGCACCCACAGTCTGTGTTGTCGTCCAAAGGGCGCGTGTCGGGAGCCACCCCACCCCAGGTCACCAGTCGCCAGTCGATGCCGTGATCCTCTTCGAAGAAGCGGTCCCACGTCTCCTCGAGGGAACCGAAGATCTGTCGTTTGGCGTTCGGATAGCCGTCCCAGGCCGGGAGATCCCAGGCGATCAGGTGGTTGCTCGCCCACACGAAGCTGACTTCTGTCGCGTCCTGGTTGGCGCCGGTCAATGCCGTGAAGGCCGTAACCAGCGCCTCGTTGGGTGGTCCCGTTTGATAGAAGCGCATGAGATCGGCGAGCAGCCACGCCGTTCGAGCGTCACCCAAATCGGCCAGCTCGGTCACCGACTCGACATCCCAATCGGTGGTGAGCACACCGGCGAGGACACGCTCGACGGCTGCATCGACGAGCGCAGACGGGGGCTGGGCGGGGAAAGTGGGCGCCGCGCCGTAGTCGGTTGTCGTCTCGAGAGGGGCCGATGTCGGTGCGCCGCTCGCGGTGGGGCCGGCATCGCCCGCTGAGCAGGCGGCGGCTGTCAGGATCAGGACCACAAACGCGGGTCGCATTCGGTCGACGGTAGGCGGCGTCGTGTCACCTCGACCTAAATCTGTGGCATGGGCTTGGCATGCCTCGACGCGGCTTCCATGATCCCGCAGTGCGACCTCGGGGAGCTCTGCTCGATCTCGCCGGTCTGCGTCGAAGTTCGCAGTTTCCCTCACACTCACTCTGGGTATTGGCAGCCTGGCGCTATCCGAGATCCACAGGTTCCCCATGGGGGGTGGGCAGTTCAGAACCCATTGCATCGCCCCCCATGAGGAAAGCGTGACAGTTTTCTCCTGGAAGCCTACGCATTGGAAAGGACCCGCAAAGGGCTATGACGGGCCGGCGATCAACTCTCGCATCGATTCATGGATCCGATGATGCCGTTCTGATCGGGGATCGGTCATCTCTCTTCGAACGTCTCTTCCCGTGGCTCCTCGTCGGATTCGCGGTGTTGGACCGCGGTTTCGCATGGTTCCACATCCCGGGAACACCGCTGTTCGTCACCGAGATAGTCCTCGCCGTGGGTCTGGCGGCGGCCCTCAGAGGTTTCACTCGCACGACGGTATGGAGCCGGTCGAGCGCAGTTGCCGTGCTCGTCGGCTTCATGGCGTGGGGCATCGCCAGATCGATACCCGGGATGCTCGACGATCCCGAGGTGGCGCTGCGGGACGCCGCCACATGGATCTATGCCGTGTTTCTCTTCGCACTGATAGATCTGGTGAATCGTCGCCCCTCGACGCTGGGTAGATGGCTCGGGCGTTACCGGCGTCTGCTCTTGCCCTTGACGGTGCTCTTGCCCGCTGTCGTGTATCTCGGCGAGCTCGTCGATGGGCTCGACGTACCCGACAGCGACGTGTCCATCTTCTCCTACAAGCCCGGGAACGCTGCCGTGCACTTGTTGCTGGCGATCGGATTCCTGTGGGCCGTCTGGTCTCCGCAGGACCGCAAGGGGGTTCGCTCGCGGTACATCATCACCGGGTTGGCCGTGGCGGGCATTCTCGTCCTGTCCACTCAAGGGCGCGGGGGTTTCGTCGCCGCCACCGTCGGCGGCGCGTTGCTCATTCTGCTCATCACCGACCGGTCACAGTTGGTCTTGTCTGCCGCCGGGTCGCTGGTAGCCATCGCCGTGGCCGTGGTGCTCATCGATCCCGAGCTCCATCTGGGTGGACGGGACATCTCGGCGGAGCAATTCGCAGAGAACGTCTCGAGCATCGTGACCGGGGAGGGTGATGGAGAGCTTGGGGGCAATGTCGACTGGAGAGTCCATCACTGGACCAGGGTGTGGGAGGGTGTCAACGACGACGTGCCGCTAACGGGCCATGGGTTCGGCGTGAACATCGCCAACGAATATGGGATACCGCAGGCCGACATTGGTCTGCGAAACGCTCACAACTCCCATCTCACGATCCTCGCCCGCGTCGGTTGGGTGGGGGCCGCCCTCTGGCTCACTCTGTGGTTCTTTTGGTACCTGGAGACCCTCTGGGCACGTCGACGACATCGTGAGATGGGCCTGTACCGGCTATCGGGGCTGAGCACATGGGCGCTGGTCGGGGTCACGGCCATCCATGTCAATGCGATCTTCGATCCCACGCTGGAAGGCCCGCAAGTGGCGGTTTGGCTCTGGGCACTGACTGCGCTCGGAGTGTTCACCACATTGGCGGCCAGAGTCAGGGTGAGAGGCCTCGACCCGGTCGCCGCCGTGAGTCGGGTCAACTCCGAGATCGACCGTGAGTTGTCGCGACGGGCGCGCTGAACACCGCGTCCTCGAGGAGGTAGTCCTCGTAGGTGCGCTCGATGCCTTCGCGAAGTCCAATGGAGGGAGACCAGCCGAGGCTCTCGAGTCGTGACACGTCGAGTCGCTTGAGCATGGTGCCGTCGGGCATCGAGGTGTTGAAGCTGAACGTTCCGCTCCAACCGACGATGTCCGCGATCATCGTTGCCAGGTCGGCGATCGAGATGTCCTTACCGGTGCCCACGTTGAGGTGGCGCTCCCCGCTGTAGTGACATGTCGCGAACACAGTGGCATCCGCCATGTCGTCGACATGGAGAAACTCACGCTGCGGACGTCCTGAGCCCCATATCTCGACCTGG
>Ga0299914_10000599_pt1 | contig 22014 bp, 20 predicted proteins | sample RVTome_10_FD_201361 | JGI IMG/M metagenome (GOLD analysis project Ga0299914, IMG submission 201361) | Soil microbial communities from uranium-contaminated site in the Upper Colorado River Basin, Wyoming, United States - RVT153D57 (version 2) ...
TATTCGGATGATCCGGTCCTCGACGCCGCCTTCGGCGAGCGGCCGGCTTTCTATCTCGAGCAGCTCGGCCGCCTGCTCGATCCGTCGATCCACATATTGTGGACCGGCGAGGAAGTCGTTGCCCGCGAATTCTCGCCCGGCCACCTCGCGCGGGTCGCCGCGGCGATCGGCCGCAAGCCGTTCCTGTGGGACAATTATCCGGTGAACGATGGCGCGCGCATGTCCCGGCACCTTCACCTGCGCGGCTTCACCGGCCGTCCCGCCGCGATCGGGGACGCGATTGCCGGGCACGGCATCAATCTCGCCTCGCAGCCGGTGCTGAGCCGCATCCCGGCGCTGACCCTGGCGGAGAGCTACGCCCGCGGCGAGGCCTATGAATATGGCGCCGCGTTCGACCGCGCCGCGGTGGCGGTGCTTGGCGAGGAACTGGCGGCACGGATCCGCCGCGACCTTCTCGCGCTGCAGGATCGCGGCCTCGACCGGCTGGCCGAGCGGCGCGCCGTGCTGCGCGAGCGCTACGCCGCCTTCGACCATCCGGCTGCGAGAGAGATCGTCGACTGGCTCGACGGCGCATGGGACGTCACCGACGAGCTGGTCCAGACCCAATGATCGTCGCCACCTTTCGCGGCGACGACGGCGAGACTTACGGACGCAATTGAACCGCACTCCGCCAAGGAGAAAATCGAGCCGAACCGGAACCATAGCTGCGTGTCCGGGCTAGGGTCCGGACTCATGACTGGAGGCGATCGTGACGGGTTGAATTTTGTCGTCCTGCAAGGAGCGAGGAGGGAGCGATGCTGATGCATCGTGACCGACGCAGCGACGCCGTGCGGGCGGCAAAAGACAGCCCGCCGCTTCGCGGTCGGCCGGAGAATGAACAGGTGCGAACATCCCCCGGTTGTTCGCAGCCATGCCGGGGGCATGGCGACCTGTTCATGGCTGGCGGCGTCGATCGGCTTGGCCGGGCTCCCGGCCCGGCCTGCGCCGCCCTCCTATCCAGCCGCCTTCTCCGGCCGATCCCGGCCACCTCCAGTCTTGAGTCCGGACCATAGACTCTCAAGCCGTTTCCCATAGGCTGTCCAGATCGGCTCCGGTCTCGTTGCCAGTCGGTGCGTTGCTCGTGATACCGGGGGCCGTTTATGGAAATGCAGCAGGTCCGCTATTTCGTGACGCTGGCGCAGGTGCTGAACTTCACGCGCGCCGCGGAGGCGTGCAACGTCAGCCAGCCGGCGCTCACGCGCGCCATCCAGCAGCTCGAGCATGAGCTCGGCGGTCCGCTCTTCCACCGCGAGCGGGGCAACACGCATCTGTCCGAGCTTGGCCGGGTGATGCAGCCCTATCTGGCGGCGATCCACGACCAGAGTTGCGCCGCGAAGGAGCATGCCAAAGCGGCCAGCCAGCTGGAAAAGGCGACGCTGACGATCGGCGCCATGTGCACGATCGGCCCGCAGCTCGTCGCCGACCTCATCATCCGCTTCCGCACCGCTCATCCCGATGTCGATCTCGTCATCGTCGACGGCGGCGCCCCGCAGATGATCGAGCGGCTGGAGAAAGGCGAGCTGGAGATCGCCATCGTCGGTGTCCCCGACGAGCTGCCCGAGACGCTTCACCAGCTGCCGATCTTCGAGGAGCGGTTCGTCATCCTGCTGCCGCCCAATCACCGGCTGTGCGCCAGGAACCCGATCCGCGCCGCCGAGCTCCATGAAGAGCCCTATGTCAGCCGCAGCAATTGCGAGGTGCTCGCGCCGGTGCGCAAGGACCTGAACAGCCGCGGCATCTTCATGCGCCAGGTGTTCAGCTCGACGCGTGACGATTGGGTGCAGGGGATGATCAAGGCCGGGCTCGGCATCGGCTTCTTCCCGGAATATTCGGTGACCGATCCGGACCTGGTGGTGCGTCCGCTCGTCGAACCGGGCTACAGCCGTACGATCTACGTCGCCACGGTGCGTGGGAGGCCGCATTCAGCGGCGGTCGGCGCCTTCGTCCAGGAAGCGCGGCGATATCCCTGGCCGGTGGGGGCCAAATCGGCGGCTTAGCGCGCCCACTAGAGCGCTTTCTAGTCAGGCGGTTACGCCTGACGACTCGGAAAACGCGGTAATTCAATAACTTCCAGGGTCCGGACCTTAGTCCTCGGGATCGGTGAGAAGGTCGTGACATTCCGCAAGGGCGTTGAGCGCGGTCGGAAAGCCGGCATAGATGGCGGTCTGCATCAGGATCTCGACCACCTCCTCGCATGTGCAGCCGACATGGAGCGCCGAGGCGACATGCCCCCTTAGCTGCGGAATTCGGCCCAGCGCAGCGAGCGCGGCGATTGCGGCGACTTCTCGCGTGCGCAGGTCGATCTCGCCGCGCGAATAGAGGTCGCCGAACGGAAACTCGATCGTCATCCGCGCGAAGTCGGGCGCGATCTCGGCGACCCGGTTGGCGATCTGCTCGAGCCCTTCCCCGCAAAGGCGCTGCAGGACCTCGACGCCGCGACGATAGCGCTCGTCGGGAAAGGTCATGCTTTCTCCCCCTTTCGGCAATCGGGAACCGAGGCCGCGGCGCGGCTTGTGATGGGGACGGGACATTTCACTCTCCTCGAGAAGATCGCGATGCGGGCCCCGAAGCCGGCGTTGCGGAGGCGAAGAACCTCATCTTTCCCGGCGCAGTCGAGACGGGTTCGGGCCGGTCTGTTGACACGACAAAAGTTAGATCGGCAGCCGGCAAGCCTGAAATGCCTTGTCGCTATCGACTCGATGCAGAACCGGCATTTCCGCTGCGCCGTCCGCTCGCCCATCCTCGCTCGTGCCGAATGACCGGCCATCGACGCGCCGTTCCTCTCGGGAGAGCGCCGGCGCCCAGGGGGAGTGAATCCGATGTCTCATCATCCATCGATCGGGAACCGACGCCGCCGCGACAAGAGAATGCCCGCCATGCGCAAGACCTCGATCTTTCTCGCCGCCGCCGCTCCGCTCGCGCTCGCCGCCGCGATCGCGCTCCCCGCCCCGGCCCGCGCCGATGCGACGCCGGAATGCAATGTTGGTCCAGGGAGTGGATCGACCGAATGCGGCGTGAACTCTGTGGCGACCGGCTCCGACGGCACCGCCACCGGGCAAGGTAGCGAGGCCATCGGTGCTTCCAGCACCGCCACTGGCAGTATCAGCGATGCCACCGGCTTCCGAAGCACCGCCACCGGGGGATTCAGCCAAGCCACCAGTGACGAGACCACCGCCACGGGGGTGTTCGCCCGCGCGACGAATACCGCTAGCACCGCGACCGGGGCATTGAGCCTGGCGAATGGCCAATTCAGCACCGCCACCGGGCACAGCAGCCTGGCCGGCGGTGATTCCAGCACCGCCACCGGGGCCGGTAGCCAAGCTACCAACACCTTCAGCACTGCCACCGGGGCAGGGAGCCTGGCCACCGGCGACCGCAGCACTGCCACCGGAACATTCAGCCAGGCCACTGGCACGTTCAGCACCGCCACCGGGCAAAACAGCCTGGCCACCGCGGACTTCAGCACCGCCATCGGCCGTGCCAGCCAGGCGACCGGCACCTCCACCACCGCCATTGGACAAGACAGCGTGGCCAGCGGAGTCAACAGCACCGCGCTCGGCCAGGGAGCGGTCGCCTCGGGCGACGACAGCGTGGCGCTGGGCCAGGGGTCCGTGGCGGACCGGGCTTCGAGCGCGTCGATCGGCAGCGTCGGCAGCGAACGCCAGCTGACCAACCTCGCCGCCGGCACGGCCGGCACCGATGCGGTCAACAAGGATCAGCTCGACGCGGCGATCGCCGCCGGCACGGCCTATCTCGACAATCAGGGCGCCGGCACCGCGGCCAGCGCCGCCGGCTCGGGCGCATTGGCGGTCGGCGGGGCCAGCGCGGCATCGGGCGAGAATGCCACCGCCCTCGGTCAGAGCGCGCTGGCCACCGGCCTCAACAGCACCGCCACCGGGAACAGCAGCGAGGCCAGCGGCGCCTTGAGCACCGCCACCGGGCAATTCAGCCTGGCCACCGCGTCGCGCAGTACCGCCACCGGGACAGAAAGCCGGGCCATCGGGGCCGAAAGCACGGCCACCGGGCAATTCAGTCAGGCCAGCGGCGACTCCACGACCGCCACCGGAGCAGGCAGCGAGGCCAGCGGCTTCCGAAGCAGCGCGACCGGACATTTCAGCCTGGCCACCGGGGATTTCAGTACCGCCACCGGTCAGAGCAGCCAGGCCACCGGCCACGACAGCACCGCTACCGGGCAACTCAGCGTGGCCAGCGGCAGCGGCAGCACCGCCACCGGGAGGTTCAGCCAGGCCACCGGCTTCGGAAGCACCGCCACCGGGGAGGCAAGCCAGGCCAGCGGCGACTTCAGCACCGTCGCCGGCAGCGGCAGCCTCGCCAGCGGCCTTGGAAGCACCGCTCTGGGTCAGGGGGCGATCGCCACGCACGACGGCAGCACGGCATTGGGCGCGGGGTCGGTGACCGACCGCGAGTCGAGCGTGTCGATCGGCGACGTTGGAAGCGAACGCCAGCTGACCAACCTCGCTGCCGGCACGGCCGGCACCGACGCGGTCAACAAGGATCAGCTCGACTCGGTGGCGACGGCCACCGTCGCGGCCCAGGGCACTGCCGATGCCGCACTGGCCAATGCCGCCGTCGCGCAAGGCACCGCCGACGCCGCGATCGCCAACGCGGCGACGGCGCAGAACGCCGCCAATGCCGCCCAGGGCACCGCCAATACCGCGCTCGCCAACGCCGCCACGGCGCAGAACACGGCCGATACGGCGATCGCCGATGCCGCTGCGGCCCAAGCCACGGGAAACCAGGCGCTCACCACCGCCCGGAATGCCGACGCGAAGGCGGATCGGGCGATCGCCGACGCCGCCGCGGTGGCGGGCACCGCCACCACGGCGCTCACCACCGCCCGGAACGCCGACACGAAGGCGGACCAGGCGATCGCCGACGCCGCCGCGGTGGTGGGTGCCGCCAACTCGGCGCTCGCTACGGCTCAGACCGCCAAGGGAACCGCGGACGCCGCGCTGGCCAACGGCATCTATTTCCGGTCCAACGGCACCGGCCCTGGGCCGCAGGCGACCGGCACCGATTCGATCGCCGTCGGTCCGTCCAGCATCGCCAGCGGCAACCAGTCGGTGGCGATCGGCGCGGGCGCGCAGGCGATCGAGGGCCAGTCGGTCTCGATCGGCGCCGGCAACGTCGCTTCCGGGAACGGCGCGGTCGCGATCGGCGATCCCAACATCGCCACCGGAACCGGCGCGGTCGCCCTGGGCGCCGACAACACGGCCACCGGAACCGGTGCCGTCGCGCTCGGCAACGCCAGCACCGCCGCCGGCAACGGCGCGGTCGCGCTCGGCAACGGTGCCAGCGCAAACCAGGCCGGATCGGTGGCGCTCGGAGCCGGCGCTTCCGCCACCCGCGTCGACCAGGTGGCGCTGGGCTCGTCGGCCTCCACCTACACCCTGCCGGGCCTTTCCTCCGCCGCCAGCAATGCCGCGCAGAGCGGCGCCGTCCGGCTGGTCACCACCGATCTGGCCGGAAATCTCGGGACTGCCTCGCTGGACGTCGCCGAGATCCAGAGCCTCGGCGGGCGCACCACGACGCTCGAAGGCCAGGTGGCGGCGCTCGACAGGGGCTTGCGCGGGGCCAGCGGCGGCATTGCCGCGGCGATGGCGCTGGGCGGGACGGTCATTCCCCCCGGCAGCACCCTCGCTCTGTCGTTCAACCTCGCCACCTATCGCGGCGAGCAGGGCTTTTCCGCTTCCGCAGTGGCGCGGGTGAGCGACACGGCCTGGGTCAGCGGCGGCATCGCCGGATCGACCGTGCGGGGATCCACCGGCGGCCGGGTCGGCGTCACCTTCGGCTGGTGAGGCGGCCGGAAAGGCGGTCCGATTGGAGCCGACCGGCGAGCGGGTCCGGACCCAGAGATCTCCCGCGGGCGAGGGGTGGAGGGCCCAATCAGAGCCATTCGATCCAGGCGCCGTGCGGATGCGCCCAAGCCAACAATTCGTCCTCGCCGGGCCAGCAGCGCAGTCGCAGGCTGAACTCTTCATCCTCGGCCTCTTTCTCGAAGCGCAGCCAGGCGAGCGGCGGCGCCTCGTCCGCCCTGGAGCCCGCCAGACCAAGCCGCGCCGCCACCCTGGCCTGCGTCGCGGCCGGGAAATATTGGAAGGTGACCGAATGGAGCACGACCCGGCAGACGCCGCGCTCCGGCTCCGCCGCCAGCCGCGCTTCGATCCATTCCCCGGCGTCGCCCTGCTCGACCGGCGGCGGAGCGGTGCGGGCCAGGTCGAGCGCCGCTGCGAGCCGTGAAAGCCGCTCCGGCTGGTCCGGCCAGACAAAAGCAAGCAGCCGCGCGCGGTCGGCGACGGGATCGATCGGGGCGAGGTCGACGCCGGCCCGGCCGGCGATCCGCACCGTCGCCTCGGGCGGCGGCGGGCCGCGCCATTCGGGCTCGATCCGAAGCGCCGACGCCGTCGAGCCGGTATCGATACCGCCGAGCCGGTAGGCGTAGCGGTCGAGCTGGAGGTTGAGCCCGGCGCTGGCACCGAGCTCGAACAGGCGCAGCGGCAGTCCGAACCTGGCCGAGATCGCCGTCAGGCCGGCGAACAGCACAGCCGAGCGGCCGACCTCGTTGGTCTGCGGCGCGCTATCGAGCCAGCGATCGAGCGCCGCGCTGTGCGAGGACAGCGTCCGCGCCAGCGCTTCGGACAGGGCTCCTTCGGACGATGGCGGCGCGGGCGGATAGAGCGGCGCCAGCTCGGGCGCGGCGCCGCTCCGCACCAGGGCATGAAGCCCCCCGCACAGCCGCAGCGCAAGCGCGTCGACAAAGGGATCGCCGTCCCACCCGAGCACGCGCGCGCCGACCGGCGTGGTCGCATCGAGCACGTCCGTCAGCCCTGCGCACAAACGGGCGGTGAAGGGAGAGCCGAGCCGCTCGCACCATTCCGCCTGCACCGCGAAGGCCCGGCGGACGGATTCCTGCCCCGTCACGACTCAGGCGTCCGGCTCAATCGCAAGGTTGCGCCGTGTAGATTCGGTCCCTGCGCGCGGTCCCGTCCTCAACGCCGCAGAAGCGCGGATTGCGCAAGCGCTGCCCGTCATCATTGTCGAGCAGGAAACCGAGCACGTCGATTCCGGCGCCGGCCTGCGGGCGGGCCACTTCGAAATGAACGTGGTTGAGCATCGAGCAGCCGACGGTCCCCTCCACGCCGATCGCCTGCCCCTGGTCCACCGAGTCCCCAACGCTGAGCCCGGCGCCGCCTGTCACGGAACCCTGAGCCAAATGCGAGTAGGTGGTCCATTCGCCGTTCGGATGGGCGATCCAGACATAATTATTGCGGCAGACCGCCGCGGCGCGCCCGGTCTGCTGCTCGCCATGGCCGTCCTGGATCGCGACGATCCGTCCCGCCGCCGCGGCGACGACCCGATAGGGCGGCTCCCCACCGACGGCGAACAGGTCGACGCGCCCCCTCGGGCGATGGCTCTCGAAGTCGTCGAAGACCTTCGCCTGAGCTCCGTCGGCATAAGGCAGCCGGTAGGCGCCCTCGCTCTGCGGAATGGAGCTTGCGGCCGGAGGACCCTGCGCGCCGGCGGAAGCGGCGGCGCCGAATGCGGCGAAGGCCATCAGCAGGATCATTCAGGCCACTCCATGACTCGAAGGGGATCTGGGAGGCGACCGAACCATGGCTGTTCCTTCGCTGCGTGTCAGGCGCGCAGCATGGCGCCCAGCTTGGCCGCCGCTGCGACGATGAGGTCGGAGATCGCCTTCAGTTCCTCGTCGGTGAAGCTCTTCTCGGCCGGCTGCAGGCTCACCTCGATCGCCAGCGATTTCCGGCCGTCGGGCACGCCGGCGCCGGTGAACAGATCGAACAGGCGCACATGGGTGATCGCGACCCGGTCCGCACCGCGCACGGCGCGCAGCAGCTGGTCGGCGGCGAGCGTCTCGGGCACCAGGAAGGCGAAATCGCGCGTCACCGCCTGCAGCGGCGGCGGCGCATAAGCGGTCCGCATGTGCCCGGCCGTCCGCTTCTGCGGAATGGCGTCGAGGAAGATCTCGGCCGCGACGACCGGCCCTTCCAGGTCGAACGCCCGCGCCACTCGCGGATGGAGGGCGCCGAATTCGGCCAGCGCGTTCTTCGGCCCAAGCGCCAGACGTCCGGACCGGCCGGGATGATAGACCGAAGCCGCCTCGCCGAGCACCTGGAGATTGTCGACCGGCGCGCCGGCCGCGGCGAGCAGAGCGAGCGCCTCCGCCTTGGCGTCGAGCGCGTCGAACGGTTGCGCCTTGCCGGTCTGCCAGTGGCGCGGCAAGCGCTCGCCGGCGAGGACGAGCCCGAGCGTCGGATGCTCGCGGTCGCCGAGATAGCGCCGGCCAAGCTCGAACAGCCGCACGCTGTCGGCGCCGCGGGCCAGGTTCCGCTTTGCGGCGGCAAGCAGCCCGGGGAGGAGCGAGGGCCGCATCACCTTCATCTCTTCGCTGATCGGATTGGCGAGCACCCATGACGAGCCGCCGAACGGCTCGGCTTCGGCTTCCGAAATGAAGCTCCAGGTTACCGCCTCGTTGAGCCCGCGCGCCGCCGCGGTGCGGCGGACCTTGCGCTCGATCCTCTGCTCGGCCGTGGCCGTCGGACGGGCGACGCCCGGGCTGCGGGGAAGCGGCGTCGACGGCACCTTGTCATAGCCGTGGATGCGGGCGACCTCCTCGACCAGATCGGCGGGCCCTTCCGCGTCGCGACGCCATGAGGGCACCCGGACCTGCCAGGTTTCGCTTATGTGCAGCTCGAAGCCCAGCCGTTCGAGGATCTCGGCCTGCCGCTCCGCCGGCACGTCGATTCCGGCAAGCTCCAGGCAGCGCGCGGGGCGGTAGGCAATGGTCCGGTCGAGCTTCGGCGGCGCGCCGGCATGGACCGCCTCGGAAGGTTCGCCGCCGGCCAGCTCGATCGCCATCGCCGTCGCCAGGGCAAGGCCGGGTCCGACGAACTCCGGATCGACGCCGCGCTCGAACCGGCTGCGCGCATCGGAGACGAGCGCGAGCTTCTGCCCGGTCCGGGCGATATGCTCGGGATCGAAGAAGGCGCATTCGATGACGATGTCGGTGGTCGTCTCGGTGACGCCGCTATGCTCGCCGCCCATGATTCCGCCGATGTCGTGGACGCCTTCGTCGTCGGCGATCACCGTCATCGTCGGATCGAGCCGGTAGGTCTTGCCGTTCAGGGCGAGCATCTCCTCGCCGTCCCGGGCGCGGCGGGCGACGAGCGCGCCCCTCAGCTTCGCGAGGTCGTAGACGTGCAGCGGCCGGCCGTAGGTCAAGGTGATGTAATTGGTCATGTCGACGAGCGCGCTGATCGGCCGCTGGCCGACCGCTTTCAGCCGGCGCTGCAGCCAGTCGGGCGACGGGCCGTTGCGCACGCCCCGGACGACCCGGCCGAAGAAAGCGGGGCAGCGCTCGGGATCGTCGGTGCGGATCTCGATCGGGCAGGGGAAGGCGGCGGCGATCTCGGGCACCTTGACCGGCTTCAGTCTGCCCAGGCCGGCCGCGGCGAGATCGCGGGCGATGCCGTGCACCCCCATGGCATCCTGCCGGTTCGGCGTGACGGAAACGTCGATGACCGGATCGTCGAGCCCGGCAAGCTCGGCAAAGCCGGCGCCGACCGGCGCGTCGGCGTCGAGCTCGATAATGCCTTCATGCGCCTCGCCGAGCTCGAGCTCGCGGATCGAGCACATCATGCCGCGGCTCTCGACGCCGCGGATCGCCGCCACCTTCAGCGTCAGGTCGCTGCCCGGCACATAGGCGCCGGGGGCGCCGAACACGCCCTTCATTCCGGCCCGCGCATTGGGCGCGCCGCACACCACCTGGATCGCCTCGCCGGTGCCGGCGTCGACGGTCAGCACCTGCAGCTTGTCGGCCTGGGGGTGCGGCGCGGCGGTGAGGATCTCGGCGACGACGAACGGCTTCAGTCGATCGGCCGGATTCTCGACGCTTTCCACCTCGAGACCGATCGCGGTCAGCGTCTCGACGATCCGCGCGGCCTCCGCGTCGGTGTCGAGATGCTCCTTCAGCCAGGAAAGGGTGAACTTCATGGTTCACCCTCCGTGCCCCGGCGCAGGCCGGGGCCCAGCTTCCGAGGCCGAGTGGCCTGGACCCCGGCCTTCGCCGGGGAACCATTGATGCTGAACTTCATGCGCCGACGCCCCCGCTAAGGGTCGGAACGTCGAGCGCCGAGAAGCCGTAATGCCGGAGCCAGCGCATGTCGCCGTCGAAGAAGGCGCGCAGGTCGTCCATGCCATATTTGAGCATCGCCAGCCGGTCGATCCCGCAGCCGAACGCGAAGCCCTGCCATTCGTCGGGATCGAGCCCGCAATTGGCGATCACCTTGGGATGGACCATGCCCGATCCGAGCAGTTCCATCCATTTCTCGGTGCCGCCGAGCACGCGCCGGCCCTTCTCCATATGATAGCCGACGTCGACCTCGGCCGACGGCTCGGTAAAGGGGAAGTAGCTCGGCCGCATCCTGAGCACGATGTCGTCGCGCTCGAAGAAGGCGGTGAGGAAGGTCTCCAGCGTCCATTTGAGGTGGCCGAGCGTGATTCCCTTGTCGATCACCAGGCCTTCGACCTGGTGGAACATCGGCGTGTGGGTGGCGTCGCTGTCGGACCGGTAGGTCCGGCCCGGCATGATCGCGTAGATCGGCAGCTTGTGCTGCTGCATGATCCGGATCTGCACCGGCGACGTATGGGTACGCAGCAGCATCCGGCGGTCATCGGACGAATCGGTCTGCTCGAAATAGAAGGTGTCGTGCATTGCCCGGGCCGGATGGCTTTCGGGGATGTTGAGCGCGGTGAAATTGTGCCAGTCGTCCTCGATTTCGGGGCCGGTGGCGACAGAGAAGCCGAGATCGGAGAAGATCTCGGCCAGCTCGTCCATCACCTGGCTGACCGGATGGACCGTTCCTTGCGCGGCGGGCTCGACCGGCAGCGTCATGTCGAGCGTCTCGGTGGCAAGACGGCGGTCGAGCTCGGCCGCCTCGAGCGCCGCCTTGCGCGCGGCTATCGCCTCGGTGACCGCCTCGCGAAGCGCGTGGATTCGCGGCCCCTCGCTCTGCCTCTGCTCCGGCGTCATGCCGCCAAGCGTCTTCAGTAGCTGAGTGACCGCGCCCTGCTTGCCGAGCACGGCGACCCGCTCCGCCTCGAGCGCGGCGAGATCGGCGGCGGTCTCGATTCGGCCGAGCCAGTCGGACTTCATCTGGTCGAGATCGGACATGGGCCGCGCTCTAACTGATTCATGGCCGTTTGGAACCCTTCCGACATTGCGCCCCGCGCCGGCGGTCAGTCCGCGCGCAGCCCGCGGCTCGCCAGAGCGGCCGCCTTGTCCGCCGCGCAGCGGTCCATCGACGAAAGGAAGCCCTCTTCCGCGGTCAGCGTCCAGCCGATCGACTGGAACTGCTGGCCGAACTCCACGATCGGATAATCGGCGACGAGCGCGTCGAGCGCGGCGCTGTCCGCTTCGCTGAGCGTCTCGCCCCGGCCGATTCGGGCGCTGAGCGCATCGACGCGCGCCAAGTCGTCGCCTTCATACAGGTCGATCAGGCGGCCGACCTTGGCCGCGCCCAGCCGACGCGCAATGTCACGCAGAAGGCGCTCGGTCGCGACGTTCAGCGTCGTCGATTCGCAGGCCCGATGATCGGCGAGCACGGCGCGTATCCCCGCCTCCTGTCCGGGGTTGAGCGAGCCGAGCCGCTCCAGCTCCTCCGGATCGGGCGTGCGATCGACCGCGCGCGACCCGGACCCTGGGAGGGCGGCGATGAAGCGGTCGATCAGCGCCTCGTCGACGGTCGCGGGCGGAGCTTCGCCCGACGGTGCCGTCTGGATGGCGAGCAAGGCGGCAACGATGGCGGCGAGAATCATCCTGGTTCTTCTTCACGGGGGGACAAAAAGCCCCCCCTGCGGGAAGAGCCGCAGGCTTCCTGCGCAAGACCGGATCATTTGTCCACACCGAGGCGGGTTCCCGTTGCGGCGCGAGCGGCCTAATCGGATGCCATGAGCGCAGCGAATATGATGTGGCCGCCGCTGTCGGCCGAGCGCGACGGGCCGACCATCGCCGCGCTTCACCTGTTCAGCCAGGTCGTCGGCAAGGTGCCGACCGCCGTGCTGCCCTGGCGCAACCATGGCTGGCACCTGACCCTCCACGTCGGCCCGCGCGGCTTCGCGACCGAGCCGATCCATGCCCCGAACGGCACGCTCGCGCTGGTCTTCGACCTGATCGGTCACCGGCTCCGGCTCGAACATGCCGGTCCGCCGCTCGATCTGCCGTTGCGGTCGATGAGCGTCGCGGACTTTCATGCCGCCATGACGTCGATGCTCGCCAGCGCCGGCTTCGCGATCGCGATCCACGGCGCCCCCAACGAGATCGATCCTGCAATACCCTTCGCCGAGGATCGGGCCGAGCGCACTTATGACCCGGACAGCGCGTCGCGGCTGCTGGCCGCCTTCCTGTCCGCTGACCGGGTCTTTCGCCTGTTCCGCTCCGGTTTCCTCGGCAAGGTCAGCCCGGTCCATCTCTTCTGGGGGAGCTTCGATCTTGCCGTCACCCGCTTTTCCGGCCGGCCCGCGCCGCCCCATCCTGGCGGCATCCCCAACCTGCCCGATGCGGTGACCCGCGAGGCGTACAGCCACGAAGTATCGAGCGCCGGCTTCTGGCCCGGCGGCGCCGGCGCGCCGGGCGGACCGTTCTTCTATTCCTACGCTTACCCCGTGCCGCCGGGCTTCGCCGAGGCGAAGGTCGAGCCGGCGGCGGCGCGCTACGACGCGGCGCTCGGCGAGTTCATGCTCGATTATGACGACGTCCGCTGCGCCGCCGATCCGGACGGCACTTTGCTCGCCTTCTTGGAGACCAGCTATCGCACCGCAGCCGATCTCGGCGGGTGGGACCGGGCCTCGATCGAATGCGCGCGGGGCGTTCCGGGCGTACCGCGGCGGGTTTAGACTCGCTTGCAGAGACACCGACACGCCGTTCGCCCTGAGCATGTCGAAGGGCTCTACTTCGTCTTTCCCAGCGCAAGGGAAGGCGTGGGCTTCGACAGGCTCAGCCCGAACGGCGTGGATGATCGTCTATGCGCATGGTATCGAGATCACCCTTCCAGCCGATGCCGCGCAACGCCCGCAGCCGCTCCTGTCGCCTGAGATCGACCAAGAGGCGAAGAGCGAGATCAATTGCTTCTCGCTTCGTCTTTGCGCCGGAGACTTTGAGAGCGCCTTCCATCAGACGATCGTCGATGACCCAGCTGGTTCTCATGCGTCTCGTCCTGCCGGTACAAACACACCAGCGCAATCCTCATCCCCCCAGGAACGGGAAGGGCGACACGGTCTTGCGCGTTTCGTTGATGGTCAGCGTCCGGCCCGCCGGCGCCGCGGCGCGCTGCGGGCAGCGGACGCGCGGGCAGATGACGCAGGCCGGGCCGATCGGCGTCACCAGCGGCTCGGCAAGGTCGAAGCCGTCGGCATAGGCCAGCCGCCCGGCGTGTCTGACGTCGCAGCCGAGGCCGATCGCCAGCGCGCTGTCCTCGCGCGGGTCGAGCCGGACCGATCGCTCGACCGTGCGGGCCATGGTGAAGAAGCGCTGGCCGTCGGGCGTCTCGACGATCTGGGTGACGACCCGTCCCGGCGTCTGAAAGGTCGCGTGCAGGTTCCAGCGCGGGCAGGTGCCGCCGAAGCGCGAGAAGGGGAAGCTCTCGCCGGCGAAGCGCTTGGAGATGTTGCCGGCCGAATCGACCCTCAGCATGAAGAAGGGAACGCCGCGCGCGCCGGTCCGGCCGAGGGTCGTCAGCCGGTGGGCGACCTGCTCGACGCTGGCGCCGAACTCCGCGCAAAGCCGGTCGATCTCGTAGCGGTGCCGCTCCGCCGAGGCGAGGAATGAAGGATAAGGCATCAGGATCGCCGCGGCGGCATAATTGGCGAGGCTCATGTGCAGCAGGTGCCGGGTCGGCGCGTCGGGCGCGCCGGCCGCCTCGATCATCCGCAGCAGCAGCGGCCGGAACTCCATCAGGGCGAGCTGATAGGCCAAAGCGAAGGTGCGGCTCTCCGCGCGCAGCATCGCGGAGAGCATCAGCCGCTTGCGGTGGAGGTCGTAATGCTGGCTCGCCCCGTCGAGCACGTCCGGCGGCACGACCCGCGCCTCGACTCCGAAACCGTCCTTCAGCCGCCGTCGGAGCGGCTCGGCGACGGTCAGCGGATCGCCGAGCGCCCCGGCCAGCGTCTCGGCCGCTTCCTCGAGATAGGGGAAATGGTTTCGCTGGGCCTGGATATGATCGCGCACCCAGCTTTCCGGGGTCAGCGGCGACCGCGCGCCGGCTTCCTCCGCTTCGCCTTGCCCTTCCTCCGGCGGACGCCGCCGCATTTCCGTGACGGCGGCGTAGAGCCGCGCCACCGCGTCGGCGACGGCCGGGGCGTTGTCGGTCACCTCGAGCAGCTCGTAGCGCGGCACGCCGAGATCGGCGAACATCGGATCGGCGAAAATCTCGGCGAGCTGCTCCGGCCCCGTGCCGTCGGTGCCCTCGGCGGCGAAGCTCTTGAGGTCGATGTCATAGGCCTCGGCGAGGCGCAGCAGCACCTGCGCGGTCACCGGCCGCTGGTTGCGCTCGATATGGTTGAGGTAGGAAGGCGAGACGCCGAGCTCCGCCGCCATCGCGCTCTGGGTGAGCCCAAGCTCGCGCCGCAGCCGGCGAAGCCGCCCGCCGAGGAAGAGTTTGCGCTCGCCGACCATGCTTGTCGTCTTGTCAAGATTTTACACGTGTCGCAAGACATATCATGACACGACGACCTTTTTCGCTGCTGCCTTTGCGCGCCGCTTCGGTTTCAAGGCTCCGGGAAAGCGAGGTGCATCATGACTCCATTCGACTCCATCGTCCCGGCCGCGAATGGCCGCTTCGACGGCATCGAGCGGCCCTACGGCCCGGCCGACGTCGCGCGCCTGCGCGGCTCGATCCCGATCGAATATAGCCTGGCGCGCCGCGGTGCCGATCGGCTGTGGGACCTGCTCGCCCGGGAGGAACATGTCCATGCGCTCGGCGCCGTCACCGGCAACCAGGCGATGCAGATGGTGCGCGCCGGCCTGAAGGCGATCTATCTGTCGGGCTGGCAGGTCGCCGCCGACGCCAACACCGCCGGCGCCATGTATCCGGACCAGTCGCTCTATCCGGCCAATGCCGGGCCCGATCTGTGCCGGCGGATCAACCGCACGCTGCAGCGCGCCGACCAGATCGAACATAGCGAGGGCGGCACCCAACGCGACTGGCTGGTGCCGATCGTCGCCGACGCCGAGGCGGGGTTCGGCGGGCCGTTGAACTGCTTCGAGATCATGAAGGCCTATATCGAGGCCGGAGCCGCCGGCGTCCATTTCGAGGACCAGCTCGCCTCCGAGAAGAAATGCGGCCATCTCGGCGGCAAGGTGCTGATCCCGACCCAGGCTCATATCCGCAACCTCGACGCCGCCCGCCTGGCCGCGGACGTCTGCGGGGTGCCGACCCTGCTCGTCGCCCGCACCGACGCGGAGAGCGCAAGGCTGATCACCTCGGACGTCGACGCGCGCGACCATGAGTATCTGACCGGCGAGCGCACGTCAGAGGGCTTCTTCCGGCTGAAGGAGGGCACCGGCCTCGATCATTGCATCAAGCGCGGCCTGGCCTTTGCGCCCCACGCCGATCTGCTGTGGTGGGAGACCAGCCATCCCGACCTCGACGAGGCCCGGATCTTCGCCGAGGCGATCCAGCGCGAATATCCCGGCAAGCTGATGGCCTATAATTGCTCGCCGAGCTTCAACTGGGCGGCGAAGCTCGACGAGGCGACGATCGCCCGCTTCCAGCGCGAATTGGGCGCGATGGGCTACAAGTTCCAGTTCGTCACTTTGGCGGGCTTCCACAGCCTCAACTTCGGCATGTTCGATCTGGCAAGCGGCTATCGCGATAACGGCATGACGGCTTATTCTGCGCTGCAGCAGGCCGAGTTCGCCGCCGAGGATGCGGGCTATACCGCCACGAGGCACCAGCGCGAGGTCGGCACCGGCTATTTCGATCTCGTCGCGCAGGCCGTCGCCGGCGGCGAGGCGTCGACGGTGGCCCTTGCCGAATCCACCGAGTCGGCGCAGTTCGCCGACAGGCAGGCGGCGTGAGCATGAGGAGAATCGACATGACGATGCGCTACTGGGTCGTCGGCGGGGAATATCAGGACCCCGATTTCCGGGCGCTGGTCCCCGGCACCGAGACGATGGCCGGCCCGTTCGAGGACGAACGCAAGGCGCGCAACGAATGGATGCGCCTGACCTACGGTCCCCGCGCCGGATCGGCGACCATTCGCTACAGCATCGCCGCCGAGGCGAGCCGATGAGCCTGGCCGACCTCGACGCGCCGGCCGCGGTCGCGGCGCCTTCGCCGATCGCCCGCGCCGGCGAGGTGCTGACCGCCGACGCGCTCGGCTTCGTCGCCGAGCTGCATCGCCGCTTCGACGCGCGCCGCAGGGCCCTGCTCGCGGCGCGCGCGGAGCGGCAGGCAGCGTTCGACGCCGGCACGCTTCCCGACTTCCCGGCCGAGACGCGCGACATACGCGAGGGCGACTGGCGGGTCGGCGCCATCCCCGCCGACCTCCTCGACCGCCGCGTCGAGATCACCGGACCGACCGACCGCAAGATGGTCATCAACGCGCTCAACAGCGGCGCGAAAGTGTTCATGGCCGATTTCGAAGACGCCACCGCGCCGACCTGGGACAATCTGGTCGAGGGCCAGGTGAACCTGATCGACCGCTGGCAGAATCGATTATTTTATTCGGACGCGGCGAGCGGCAAGGACTATGCGCTCGGCGATTCCCCCGCCGTCCTCATGGTGCGCCCGCGCGGCTGGCATCTCGACGAGCGCCACGTCACCGTCGACGGCGAGGCGGTGGCCGGCGCCCTGTTCGATTTCGGCCTCTACGTCTGGCACAATGCCCGCGCCGCGCTCGATCAGGGCTCGGGTCCCTATTTCTACCTGCCCAAGCTCGAGAGCCGGCACGAGGCGGCCCTGTGGAGCGACGTCTTCGCGCTCGCCGAAGCGCGGTTCGGCCTGCCGCGGGGCGCGATCAAGGCGACGGTGCTGATCGAGACCATTCCGGCGGCGTTCGAGATGGACGAGATCCTCCACGCGCTCAAAGAGAATATCGTCGGGCTCAATTGCGGCCGCTGGGACTACATCTTCTCCTTCATCAAGCGGCTCGGCCGCCGCCCCGAGCGGCTCACCCCGGACCGCTCGGCGATGACGATGGATAAGGCCTTTCTCGCCGCTTACTCGCTAAAGCTGATCGAAACCTGCCACCGCCGCGGCGCCTTCGCGATGGGCGGCATGGCCGCTCAGATTCCGGTCAAGGGCGACGAGGCCGCCAATGCGTCCGCGTTCGAGAAGGTGCGCGCCGACAAATTGCGCGAGGCGAGGAACGGCCATGACGGCACCTGGGTCGCCCACCCCGCGCTCGTGCCGGTGGCGATGGACGTGTTCGACGCCGCGCTCGACGGGCCGAACCAGCTCGGCCGCAGGATCGACAGCAAAGTCACCCGCGAGGACATGCTGCGCCTGCACGAGGGCCCGCGCACCGAGGCCGGCGTGCGCGAGAATATCCGCGTCGGCATCCAGTATCTCGCCGCCTGGCTCGGCGGCCGCGGCGCCGTGCCGCTCTACAATCTCATGGAGGATGCCGCGACGGCGGAGATCTGCCGGACGCAATTGTGGCAGTGGCTGAAGTTCGAAGCCGAGCTCGACGGCGGCCAAAGGCTGACCCGCGACCTGTTCGATCGCCTGCTCGGCGAGGAGATGGACGCGCTCGAAGGCAAAGCCGAGGGACGATTGGCGGTGGCCGAGGGAATCTTCGCGGAGTTGGTGACGGCCGACGAACTGACCGAGTTCCTCACCCTGCCCGCTTACGAACGCCTCTAGTTCCTCCCCGGCATTGGCCGGGGAGGGGGACCATGCGCAGCATGGTGGAGGGGGTTCTTGACCGCAAGGACCCCCCCACCGCCCTACGGGCGGTCCCCCTCCCCGCGAAATCGCGGGGAGGACTAAGAAAAAGGCGCCGATCGCTCGGCGCCTTTCTCGTTCATCGCTGAGCTTCGGCTCAGGCCTGCGCCGGAAGCGCGCCCTTCGCCTGGGCGACGATCGCCTTGAACGCCTCGCCCTCGTGCATCGCGAGGTCGGCCAGGACCTTGCGGTCGAGGTCGACGCCGGCGAGCTTCAGGCCGTGCATGAACTGGCCGTAGGTAAGCCCCTCGATCCGGACCGCGGCGTTGATGCGCTGGATCCACAAGGCGCGGAAGCTCCGCTTCTTCACCTTGCGGTCGCGATAGGCATATTGGCCGGCCTTCTCGACGGCCTGCCGGGCGATGCGGATCGTGTTCTTGCGGCGGCCGTAATAGCCCTTTGCCGATTCGAGGATCCGCTTGTGCTTGGCGCGCGTGGTCGTGCCGCGCTTGATGCGTGCCATGGTCTATATCCTCCTATTTCAGGCCGTAGGGCGCCCAGAGCTTCACCCGCGCCGTGTCGGCGTCGGCGAGCACTTCGGTGCCGCGGTTCTGGCGGATATATTTGGCGTTGTGGCTGATCAGCCGGTGGCGCTTGCCGGCGACTCCATGCTTCACCTTGCCTGTGGCGGTGAGCTTGAAGCGCTTCTTGACGCCGCTCTTCGTCTTGAGCTTGGGCATTTCGTCTCCTTTACGGACATTCGGAACGGACACGGCAGCCCTTCGATGAGCCGGACCGTTCGATTATTTCCAGAGGCTGGAAAGCAGGCGCCTATATGGGGAGCGCGCCGAAAAGACAAGGGGAGCCGCGCATGCTATCGGGGCCGCTGGCCGGCTTCGAGGAGGGATGCATGGAGATTCGCCGTCGCATTTCCGCCCGGAGCCATGACGACGGCATCGACCGCTGGGAAATCGTCGAGGCGGAGCCGGCTCCCGCGCTCCGCGGCCGTGTCGACCGCTATAGCGATTATCGCGAGGAAACTCGCTCGTTCACGACGCGGCGCGAGCTTGCCGCCACCTGCGGCGTTCTGATCTACGCGCTGGGCGATCCGCTCGAGATCGTCGGCGCCGACGGCCGCAGCGTGGTGGTGAAGGCGGGCGAGGCCTTCGCCGGCGGTATTGCCGACGGCACGTCGCTGTCGCGCAACCTGGGCCCGCAGGCCGGAATCCACGTCTTTCTGCCGCTGCAGAGCCTCGCCGCGGTGGTCGGCGCGCCGCTCGCCGAGATCGCCAACCAGGTTGCGCCGTTGCGCGACCTGATCGGCCCGGCCGCGGACGATCTCGGCGGCCGCCTGTGCGAGGCCCAGGCCGGCGAGGACCGGTTTCGCCAGCTCGACCGGTTCCTCCTGGGGCGCTTTGCCCGGGAGCCGGAGCGCGACCGGACGATCGATTTCGCGATGACCCGGCTGGCGCGCGTGTCCGGCCAGGCGACCAGCGAGGTGGCGCGCGAGATCGGCTGGAGCCGCAGGCATCTCGCCCGCCGTTTCCGCGCCGCGATCGGCCTCTCGCCCGACCGTTTCCGCCGGCTCGCCCGATTCGAGCGCTTCACCGCGGCGATCGTGCGGAGCCCGGACGACAGCCTGGCCGGCCTCGCCGCCGAATGCGGCTATGTCGATCAGCCGCATCTGACCCGCGACGTGCGCGACTTCGCCGGAATGACACCCGGCGCGCTGCGGGCGCGGCTCATTCCCGCCGGCGGCGGAGTCCGCCATGATTGAGGTCCCAAACCTACAATCGTCCGCTCGCGGCCGGGGCTAATCGGGGCCGTCAACGTCTGGAGGACCGCCATGCCCGTCAAGCCCGCCATCATCCCCACCTTCCGCTATGCCGACGCGCCCGCCGCCATAAGCTTCCTGTGCGACGCCTTCGGGTTCGAACGTCACGCCGTCTACATGGACGAGAAGGATCCGGACGTCGTGCAGCACGCCCAGCTCGTGCTGGACGGCAACATGATCATGCTGAGCAGCGTGCGCGACAGCGACTATAGCCGCAAGGCGGGTCTTCGGAACGTCGCCGAGGCCGGCGGCAACACTCTGGCCGTCTACGTCGTGCTCGGCGATGTCGACGGCCATGCGAATCGCGCCCGCGCCGCCGGCGCCGACGTCTTCATGCCGCCCGAGGACCAGGACTATGGCGGCCGCTGCTATTCGGCCCGCGACTGCGAAGGCCATGTCTGGAGCTTCGGCAGCTACGACCCCTGGGCCGGCTGACGCCTCACCAGGGGATCGTCATTCCGTCGTGGCTGAAGAAGCCGCCGCTCTGCTCGGGCGTCAGGCCGGCGATGACCCGGCGCATCCCGGCGACGCTCTCCGGCGGCCGAAGCGGCGCGCCGGCGCCGCCCATCCGGGTCCGCACCCAGCCGGGATGGAGCATGGCGGCGATCACGTCCTGGCCCGCCACGTCGATCGCCAGCGATTTCCACGCCGCGTTGAGCGCCGCCTTGGACGATCGATAGGCGATATAGCCGCCCGAATCGTTGTCGGCGATGCTGCCCATCCGGCTGGTGATGGCGATCATCCTGCCTTTCGCCGCGGCGACGTTGCCCAGCAGGGCATGCGCGAGCAGCAGCGGCGCGACCGAGTTCACCTCGAGCGTGCGGACCCAGTCCCTGGCATCTTCTTCGGCCTCGATCCGCCGGGGTCCCGACGTGCCGGCATTGGCGACGACGATATCGATCGGCCGGCCGCCGATCCGATCCCCGAATCCCGCGACAGCGGCGAAGTCGGTGACGTCGAGCGGCTCGACCGCGATGTCGCCCGACAGCGCTGCGAGCTCGCTCGCTTCGCCGGGCTTGCGGGCCGTGGCGATGACGCTCCAGCCGTCGGCGGCATATTGGCGCGCAAATTCGAGCCCGAGGCCGCGATTGGCGCCGGTGACGACGACGGTAGGCATGGCTTGTTCCTCAGTCGAACAGGCTGGAGACGGAGGCTTCCTCGGCGATCCGCTTCATCGCTTCGGCGAGCAGGGGCGCGATGGTGAGCAGGCGGATCTTCTCGCTCGCCGCGGCCGCGTCGTAGGCGGCGATCGAATCGGTGATGACGAGCTCGCGCAGGACCGACTTGTCGACCCGGGCGACCGCGCCGCCGGAAAGGACGCCATGGGTGCAATAAGCGACCACGTCCTCGGCGCCGCCTTCGCGCAGCGCCGCCGCGGCGTTGCACAAGGTGCCGGCCGAATCGACGATGTCGTCGATCAGGATGCAGAAGCGGTCCGTGACGTCGCCGATGATGTTCATGACCTCGGATTCGCCGGGGCGCTCGCGGCGCTTGTCGACGATGGCGAGCGGCGCATTGTCGAGGCGCTTGGCGAGCGCGCGGGCGCGAACGACGCCGCCGACGTCGGGCGAGACGACGGTGATGGCGCGGCCGGAGAAGCGCGCCTGGATGTCGGCCGACATGACCGGCGCGGCGTAGAGATTGTCCGTCGGGATGTCGAAGAAGCCCTGGATCTGGCCGGCATGGAGGTCGACCGACAAGACCCGGTTGGCGCCGGCGACGGTGATCAGATTGGCGACGAGCTTGGCCGAGATCGGCGTGCGCGGCCCCGGCTTGCGATCCTGCCGGGCATAGCCGAAATAAGGCAGCACCGCGGTGATCCGCTTCGCCGACGCACGCCGCAGCGCGTCGATGCAGATCAGCAGCTCCATCAGATGGTCGTTGGCCGGATAGGAAGTCGACTGGACGACGAACACGTCCTCGCCGCGGACATTTTCGAGGATCTCGACGAAGATTTCCTCGTCGGCGAAGCGGCGGACGCTCGCCTCGGTGACCGGTATCTCGAGATATTGGGCGATCGCCTTCACCAGAGGCTGATTCGAATTTCCTGTCATCAACTTCATGCGCACGAAATCCCGGCAGCCGTCGGCTGGCCCCTCTTAGGGTTCGGACTCACAGCCGGCAATGGTCGTGATCGCCCGGAGAAGGCCGCTGGCAAGGAGCGCAGCGCAGACGCGTAGCGGTGCTACGCGCAAGCAAGCGACGCCGTCCAGCGGC